>Ga0075418_10000797_pt1 | contig 34317 bp, 33 predicted proteins | sample SoiMetdeltSBSDD2_FD_81776 | JGI IMG/M metagenome (GOLD analysis project Ga0075418, IMG submission 81776) | Bulk soil microbial communities from a Populus tree surrounding site in Tennessee, USA - Soil MetaG P. deltoides SBSDD2 | ecosystem: Environmental > Terrestrial > Soil > Tree plantation... | reverse complement strand
CGTCGCCAACTCAGTGGGGAACGGCGCTATTGGCACGACCATTGCTCGCGCGAATTAGCATGAAAAACAAACAAAAGAAGCTGATGGCCCTTGGTTTAGGGGCTTTACTCCTCATGATGTTTCCGCGAGTGCTGTACTCCTATGAGGAAGTCATTGTGAAAGACGGCGCGACCATTCGTGGTGCGGTGAAAGTTGAGGGTGCGTTGCCGAAACTGCCGGCGCTTCAGATTACAAAATATAAAGAGATTTGTAAGGACGTCCCTAATGAGACCCTGAGTGTCGGCCCGGGACAAGGAGTTCGCTATGCCGTTGTGACTTTAGAAGGCATCACCAAGGGTAAAGCGATAGAGAAGGAAACCATCCATGAGTTGGATAACACGAAGTGCCGCTTCGCTCCTCACGTTCAAGCTGCAAGTATAGGGCAATTTGTCGCTCTGAAAAATTCTGATCCCATTCTCCATACGGTACATGCTCTTTTCACAAACGAGCAGCCTCAATTCAATGTCGGGCTTTATCCCGGACGCACGAGCAGAAAACCGTTGATTGCGGCTGGGCTCGTCAAGATTCGCTGCGAGGTGCATCCATGGATGACCGCTTACATCATGGTTACCGAGCACCCTTATCACGCCGTGTCGGACATCTATGGAGAGTACGAGCTCAGCGACGTGCCGCCGGGAGTCTATCAGTTGAAAGTGTGGCATGAGAGCCTGGGCACACAGGAAAAGCCGATCGAGATAAAGCCGGGCGGGACACAAAAGGTGGATTTCACTTTCACAGCGACATCGGGAGTAAAAAAATGAGAACCTTGAAGACGCTATTTTTGGTAGGTCTGCTTGTCGGTCTGCCAACCGCTGTAAATGGCGCCGAGGCGAGCGGCTTCGGAATCGTTAAAGGAACGATTACGATCGGCGGTAAACCAGCGCCCGATGCGGTTGTCTCGATCGAGGGGTTTTCGCAGGATCCGATTAAAGCCCAGATGCTCCATACCAAACCGCAAAAAAAAATCATTGATCAACGCAACCTCAAGTTTATTCCGACGGTTGCAGCGATCATGACCGGTGAGACGGTTGATTTTCCCAACAACGACAAGTCTTGGCACAATGTGTACTCGAAGGGAGGCGCGAACGATTTCGATCTCGGCCTTTATGCCTCGGGAAAGACTCGAAGCAAGAAATTCGACAAACCCGGCGTGTCCCGCATTCTCTGCAACGCCCACCCAAATATGGAAGCCTTCGTGGTCGTTAAAGAACACCCATTTTTTTCAACCACCGATAGCCGCGGTAATTATGAAATCAAGAATGTACCCTTGGGCAAATTGCGCGTCGAAATTTGGTATCCAAATCTCGATGTCAGGACTGAACCGGTCCCGCTCGTAAGAGACGGAGAGGTATTCGCGCTCAACGTCGATCTAAAGAAGCGGTAAGGGCATGGAAGCAAGGTATTGGGAAAATGTCTGATCAATGAGAGAAACGCTGGAGTCTAAGCGCACCGGCCGGGAGTCGCACGAGGAAAGGGAAAATCATCATGAAAAAGGTGTCAGTAATGCATTGGATGATCTTTTCAGCTTTACTCGTCATTGGGTTCTTTCTACCAAAGCTGGTTTTTGCCCATTGCGATGGGTTGGATGGTCCAGTTGTCAAAGCGGCACAAATGGCATTGGATTCGGGAAACCTCAATCTTGTGTTGGTCTGGGTTCAGAAGGACGACGAGGCCGAGATCAAAAAAGTCTTTCAGAAGACGCTTTCGGTTCGTAAGCTCAATGCACAAGTGAAGGAACTTGCCGATACGTACTTCTTTGAGACACTGGTTCGAATTCATCGCGCCGGCGAAGGTGCTTCGTACACCGGGCTAAAACCGGCGGGACGTGACCTTGGACCGGCCATTCCCGCTGCAGATAAGGCGATTGAAAGCGGCTCGGCCAAGGCGCTGACAAAAATCCTCACGGAAGCCGTGCAGGAAGGTGTGGCTGACCGATTCAAAGAATTGATCGCCAAGAAAAAGTTGAGGAGCGATGACGTCGAAACGAGACGGCAGTACATTAAAGCTTATGTCGAATTTGTTCATTACATTGAAAAAATCCACGAAGCTGCCGAGAACCCTTCAGAAGGTCACTACCCTGAAGCCAAAGAGACTCCGGGCGAAAAGATTAGAACTGCGACGAAAAAAACAATTCAATGAGAAGCCATAGGACACCCAAGATTCCTCGACCCTTGAAGCTGGAGCATGAGGAGCTGCATGCAGCGCTTGTCCAGGCGACCAAAGCCGGCGGCAAAACCGGCGAGGCGGCGAAAGCGGTTGCCAAAGTTCTTCATCATCATTTCCTAAAGGAGGAGGAGTTCGCGCTGCCGCCGATTGGGCTATTGTCTCTTTTGGCGCGCGGCAGAGTCGACAAGCGAATGCTTGGCGTCGTGGCCATGACTGATCGACTCAAAGCAGAGCTAGGGGAGATGCTCCGAGAGCATAAAGCTGTGGTGGCGGCGCTTAAGAAATTAGTTGCGGCGGCCAAAAAAGAAAAATTACCCGAGCACGCACGCTTTGCCGAGAAGTTAATCTTGCATGCGCAAACAGAAGAGGAAGTTCTCTATCCCGCTGCAATATTGATCGGCGACTTCCTGAAGCTAAAGTTTGACAGATGAGCGAAGTGTGCTACCGGGGTACCGCTAAAAGAGTTGTGAAGCGTGGCCAAGTGGGGCGATGAGGTGCGACAATGATAAAGAATAGGCCTGGTTGGATGGTGCCGGCGATAGTCCTGTTCGCATTCGCCGCGATAGTGGCGAGCTGCGCCGTGCTCGGTGTTGCACCCTACGAGATAACAGGACCAAAGCCCTTCACGTTTCCCGGCGATTGGGAAAAAGTTCCAGCAAAGACCGTTACTTTGTTCTATCCCGGGCAGTCCTCATGGCAGTTTTTGACGAGCGACGCGCATCCCGGCGCGCAGGCATTGAATGCGGGCTGTGCCGCTTGTCATACCGGTCAAGAGAAAGCGCTCGGCACCAAGTTGGTTCAAGCCGGTCCGCGGGAAAAGGATCCCATTGCCGGGAAAATTCCTTCCATTGATCTCACCGTTCGCGCCGCCTACGACGCGGAGTTCATTTATTTCCAATTCCGCTGGCCGACTAAGGTGCCGCACGCCATGCACACCCTTTGGCGCTATGATGGCAAGCAGTGGGTGTCATGGGGAGGAGAGAAACCCGAAGCGACTAAGAAGGGAATACTTCCAAGCTACGAGGATAGGCTTGCGATTCTCTTGGATGATCCCGATAACGTAGCCGCATTCGACGGTTCAAGCGCGACCTTTTCCCAGGTCGGCTGCTGGATGACTTGCCACAATAGCATGCGCGCCATGCCCAATGATGTCCCACGCAAAGCGATCGACCCGCACCCATACTGGGGAGAAAAGGGCCGGCGCGTCGGAGACATCCGGAAATATTTGTTGATTACGCGCACGGCGCAAGATGAAAGTGGAGCTTGGGATAAGGTGAAGCCGGCGGCGGAGCTGAGCAAGCTCAAGTCCGCAGGAAAGTTTCTGGAGTTGTGGCAATGGCGCGCCGCTCGCTCTAACGCTGTCGGTTACGCGAGCGATGATTGGGTGTTGGAGTACCGCAATGGCGATGCCGGCCGCTCGCCGTTTTTCAATCCGCCTAAACCGCAGTTCATGTACGATGAAAAAATCACCGGCTTCCGAGCCATCCCTGAAGCCGATCTCGCTGCGCACATGCAAAAGTCAGCGCTGATCGAGAAGAAGAACGCACTTGCTCTTGACCCGAACGCCAAGTTCGCTGTGGGAGACCTTCTGCCCCAGTATCTTGTGCGCGAGCCCGACGGAAGCGCTGCCGACGTCCAGGCATTCGGCCGCTACTCCGGCGGTCATTGGATTGTGGAGCTCCGGCGAAAACTCAACACGGGCAACGCGGATGACAAAGTTCTTCGACCCGGCACAGCGTACCCCATTGGCTTTGGTATTTTCGACGATACTGTTTCCAACCGGCGCCACTACGTGACACTTCCGTTGACGCTAGGTCTCGGCGCCAAGGCAGATTTGGTGGCGGTCAAAGTCGGTCCTTGAAATCCTCGTCCAGTCGAGTTGTTCGCGTGAATGGTCGATGCTTACCGGTCAATGCGTGACGATGGCAATCAAGAAAGTGATGATGCCTGCCAGGACAAGCGTGCCGCCAAGACTCATGAACAGCAGAAAGCTCGCTGGGTGAGCCCAGATGAGAGTGACGCCTTGGACGATTAGTCCAGCGATCAACAGATAAGCGGATCGTCTGAGGCTAAGCTCCAATCGCGACGCATTGCCTGTCATGTGGCCGGTCCTTTCCACGGTTTGGCCTTATCGAGATTCGCCACGTCATGAATTTTGTTGTGGCAGGTGATACAGGACATGCTGTTATCGGCAAGCTGCTGCTGCATCGCATTGTGTGGCGTGGTCTCTTCGAAGGATCGCGCCCCGGCGTGGCAATACAAGCATTCGCGGTTTTGGAAAGGCTCATAGAGGGTAAGCTTCGGGGGCGGCGTTGCCAGATAATACATGTAGATGTGTTTCAGCCCGCGCATCTTGCTCGTGAGGTCGCCGAACATCGTGTAATGCGTATGACAGCTGAAGCAGGCACTCTCTTTGGGGATACGGTGGTTCTGAAAATGGGCGGCGGGAAGATAAGCGGGATCGTCTCTGTAAAGGCTTTTGCCGTAGGGCTCCATAACGTGGCACGACAAACAGAACTGGGTGGATTTCGAATTCTCCAGATGGATCGAAGCACCGAAAACAGTCGCGACGATGGGCAAGATAAAAAAGGCGATGAACGCGAGCATCTTGCCGCCCTGAGCCGTCGTGACGGAAGGCCGGAGCAAGATTAAACTGACGAGAATGATACTCAGAACGATAACGGCAATGATCGCGTATTGTGCCAAGAGCTATTCCTCATAATTGATCCCGAAGCTGAGGGTTAACCGCATTGTTGGGCTTTAGCGTATACCGAATCGGCGGCATTTTTTCCAGAAAAAACCGTGACTCGGTCGAATATATTCCTGTTCAGATGACAAGTTCGAGCGTGAATACCTGCCGCGCGCCGCGTCCAACCCGCGCTTAATTGACAGCGGCTATAGGGCAGAAAAGCCAAAGGATCAAAACAGCCAACAAGGAGGATTGATGTGAAGCCGAACGACATATTATCCATTAGCGTTTTTATGCTTGCTTTGACTTGGTCAGCTGCGCCCGCGTCGGCTGCCGAAACTGACGCGGGAAAAGCGGTTTACGAAAAGAGTTGTGCCGGCTGCCATGGTGGCGACGGAACGGGAAATCCTGCGGTCGTCAAAACCTTAGGGGAAAAAGGACTCAACATTACAGGCAAGGAAACCAAGGACAAATCCGACGCCACGCTATTGAAAATAATCGTGGAAGGCGCGGGTAAGATGCCGCCTAGTAAGAAGCTAACAGTGGACGAGCAAAAAGCAGTGCTACAATACAGCCGTTCGCTGGCGAAATAGGCTGGAGTGTTTTCGCCAGCATGGCGCTGACGAAGTTAGAAGGTGTGTCGACGCGGCATTTTTACAAGCCGCGCAGAAGGCGCTGACCGCCGTCCTCGTGTTGCTTTTCTGGTTACGCCCTGACTTTTCTTGGCTGTGATCGGCAAGGATGCCTGTTTAGATGTTCAGCTATTTCCCTAACTCTGAATCGTAGGTATAAAGCATTCGCGGCAACTCGGTTTCTGCTTCAATTCGGCGCGGGTTCGGATAACGCAGCGCCTGCCAGCAGAGCCATACCAGAGGTAAAGCCCCGCCGATTATGAAGAGAGCGTCGCCCGGCAGCCGCGCCCATTCGAGAACATTGACCCAGGGCAAATTGATAAACGCCAAACTCCGCGCATACCAGTAGCCTATATCGACGGCGTAATAGAGTTGAACGATGCCAAGGGGAAAAAGATTAACAAACGCCATCCACGCTAAGCCGATATTCAGCGACCAGAAAGATACTTTAGCTGCTCGATCGCTCCACCGCTCGGGGCGTGTCAAGTAGCGCAGGCAGAAGAGCAAAAGGCCAGCGGCCAGCATGCCATAAACTCCCATCATCGCGGTGTGGCCGTGATTGGCCGTGAGCGCGGTGCCGATTTCATAATAGCTTACGACCGGCAGATTGATTAAAAATCCGAACACCCCGGCGCCGAGAAAATTCCACACCCCAACCGAGACCAGAAACCAGACAGCCCAGCGGTGGAGATGATAGCGTTCGGTGGTCTTCTGTTCCCCGGATTTTATAAATGACCAGGCCTCGAGGGACAGGAGCAGCAACGGGATCACCTCCATAGCAGAGAAAGTCGCGCCGAGAGCGAGATGCGCCACCGGTGTGCCGCTGAAATACAGATGGTGCATGGTGCCGATGACGCCGCCGAGAGAGTAGAGAATAATATCCAAATAGATGACGCGCAGGGCAGTCGCTTGGCGCACGACTCCGAGTAACACGAACATGTAAGCGACGACCACTGTCGTAAATAGCTCGAGAAAATCTTCGACCCAGAGGTGCACTACCCAAAAGCGCCAGAAATCATTGACTACGAACCCTTCACGAGGGCTTGCAAGCAACCCTACGGCGTAAAAAGCAGGAATCGCTAGTGCGGCGTAGAAGAGCAACCACGGCATGTTGCCGAAGTGCTGCTCGCGTAGCGTTCCGCGCAGACCGCGAAACAAGATAAAGACCCAAAGGAAAAGACCTACGACGAGCAGAATCTGCCAGAGCCTGCCCAGGTCAAGATACTCCCAGCCCTGATGGCCCAGCCAAAACCATAATCCCTCGCGCAACCAACCGCGTGCGCCGACATACTCGCCCGCGAGACTGCCGAAGACCACAATTGCAACAGCGATAAGAAGCAGGATTGTAAGCGCCGTTTGGCCGGAACGCTCGCGCCCCGCGATCAGAGGCACGATGAAAATGCCGGTTGCTAGGTAGGAGGCCGAGACCCAAAAAATTGCCAGCTGGACATGCCAGGTGCGAGCGATGTTAAAAGGCAGAATCGCTGAAAAATCGATGCCGAAAAATCCTTCCGGCTCGGCGCGATAGTGCGCGATTAGTCCACCGGTCAAAGTTTGCAAGACGAAAAGCAATGAAGACACGAAGAGGAACCATACAATGGCTCTCTGTGCCGGCGTAACCGCCACTTGATCAATGGAACGGAATTGCACCGGTTTACTCCCTGTTTCACTCCAGCCGAGCCAATCGTAACGGCCAAAAAAATACAAGATGAGCCCGGTCCCTCCCAATAGTCCGATGATGGAAATCACGCTCCAGGTAATGGCATCGGCGGTAATAAAATTACCCGCCAGCGGCTCCGGGGGCCAATTATTGGTGTATGAGTAGGAGTGTCCCGGACGATTGGCTGCCGCGGTCCAAGCAGTCCAAGCAAAGAACGCGGTGAGTTTGCGAATATCTTCCGGATTCGTAATCCATTCGGCTTGTGCGCCGCCCCGTGTTTGTTTTGCAGAAAAAATCGAGCGGTAGTAATCCTCCATCATTTTGTGTGCCGCTGCTCTTTGCGCAGTCCAGAGGAGCGAATCTTCGTTCGGGTCGTAGGTATTTTTGTGGAGCTCTGCCGCAACCCGTTCGCGCGCCGAAAGACCGCCTTTCAGCACGCCGGCATGAGCCGCGACGAGAAACTCGGCGCTCTTGTGAAGGTACTCGGCGGTAAAATCCGGCCCTAGATAAGCCCCATGACCGTACACGGAGCCGTACTCCATCAACCCATAACGCTGGAAGACATTCATGCCGCCGAGAATATCGTCCCGGTTGAACAGGATCCTATCGCCCGCCAGGACTTTTGCAGGCATCGGGGGTTGGTCGCGGTAGACCAGATAGGCGAGCAGGCCGAGAATGGTAAAACCGAGGAGATAAGTCAACATCGCTCCTTGGAACCAAAGAGACGAAATCGGCATAGGTTCTCGCGCCATGACTTGACACCTCCGTTTCAATGAACTGTGTCAGTGCCCGATGTTTAGAACTACTTTGCAAATGGGCTGGTGAAGTCTGTGAATGACAGCAGGACAATCCGTAAAATCTCGATACCCACCAGCGAATCTACAAATTGTTTAGTAATTCAGATGCCGTCGAGTTTATAAACCCGGGGGGCGCCTCAACGGGTAATTTGCGCTCGGTTATATAAACCATAGCCTTCGGCAAGCCTGCAACAGAGAACGGCGATATTTAGAGTCGCCTGCAAACTGTTTGACGGGCAAGGTTAGTCCTGACTGTGTCTGAAAATTATCCTTCGCGCCGCAAGAATTTGGCAATCTCAAGACAGAGAACAGCGAGCGATCCGGCGCTCAGCGGAATCATCAAATCGCTCCAATCGAGTTCGGCGAAGCGAAATATTGCGCGGGCTTGCGGAATGTAAATCACTGCCGCGAGAAAGCTTAATGTACCCCCAACGACCCACCAGACGGCGCGATTCGGCAAGCGCAGCGCGCGCCAGAAATTTTGCGAGCGTGAGCGATTGACGATTATAAGCCCTAGCATTGCGACCACCAGGGTCGCGAATGTAAGCGTACGCACCTCGGCTTCACCGTAATCGTTATAGAAGGAGAAACCGAATACCAAGAGTATCAAGCTGATGAATCCTGCGAACAGGCTAAAAACAATCTGGCCCATGCCAAAAAGCGGTGCATTGGGATTGCGCGGCGGCCGCGCCATGACGTCGGCTTCTTCTGGTTCGGCCTCGAAGGCAGTCGAACATGCCGGATCGATGATCAGTTCCAAAAAACGATATGAACCGGCGTAAGCACAAGAGGCCAGTGGACTATCAAAGGCACCGATGCCACATCAGCGATGCGGCCGGCGGTGTGTTGTTGCAGATCGGCCAGGAGCGAGAGGCTAAGCAGTAAATGCTAGTCGGGTTGTGTAACTTAGGCTATGGACGTGTTTCCCGTGCTCACGTAGCCTTCTCAACATTTCGAAGAGGTAGCGTGATTGTAAACGTTGATCCTTTCCCCGGAACGCTGTCGACGGCCACCTCGCCACCGAGCAGGTCGGCATATTGTTTTACGATGTACAATCCCAGACCGGCGCCGATGTAGTTTCCACTTCGCGAGCTATTCGCCTGGTGAAACTTATCGAAGATGGCGGGCAAATCCTTCTTGGCGATACCGATGCCCGTATCGGTTACCATAAGCGCTATTTTTTCTTCGCCCGGCAAGCGTTTGACCGAAACTTTAATGTAACCTTCGTCGGTAAACTTTAGCGCGTTGTTGACGAGATTCTGCATGATATGTTTCAGCTTATTCGCGTCGGAGATCAGCGTCGGCAAACCCGGCTGACAGTCCCAAGCGATCGGGACGCCATGAGTTACCGGCGTATTGTATTCATCCTTAAGTCCATCGAGGAACGTTTCGAGATCGATCGCATCCGATTCAGCGGAGACATCATCGGCTTCAATTTTTGTGACGGCTAGAATGGAATTGACCATTCTCAACAGTTCAGCCGATTGCAGCGTGATTTTATCGAGAGCGCGGCTTTGCTCTAAATTGACGGCGCCAAACGCTCCTTCTTTAAACATTTGGCTATAGCCGATGATCACGTTTAGCGGGGTTCTCAGCTCGTGGGAAATCACTCCTAGAAATTCATTTTTGACGCGATTGGCTCTTACGAGTTCATCCATGTTTTGGTGCAGCTTGGCTTCGGCTAGTTTCCGGTTGATCGAGACAAAGTGAGTGATTCTGTCGTCACCGGCAACCACAGGAGCGATCGTCTGTTCCTCGGTGTAGAGACTGCCATCGTTAAGCTCGCCCGGCTGCTGAAGGAGCACATCCTTGGACAAGGACAGCGTGCCGTAAAGATACAAAATCAACAGCACGGCGATACCGCGAAAGAGAAAATCAAAACCGAAGAACCGTGGTTCGGTAACATAGTTGCTAGCGACCGCCACGACTACTAAGAAAGTGAAAAACACTATCCGTCTTACGCTTTTCATCTATCCAAAGATCCCCGACTTTCATAAATCCAGTGATGCAATATTTATGCTGTAGGTGACGGTCAGCCCGTAGACCGAGCAGCTCCCCAAGTCTTACTTAATTTCGCTGATTGTTCTTCGCTAAATGCGAATGCGGGCGTTGGTTTTCGCATAAATGCGAATACTTCAAGTGAAAGCAAAATAGTTCGCCGCATTGATTCGCACACGATTTGCGAATGAATGTCATGTCTCAAGTGTTGACCCGAAACCGTTCAGACAGAGGTGCGCGAAAAATTCAAAGGGGTCGCAGACAAAGAGTTAAGCCTGATCATGTCGAGGTGGGGCGGTATGTGGAGGCGTACGTTCCGTTCGTTTGATATATCGAACGAACCTATGCTACCGCGACCCCAATGCGAATAAAACATCTCAAGGTCGTTGGATTCCTTGTCTTCATCGGAATGCGCTAGAGAAAGAATGATTGAGAATGAGTTCTATCGAGTCGTTTGCAACGGAGTCGATTCTGGACGACGCAAGACTTTAGCGATCTCGAGACAGAGAACGGCGAGGCCTGCTGCGCCAATCGGGATCATCAAATCTGTCCACTCTAGTTGGGCAAAGCGAAATATTGCACGCGCTTGTGGAACGTAAATCAGTCCGGCGAGAAAACTTAACGCTCCCCCAACAACCCACCATACAGCACGATTCGGCATGCGCAGCGCGCGCCAGAAATTTTGCGACCATGAGCGATTGACGATTATCAGCCCTAGCATTGCGATCACCAAGGTCGCGAATGTAAGCGTACGCACCTCGGCTTCACCGTAACCTCGGTAAAGAGAGAAGCCAAACACCGCAAGTACGGCCAGCAAACCGACGAGTCCTTCGAATAGGCTAAAAAGGATTTGGCGCATGCCGAAAAGAGGTGCATTGGAGTTACGGGGCGGGCGCGCCATGACGTCGGCTTCTTCCGGTTCGGCTTCGAAAGCAATCGAACACGCTGGATCGATAATCAGTTCCAAAAAAACGATATGAACCGGCGTAAGCACAAGAGGCCAATCGAGGAGCAACGGCAGCAACGCCAGACCTGCGATCGGCACATGAATAGAAAAAATAAAGCCCATCGCCTTTTGGATATTATCGAAGATCCGGCGTCCGGCACGGATCGCTTCGACGATTGTCGAGAAGTTGTCGTCGAGAATCACAAGCGACGCGGCTTCGCGGGCAACGTCGGTGCCGCGCCCGCCCATGGCGATGCCGATGTGGGCGGCCTTCAGGGCAGGCGCGTCATTGACCCCGTCGCCGGTCATCGCCACGATCTGACCATTGGCTTTGAAGGCTTCTACCAAGGCGAGTTTTTGTTCAGGCAGGACGCGCGCAAAAATCGATGCTCCGGCGATGCGCCGGCGGAGTTCCCCCTGAGAAAGCCGGTCAATGTCAGTGCCGATCATAAGCTCGCGATCGAGCGGCAGATCAATCTTGCGGCCGATGGCTCGGGCGGTGGCTGGGTAGTCGCCTGTGATCATCACCACGTTTACGCCTGCGCGGTTACATTCTTTGATTGCCTTCGGAACTTCGGCGCGAATCGGGTCGGCTAGGCCGATCAGGCCCAGAAACTCAAAATGAAAGTCGTGCTGGCTGCTTGGCCAAAGATCGCCGGAGAAATTTGCCGTAGCCACAGCGAGCACGCGCAGGCCGTCGCCGGCCATCGCTTCGACATGGCCCGATAGCTCGGCCCATCGTTCTTCAGTCAAATGACAAAGCTCGGCGATGGCCTCGGGCGCTCCCTTGCTGGCGATAACGTTTCCGTCGAGCCCCGGCGCTTTCCAGACGTGGGAGAGGGCGAGCAATTCCCGTGACAGGGAATATTCGTGGACCAATGTCCAGTCTTTGTTTTTGGCCGCCTCATCGAGGTAACGTTCGCCTAAGACCTTGAACGCTTTCTCCATCGGATCGAATGGGTTCGTTTCACTGGCGAGCACGGCGAAGCGCACGAGCTCGTGAAATCGTAGCGGCAGCGCGCCCTCGCCGGCACTGTCGATGTCGTAAAATTCATCGCCCGCGAAAAGCCGGCGCACGGTCATTTGATTCAGGGTGAGCGTGCCGGTCTTGTCAACGCACAAGACGGTGGCTGAGCCGAGAGCTTCGATGGCCGGCATGCGCCGCGTTAAAACTCGCCGTTGTGACATGCGCCAGGCGCCAATGGCTAGAAATACCGTCAGGACGACTGGAATTTCCTCTGGAAGAAGCGACATCGCGAGCGCGATCCCTGCTAAAAAACCGCTCATCCAGTTGCCCCGGGTCGCACCGTAAAGAACGATCACTACGACGCACAACGAAAGACCGACGGCCGCAAAGGTACGAATCATTAGGGCCGATCTTTTCTGTAAAAAGGTTTCGTCCGGTTCGAGCTTTTGAAGCGCCTTGCCGATCTTGCCGATCTCAGTGTTCACGCCCGTTGCAAGAACTTGGGCGATGCCACGGCCTTGGACCAGCATCGTGCCGGAGTAAACAAAGGGCAGATCCTCGCCGCCAGGCCGCGTCGCTTTCGCGGAGCTATCGGAAGCGATTTTCCGCACGGGAACGGATTCGCCGGTGAGCAGCGATTCATCGACCATCAAGTCGTTACAGGCTAGGAGCACGGCGTCTGCGGGAACCCGGTCCCCTTCGGTGAGAATCAAAATATCGCCGCGCGCCACTTCGCGCCCCGCGATCCGCCGCTGCTCGCCATCGCGAATGACGAGCGCACGCGGGCTCGAAAGATCGCGCAAAGCCTCCAAGGCGCGCTCGGTTTTTCTTTCCTGAAAAATGGTGATGCCGAAGATGACGAAGAGCGAGAACGAGAGAACTAAAGCTTCGCGCAGATCTCCCAGCGCAAGATAGATGGCGACGCTCGCGATCAATAATAAAAACATTGGCTCACGCGCAACTTCGACCGCGATGGCAAAGGTCGAACGCTGGCGCGTCGAGGGTAATTCGTTATAGCCTTCTTGCGCGAGGCGAGCTCGGGCTTCGGCCGAAGAAAGGCCCGTGGAAGTTTTCAACTCTGGTGAGAAGTTCTGCTCGCCATTCATCGGTTTGACTGACTAACGGGATGGTAGCCGATCCGAATGAGCCCGGAGAAAACCGTACACGACATGGGTGAGATCGGGGTGGCTGATCTCTTCCAGATCGTAATGCACGCGGCAGTACGGCTTGGCGATCGGAATCAAACGCGCAAGATCCACGGGTGTGGCTATAACGACGGTGTCGCAATCGACCGCGGCAATCGTGGCGGCGAGGTCGTCGAGCTGTGATTGAGAATAACCCATCGCGGGCAATGCAGGCCCAAGTCTTGGGTAGTGATTAAAAACTTCCACCAGACTGCCGCGCGCTTGCGGCCTAGGATCGACAAGCTGTGCTGCGCCGTATCTGTGCGCAGCAATTCCTCCGGAACCGTAGGCCATCTCTCCATGAGTCAACGTCGGCCCATCCTCGATCAAAAGGACTCGCTTACCACTAATCAAATCCGGTGGATCGACTTTGATTGTCGAGCGCGCTTGAATCAGCGTCGCGCGCGGATTTATCGCAGCGACGTTGGCGAGAACCTCCTGCATCCCGCTGATCGGCGCCGAGTCCAGCTTGTTAATAACCAGAACCTGCGCGCGGCGCAGATTGGTTTCACCGGGATGATAAAGCAACTCATGGCCGGCGCGGTGAGGATCAAGCAAAACAATTTCCAGATCGGATCGGAAAAACGACCAGTCGTTGTTGCCGCCGTCCCACAGGATCACATCCGCTTCTTGTTCTGCTTCCGCAAGCACCCGGGCGTAATCGACGCCGGCATAAACGACGACGCCGTTTCTAATGTGCTGTTCGTATTCCTCGCGCTCTTCGATCGTGCAATGGGCTCGGTCGCAGTCCGCGAGGGTCGCAAAGCGTTGTACGGTTTGAGCGCTCAAATCGCCGTAGGGCATGGGGTGGCGCACGACGACGGGACGCATTTGGACTGCCTTCAATAATCCGGCGATGCGACGGACTACGGAATCTTTGCCGCAGCCGGTTCGCACTGCACATACGGAGATGACGAGGCGTGAAGAAGAGAGAGAGCCGCGGTCCGGCCCGACCAGTTTGAAGTCCGCGCCGCAGGCCAACGCACGCGAAGCAAGATGCATCAGGTTAATGTGAGACACATCGCTATATGCAAACACGACTTGTTGGACCGATTCTTTACGTATCACTTCTTCGAGTTCGTCTTCTGGAAAAATCGGAATCCCGTTCGGATAATTGGGCCCGCTCAGGGAAGCCGGATAATGGCGTGATTCAATCCCCGGTATCTGTGCCGCGGTGAACGCGACGACCTCGTAATTTGGATCGTCCCGAAAACATACGTTAAAAGTATGAAAGTCTCTGCCGGCGGCGCCCAGAATCAGCATACGTTCGCGTTTCGACATATTTGCCTCGACTTATTATTCAATTGTTCTCGCTATTGAGACGAGCAATAGCTGTGCCCTAACCAGGCTGGATGACTCAGTCTCAGGCAGCTAACAGTAGCTGCCTTTGGAACCGTTTGTTCGCAGAATTGGCAACGAGCAAGGCCTAATTTCGCATTGCTGGGAAGCTCTCGAAAGAAAGCAACGACGCAGAGGTACGAGAAAAATGCGATCTAGACGACGAGTCAGAAATTTATCCGACGCTCTTGAAGATATTATCGGCGATTCGGACCTGTTTGTGTTGGATACTTCGACCGCTGGACTTCTTCGACGGTAGGTTGATTCTCGATATTAAAGGTTGCCCGTATTGGTATCGCACTAATGATTTACAGTGTCCGTATGGGTATGGGTCTGCAGGACGGCGGATGTGGTGCTTTTTGACAAATACAAAAAAGTCGCTATTCGCCATTCGCCGAAAAGCTCGAAAGTTTTCTATGGTATGCCGATTGCTCCACTCAGATGTTAGAACTTGGCCGAGTTGCGGGAAGATTCTCGGAGCCGAGTTCGATGAAAAGAGGAGCAACTCAATGTCCACCATGGAAAAGGAAACCTCGGTAGCTGAACTAAGACAAGAACAGATCGATCACTATTGGGCCGGAGACCTGGCGCGAAGGGTATATCTGTTTCGCCGGCAACGAAAGGCGATACTTGAAAACTGCCGGAAAATTGCGGTCGTTGGTGCGAGCAGCGATCCCAATAGCCCTAGTTTCATTTCGATTGAAAGACTCTTGGGGATGGGGCTCGAGATCATTCCGGTGTTTCCGGGGCGCGAGAGTCTGCTCGGCCTCCATTGTTATACCCACCTGCGCGACGTACCTGGGAAATTGGACGTCGTACAAGTCTATCCAAATGAGGGAATCGACTATGATGAACTGGCGCGCGAAGCAGTTAGCAAAGACGTCAACACCTTCTGGTTGGAACCAGGATTATCAGCGTCGAAAGAAGTTGAGGATATCCTCATAAGCGGGCGAGTCCATTTGGTCGAATATGAAAGTTTGGAGGTAGAATATCTCAAACACATGCCGTTTCCGACCGGCGCGGCGCCGCAGTCACGGAAAGATCGAAAAGCCGTGAAAGTGAAAGAACGAATGAGCAGGAATCCTGTGACGGTTAAGCCTGAGGATGGACTTAAAGACGCGATTTGGAAAATGGAACACGGCCACTTTCGCCATCTGCCGGTGATCGATGGGAACGGAAAGCTGATCGGGATATTGACCGACCGTGATGTGCGGCTGATTCGTCCATCGCTCGCCTTTGTCGACAAAGAAGACGCCGCAACTCAGCTTTGGTCGATCGCGGTGCAGCAAGCGGCCGTATTCGATCCCGTCAGCGTGAAGCCTGAGACTGCGTTGAAAGAGGCGGCCGAGATGATGTTGCGTTGGCACGTCGGTGGATTACCGGTAGTGGACGACCACGATAAAGTGGTCGGCATGATTACCTACACGGATATCTTGCGCGAGTTCATCGGTCGCGAAAATAATCACTGACAGGAGTGTTCTCATAGAAGCGCTCACTTGTTAAAGGACAAAAAAAATGGCTGAAGTCGCTGTCTATTACTACGAAACGGAAATCGACTGGAAAGGTGAAAAGGATCTTAGACTCGGCGCCGGCAAATTGCCGGTGATCGGCGCCGGCGCACCGCCGGAATTTAAAGGCAAGGAGGACAATTGGTCGCCGGAGCATCTCTTCGTCGCCTCGCTGAACACCTGCTATACGCTCACCTTGCTCGCCATCGCGGAGTTTTCCAAAATCGCGCTGGTGAGCGTGTCTTCGACGGCAAAGGGAAAATTAGAAAAGGTTCAGGGAGGCGGGTTTCAGATTACAGAAATCGTCGTAAAGCCCCGAATCGTTCTCGCATCGGTGAACGATCTGACGCGTATGCCGCGAATCTTGGAAAAAGCTAAAGAGAATTGTTTCGTCTCCAACTCGATCAAGAGTGTCATCAAAATAGAGCCCGAGGTTTTTCATAAGCAGACACCTGCTTCGCCTTGCCCTCTTGGGACGCCTTCCGGCCGCTCCTAGCGGCCTGCCCCAGCGCCAATAGCGGATCTTTTTTGAGTGGCCGCCTAAGTTCCTTCTCACAACTGCAAATCGACGTCCGCTGTTTTCGCACTCTTAATAATTATTCGTTACGGGATTCCGATAGAAAAGAGAAATATCGGTGGCATGTCGGTTGCTCGTTCCTACACTCTAAGAGACCCAGGCGTGCCGCACGCCATATAAAATACGCGCGCACTGATCTCGCAAAAAAGGAGAAAAACATCGTGCAATCGTACCTGAATGTGGGTTGGCGTCGAGTCTCGCTGGCCGCTGTCGCGCTGGCGCTCTGCGCAGCCGTTCTGTGGCTTTGGCTCCGTCCCGCGACCGTGAGTACGGTTCAAGTAAGCACCCGTGAGTTCAGTCCGGCCATACACGCGGTGGGAACGGTGGAAGCGAAAGTCATCGTCCAAGTCGCCGCCAAGATCGCCGGACGAATCAGCAAGATGCAGGTCGATCAAGGCGACATTGTGCGAACGGGCCAGGTCCTGGTTCAAATGGAAGATTCCGAATCGCGGGCAGAGGTTGAACGAGCTGCAGCTAATTTGGAACGAGCCAAGCTCGGAGTGCACGGGCAAAAGGCAGCTATGCTGCGAGCGCAAGCGGGGCTATCAGCGGCCGAAGCGATCGTTGCCAAAGCGCGTGCAAACCGTTCGCTCGCTTCTGCCAATGCGGCGCGATGGGACAAGCTCGCCGCCGCCGAGCTCGTCTCCAAGATGGATCTCGAGGAACGGGCTAATGCCGCTCAATTGGCAGATGCTGAGTTGAAAAGCGCCGAAGCGCTGCGCGAGGCAGCCGCCAAGGAAGTCGCCGTTCAGCAAGTCGCAGTGAGCATCGTTCCGCAGGACATTGCCGCGACCGCGGCTGCTCTGGCTTCAGTTCAAGCGAGAAAAGCCGATACCTTAATTGCCAGCCCAATCGACGGTTATGTGGTGAGCCGAGAGGTCGAATCCGGCACCGCGATCAATCCGGGGACGCCGATTCTCAAACTTGCCGATCCGCGCACCATCTGGGTTACCGTCTACGTCGACGAGCGTGAAGCAGGTTCCCTCGAGATAGGTAACGCCGCCGAGATCACGTTGCGCTCGATGCCCGAGCGGACGTTGCCTGGCAAGGTTGCGCGCATCCGGCGCGAAAGCGATCGCGTCACCGAGCAGCTCACCGTGGACGTAAGTCTCGATGCAGCACCGGACCGTTTGCGCCTCGGGCAGCAAGCAGAGGCCTTAATCCGTCCCGCGCCGCGAAAAGTAATCGCGCTGTCTTCTTCAGCAACCGTGCAGTCGCCGAACGGGGCAGGGGCGTGGACGGTTGTCGATGGACGTCTGCGCTTCCGGCAAGCGCGGCTCGGCGCAGTCGATCCCGCTGGCTGGGTTGAAGTACTGCAAGGACTTTCTGTCGGCGATCACGTAGTGGTCGCTCCCGGCAAATTGGCGGATCGCAAGAACGAGGGGCGGCGTGTCATCGCCCAGTCACATTCGCCGGCTCTCGCGATCGCGAACAAATAAACTCATGAACCTCGCGATTCGAGACGTAAGATACCGTTTCGGCCGATTCCTTTTAACCGCTCTCGGGCTTGGTTTGCTGCTCGCCACAGTCATGGCGATGGGCGGAATTTATCGGGGCATGGTGGAGGACGCCCTCAGCATCGTGCGCGCCCCGGGCGCTGATCTGTGGGTGGTCCAGAAAGACACCAACGGTCCGTTCGCCGAGACCTCAAGGGTGCCCGATGATCTCTATCGCGTGATACGCGCTGTGCCGGGGGTGCGCGAGGCCAATGCGATCGCATTTCAGACTGTTCAGCTCGACTATGAAAACAAGTCGCTCCGAGTACAGTTGATTGGTTACCGGCCAGGAAATCTAGGAGCGCCGTCAGCGGTGGCGGCGGGCCGTCCTCTGACAATGCACCGTTATGAGATGGTGTTGGACCGCAAGGCGGGAATTCCCGTCGGCGCGCGTCTGCCGCTGGGAAGATTGACCTTCACCGTGGTCGGCTTAACTGAGGGCATCGTTTCGAGTTCCGGCGATTCGACGGCATATGTATCGCTGCAGGACGCCCAGGAACTGCAGTTTCTCAAGGCCAACGAAGCGGTGCGCAACGAGCGGGCTCGGCTTGCGGCCGACTTGCAGGCGAACCCGATGCTAAACAGTGTTCCGACCGCATCGCTGTTTTCGATAGTGCAGAACACTAATTTGGCCAACGCCGTACTCGTGCGGCTCGAGCCTTGGGCTAATGCCGATGAAGTCGCCCGACGAATCGAGCGCTGGAACCATTACCGGGCGATGACCACGGCGGAGCAAGAAAACGTTCTGGCGAAAAACGTCATTGAGCGGGCGCGCCAGCAAATCATGCTTTTTCGCATCATCCTGCTCGTTGTGTCGACAGTGATCATCGCGCTGATCATTTACACGATGACGATTGAGAAGACGCGCGACATAGCGACCCTAAAGATTATCGGTGCGCCGAATCTAAAGATTGGCTCTTTGATCATGCAGGAGTCGCTTAGTCTTGGGCTACTGGGCTATGTATTCGGCGCGCTGCTCATCAATCTCACGTACGACTACTTTCCGCGCCGTGTCGCAGTCTTGGCCTTCGATCAGTACGTCCTGCTCGGCATTGTTATGATCATTTGTGTGCTGGCGAGCTTGGTCGGCATACGCCGCGCTCTCGCTATCGACCCGACGACGGCGATGGGAGGAGGGGCATAATGCCTGCTGTGGCGGCACAAAACGTTACCAAGATTTTCGGCCAAGGAGACAGCCGGATCATGGCGCTCAAGGACGCCGATTTGTCTATTGAAGCGGGCGAGATTGTCGCGCTTATGGGGCCGAGCGGATCAGGCAAGACGACGCTCTTGCGAGCTCTCTCCCTGATCGATCCGCCGACCACCGGGCAGATCGCGATCGGCAACGAAGTGGTTTTCGACGGCGCACGCGTGCTGACCGACGACCGAAAACTGCGGCGCCAGCGCATGGGGATCATCTTTCAGGCCTACAATCTCATTCCGTTTTTGACGACAGTGGAAAACATTGCCCTCGTGCTCACGCTCAACGGCATTTCAAATAGCCAGGCGATGACGCGCGCAAGCGAACTCCTAAAGCGTCTCGATCTCGGCCATCGCGCCGGCATCTATCCCGCCACACTGTCGGGTGGAGAACAGCAGAGAGTTGCGGTGGCACGCGCGGTCATTAACGATCCGGCGGTGATTTTGGCGGACGAGCCAACCGCTGCACTCGATACCGAGCGGGGCAAAGCCGTGATGGATTTGCTCCGGCATCTCGGACGCACGCAACAGGCGGCCGTTATCGTGGTCACCCATGACGAGAGAATGATCGAGGGCTTCGATCGGGTTTATTACATGACTGATGGTCGGATTACCGTTCATTGATCAAAAGGAGAAAAAATTTATGCCTGACTGGCTTTGGTTCATTGCGTTTTTCGCGGCCTATATCGTGCTCATGCGCTGGGTGCTGCCTCGCCTGGGAGTGCCCACCTGAATGGCCCGCGGCGTCGAGTCTCGACGGAACAGCAACAACAAAGAGCAAGCTACGGCGGACAAGTGAATCCGAGGAAAGGGGAGATCCATGGAAATTCGATTCCAGCCGATCGGTGTCGTTCATACAAAGGCCGGCGATGATGACGTGAAGGAGAAGGGCGACCAGGAAGGCGAGTTGAAAATCTTGCCCGAGTTTGCCGAAGGCCTTGATGGCATCGAAGGCTATTCGCATTTGTTTGTGTTGGCGTATTTCGATCGTTTGCGCCCTGAGCAGATTGGGCCGTTGAAAGTAAAACCCCGAGCTTTGCTCCGGCGCGGATTCAGTCTCGACAACTTGCCTGAGCTCGGCGTCTTCGCGCTCGATTCGCCGACCCGACCGAATCCCATCGGGCTGACACTAGTGCGCGTGTTGCGGCGTGATGGAAAGCAGGATCATCGTGCACGGGTTGGATTTCTTCGACGGGACGCCGATCCTCGACATCAAAACCTATCGGAGCCAGTATCGCACGGACGAGTTCACGGTGCCCGAGTGGTTTCGCAAGCTGGCCGGTCCGACAGGTCACGTCTAAGCCCGATGCTTTCTTGATCTTGATAGGCCCACACATTTCTTTTGGCATTTCTGACGATTCGCCTCGCGTAATCATTCGGTATTTTATTTCTGTCAGCTGGCATAGGGGTTGCTGGATTCATTCGATGAAAGAGCAAACCAAAGGAAGAGAGGAGGTGAAAACAGATGAAAAGGATGAGTTTCTTATTGGCAATCGCGATGGCAGGCGTTTTTGCGTTTGCGGGATTGTCGTTTGCGCAGCCAAGCGGCATGATGTGGCGTGGGAGCGGTGGATGGGGACCTGGCAGCCAGTATAACCGGATCTACGATTCCAAGGCGCTGGAGACGATTACCGGCGAAGTTACAGAGATCGATCGAATCACTCCGATCAAAGGGATGAGCGGAGGTGTTCACATCAACGTGAAGACCGACAAGGAAACGATCTCCGTACATTTGGGGCCAAGCTGGTATCTCGAAAATCAGGACATCAAGATCGAAGTGAAGGATAAAGTCGAAGTAAAAGGCTCGCGGGTTACGTTCGGTGGAAAGCCGGCGCTTATCGCCAGTGAAATTCGCAAGGGGAACGAGGTTCTGACCTTGCGCGATGAGGCCGGCTTCCCAGCGTGGATGGCCTGGCGACGGCGCTAGGGAGCCACTTTGAAGTACCAAGGAGCACGGCGGCGAATGCCGAAATCCCCCGGGTTTCGCCGCTGACCCCGATCAACTTGTTTTTATGGCACGGCGTTTTTGCTTCGCAGCAAGCGGATCACCGCCATGATGAAGACTCCGGTCAGCGCCAGGTTAAGCGCCAAGCTGAGCGCGCCGATCGTCATGCTTTGTTGTACAGCGGGTGAATCGAGTATGTTCCGCTGGCGAAAGATTTCGAGCGAAACCAGAAGAACGCCGATGCCGACCTCGCCCCGGGGGAACATGCCGATGCTGAGCGCCAAGCGTTCACGCAAGGTCGCTTCGGTTTTGTAAGCAGCCATGGGCAAACACTTCCCGAAGTTACTCACGATGGTGAGCAGCACCACGTGGAAAGCGACTGCGGCTATTGCCATCCCGCCCAATTGAATCGGCGGCATAGCCATGCCCGCAAGCAGCATGAACCCCCCTTTGATGGCCCAGTCGAGAATGGCTTGGCTGGCTGGTTCCTGAGCGCTGGGCTTCGTGCCCGTGACGGCGTACTCCGCCGAGCCATGCAGATGATCGGACTTGATCACGCAACCGAGAGCGAACGCCGGCACCAAAACTTCCACGTGCAGGTCGGTCGCGTAGTCGAATGCGTACGTGACGGCCCAGACCAAAGTCGCGTAGGCCGCGATCCAGCCGTTGCTCGTCGGCACCGGCAACCAGTGGATGCAGAAGTAGGCGGCCGCCAGTAATAAAAACACAGCGAAAACCAGGATGAGCAGCTTGGGCTCAAAGCCGATAAGCATCATCTTCAGTGGTATCATCAGCAGCACCGTGTCGAGATCGTCGAAGATCGCGAGCACGCGGGCCCTTTTATAGATCCAGGTCGCGGCCAGCCCTGCGGCGGCGAGCATGGTGAACAAGATGCCCGCCGAAGTCGGCGAGGCAAACCGTCCGACCAGCAACGACTCTTTGAAGCCCAGGCTAAAGAACCACCAGAAATAAAGCGCCGCGCAGAGCCACGGTATTGCCGCCGCGCCCATGGCGATACCGTAGTCAACTGCGTACGAGCTCAGGCGTGACTTATCGATATCGAACTCCATGCCCACTTCGATCATGATGTAGGCAAGGAAAATCATCGTGAGCGTGGCAATTGCCGCACTGAACAATTGGACAAAGGGGAACTGGGATAGCCCCATGCCGCCAACCAGCAGGAGACTATAAATGATCACTCGTCGCATAAAGTAGCTCCACAAGTGAAGTACGACGCGGGGATGCCGCGGCTTCGTAACACTCGCCCGATCGAGCTCCGGAATCAGTGCCAGATAATCAAAGGCACGGAATGCGGTGGTCGAACGATTCAAATTCTAGGAATTTAATCGATAGAGTCTTAAATCGCGTGAAGAAAAGGAGGCGAGCGGCTAATATCGCCAGCTACATTGGGCCAGCGACGGAGGTTTTGTTTGAAGTCGAACAAGAGCAAAGATGCGTGAACCGGCGGAGGCTCTTCCTGAAACGCTCTGAACCAGACTGGCCCAGGTTGGATGTCATGCTCCCAGTTTAAGACTTTGGGCGTTTTGTAAACCACTGAACCGGCGGTGATGCCAAAGTTCACGGCCGGCCCATCGATGGTGCCAAGGAAAGCCCAAAGAAAAGTCAGCAACAAAAGATGGTATGCAGCCGACCGGCTTAGCGGGCGGTGTTTCCGGTCATTTGTAGCGTGAGCCGACATGCGAAAATACCTATCTGACTTGCTAACGCATGCAGGGCTACAAAGCAATGCACGACATCAACGAGGGTGGACGACCTGGACGGAGAACGATCATTTCTTTACGACGACAAGCTGCAGAGCGGTACCTACCGTGCATGCCGCATTGAAATTGTCAATGTGAAAGGGAAAAAGCAATCCGACAATCGCAGCATCAACGGCGGAGCGGAATCATTAGCAAACCAACTGTCGCCATGACCGCAAGCACAGAGCCGAACAGAAACGGCGCGGCCGGTCCGTACCAGTCCCAAAGCACTCCGGCGATCACGCTCGCAGGCAATGCCGCCACGCCCAAGGCGGCGTTAAAGATTCCATAGGCGGTGCCGCGCAGGCGCTCGGGAACCAGGTCTGCGACCAGGGCGCTAGACGCGCCGAGAAACGCGCCGTAGTAAAGGCCATAGCCGGCGTAGAGAGTCCAGATGTGCCAGCGCTCCGAAGCGAAGGCAAAGCCGGCATAAATGAGCGCGTAGATCAGCCAACCCGCGATGATCAAGCCACGCCTGCCGAAGGTATCCGAGAGCACTCCCCCTTTGGTCGAGGTCATGGCGACCACGAGACTGAAGGCTGCGACGACCAGAAATATTTCGATAGTCGAGAAGCCGACAGTCTGGGCGCGGAGCATGAGAAAAGCATCGCTTGAGTTGCCGAGGGTGAATAGTGTCAGAACAGCGATGAACGCTTTGAATCGGCTGTCCATCTCGGACCAAGCCAAGGCGACTGATCCCTTAGTCTTGGAAGCTTTGGGAGATTCTTCCACGCACCAGGCCACAATACCGACCGCTGCCAGACCGGGCACGACGGCGAGCAGCACCAGCCATTCGTAGCTCTGCCGCGTTAAGGCGAGGGTGTCCTGCTTGGTTAGGTATAGGACCGCCGCGGCTACGATCAGACCAAGAAAACCGCCGGTCTTGTCCATCGCTTTGTTGAAACCGAAGGCGCGCCCGCGCATCTCCGGCGGTGTTAGATCGGCGATCAAAGCGTCGCGCGGCGCCGACCGGACGCCCTTGCCGACTCGGTCCAGGAACCGCACCGCAAGCACAAGTCCCCACGAAGAGGCGAAGTATAGCAGCGGCTTGGTCAGATTGGAAACCCATATCCCCACAACGCCAGCGCCTTTTTCTTCTGGAACCGATCCGAAAGATAACCCGAAACCAGTTTGAGCAGGGTCGCCGTGCTCTCCGCGATGCCTTCGATCAGGCCGATGATGCCGATGCGCACGCCCAAAACGTTGGCAAGAAACAGCGGCAATGTGCGCACAGCAACCTCGCTGGAGAAATCGTTGAGCAGCGAGACCACTCCGAGCGCCCGCACCGTAGGGATCGAGAGTTTCTGCGCGACCCCACATCGCTTCAGTCTTGGCCATAGCCGGGAACCTTCAGCCGAACGCTTATCAGATGCTTAGGCCAGAGGGAATCTGCAATAGACCGCCGGAGGAATATGTCGCCTCGCCTTGCTCAGTTGGCACCGGTTCGCGTAAGATCGGTGAAATTTTGCGGGCGAAACCGAACCGGCTGGACGCAAAACGAATTTCCGAGACGTTGTCGCGGATATCCGAATCGACGAGTCGGCGTTTTAACTCCGACTGCAGGGTCGAGTTAATTTCTGGACGAATACTCCTCGCACGGGAAGCAAAAAAGGACTTGCAATGTCCTGGAGGCTCGTCGGTGTGTCGTGTAAGATCGGCAGAAATAAACACAGACGGATGGAGCCTGGTCTTCAGCCGCGATCTTGCTCGCGACGCTCTATCGGCCATATATTTGAGGATGCGTACTAATCCCCCGCCGAGTTGCGCTGGCGTGGGTATATGAGTCGAGTCGACATCTCTGCGAACATGGTTACGAGTCCTTCTTTGACGCAGCTCTTCTGCTCTTTCTTAAAGCTGCTTCTTGCCTTTTGCCGCGCTAGCGATGACCTGAATGTTTGTCTTTTTTCAAAGAATTTAGATAAGTAGCCAAATCAGCAAGTTGCTTGACCGTTAGCACATCACCATACGTTGGCATTCTTGACTTCTCGTCGGCCCCGAGAAATCCCATTTCTTTGTCTTGTGGATCGATCACCGCATTGGGGTTGACTATAGACTCTGCAAAGAATTCGGGAGGATGCGTATCTGCCATTTGAGAAAGTTCTGGGCCGATACCTTTGTCGCCCTCTCCGACGACGGGGAAAGACTCTCCCTTAACTTCGTGGCATTTATAACATTCCAATTCTACGAAGAGTTTTTTCCCTTCGACCGCATCACCCGGAGGCAAAGTGAATTTCCAATTGGGTGGCGTATGCTCTCCGGTGACTCGATGAGCCGTCTCCTGTTCCGCGTTCTTAGTACAGGATATTGTTACGGCACTAACCCCCAATATGTATAAGAGCACAGCTGTCGTCGTGGCACTCATGATTCCCATACCGCCCTTCCGGCTGTAAGAACCTTCCTGCTCTTCCGATGCGCTCCAGGGCGGAACAAGGTATTTAGCTTTTAGGTTCTTTCTGAGCCTCTTTTGGACAACATTTCATTATCCTTCATCTTTTTGTTCATTTTCTCTTTCATCTCGTCCTTCATAGTCACTCCCTTATTTTGGCGGGGCCTGCTTCACTTCCTCGTGTTGTTCGTGTTTGTGATCCTGCTCTTGAGTTTGCGCCATAGCATGCGACCAGCTACAGAGAATTAGAGCCATTGTCATTTGTTTCATCATGTCCTCCTCTAATCTTTTACTATGATGGCTTATTGGGTCTTTCCCGTTCCCTTTTTCATTCGCTCCGACATCTGTTTCATCATGCCGGACATATCACCCATCATCTTTGACATTTGACCCATCTCCTCCGGAGACATTTTGCCACTACTCATCATCTGCCCCATGTCACCCATCATCCCGGACATATTACCCATCATCGTTCCCATGCCTTTGGTGTCTTCACTCTTCATCATGCTTTGGCCCTTCATCATGCCGCCCATTCCCTTGCGCATCTCGCTCATTGTTCCCTGCATCTCTTTCATCTTGCCCATCATCATACCGCCACCCTGCATTCCTTCGCCTTTCATGGGCATGCCCTCTTTCATCGGCATGTCTTTTTTCTCCTGAGCCATCAGTGAAACAAGCCCCAGTGTTAAAGACATGACTGAAGCCGCGATAACATTTTTCATGGCAACCTCCTGTTCGGATCTCCACGCGCTTTTTACCAGTCGGCGTGATGAGAGTGGTAAGTAATTCCCAACCACATAGTACCGCAGAACGCTTTCCCAAAGAAACACCGGAGCAATACCCGTGCCTTTGTGAGGTTGATACCTAATTGCTCACGTCGTCAGGTCCGACCGACATTGCAAGAGCCGGTCTTGTACTTTACGCCCCTTTCAGATCTTAGACGATTTTGGCCAAAAAAGCGGCAATAACTCCAGCCACCAGAGGGAAAAGGATGCTGGCAACTATTCTGATGGTGAAGAGTCTAGGGCCCAAGATCGAGAACTCGTAAAAAATGATTCCGCCACCCCAAAGGGCCCATGAGGTTATGTACGTCGTGACGGTACTAACATTCCCACCCGCATGGTAGAGCGATGCTGCGATGGGAAAACTGATGAAGGGGCCTCCGAAGGTAAGAGTCCCTGCTAAATAGCCAACTAATACCCCTTTGAGCCCCGACTCTTCTCCGAGCCACTCTCGTATTACGCTCTCGGGTAGCAGGACACGAACATAACCTGCGATCAAATAAGCACCTACCAGCGTAGGCAGGACCGGCAAAAGCGTTTTAATCGCCTCGGTGATCCCCAATATATGGCGATTTTCACCCTTAAGATAAGCGGCCACGGCAAGAACCAGCGCAACAGCATAAACAACAATGTTAAGTGTCCTCATCTTAAAGCCTCCTCTCCCTTACCTCAGTTGTTATCACGAATCGCTCCTCCGTTTGTTAATCGTTATTTCGTTTAGATTTTGGTGTCCTACTTGCCTCACAAGGAGGCGTCGAAACCCCATAGAATAAGGGAGGCAGTGCGTAAGCACCAGAACAGTGGTTGCAGGACGGCACTGGGGTATTTTTGAAAAGTGTTTAGGAGCAATCGAGTGAAGAGTTACTAGGTCGCCACATGCGACCTAGCAAGTTTGCGCATGCTAAAATAGTCGGAGCAAGAGAGCCGGACTTTGTCCCATACTGGTTAACCGGAGGGGCTCGTTTCTTTCGTTTTCCCAGTCTGCCAGGTTATGCCCTACCCCTCTGTTCCATCGCTGCATAAACTCGTTTCTCGGGCCCCAAATAGATCTGCCGTGGCCGGGCGATCTTTTGCTCGGGATCAGTAAGCATTTCCTGCCACTGAGCGATCCACCCTGAGGTACGCGGGATGGCAAAAAGCACCGGAAACATCTCCACCGGAAATCCCATCGCCTCGTAAATAATACCGGAATAAAAATCGACATTCGGGTAGAGCTTGCGCTTGATGAAATAGTCATCCTGCAGGGCAATCCTCTCAAGTTCCAGGGCGATATCAAGTAACGGATTTCTTCCCGTAACCTCAAAGACCTGGTCAGCCACCTGTTTGATGATCTTCGCCCTAGGATCATAGTTTTTGTACACCCTGTGGCCAAAACCCATGAGCAGACCCTCACCGGACTCAACTTTCTTGATGAATTCGGGAACCTTATTTTTCGAACCAATCTCCCTGAGCATCCTGAGCACCTCTTCGTTCGCTCCGCCGTGCAGAGGGCCGTAAAGAGCTGCGGCCGCAGCCGCAACCGCGGAATAGCAATCCACGTGAGAGCTTCCCACGCTCCGCATAGCGTTGGTACCGCAGTTCTGCTCATGGTCAGCATGAAGAATGAAAAGAACGTCCAGGGCATGCTCGAGGATTGGGTCGGGTTTATATTTCACTTCGGTCATCTTGAAGAGCAAATTCAGAAAGTTTCCGGTGTAGCTCAAGTCGTTGTCTGGATAGGCATAGGGCATCCCACGGCTGTGACGGTAAACAAAGGCTGCTAGAGTGGGCATCTTGCCAATGAGCCGATAGGTCTGCTTTCGCTGTGACTCGGGATCAAAGATGCTCTTGGCCTCGGGGTAGAAGGTTGAAAGGGCAGCAGCGGTGCTCACCAACATTCCCATCGGATGAGCATCATAGTGGAAGCCGTCAATGAACTTCTTAATGTTCTCATGAATGATGGTGTGAAAAGTAATATTATGTACCCACTGTTTCAGCTCTGCTGCAGTGGGAAGCTCACCGTAAAGAATCAGGTAGGCAGTCTCGAGATAAGTACTCTTCTCCGCCAACTCTTCGATAGGATAACCTCGATACCGCAAGATTCCTTTTTCTCCATCAACAAAGGTAATCTTACTTTGACAGGACGCCGTATTCATAAACGCCGGGTCATAGCCCATCAAGCCAAAATCATCTTCAGAGACTTTGATCTGGCGGAGATCTGTGGACCGAATCGTCCCGTTTTGAATGGGAAACTCATAATTTCTGCCTGTCCGATTATCCGTTACAGTTAAAGTTTCCTTATTCATGGCCGCCCTCCTTAGAAAAGGCGCTTTCGAGGCCCTGGACGAATTTAGCTGCTCAGACGAGATTTTCCGGGCTTCCAAGGCCGATCTACAACCAGGAGTGGATATCGGTGACGGAAAGTCTCGGCGATGTGACAATTCCAACAAACGGGCAAATAAGCGGCAAGTACTTCAGGAAGGACTTCCGCTCGGATGTCGGTCCATTCCAACGTTAGGTGATCGGGGCCCATTAGAGCCGGTTTGTGCTTTGCCCAGTCGATTTGTTCCAGAGGCTTCCCGCAATAAACGCATGATTTTCCCCGATACCACCTGGTCAAGATACTGCGCACCAAACAATCTTCCGGGGCAGCCTCGATTTGTGCCAAACACTCTTGCTCGCAACCCTGACGTTCGGGCCAGCGCGAGCAGCTCTCCAGCTTAAAATTCAGTTTGCCGATGACTCCCCTTATTGCGGCATGTTTCGCATTTACCGCAACAGCGGCCGGCTTTGCTGTTTCTGGACAAGTGACCACCCTTACGCCGCGGAATTTGAAATACGCTAGTACACTACGCCAAACTATGAGGAGAACGACGATAGTAAGAACTTTCACAACAAGATAATCTGCAAGCGATTCCATGACCTTCTCTTCTACTATCCGTAGGAGCATAATTGGTGCCAAGTATGACAGGGAGTGTGCCAATGAAAGATGGAGGATTCTTTGTTATCCTTCCGATTTCTCACCGTTTTGTTTTTACGACTGCGAAAAAGTCGGCCAAATTCCTCAGATGCGCGAAAAACCATTTACACTTTACTACCTCACGCTGGGAAAATTTGGTGAAAAATCCGGCACGAATTTGCCGTTAGAGCTCACTCAATGTAATGTTGGGCGCAAGAGAAAATCTGTCTCTCGCACATCAAGGATCCGAGTATGAGTAAAACAGTCGATGTCGTCGCTGGAATTGGATTGGACCAAAAAACGCGGAAAAGCCGTTGGCCGGCGCGGCTCGATGTTGTGCAGAGCGCGAGCGGCCTCTTCCTCGGCCTGTTCATGTGGGGCCACATGGTTTTCGTGTCGACCATCCTCATCAGCAAGGACGCCATGTGGTGGGTCACGCGGATGTTCGAGGGGCAGTTTGTTCTCGGCGCACGATATCCAGGTATCGTCTGAAGTCTGTCCAAAAAATCTGCCGCTCTCCACACAGATCGCATTTCTCGGACGAAAAATGGCTGCGGCCGGATGGGAAGTAGCATCGTAGTCAGATTGACTTCGGCTGAGTCCACTTGTCAGTCGTGCTGACTTCTATTTCTTAAAAGACTTCAGATCATATCTTTAACGGATTTTCTTCGGCGTAACTCGATGCTGAATTCATTTCCAAGTTAGTCTTCGCGACTCTGTCCGGTCGGTCCCAGCGTATTCCGAAAGTTGGTAAACCTTCGCGGCGACTTTTGCAGCAGTGCGAATAAAACCGCTTCGACTATTAAAAAAAGCACGAAATTCCCAGCATCGGCGGCGGCATAGCGGTTGCGTTATGACTAGGCAAGACCGAACAGGGAGGATTTTATGAGCAAGACAATGACGGCAAAGATAGAACATCTTGGAGTTGGGTCTCTGACTCGACCGGAGAAAGAAACGCACCCGCTGAGCGATTACTGGAAGGCGTTAGTACCGCTAGCGGTGGGAGCGGTGCTGCTACTGCTACCGATTCCCGAAGGTCTCAAACCCAATGCTTGGTATTACTTCGCGCTCTTCGTCGCAGTAATCATCGCTTTGATCCTTGAACCGATTCCGGCTGCGGCGGTGGGACTGATCGGTGTGACCGCTGCCACGGTTTCACTTTTGGTTGCCCCGAAGCCCGCTGATGCCATTAAGTGGGCGCTCTCAGGATTTCAGGACGGCACAGTCTGGTTAATCTTCGTCGCTTTTATGTTTGCCTTGGGCTACGAGAAGACCGGCCTGGGTCGGCGGGTCGCCTTGAACCTCGTCAAATGGCTGGGCAAGAAAACTCTTGGATTGGGATACGCAGTCGCCCTGGCGGATCTCGTGCTGGCGCCTTTCACTCCGTCCAACACCGCCCGCAGCGGCGGAACTATCTTTCCCGTGATCAAAAATATTCCGCCACTCTACGGCTCAGAGCCTGGTCCGACGGCGCGTAAGATCGGGTCTTATCTTATGTGGACCGCGTTCGCGACGACATGCCTGACCAGCGCCATGTTTTTGACCGGTTTGGCCCCCAACCTCTTGGCGCTGTCACTGGTGAAGACCACGGCCAAGATCGACATCAGCTGGACCGAATGGTTCATGGGGATCATGCCGGTAGGCATCCTGCTGTTTATCTTATTGCCGCTGATCGTTTACGTCATCTATCCGCCCGAGCTCAAGAGCAGTCCCGATGTGCCGGTTTGGGCGGGAGAAGAACTGAAAAAGATGGGCCGGCTCAGCTTCAAAGAAATTTCGATGGCGTTGCTCGCGTTGCTCGCCCTGGGTCTGTGGATCTTCGGCGGCGACTTTATTAACGCTACCACCGTTGCGTTGCTGGTGCTTTCGTTGATGGTCATGACACGCATCGTTGAATGGGACGACGTGCTCGCGCACAAGCAGGCGTGGAACGTGCTTGTTTGGTTCGCCACTCTGGTGACGATGGCTGACGGGCTCAACAAAGTTGGGTTCCTCAAATGGTTCGCGACCGGCGCGGCCGGCGCGCTCAGCGGTTACTCGATCATGACGATCGTGATTGCCCTCACGGTGGTCTACTTCGTCGTGCATTATATGTTTGCCAGCCTGACCGCGCATACGACTGCATTGCTGCCAGTGCTTTTGACTGCAGCGATGGCGGTGCCGGGGATGCCGGTGAAGCTGATCTCGCTGCTGTTCTGCTACACCCTCGGATTGATGGGCATCATCTCTCCGTATGCGACGGGACCTGGCCCAATTTACTACGGCAGCGGGTATGTCAGCCGGAAAGATTTTTGGCGGCTCGGATTGATCTTCGGAGCGATCTACCTGGCTGTGATACTCTTGATCGGCGTGCCTTATCTGCGCTTTTATCTAGGGTAGATCGTAACAACGGGTGGCTCCGAAAGGTCAGAGCCATCAGTGGCCAACGGACTCGCGGTAAATCACTGCGAGTCCGTTTTTTTAAAACAGACGGACTGAAAAACGATCGATCCGCTTCCGATTGATTCTGCTCCTCCGAATCTCTGTCCTTGAACTCTTGAACCTCGAACGATTGTGCGCTTCGTAAGGCACCTTAGGTCCGTTCCCAGGTCTGAAGCATCATTATGTAGTTGGCGCGTTCGTATATCTGTGGGTTGGGAATCCGCTCCTGGCTCATGTTGCCGCGCATCTCGTTGAGTGAGGACCACTCGTTTTCTTCCATCCAGGCTTCAAGATCGGCGCAAACTTTCTTGAGGTGGCCGGGGCCATTCAGAAGGAGCGCCGACACCATCTGCGTAATGTGCGCCCCCGCCATGGTCGCTTTCACGACGTCCAGAGCAGTGTGAACGCCGCCGGTAACCGCGAGTGAGGCCTTGATTCGTCCCGCCAGCGCGGCTATGCCGCGCAAACGCAACCGCAGCTCGGATGAGTCCGAAAGCTGCAGAGTGCGCACTACGGTCAACTCCTGCACGTCGATATCGGGATCGTAGTAGCGGTTGAACAGCACCAGCCCGTCAGCACCGACGCCGTCAAGCTGGCGCGCGAAGTGGGCGAAAGCGGTGAAGAACGGTGAGAGTTTCACAGCCACCGGAATCTTCAATCCCTGTTTCACTTGGCGAACCATGTCGACAATTTGGCGCTCGACCTCGCCGCCGCTCGTCTCAAAATCGGTCGGAGCGTGGTAGACGTTGAGCTCTAAGGCATCCGCGCCGGCTTGCTCGATCAGGCGCGCGTAGGAGAGCCAGCCGCCTGGAGTCATGCCGTTGAGCGATCCGATCACCGGGATCCGCACCGCTTGCTTCACGCGCTGCACGTGATTGAGATACTCGTCCGGCCCGAGCACAAAGGAGTCGGAACTCGGAAAGAAAGTGACGGCTTCGGCGAAGGCATTGTCGTGACTGCCCCAGTGATCATGAGTCGCTTGTTGCTCGCGGTTGATCTGCTCCTCGAAAAGCGATCGTAACACGATCGCGCTGGCGCCCCCGTCCTCGAGCTGCTTGACCGTATCGAGATCATCGCTCAGCGGTGACGCGCCTGGAACTAGCGGATGTGGCAGCTTGAGGCCGAGATAATTTGTGCTGAGATCCATGCGCTCCTCCTACTTTGCTGGTTTCGACGGCCCGGTGTCTTCTTCCGGGGCTCCGCCAACCTGGGGCACGGTGATGCCCGCGAGCTGCTCGTAGACCGCGTAGCGCTTCTGCGCGGCCTCTTGCGCCTCCTTGAGAAAACCTTTGAAGCGAGCGGGATCGGTGCGCTCGACCACGCGGAAGCGAGCCTCGTTGCGCATGTAGTCGGCGACCCGCGCTTTCGGCGGACCATAGTCGAGATGGAGCGGCGGCTCGCCCTTGGCCAGGCGGCGTGGATCGAAACGGTAGAGCGGCCAGACGCCGGAATCCACTGCGAGTTTCTGCTGCGACATGCCGTGAGCCATGTCGTAACCATGGGCGATGCAATGGCTGTAGGCGATGATGAGCGAAGGGCCGGTATAGGATTCGGCTTCGAGAAAGGCCTGCACGGTTTGCGGCATTCTTGCGCCCATGGCGACGCGGGCAACGTAGACATGACCGTAGCTGTTCGCCAGCAGTCCAAGATCTTTCTTCGCCGTGGCCTTTCCCGCCGAGGCAAATTTTGCGACCGCGCCGAGCGGCGTCGCCTTGGATTGCTGGCCGCCGGTGTTGGAATAGACTTCGGTGTCGAGCACGAGCACATTGACGTTGCGATCACTCGCGAGCACGTGATCGAGGCCGCCGTAACCGATGTCGTAGGCCCACCCGTCGCCGCCCAGCAGCCAGACACTTTTCGTGACGAGATAATCGGCGAGGACTTGCAGCCGCCGCGCCTCAGGCCCGTCCATGGCGGCGAGCTTTTGACGCAACGCCTGGACACGCTCACGCTGGGCGGCGATGCCGGACTCACTCGTCTGGTCGGCGCTAAGCAAGCCCTTCACCAAAGTGTCACCTAGCGGTGCCGCGAGGCTCTCGACCAGCGCGCGCGCGGCGGCCGTGTGACTATCGACTCCCAAACGAATGCCGAAGCCGAATTCCGCGTTGTCTTCGAACAACGAATTGGACCAGGCCGGACCGCGCCCGTCGCGATTGGTTGTGTAGGGAGTGGTCGGCAGGTTGCCGCCGTAGATCGACGTGCAGCCGGTGGCATTGGCGATCAGCAGTCGATCGCCAAAGAGCTGAGTGAGCAGTTTGATGTACGGTGTTTCGCCGCAGCCCGCGCACGCTCCCGAATATTCGAAGAGCGGCTCGAGAAATTGCGAGCCCTTGTGATCGAGCCGCGTCACCTCGCTGCGTTCGGTTTCCGGCAAGTTCAAGAAGAACGAATAATTTTCCCGTTCGGCTTCGCGCAGCGGCGCCATCGGCTGCATGTCGATCGCTTTATGCCGCGGGTTGGTCCGGTCCTTGGCCGGGCACACGTTGACGCACAGATTGCAGCCCGTGCAGTCCTCGGGCGCGACCTGGATCGTGTAGTCTTTGTTCTTGAAGTCGAGGCCTTTATAGGGCGTCGCCTTGAAGGTTGCCGGAGCACTTTCACGCTCGACGGGGTCGTAGACTTTGGCGCGGATCGCCGCGTGCGGACAAACCAGCGCGCACATGTTGCACTGGATGCAGATCGTCGTGTCCCAGACCGGAATCTCGAGAGCAATGGCGCGCTTCTCCCACTTACCGGTGGCCACGGGCCAGGTGCCGTCGACGGGAAAGGCGCTCACCGGCAGCAGATCTCCTTTGCCGGCCATCATCACTGCGGTGACCTTTTGCACGAAGTCGGGCGCCTTCTCGGAAACCAGCGGCGGCCGATTGCGGCTGGCGCTCGCCGCGCCG
>Ga0075418_10000796_pt1 | contig 34327 bp, 38 predicted proteins | sample SoiMetdeltSBSDD2_FD_81776 | JGI IMG/M metagenome (GOLD analysis project Ga0075418, IMG submission 81776) | Bulk soil microbial communities from a Populus tree surrounding site in Tennessee, USA - Soil MetaG P. deltoides SBSDD2 | ecosystem: Environmental > Terrestrial > Soil > Tree plantation... | reverse complement strand
TCTCGCTCAGTGGCGTGAGTACGATCAGCATACGACTAGCCAGCAGCGTGCGTTTCGCGAGAGCCTTGCTGCGGCACTAGCCCTGCCGGCCGACACCTCAGAGGCTAAGGCTAAGAAACGAGTGGCGATACAGGCTGCCTCTACCGCCTTCGCAGCCCAACAGCGTATTTGCGATGTCTCTTGGCTGACGGCATGGCAGCAGCGTCTATTTGAACCTGCTAAAAAACGAGTCGATGACTGTCGGGCGTCTCTTGCGGCACTCGATACGCTGCGCGGTGACGTTGACCGTACGATGAGTTATTTGCAGCACGAACAAGCGTTGGCGAGCCTTATCGCTACCGCGACAGATGGCGCGAATGAGCAAGATGAGGCGCTTTGGCAGGCAACGAGCGATAAGTGGCAGACGCTCACCGGGGCTATTAAGAACATGAAGGTATCATCGGAATTTGAGCCGGTGCGCGCTCGTGCTGGGCAACTGGCTGAGCTTGTGAGTGCCGGCTGGAAGGAATTGCTGGCGGCTCATACTGTCAAAGACCGTAGTCGTTACGAAAAGGCTGTCGGCGAACTAGATAAGGCGTATGTTGCGTTTCAAGCACTCTCTCAAGATGATGTGACCACTATGGCTGCGCTACTTCAGCCGTTTGAAACACTAAGCGACAAGTAAAGAGTCTGCGTAGTCGTCTAAAATAAAACAACCCATCTCGCAGATAGGGTTGTTTGCATTGAACCAGTCGATATCTCAACCGGTGCTTAACCATAGTATACCACACATGATGTATATGCAAGTGTAGTAATGCCACAATATAATGCTCATGTAAACCTTGACACAAAGCATAAGAAATGTTATGATGCTTATGAACACATATCACGTGTGAGGTAATTAGGCAGAGTGGGAACTCTGCATAAGAGGAGATACTATATCATGGCTGGTACAAAGCTTGGTGGCATGAAAGCCGCCGCAAAAAACTTAGCAAAAGACCCAAACTTTTACGCCAAAATTGGTGCTCGGGGCGGCAAGAACGGCCGTACGGGTGGTTTTGCGTCACAGGTTGTCGGTGACGATGGCCTGACCGGTGCCGAACGTGCCCGTATAGCAGGTGCTAAGGGTGGCCGCATCTCGCGCCGCAAGAAAACGACCCAAGACGACGTAGCTGTCGCTGCCTAGTCTTTAGGAAAAACCGTAAAAACACACTCCGCTTAGGGGTGTGTTTTCGTATGGCCGATAGTATGGCGGCGCAGTGCGCATATGCGGGCGTCGTTTACATGCCATTGAGTGCGGCAAGCCATGCAGGCGTAGATGCTTTTTCGCGTTTGTAGCCCTGTTGCATTGCAGTTGGGGCAGGTACTGCGCGCATGCAGCCAGTCACGATAGGTATCGAGCGACGATTCCACAATATCTTCGCTGACGACGATTCTATAGCGACTGGCAAGTGTCGCGGTGGCATGTTGCCAGGCACTTTGCTCCATTTCAATAAGCTCGATATCTCGTGTGTAGCCCTGGTGTCCTAGCGTGGCATGGGCTAGTTCGTGTAGAAGAGACGCCGGGTCGTCAGTGGAATCGTCGTAAAAAATCGTTTGTTCATCGGGCGACCACCGAAACTCACGACCAGCTATAAACTGGAAATGAGGATAGTCGGCGCGCAGTTTATTCAGCAGCGAGGAGGTCGAGGGCATAATAGTAACAGCCGTAAATAACGGCCTCTTCTGGATGTTGAGCTTGGATAAAACGCGGGCAGGGAATGTGGGACGGTAGTTTTTTACGCAAAATGGCTTCTAGTTGCGCGCCGTATTTAGGAAAATGGCTGCCGATGCCGCCACCTATTATTACGATGTCAGGCTGAATGATTGGTATCATAGCGAGGAAGCCGCGGCTGACTCGGTCGGCGATTTGTTTCCAAATGCGTAGACTCGTGATGTCGTGTGCATATTGGCCGTAGGTTGCGTAAATTGTTTTGCCGGACGCGAAATCTTCCCATTCGCGCACTTTGTTGTCGAATTCTACCATCATTCGTCCGCCTTCACTGTGACGCAGGCCGGGGTCGATGTGGCCATTGGTAATCATGCCTGTGCCAATCCCTGTGCCAATCGTGACGTACAATACAGATGTGGGAATGGGGTCGAGTGCCCGTGCCTCGGCGAGCCCGGCGAGGTTGGCGTCATTTTCTATCCAGACCGGTGCGTTACCGAGTACGCCAGTAAAGGCTTGCTGTGCGTCGAAATTTTTCCAGCCTAGATTGTCGCACCACACGGCCACACCATCTTTTATGATGCCCGGCAGCGCGATGACAACCGCGTCTATGGGTTTGGCTGCGTACTTCTGTAGTGCTTTTCGTAAGACTGTGATGTACTCGATTTGATTCTTGGGGGTTGGAAATTTGACCGTGTCATGCACTTTTCCATCGCGCCCAAACAAGGCCACTAACGTTTTTGTCCCTCCCGTGTCGACTGTCACTAACATTCTTTTAGTGTAGCATATAGGCCAGCTTGCGTGGTAGCGTGCAAAAAGGTATAGTAAAGAAAAGTAAATGAGGGATGTTGTATGGTACGAACAAATAAGGGTGGTTCGGTACTTAGGTTTATCATAGTGGGTGTCGTATTGGTCGCCTTATTGGCTGGCGGGGTGTATTTTGTGCGCCAACAAATAGCTGGGTCGCAGCCGTCGAGTCCACAAAAGACAGCGGAAGAGCCAAGGCAGCCGTCTAAGGCTGAGTCAACACCAAAGCCAGAGCAAAAGAACGACTCGACAGCTAAGGAGGCGTCGCGTCCGACGCCAGCTCCAGAATCGTCTGTGTCAACAGCCGCAACCCCAGCTGCGTTGCCGCAAACAGGTTCTGTCGATACGCCCTGGTCACTAGTGGCGCTTGGGATTTTGGGTGGGCTTGGCGTCGCATATGTACGGTCACGTCGCGTGGTGTATCGCCCGCTTTGACTTGTGTTCCTATCTGGGGTACAATAGAGGTAATCTAGGAGCACTATATTTTAACGTGTTTCAGGAAATATCAATTAAGGAAGGAGTCTGAAAAGACTTATGGCAACAAACGCCGCAATAACAATGGACGACTTGCTCGCTGGATCAGAAGACAGTGTCAAGCAATTAACAGCAGGAGAGGTTATTACCGGGACGGTATTGGCTCTTCGTAAACACGAGGTTTTGATCGACCTTGGCGCACAAGGCGTAGGCTATGTGCCTCGTCGCGAGGTTGGCTTTTCAAAAGCCCTGAAAGAAGGTGATGAAGTAACCGCTAGCGTGGTAGATACCGAGCTGGACAACGGCTACTCGCTCCTTTCGCTTCGCAAGGCTGCTAAAGATCGCGGCTGGGAAGAAGTCGCGGTTAAGCTAGAAAGCGGCGAAATCATCGAAGTATCACCATACGACGCCAACCGTGGTGGTCTGTTGGTGGAATACGAAGGTGTTCGTGGTTTCTTGCCTGTTTCACAGCTTTCAGCTGAACACTATCCACGCGTTGGTAGCAGCGACAAAGACGAAATCTTGCAGCGTCTCAATGCGCTGGTAGGGCAAACACTGAAGGTTCGTATCCTCGATAGTGACCGCAAAGCGAATAAACTTATCTTTAGCGAAAAAGAAGCAGTCAAAGACGGCCTGGCCGCTCGCTTCCAGCAGCTAAAAGTTGGTGACAAAGTAACCGGTGTCGTTACTGGTGTGGTAGACTTTGGCGTGTTTGTGAACGTCGAAGGTATCGAAGGCCTGGTGCACATCAGTGAAATTAGCTGGGAACGCGTCAACAACCCGAGCGATTACGTAAAGGTTGGCCAGACTATCGAAGCGAAAATCATTTCTATCGATAAAGATCGCCTCAGCTTGAGCATCAAACAGCTTAGCCAAGATCCATGGCTAGATGAAGTTGAGCAATTCAAGCCGGGTGCTGATGTCGAAGGTACCGTGACTCGCATTACGCCATTTGGTGCTTTTGTGCAGATTAGCCCCTCGGTTGAGGCCCTCGTGCACATCAGTGCGCTAGGCGACAGTAGCGACGTAGATCCAGAAAAAGTCTTCACGCTGAACGAACGCAAAAACTTTGTCATTTTGGATGTCGACAAAGAAAACCGCAAGATTTCGCTGAGTCTTGCTGACAAAAAGAAGAAATAACTCCGCTAATAACGGAATCCGCCACAACACGTGACGGGCAGAAAGGAGCATTATGAGCCAAGAAAAGGTACTTGTTATCGCCGACTCGATTACAGTTGGAGAATTGGCTGAAACGCTAAACCTGCCCGTCACTAGTTTGATTGGTGAGCTGTTCAAGAACGGCATCGTCGCAACTATCAACCAACGAATTGATTTTGAAACCGCAACCATCATTGTGGAGGAACTCGGCCTCGACGTAACACTGGAGAAGAAAGCCGCCAGTACGCTCAGTGAGCGCAAGGTCCATGAGCTATCGGCTAATGCAGTCGATCGTCCACCTATCGTGGCGGTAATGGGGCACGTGGATCACGGTAAAACGAGCCTATTAGATGCCATTTTGCATACCAAAACGGTAGAAGGTGAAGCGGGTGGGATTACCCAGCATATTAGCGCGTATCAGACGGCTCGTAACGGCCGATCTATTACCTTGCTGGATACGCCTGGCCACGAGGCTTTTGCGGCGCTGCGCCAACACGGTGCAACTCTGACCGATGTGGTTGTGATTGTTGTGGCGGCCGACGATGGCGTGAAACCACAAACCATCGAGGCGATTCGCTTTGCGAAAAACGCCAATGCCAAAATTGTCGTAGCGATTAATAAAATTGATAAAGAAACAGCCAACCCGCAGTTGGTGAAAACTCAACTAGCCACCGAACATGGCCTCAACCCCGAAGAGTGGGGTGGTGACACTGTGATGGTAGAGGTTAGTGCTAAAACCGGACAGAATATCGACAAATTGCTGGATATGGTGCTGTTAGTGGCCGATTTGGAAGAGTTGAAGGCCGATATAGACGTGCCGGCCGAAGGATTGGTGATAGAATCGCACATGGAAACTGGTCGCGGATCGGTGGTAGGGCTGTTGGTTGAACAAGGCGAGCTAAAACCCGGGCATTTCCTGGTGGCTGGAACTGCCTATGGCAAAGTACGTACCTTGCTGGACTTCACCGGCAAGACAATCAAAAGCGCCGGTCCATCAACGCCCGTAACAGTAACGGGATTCAAAGAATTGCCGCAGTTTGGCGATGTCTTTACGATTGTGAAGAACGAGAAAGAGGCTCGTAGTCGCGTTGAACTGGCGCGCATTGAGCACGAAAAGAATGCCGCAAGTACGAACGTAACCGGCGCCGATCTATTGAAGCTGATGACTCAACAGCGCGATTCCCAAGATTTTAATGTCATTGTAAAAGCTGACGTGCAAGGTTCGCTAACCTCTGTTATCGATAGCCTTCGCCTGGTGGATACCGGCGGTGAAATAGCCCTGCGCGTTATTGCCAGCGGTGTTGGTAATATTTCCGAAGGCGATGTGCGCCGCGCAGCCGACAGCGGCACGGTGATATATGGCTTCAACGTTGAACTGCCGCCGGCCGTCAAACGCCTCGCAGCGCGCGACAAGGTGCAAGTTCGCCTTTTCCGTGTTATTTACGAACTACTGGACGATGCACGTAGTTCTATGGAAGGCATGCTGGCGCCGGAAGTTGTTGAAACCGAGATAGGCAAACTGACTATCAAGGGCATTTTCCGCACACTCAAAGACACCGTCATTGCTGGTGGAGAGGTAACTCATGGCAAAGTGACGACCGGCCTCCGGGCGCGCGTCTTCCATGGCAGTGAAAAGATTGCTGAAGTCGAAGTGACGAGCGTACAGCGCCAGCAGCAAGAAGCCAAAGAGGTGTTCGAAGGCGAGATGTGTGGCCTGAGTCTTAAGACTGATAAAAAAATCCTCCTTGAAGAGGGTGACAAGCTGGAATTCTTCACGCGCGAATTGGTGAAGCGGACATTGCAGTAGAAAACGCTTATGGTTGACCTCTGGGTCGTATTGTGATTAAATCCAAATACTATATAAAAGAACTAAAATAAAAAGTTACTCCGTTGTCGCATTATGCAAGGAGCGCACCCTATGACAAGAAACCGCAATCGACCCCCTGAAAAAGAAGCAAACGCTGGTGATCTCAATAGGCAAAGTCTCGAGTTCGACAAGCCATTTTCGATTCCAGGAGGCGCTACCTTACTGTCGTTCTATGTAACAAAAGCTCAAGAAGGTGCGGTGCAGGGAAGGCCAGAGACGTCTTTAAGGCAGCGTCTTCATGCGGATATTCTCCAGGGCAGGACTCGTGTGGAGAGTGCAAGCGAGGAGGTAATTCGATTGATTCTGGACAATTTCGAATCCCAGATCGAATCCCGGATGGGAATGCCATATGAGGAGTGGGCGAAAATTGAGGTGCAGCTTGGTGATTTAAGTCTTACTGCATCAGAGCTGGGCGTTACAGAGGACGAACGAAAAGCAATCCAAGAGAAAGTCGGGCATTACTGTGAGGATAACCTGGTAAAGCCAATGCAGATTTCCCAGAACGGTCAGCTAGACCCTGATTTTGTTTTAGAGTTGCGTAGGTATTGCGAAGAAAAGAGGCTACTGGATCAGTCTGATATAAAGGCGGGTTTCTTTGGCGATAATAATCCGGACAGCGCCAGCCATACAAGAATTGCAGAGGACATATGTCGGATACTCAGTATGGATCGTAATACTTTTGATAAAGCGGTGGAAGAAAGGACGAGACGTGACCAGGAGACGGGTCGGCTTTATGTTGATTTTGATAAGGCAGGACTATTGACGAGGATCGGGGCGGCGGCCACTGGCAATGGGGTGTTTGGAAAAGCATGGAATGCAACCAAGACTAAGGGTAGTGAGTGGATGGGTAAAATGAGCCGTTCAAAAGGAGAATCGCCTGAAGTGGATGGAGATGACCTTGCTGGTGCGAAAAAGCGTCGGGATTCTCTTCGGGATGAATATGCTAAAATGCAGAAAAAGAAGACTGACCCAGCCACTCTCCAGGAGATAAGCGAGCAGTATTGGGCTGAGGTGCGCAAAGTCCAGGAATTGGAATTGCAGGAAACTGACGAATTTAAGGCTAAAACTCCGGAAGAGCAAAAAACGATGATTATGCTCGATGCACTGCAGGAAAGCCATAAGCTTGCTGAACGGGTGAATAAAAGCATAGTCATGAAGCTTGGTAAGATTGGTCGCTTGATGGATAGTGAGAATAAGCGGACGCGTTGGGCATCGCGTATTATCGTGGGTGCGACGCTGGGTGCCGCTGGTGCGGCATTATCTGCTTTCGTCCTGCCAGCTTCCGGCATAGGCTTCGTTGTGGGTACTGCTTTATCTACTGGTGCGCGTGCTGCTGCGAGTAGATTTACACGAAGTGCAGGTGAAGTTGAGCAGTTGGAGTTTGCTGGCGGCGCTAAAAATACTGACTACAATAAAATGGCGGCAGAGCATTTGGCTGAAGAATATAAAGGTGTCTCATTGGATGAGTTGGGTGGTCGGATAGCACAGGATCAGCGTGAGAAATTTCTGAATGATAAAAGAGATACTAGGATAGAAAAGCTGCGCACGGCGCGCCGGAAGGCTGGCTTGGGCGCGCTCATATCGGTCGGCTTGGTTGGTTTGGGTGCTGCGGGTCGGATTGGATACGATCTTGCTACGGGGGATCTTGAATGGAAAGATTTGAATCCATGGAGTGGTAGTTCACCTGAGACGGGTAGCCCTGCTGGCTCACAAGATACCGACGCTGCCCGACAAGCGGCCGAAGCTAAGGCGACGGCTGCCGCCGAGGCAGCTAAGCCGACGGTAGCGCCCGGCTTCAGTGACTTGAATCCAGAGAAGCTTGCTGATGCGCGTACTGTTAGAGCCAGTGAAGGTGGTTTGCGCGTATTGGAGCGCTTGGGCATAAATCCGGCCGAGCGTGCAGCGACATGGAAAGATGCCGCACCTGATTTATTGAACCTGAAAGACCCACAGGGGCGACCGGAGTTCTATATGGGACCTGATGGGTTGCGTATTAGCCGACCCGGGTCTTTGTCTGATAAGGCGCTTGAGATTTTGCAGAGAAGCCACGATGAGCTGTATCCTGCCGATAAGTTGTCTGGCGCCCTACCAGACCAACCGACACCGCCTCCTGCTGGTGCGAGCGAGGTGTTGCGTGTAGCTCCTGGTGGCGGCGGGTCGCAGCTATTAGAGGGTATGGGCGTTTCCCCGGCAGAGCGTCTGCCCACTTGGAATGAGGCGCGTCCTGAGCTGCTGGGACTAAAAGGTTCTAGTGGCGAAAGTCTATTCTATGCTCAAAAGGTAAATGGCGTAGAAGAACTGCGCATTAGCCGACCCGGTAACTTGCCGCCTGAAGTTAAGGGAATTCTTGCGAGTGCCCACGACCGGCTATATCCAGTAGACAAGTTACCTGCTTCACTATTGGGTCAGTCTGGTGGAATCGACGCTCCTGACGTGAAGGTTGCATTAGACGCTGTGCATTATTCTCAACTTCGGCAAGGTGCGAATGTGAACGCCTTGGCGAAGGATTTGGGGATTGGGAAGGGTTTGATTCCGCAGTGGACGGAATATATAACGGGTCAGGTGCAGAGTAGAGATGAGTTGGTTAGTAAATACTTCTCGGTTGCGCAAACTGGTGCCGTGACGCTCCGTCAAACCTTGAGCCGTAATGATTTGTATGAGCTTGCCAAGAATATGCCGCGCCCAAGAGGTGTGTTTGATTTAGCTCGTTAAAGTTTGAAAAGTGAAAATAGGGGGTTCGAATGACACAAGTACCAGTTCAATTGGATGAAAATTTCTTAAATGATTTAGGTATCGGTAGTTTGCCTGAAGAGCAAAAGCGTGCTTTTGCAGAAAGCTTACTGGAAACTTTGCAGTTGCGGCTTCAAAATCGCCTAGGGATTGATATGGATGAGGCGCAGACGGAATCGTTCGCGATGCTGGCATTAGACATGGATAAATTGCCTGAATCTGATGTGGAAGGTAAGCAGCGATTGATGCAGCAGTGGCTTGCTGTAAATAGGCCAGACTACAAGGAGATGGCCGCCGAGGAGCTGGGAAAAATGAAAGAAGAGCTTTTGGTGGTGAGTAATGTATCGTCTAGCTCGTGAATTAGGGTTGTGAAGTAAGGATAGGGGTACTATAATGGGAGTAATAATACGGGGGTGCATATGTTTCAGCTAGATGATAATTTTCTTGTAGATGTTGGCTTGGCGGCGATGCCGGCCGACCAAAAACAGCCTTTTTTACAGCATATTTACCAAGAACTTGAGTTGCGCGTGGGAACGCGACTGAGCGATGGAATGAGTGATGCGCAGCTAGAAGAGTTTGAGGCTGTGATTGATAAAAAGTGGCATGTTATAGATACGTGGGTTGCGCAGCACGCGCCGAATTATCAGGCTGATCCTGTTTTTACACAGTTGCAGCAAAAGACGCAGTTGGATGTGAATGACCCGACATTAAAGGCAGAGTTTGTGGCAACGAAGTGGCTAGAGGTAAACCGGCCGAACTATCGTGACGTGGTGGCGCAGGTGCTAGAAGAGCTGAAGCAAGAGATTCGTGGAAATAGCGATGCTATATTGGGCAGTAATCAGCCACAGCAGAGCGATTACGATTTGGCGGCGTAGCCACGCAGAAATGCTTCGGCGGACATATTGCGTCCGCTGGGCGCGATGAGCTCATCAATAGAGAGAAAAGCATCGTCTTGGCAGCGAATGTCGAGCGGTGTTTTTGCTATGGTGGCAATGTGAGCTTTGGTGATGATGATGCTATGGTCGAGTGCTGTCAGCTTGCTTTTAGGAAATCCAAGGTGGGCGCGAACCAGGCGCTCGGCCTGCCTAGCGGTAAGTTGGGCTGTGTCTAAGTGGGCGTCGGATTTTTGGAGTAGTTGACAGTAGGTGGCTTCGGCTTCGTTTTGGGGTGTGGGTTGCATGGAGCCGTCCAGGATATCAGGCAGGGTGTCGAGCAGGAGATTGTTGCCTGCGGTGGCGAGGGATCGGTAGAGTTCGGGTTGTGTTTCGGTGCCTCGTAACGGGTAGTCCTGGGTGGCGTAGACTGGGCCGGCGTCCATAGCTGCAGCTAGCTGCATGATTGAAACGCCAGTTTTGCTGTCCCCGTTTGCGATGGCTGATTCGATAGGGGTGGGGCCACGGTATTTTGGCAGGAGCGAAGGATGAACGTTAATGATGCCGGGCGTGAAGAGGTTGATGGTTCGCTGGGGGATGATTTTGCCATAGCTAGCAAGTACACCGGCGACGGGCGCTACGGCTTGGATATTTTCGGTGATTTCTTTGAGTTTGGTGGGTTGCCAGACGGGAATATTGTGCTGCCTAGCGAGGGCTTTGACGGGTGGCGGAATGAGTTTTTGGCCGCGGCCTTTTTTGCTGTCGGGTTTCGTAACGACGGCTGCAATAATGTAGCCTGCCGTAATGAGACCTTGTAAAATAGCGAGACTAAAGTCTTCAGTCCCAAAGAATATGATTTTTGTGGACGTGGGTTTCATAATCCAGGGGTTGTAGCTCGCCTTTCGCGTCGAGGGTGTAGAATGCGTCTTTTTTATCGCGGATGTGGTCGATGAAAAGAATGCCGTTGGTGTGGTCGATTTCGTGCTGGATAACGCGTGCCAGGAAGCCCGTGGCTTTGAATCGGACTTCGTGGCCTTCGAGGTCGAGGGCGCGAATGCGTATTTTTGAGTGACGCGGGACTTTGCCGTAGACTTTGTTGACGCTGAGGCAGCCTTCGTAGTCGTAGGTGACGGTTCCTTCGCGTTTGACGATTTCGGGGTTGATCAGGGCGGTGAAATGTCGGGCATTTTTGTCTTCGAAGTCGCTGCGTACGATTACGACCCGTTCTAGGGCGTCGACTTGTACGGCAGCCAAGGCGGCGCTGATTTCGTGCGGGCGGCTATCTTCCCAGTCTAGGGACGCGTCGGTCATGTCTTGGACGAGTTTAATGGTATCGTCGGTGATGACATGGACTTTCGCTGATTTTTGACGCAGGTGGGGGTTGGGTAGGGTAATGATGTCTTCTTTTTTCACTAATAACCATTATAACAGATTGAAAAGAGCTGTCATACCCATATCGCAAAGTGCTAGAGAAGGCTGGTGGGGTCTAGTTCGGACTGCCAGTGGGTGGGTGGCACGAGCTGGAGCATGTTGACGAGATCGGCGCGCCGTGCAGATTTGAGTGTGAGTTGCCAGCGATAGGTGTCGCGCAGGCGTTCGTAGAATGCGGGCGTAGGACCGAGGATTTGGATGGTTGCAGAAGCTTGCGCGCGCAGTTCACTGGCGAGTTTCTGCGCGTTTTTGATAGCGGCGGCTTCGGTTTTGTAGATACAGGTGAGTTTGAGGAGGTAGGTATAGGGTGGAAAGTGGCCGGCGTGACGGTCGGCTAAGGCGGTGGCGTAAAAGTGTTCGTAATTTTGTGCGAGGCCATCGACAACGGCGGGATGGGTGGGTTGATAGCTTTGGACGATGACGCTCGTAGGGTGATGGGATCGGCCAACCCGGCCGACAACTTGGGCGAGTAGCTGAAAGGTGCGTTCGCTAGAGCTGTAGTCGGGCAGGGCGAGGCCGGCATCGGCTTGGATGACGCCTACAGTACGGAGCTTGGGTAGATCGAGGCCTTTTGCGACAACCTGGGTGCCGATAATAATATCGATGGTGCCGTCGTAGAGCTCGTTGTATTTTTGCTCAACAGAATTGTTCGACTCGCCGTCGCTGTCAAAACGAACAATATTTTTGTTCGGAAATAATTTCCGTAATTCGGATTCGATAAGCTTGGTGCCGATGCCTTTGTGAATGATGTCGACGGAATGGCATATTGGACAGCTGGTGGGGACTTTGTCCTTAGTGTCGCATATATGGCAGCGCAGTTGATGGGTGTCGTTGTGAAGGGTAAAAGGAATGAAGCAGCGTGGACAGACTGCCGACCAGCCGCAATTTTCACACAGTGTTGTGCTAGCGCTGCCGCGTCTGTTGTGAAAAATGAGGGCTTGGTGGCTAGTTGCGAGCGTCTGTTGTATTTGTGTGATTAGTTTGTCAGAAAGAAAACGATGTTGTTTGAAATTGGCACGTTTGGTCATGTCGACGAGTTGGATGGTGGGGGCGACGGCATTGTCGCGCGCGGGTTTGGTCATGCGAATGATGGGTCGGCTGGATTGCGCGGCGAGATAATGGTCGGCGATAGTGGGTGTTGCACTACCCAGGATGACTTTAGCTTGGTGGTGCTTGGCTAGTACGCTGGCGGCGCGCAGTGCGGAGTAACGCGGCGATTGTTCTTGTTTGAAACTGGGCTCGTGGGCTTCGTCGATCACGATGAGCCCGACGTTTTTGAGGGGCAGGAATAGTGCCGAGCGAGGGCCAACGACGACGCGCGGTGTTGGGCTGTGGAGGGCTTCTGCCCATGCGAGATGGCGCTCGGCTTCTGTGTGTCGTGAGTGGGTAAGGATGATGTCGTTGAAGTGATGCGAGAATTCATCGACGAGTTGTGAGGTGAGGGCGATTTCGGGTACGAGCACTATGACGGATTTGTTTGCAGCGAGTGTTTGCTGGGCAAGTTCTGTGTACACGCGGGTTTTACCAGAGCCGGTGACGCCATGAAGAAGTGCTGTGCCTGGCGTCATTTCTACTAGCGCGTGGATGGCGCGTTGTTGATCGGGAGTGAATACAATTTGTGTTCGTTGTCGATGTGTGATGCGGGGGAGGGATTGCCTATCGCGGCGTCTTTTCTGTATGCCGCGTGGCAGTATTGTTTGCAGAACGGTCGCAAGGTGAGCGGCGTAGTAGTTGCTGAGCCATTGAGCAAGATGTATGAGAGGCTGGGGTAGTGGCGTATCTTCCACAACAGCAAGTATTTCCTTGGTTGCATAGCTGGGCTGAGAGGTTTGACGGAGCACCACGCCTACGAAGGTTTTCTTGCCAACGGATATGCTGACGATTTGACCTATAGCGAGTGGCATGCGGGAGGTATAGGTAAAAAACGAGCTGTTTGCTCGTATGATGCCTGTGGGTGCCACCTCGTAGTAGTGCATATCATCCAGTATACTGCTAAACTAAACATATGTATTTTGAAAGTCGCGCAGCGGCAGGCCAAATGTTGGCAGGCAGGCTGATAGATAGGTATCGCTATGAGAATTGCGCGGTGGTAGCGCTGAGTGATGGTGGCGTGCAGGTGGGCGAGCAGATTGCCAGTGCGCTGCACTGTATTTTGACGATGCTGCTGGTGGAGGATATACAGGTGCCGGGCGAGAGCGCGAGTTTTGGTGGGGTGTCTCAGAACGGCAATTTTACCTACAACACGAGCTTTAGTCCGGGCGAGAGGGATGAGTATGAGGGTGAGTTTCATGGCTATTTAGAGGAGCAGAAGCGCCAGGCATTCCAAAGGATTAACCGGCTGTTAGGTGACGGCGGCATTATTGAAAACGCGATGTTGCGTGATCATGTGGTGATATTGGTCTCAGACGGCATGGGCGATGGCGCAGCGCTAGATGCAGCGATTGACTTCCTGAAGCCTATTCGCATCAAGCGGCTGGTGGTTGCGACGCCTATTGCGTCGCTTAATGTGGTGGATAGATTGCATACGCTAGCCGATGAATTGCATGTGCTGGATGTAAAAGAGAATTTTCTGGGCGTCGACCATTACTACGAGCAAAATGACGTGCCGTCCCATGAGGAAATGGTGGCGAAGATCAATGAGATTGTCTTAAATTGGCACTAGTAGCTTGCCAATGTGCATACGAAAAGTGTAGAATAAAAAGCAACGGGAGAGACAGGCAGTTTAAATAAGGGAAGATAATGCTAGACGTTTTTATTACTTCGAGGGTACGACGCAAGATTGTAGTTGTGTACGCTAAATATCCAGATTTCCACACGCATGTGCGTGGCCTCGCGAAATTGATTAAAGAAGACCCCGGCAATATTCAACGCGAACTCAAACGTCTCGAAAAAGTTGGTTTTTTGGTAAGCGAAAAGCAAGGGAATACAAAAATTTATTCGACCAACAAACAATTCTTGATTTTCAAAGAATTGCAAAGTATTGTGATTAAATCGCAGCAGCAGGCTGGTCGCCCTAAGCGTTCTACCGCTGACATGTAATGTCGTTATTTGAAGCAATATTGAAATCACGTGGCCTGGATGGAGAGGCGCGTGAGCTTTTTTTATCACCCGATTATGATGCTAGGCATGACCCATTCTTGTTGCCCGACATGCAGCTGGCTGTCGACCGGCTAGTGCGGGCGCGCGACAAACAAGAGCACATTACTATTTATGGCGACTACGATATCGACGGGTTAACAGCGACGACGTTATTATTAGAGGCGTTCGAAGCGTTTGGATTCCGGCATGTGGAGGCTTTTATTCCGAACCGGTTTGTGGAGGGGTATGGCCTGACTATGGACGCCGTTGAGAAGATTACTGCCACGGGCGCGCAGTTGATCGTGACGGTGGATTGTGGGAGCTTGAGCGAGAAAGAAATAGTGCGCGCTAACGAACTGGGCGTGGATGTGATAGTGACCGACCATCACAACGTGGCGCCGGTGCAGCCGCCAGCGGTGGCGGTTATTAATCCAAAACGCCCCGACCATCAGTATCCTTTTATCGATTTGGCGGGCGTGGGCGTGGCGTTCAAATTGGTACAGGCGCTGCAAACGCGACTAGATGGGCTGCCGATAGGGCACGAAAAATGGCTATTGGATTTGGTGGCATTGGGCACGGTGTGTGACGTGGTGACATTGGTGGACGAAAATCGCGCCAATGTGTACTGGGGGTTGAAAGTGTTGGCAAAAACACGTCGGCCAGGACTGAAGGCGCTGATGGCGGTGGCGAGTGTGGAGCCTGAAAAGGTTAATGCCCGGAGTTTGGGGTTTGGGCTGGGGCCGCGCATGAATGCAGCTGGCCGACTAGAGACGGCGCGGCACGCGCTGGATATGTTGCGGGCGACAGACGGCATGGTCGCACTAGAAAAAGCACAGCAACTGGATGCACTCAATGTGGCGCGACGCAGCGACCAGGATAAGATTTTCAAGGCAGCTATAGAACAGGCGGAATTATTTAAGACCGACCCGGTATTGGTGGTGAGCCATGCCGACTGGAACCACGGAATTATAGGCATCGTGGCGGCTAAGTTGTTGGAAGAATACAAAAAACCAACCTATGTATTGCAGGAAATGGGCGATGAAGCCAAGGGGTCGGCGCGTAGTTACGGTGACTTTAGCGCGGCTGATGCGATTCGGGCGGCCGACGATATTATCACGAAAGGCGGCGGGCATAAACTGGCGGCGGGCGTGACATTACCTACGGCTAATATTGCGGCATTTCGCCAACGGGTGAATGAATTTTATCGGGCACAAAATTTGTTCAATCAAGCCAATTTGTTATTACCTAAAGAAGATGTGTCCATCGAGACGTTTACCGACGTGACAGAGGAATTATTGAACCAGCTAGAGAAATTAGAGCCATTTGGCAATGGCAATCCAGAGCCTGTACTAAAGGCCGTGACTTTATTGGTAACGAATCAACGCCGTATGGGCGCCGATGCTCAGCATGTGAAATTGGAGCTGCAAGACGCGGCCGGTAAAAAAATGCAGCATATTGCCTTTAGCGCGCCACCGCATTTTTTTGTCGAACCGGGCGAATACGTGACTATTTGGTTTCAGCCCGGCGTGAATGAGTGGCAGGGTCGGCGGTCGGTGGAGGGTCGGCTGTTGCATGTGGAAAACGAAACGAGCTAGCTGTTGCATACTGGCCTTTACTCTGTTACAATAACGACATATGGTACAAGTAACACGTAAAGACGAACGCGAAGCGAACGAAAATATTATTCGTCGTTTCAACCGCAAGGTATTGCAGAGCGGTGTTTTGGCATTGGCCAAAGAAAAGATGCGATTTAAAAAAGATCTCAGCAAGCCTGAGCGCCGCACTAAGGCAATCCTGCGCAAGCAACGCAAAGAAGTTAAACTAGCAAACGCCCGGCTGGGGATTCGCTAGTAAATGGCGCTCAAACAGCGCATTACTGACGATTTGAAAGCCGCCTTATTAGGCGGCAATCGTTTTGCTGGCGAGACGCTACGCGGACTAAAGGCGGCTATTTTGAACGAAGAAGTCGCCAAGGGTCTGCGCGAGGCTGGGCTGGACGACGCGGAGATTGAAAAAATCGTTGCACGCGAAGTAAAAAAACGCAACGAAGCTGCGGCGCTATACGACCAAAACATGCGCCAAGACAGTTCTGCGGATGAACGACGCGAAGCAGAAATATTAAGCGTGTATTTGCCAAAGCAGCTGAGCGAAGCCGAGCTAAAAACAGTGGTGGACGCTAAGGTTGCCGAACTCGGTGTGGCCGACGCCAAAATGATGGGTCAGGTGATAGCCGCCGTGAAACAAGACGTGGGCAATACGGCAGATGGCGCAATGATAGCCAAACTTGTAAAACAAGCATTGAACTAAGATAAAAAGGAGCAAAGAGTGATTATATTTTTTGGCCCCGCTGGTGCAGGTAAAAGCGTGCAGGGGCAGATGCTGGCTGCGCGTCAAGGTTGGCGTTGGTTGAGTACTGGCCAGTTGCTGCGCGACACGCATGATGTTGAATTGATTAAAGAAATGCAGACCGGGCAGTTAATCGACACCGACAAGGTAAATGCTTTGGTTGCTGATGCGTTGAAACGTGCTAAAAATATTAGCCACGTTATTTTTGATGGCTTTCCCCGCGAGCTTTCGCAGGCAAAATGGCTGATTGACACCCAGCCCGAACACGAGCGTTCCGTCGAGGTGGTAATTGTATTGGAAGTGCCACGTAGCGAATTGCTCAAACGCATCGAAGTTCGCGGTCGCATAGATGACACGCCAGAGGCTGTCGACGAACGATTGAAGATTTACCGGACAGAAATGTACCCTATTCTTAGCTATCTGACCGAACGCGGCGTACACATTGCGCACATTGACGGTACGGGCACGGTGGGTCAGGTGCACGACAGGATTATGGAAGAGTTAACGGCGTCTAAGCTGGTATAGATATGGCTCAGTCTCCGAAAACTCCAGCACAAATTCAGGCGATGCGCGACGGCGGGAAAATACTCGCCACTATTTTCGATAAGCTGAAAAAGTATGTACAGCCTGGCATGAGCGAGCGCGAGATTGACGCGTGGGTGGCCAAAGAAATCGCCAGTGCTGGGGCAACTGCAACCTACAAGACGGCGGAAGTTAATTTTCCAGGTTCTATTTGTATTAGCACGAACGATGAAGTAGTGCACGGCATCCCTACTGACTACATACTGGAAAAGGGCGACGTGGTGAATTTTGATTTGGTGATTGCATACAAAGGCATGAAGACCGATAGCGGCTTTACGATGGTGGTTGGCGAAGAGGCAACGGGGGCTAAAAGGCATCTTTTGAATGTTACGGAACGTAGCTTGTATGCGGGTATCGACGCGATTCATGGGCCGGTTTATACAGGTGATATTGGGGCTGCGGTTGAAAAAGTGCTGCACGCAGGCAAGCTAGGAATCGTCCAGGAGCTGGTGGGTCATGGCGTGGGTACCGAGATGCATATGCCGCCCGAAGTGCCTAATTATGGCCGCAAAGGGACTGGCGTGCTGTTAAAACCGGGCGATACCATTGCGATAGAGCCGATTGCGACGCTGGGGACGGGGCGTATCAAGCACGATGCTGATGGCTGGACTATCTCAACCAAGGACGGTAGTTTGGCGGCGCAGTTCGAGCATACGGTGTTGATAACTGAAACTGGCGTAGAAATTTTGACCCAGCTGTAGCCAAAATACACCACAAGCGTTATAATTTAGCATATGCAAGAAACTTCTCGATATGCGGTAGGGATTGATATTGGCACAACAACCGTGCGTTGTGTGGTGGGGCATATTGACGCGACGACGGGCACGCCAACGATTGTGGGTGTCGGCCAGGCGGTGAATAGCGGCATGCGCAAAGGCGTGGTGGCGAATCTAACCGGGCCGGCGCAGGCTATAGACGAAGCGCTGGGTGAGGCCGAGCGCATGAGCGGCTACCAGGTGAACGCGGCAATGCTGAGCATAAACGGCCAGCATATTCTGAGCACCAAGGCCGACGGCATGATTGCTGTGGGTGCAATGGATCACGAAATCGTGGGTGAAGATTTGGCACGGCTATCCGAGGTGGCGACCTTGGGCAAGGTACCCGCTAACCGCGAAATACTTGAGGTGGTGGCACATAGTTACCGGCTAGATGGCCAGGATAACATCAAAGATCCACTAGGGATGACCGGCACGCGCCTGGAGATTAACGCGAATGTGATTTCGGCATTGGCGCCGCATTTGGCGAATGTGCAAAAATCGGCCGAAATGGCCAAGGTTGAAGCGCATGGTATACTGCCGTCGGTGTTGGCTGCGGCGCGCGCGGTACTGGGCGAACAGCAGCTGGAAAACGGCGTTGCTGTCGTAGATATTGGCGGCGCGACCACCAGCGTGGCGGTGTTTGAAGAGGGTGATTTGCAATACACGGCTGTCATACCGCTCGGTGGCGTGAATATTACGAACGATTTGGCGATTGGCCTGAAAACCGACCCCGAGATTGCTGAAAAGGTGAAGCTGGCACACGCAGTCGCGGTGACGGGCAAAGACCATGGCAGTGCGACCGTGAAACAAGACAAAGAAGTATTCACCTTTGATAAAAGCGATATCGACGAAATAGTTGAGGCGCGTTTGGACGAGATATTCGAAGCTGTCCACAAAGAACTGAAAAAGGCTGGGCGCGCCGGCCAATTGCCCAGCGGCGTGGTGCTGGTGGGCGGCACGGCAAATATAAAAGGCATTGCCACCTATGTAAAAGACAAATTAGGGCTAGCGGCGCGCGTCGGCAAAGCTGCTGGATATGGTGGCGTGGCTGAAAATGTCGAATCACCGCAATTTGCGGCGGCTGTGGGTTTAATGATGATTGACGCCAGTGGCGGCGGCGCGGCAATGGCTGCGCAAAAATCGGCCAATAGCAGCAAAGCAACGTTTAAAAATGCCAAAGGTGCTGTGACGAAGTTCCTGAGTAAGTTTAAGGCGTAATTTGTTTTTAGATAATAAATGATATACTAGATAAGAATAGGATACCGGGGGAGACCATAATCCATGCCTGAAGTGAAACCAAGTGAAGTACAAATGTTTGCCAGTATTAAAGTAGTCGGTGTTGGTGGCGCCGGTAATTCAGCCGTTAACCGCATGAAAGATGCTGGGCTGGCTGGCGTGCAGTTTATTGCCATGAATACCGACGCGCAGGCGTTACATAACTCAAAAGCTGATGTCAAAATCCACCTCGGTCACTCGACGACCAAAGGCTTGGGTGCTGGTGCTGACCCGTCTACTGGCGAGGCTGCAGCCAATGAATCTCGTGATGAAATCCGTGAGGCACTAGAAGGCGCTGACATGGTATTTGTAACCATTGGTGCCGGTGGTGGTACCGGAACGGGCGCTGGGCCTGTGGTGGCTGAAATTGCCCGCGAGATGGGCATCCTGGTGGTGGGCGTGGCAACCAAGCCATTTAGTTTTGAGGGTGAAAAGCGCCGCCAAAACGCCGAATGGGGTATTGCGCAACTAGGACGCCAAGTGGATACACTGATTACGATTCCAAATGACCGTTTGCTACAGACGATTGACCGCCGTACGCCGTTACTAGAGACCTTCAAGATAGCCGACGACGTGCTGCGCCAGGGTGTGCAGGGTATTTCCGAACTAATCACCGAACACGGGCTGATTAACCTCGACTTTGCAGACGTGAAGGCGATTATGAGCAATGCCGGCAGTGCCTTGATGGGCATTGGCCGTGCTAGTGGCGACGACCGCGCCGCACAGGCCGCACAGCAGGCTATCGAATCACCGCTGATAGAGGTATCTATCGATGGCGCCAAGGGTGTATTGTTCAATGTGACCGGTGGTTACGACATGAGCATGAGCGAGATCCAGGAAGCGGCCGAAATTATTACCAGCGCCGTATCGCCTGACGCGAACATTATATTTGGTGCAACGCTGAAGCCCGACCTAGAAGACGAGTTAATTATTACCGTCATTGCCACGGGTTTTGACAGTGCGTATTTCCACGAACAGGCAGCCCAGCTGGACACACCATCGTTGGCAGCTCAAGTTGCTGACACTGCAGTGGAGTCGATTGATTTGGACTTGGATCGCGCCAATGCCGCTGCCGAATTTGCTGAAGAGCCAACGCACGATATATGGAACACGCCAACCGAAGATGACGACGAGTCTGACACGCCGGCTTTCTTGCGCCGCCGCAAGAAGAATCAATCGGATGAGTCGTAAAGGAGGTATCCTGCTATGAATCCAAAATACAAGATTGGCGATAGTCGCGTCATAGAGTCGCGCGAAGCGGCCGATGGACTGACTATTCGCCGTCGCCGCGAGTCACTGGATGGCAGGCACCGGTTTACGACGTACGAACGGATAGAACGGCCAAATCTGGCGGTGGTGAAAAAAGACGGCTCACGCGAGCTGTTCGACCGTGAGAAATTATCGACAGCAATAAAACGTTCAGTTGGCAAGTTTTTCTCCTCGGAATTAGAGGTAGAGGACATGATTAACGATCTCGAAGAGGCGCTGTACGGCCTGGGCGAGAACGAAGTGTCGTCACGACAAGTTGGCGACATGGTGCTTGACGAGCTAGCGTCGCGCAACGAAGTGGCTTACGTGCGGTTTGCAAGTGTGTATCACGAGTTTAAAACGCTAGACGAATTTGAAGAGATATTAAAACAGCGTCGTAAAAAGCAGGTATAGCATGCGAGTGGTGGTTGTGTACAAAGATGAAACCGACTATGCCCGTGAGGTAACGGATTATTTGCGCGATTTTAAACGCCAAACCGGCCACGATCTTGAGACGATGAGTCCCGACTCTCCCGATGGGACGAGTTTCTGTCGAACGTATGATATTGTCGAGTATCCAACGATGATTGCGCTGAGCGATGACGGTGTGATGCAAAATATGTGGCGAGGGCGACCGCTGCCGACTATTAGTGAGGTTAGTTACTATGTTTAGTAGCAAGAAGGCTGAAATACGTTCGCATAAAACGCTTTTTGTGACGATGCTGGTGTTTGGTATTGTTGGCTTGATGGCAAGTTTTATCCTGGCCGTCGAGGAGTTTCATCTGTTAAAGAACCCCGACGCCGTGCTGTCGTGTTCGTTCAATGTGATACTGAATTGTGCGACGGTGATGCAAACCTGGCAGGCGAGTGTGTTTGGTTTTCCGAATATGTTCATTGGCCTAATGGGGTACCCGGTGGTGATTACGACCGCCGTGGTGGGGCTGTTGAATGCGCGGCTGTCGCGGGGGTATTGGATTGCGGCGAATATTTGCTATGCTTTGGGTGCACTGTTTGCCTATTGGCTGTTTTTTAACAGTTTGTATGTGATAGAAGTGCTATGCCCATGGTGTTTGATTGTTACCTTTGCAACGACGATTTTGTTTGCGACGATAACGCACTACACGCTGCGCGAGAATACGTGGCGCTTACCATCAAAGCATCACTCGGTTGTGGTGGAATTCTTGGATAAGGATTTTGGCAGAGTTGTGACAATTGGCTGGGTGGTGCTGCTAGTGGCGCTTGTCTTCCTGAAATTTGGCACCAGTATTTTTGGCTAGCTACCACACGCTCAAGGTGTTGTTGACGAAGGCTGACTCCAGTGCGCGCGCCAAGTTTTTGCGCCCCGCAGAAACATGTCGAGCGATAGCTACCGTTAAGGATTCGCGACTGATGTTTGGCGCCGGCACATCGTAGAGCATAAAGTTCTCGTTGCTGTTTTGAATAAATGAATGATGCAGCATACTGGGCGACAGCATGGAGACCTGGCGCGCCAGCGTGTTGGCTATTTCGTACTGCTGCATGGTGGCGTGGTCGAGCGCCAGAGGCTGCGCGAGGTGTAGCGCTTCCTGGAATTGACGAGCGTGTCGTAGAAAGGAATTGCTCACATCTAGTAATGTATCCAAGGCGTCGTCGAGAGCGTCGATTGTGCCTTGTTCGAGCACTAGCCGTCGAGTATCAATTTCGTAGGTTGCAAAGAACGCGGACAATTCTTGCCAAGCAGCGTGTACTTTATCTTCCAGAATCTTTTTCGAGGGTAGCTGCCAATCTGGACTTTGCGTAAAATCAACCACCAGACTGTAAGTGGGCAGGATGTCGTAAATATGCGCGCGCATTTTCGTATCGAGGGGGCTATTGGTATACAAGCTGCGGCAAGCGCGCGGCAGCTCGGTGTGCTCTAGCTGTGCTGGCGTAATGCACCAGAAATGAGCGGAAGGTTGTTCGTGCGGTGGCTGGGCAACCATCGTCACCTGTTGCATGCGCGTAATGGCGTGTGTGAGTTGCAGTAGCTTTTCTGCGTCAACGGTTTGGGTTCGCTCATGTTGCATTTGTTGCATGGCGTTCATCCAGCGCTTTTTCGCAAGCTTCAAAAACGGCTCGGGCGAGTCGCACACGACGAGTGCTTTGCTGTAAAGATGCCGGGCTTGCCAGTGCTGCACGATGCTGCCGGCTAAAATAACCTCTGTTTTGGGTGGCGTTTTTGTTTCAAGAAATAGCTGCATTTTCTTCATCCCTATACATAACCCAGGTAGTATATCACAACAAATGATGTTGGCGGAAACTAAAATGGTCGGTTTTGGTGACGATAATATGGTCACGTAGGGGAATGCCAAGTAGTTGGCCAGACGAGGCGAGTTGTTGGGTGAGGGTAATGTCTTTGGCACTGGGCCGCGGATTGCCCGACGGGTGGTTGTGGGCGACCACGACCGATGCTGCGCGGTCGACGATGGCGTCGCTGAAGATTTCGCGCGGATGGGTGAGTACGCTGTCGAGTGTGCCGATGGTGACGGTGCGCTGGGCAATCAGCCGTTGGCCGCCGTCGAGCGACAGGCAAATACAGTATTCTTGCTGTTTGTTCCGGATGTCGGTGAGGCGCGCCAGTATGTCTTTTTGGGTGCGCAGCGGTTCGACGTCGCGCACCAGATGGCGGCGGGCGAGTTCTAATGATGCCAGTAATTTAGTGGCGGTGGCTGTGCTGACGCCATGAAGTGCGGTAAGGGTTTCCATGTTCAACGTGCCCGTGCCTTTGGCAAGGAGTTTCTGTACTTGGCGCGCCAGGTTGCTGACGTCGCTGCCACGGCTGCCGCTGCCTATGATAACTTCCAGCAACTCAAAATCCGACAAACTTGCCGCGCCTTTGACTGCTAATTTTTCGCGCGGCCGGTCTGCGGCCGGCAGCAGAGATACTTTTCTTCTTGCCATCCTGGCACCAGTGTAGCAGATATGTCGAGTTTTGGTTGTAAAAAAGGCAAAAGTTGCGTAAAATAGACATGAGACATTACATTTTACGGAATGTATGAGCGGCTATCACCCGCGAATGTTTTGGGAAGAACGGCTTTTGTAGCCAAATAGAACCCAGCGTGACCGCGGCGTGACAGCGAACATAAATAAGCGCTAAAAAGAATCTCTTTTTAGAAACTGGATGGTACCGTCCGAGCAATCGGATTCCAGTGTCTAGGAAGGGATTTTTTGTTTTAGGAAAGAGGTCGAAGTGAAGAAAAGTTTAAATAGAAAAATCGGACTCCTTGCGGAGTCCTCGGGCGCCAACGGCGATTTTGCTCGTGCCATACTAGCGCGCATTACGGATGATGCAATTCTACAAAATCCTCGGGTGTCGGATGACAATTTGTTCCCTAAGATAACAAGAGGAGCCTCGTAAGTCAAGAGCATAACCAGCAAAAAGAAGGAGAAAAGTAATGACATCGCCAGAAATGAAAAAACCAGCAGGAGAAATTATTTTTGCAAAAGGCAACCTAATTGAACTTGTCCACGAACCGCAGCCGGACGGCCGTGTATTCGAAAAAGCCCGCCGAGCACCAGGTGTGCGATTGATTATTGCCGACAAACAAAACCAGAAAGTTTTGCTGACGAAGGAGTTTCGCAAAGAGTTAAATGCGTGGGATTATCGGCTGCCGGGCGGCAAAGTATTTGACGCGTTGGACGAATACGAGGCTTTTCGAGCGACAGGCCAGGACATTGCAATTGCTGCCGAGAAAAAGGCGCGTGAAGAATCGGTGGAAGAGGCGGGAATTGCAATTACACAACTGCGAGAGTTCAAGAAGTCGATTTTAGGTGCGACTATGGAGTGGGATTTGCATGTTTATGAAGCGCTAGAATGGCGCGCGGCCGAAAACGGTCAGCAGTTGGAGGACGGCGAAGAGATAGAAGCTGACGGGTGGTTTCCGTACGATGAAGTTGTTGAAAAGATTTTGAACGGCGAGATGCAAGAAGAGCGTATTGCATTGATACTTTTGCAATGGATTAATCAACAGAAAAAGGAGGCCTAGCCATGAAGTTCAAAGCCAACACTCGTCGCCGCGCACTGGAATACGAAAAAGACCTAGTGCAGCAGTGGAAGAAAAACAAGACGTTTGAAAAATCAGTTGAAAACCGGCCGGCAGATAATAGCTATGTATTCTACGACGGCCCGCCGTTTATTACTGGCGTTCCTCATCATGGTACGTTGCTGAGCTCCGTCGTAAAAGACGCGGTGCCGCGCTATTGGACTATGAAAGGCAAGCGCGTCGAGCGTGTGTGGGGATGGGATACGCACGGATTGCCAGCCGAGAACTTTGTTGAGAAAAAGCTCGGTATCACCGATCGTCATGATATTGGTACGAAAATTAGCCTGGCGGACTACATAACGGCCGCTCGCGAAAGCATGATTCAAACCGGTGATTTATGGGAGTCTTCTGTGGATCGTATCGGCCGCTGGGTGGATTTCAAGGGCGCCTACAAAACCATGGACAAAGACTACATGGAGAGTGTGTGGTGGGCGTTTAAGCAGCTGTACGAAAAAGGTAAAATCTACGAAGGCGAGCGCGTACTGATGTACGATACGAAATGGGCGACGCCGCTTTCGAAGGCTGAAGTGACTATGGACGCGGGTGCGTACCAGTTGGTGACCGACCCGAGTGTGTATGTGAAATTTGCCGTAAAACACGACCCGCACGGGAAGATTAGTGGTGGTACGCCTGTACACTTGCTTGCTTGGACGACAACACCCTGGACGCTCCCAGGTAATGTCGCGCTTGCAGTAAATCCGGACATTGAATATGTCGAAGGTGTGACGGGTGGTGAGCGGTTTATTATTGCGAAAGAACTCGTTGATAAAGTTATTACAGACGAAAAACATAATTTGCTTTCATGGAGTGAGATCCAGACACTGAAAGGGTCTGATTTGGTCGGTCTTGAGTACGCGCCTCTTTTCGAAGATCGTGGTGAAAATGCTCATAAAGTTTGGGCGGCAGACTACGTCACGACCGAGTCGGGTACTGGCATTGTGCACATAGCCCCAGCCTACGGCGAAGAAGATTTCGAGCTTGCAAAGCAAAACAACATTCCCGTCGTTCATGTGCTCGACGAATACGGCAACTACACCGAAGGCGAATGGCAAGGCCAAGATGTGTGGGAAAGCAACAAGCCGATCGCCAAGGCGCTGCACGAACGCGGCATTGTCTGGAAAATCGACTACATTCAACACGAATATCCACACAACCTGCGCAATGGCAATCGCCTAATGTACCGTGCTCACCCCAGCTGGTTTATGGACGTCGAAGGCCAGCGTACTGAAATGCTCGAGCAAAATTCCCAGAATATTACGTGGTTCCCTGAGCACATTAAACATGGCCGTTTCGAAAAAACGGTTCTGCAAGCGCCAGACTGGAACTTGAGCCGCGACCGTTTTTGGGCAACAGCCATGCCGGTCTGGAAGGGTGTTGACGCGGACGGCAAAGAGCACGTAAAAGTAGTCGGCAGCTATGCTGAACTGAAAGAGTTCAGTGGTGTGGAGCTGGAAGATTATCACCGACCATGGGTGGATGATATAGAATTCGACCTCGACGGCGTGCACTACAAACGCATCGACAAAGTACTGGACTGTTGGTTTGAAAGCGGTAGTATGCCGTTTGCACAATTCCACTATCCATTCGAAAATGTTGAAAAGTTCGAAGCCAATTTCCCCGGCGATTTCATCGTGGAATACGTCGGCCAGGTGCGTGCGTGGTTTTATTATCTGCATGCGGTGAATGTGGGATTATTTGGTAAAAACGCTTTTAAAAACGTCATCGTTACTGGCAACGTGGCGGGCAACGACGGCTTGAAGATGAGCAAAAGCCGCGGTAACTTTACCGACCCCAATGTGCTGCTAGACGAATATTCGGCTGATAGTTGGCGGCTGCTGCTGCTAGGTAGCCCAGTGCTAAATGGCGAAGATTTCTCCTTGAAAGACAAAGATGTCGGCGACGTTGCGCGTAAACTTAGCATGGTCTGGAACATGTACGATTTCTTTACCATGTACGCCGAAGTTGACGGCTGGGAGTTCGATGGCGACTTGGCCGATCCAACGGAGAGCCTAGAAAATTCGCTAGATCTGTGGATTGTCAGCCGCATCCACCAGCTGGCCGCCGAGGTTGAAAAGCACATGGACGCCTACGATATTCCTAGTGCCGTCAAGCCCATCTTGCCATTCATAGAAGACGCCAGCAATTGGTACGTGCGCCGTAGCCGCCGCCGTTTTTGGAAGAGTGGCGACGATGCCGACAAAAACAATGCGTATCGCACGCTTCACTACGTATTAGTACAATTGAGCCAAGTCATGGCGCCATTTACGCCGTTTTTGGCCGAAGAACTGTACCAAAAGCTGACTAGTGGCGAGAGTGTGCATTTGCTGGACTGGCCAAAGCAAGGGCAGGTGAATGAACTAGTTCTTGGCGACATGGAAACCGTACGCGGTTATGTAAACGAAGGTCTGAGTATTCGCGCCAAAGAACGCCTGAAAGTCCGCCAGCCGCTGGCGAGTGTGACCGTGCCGGCCCTGGGTGAGTTTGTTAACTTTCAAGACATCTTGACCGAAGAGTTGAATGTCAAAAAGGTAAAACAGGGCAAAGAACTGGCGCTCGACCTAGAGCTAACGCCCGACCTAAAACGCGAAGGCCTGATGCGCGAAGTAGTGCGCCACGTCCAAAACGCGCGCAAACAAGCCGGGCTGAACGTAGATGACCGCATATCGCTTGGCCTTGAGACTGATGATGAGGAACTGGCAAAAGCAATCAACGAACACCAGATGACTATCGTGGCTGAAACACTGGCTGACGAAATAACCGAAGAAAATTACGCTTACCAAGAACAGGTGAAAGTAGAGGGCACCGAGCTGCGACTATCGTTACAGAAGCAGTAGTTTGACATAGTGTCACGTTTGTGCTAATGTTTGTATAGAAATAACGTAAACACAAAAACACACATGGCATTTAACCTTTTTCACCGCTTCATCTCATTCAAACCAGTCGACCCGCTGGGCGATGGTCTGCGCGAAGAGATCGAAGCCGAACAGTTGGAGCCCGAAGCGATTACGTTGGAAGAAGGCGTCAACGAAGGCGCGCTGACGCAGTATTGGGAGTCTGTGGAAAAAGACATCCACGAAGATCCAGATTGGTTTCGCTTTTCGGAAGAATAGGGCTATACTTTTTATAGTATGATTGAAATCTCTGACGAACATTTTGACCGTTTGATTACGCGTGCCATGGATGAGCTGCCGCAGAAGTATATCCAGGGTTTGGACAATGTGGCAATTGTGTACGAAGATGAGCCGACGCCCGAGCAGCGCTACAAGATGAAAATAGACAACCAGCACCTGCTATTGGGGCTGTACGAAGGTATTCCGCTGACGCAGCGCGGCAATGGCTATTCGTTTGTGTTGCCCGATAAAATTACGCTTTTCAAACATTCTATCGCGGCGGTGTCGCACAACGAGGCGCAGTTTTTTGAACAAATCAAACGGACACTGTGGCACGAGATAGCGCATTTTTATGGGCTAAATCATGCCCGTATGGATGCGTTGATACAGAAAGACAAATCCGCTTAAGTTTAACGAAACCGCGTGCTATACTGGGGCTTAAAAGTAAGCGATGGAGGATGGCGCGATGTGGCAAAGGCTCGTGAGGGGATTGATGGTGGCTGTGTTGCTGGCGGGTATGTTGGCTCCGGCTGCGCATGCGGCTGACATGCCAGTTACGGTGGTGATAAATGAGATTTATCCGGGGACGAGCAGCGAGCAGAAATGGGTGGAGTTGTATAATACGACGGATTCGCCGATTGATATCGGTAGTTGGCGTTTGGTGCGAGGCGTAAAAGACACTGGCTTTGCGAATGTTTTTCCCAAGGGGACGATGTTAGCTAGCCATGGTTTTGTTTTGCGGGAATCCACAGATATCTTACCGCTAAATGGCGGAACCGCGCCGCTACGTTTGTGGAGTGGACCTACAGGTATAGAAATAGACTCGGCAACCTGGCCGACTTTAATACGAGGCCAAAGTTACGCGCGCACAACTGACGGTGGTAGCACGTGGGGAATTGCCGCGACACCAACGCCAAACGCGACTAATGTGATTGCGGTTGTGCCGCCTCCTGTGGTTCCTCCGGTAGAAACCCCACCGGTGGTTGTGTCGCCGGATCCGCCGCCGGCAATTCCGCCCGTCGTGCCTACGCCTCCGCCTGTCGAAGAAGTTCCGCCCGCCTTGCCTCCGGCAACTCCACGACCCGCGCCAGAGATTGCACCGCCAGTCGAGGCTCAGCCGCAGTATCCTGCGGTAACAGAGGTGGTGGCAGAACCTGCGCCGCCGCAACCCGGCAGAGGCTCGGTGGGCACCATTAATCAAGTGGTAGCGAGCGTACGGACGAGTCAAAACTTCGGTACCGTTGTAGTGGCTACGGCTCACCCGGCTGCTGAAACGACAGTGATGCCGGTGCGGCTGCCGCTGAACGAGCCGGAGGACGAGACCGATAGCGGAGATGAATTGGCTGTTGAAACAACCCAGCCGTCGGCGGATGAAACGGAAAAAACGCCGGCTGCACCCGAACCGACGGATTATTTTGGTGTGCGCTGGTATTGGTGGTTTCTCGCGATGCTGGCTCCTATAGGTGCGGTGCGATTTGTCCGCGCTCGCCAGGCAGGGCGTGTGGACGCTGCGCAATAAGCTTGGTACACTGGGGCGTATGATTATTACCAAAGCAATTATTCCTGTGGCCGGCTGGGGCACGCGCCGGCTACCTGTGACGAAATCGATTGAAAAATGTATGCTACCTATAGGCAACCGGCCGTTGGTGGATTATGTGGTGCAAGACTGCGTGGCAGCGGGGATTACCGAAATATTTTTCGTGGTGAGCGAGGGGAGTACGCAGTTACAATCGTATTATGGCACTAACACAGCACTAGAGGCGTATCTGCGGGCAAACGGCAAAGACGCCAGCTTACCCCTAGTACAGCCACCAGCCGACGTCACATTTCACTACGTGACGCAACCAACCGACGGCAAATATGGCACGGCGATTCCGGTAGCTTTGACGGTGCCGCATATCGCAGACGGTGAATCGGTGGTGGTGCTGATGGGCGATGATTTTATATATAACGCCGATGGTAGCAGTGAGGTAGCGCGGTTATTGACGGCGACGCCAGCTGGCGGCAGCGCGATGCTGTGCGCCGATGTGCCGCGTAGTGAACTGGGACGCTATGGGGTGGTGGAGACGACAGAAGCCAACGAATATGTGCGAATTGTCGAGCACCCCGACCCAGCACGGGCGCCGAGTACGCTCATAAATATTAGTAAATACGTGATGAACTATGATCTTTTGAAACGCGTGGAGGCGTATGCGGCCACCGAACAGCAAGGTGAATATTACATCATTGACCCGATGAATGAGTATGTGCGGGCTGGTAGTGCAATTACGGTGTTGCCGGCGCAGGGTGAGTATTTGGATGGCGGGACGCTGCAGGGCTGGCTGTATGCCAACCAGGTGGTGTGCGCAGATATTGCGTAACCAGGCTGTATCTGTTAGAATGGGTAAGATTGATTAATAAAAAGGATCATAATGAAAAAAGCAGTCGTTAAGATCGGTGGACAGCAGTTTGTTGTTACCGAAAAAGAGACCCTCCTGGTGGACCTCCTCCCGGAAGGAACTAAAGAGCTCACGCTTGATGCACTGTTGGTCATTGATGGCGACAAAACTACTGTCGGCACGCCAACGGTAAAAGACGTGAAAGTGACCGGCAAGGTAGTAGAAGACCTGGTAAAGGGTGATAAAATCCGTGTGATTCGCTACAAAAGCAAAAAGCGCGTTCACAAAGAAAACGGCCATCGCCAAAAATACAGCAAAATTGAAATTACTTCGATCAAATAGCACCAAAAACCTCGCCCAAAAGCGAGGTTTTTTGATGGCGCTCGTGCTATACTGGAGAAAAGAAAAGGGAATATAAACAAGTGACAACAGTCATAGCGGTGACCAATCAAAAGGGTGGTGTCGGCAAGACGACAAGCGCGGTAAATATCGCGTATTATTTGGCCAAGGCAGGTAAAAAGACTTTGCTCGTCGACTTCGACCCCCAAGGCAATGCGACCAGTGGTTTGGGTGTGGACAAGCAGGCACTTGAGGCGACTATGACTGATGTCGTACTGGAATCCAAGCTGTTAGTGGATGTGATATTGCCAACCAAGCACAAAAATCTTTTCTTGGCGCCGGCAACCCCGCACCTGGCCAACACCGAGGTTGAATTGGCGCAAGCCAATCGGCGATTTACGCGATTGAAGAATGCGATCGGGACGGTGCAGGGGTATGATTTTGTCATTATCGATAGCCCGCCGAGCTTGAGCTTACTGACGGTAAACGGCCTGATAGCGGCCAAATATGTATTGTTACCGGTGCAGGCGGAATTTTATGCGCTGGAAGGCCTGGGGCAATTGCTGGAAACGATGAAGTTGGTACGCAAGAGTATGAACCCGACGCTCGATTTGCTGGGTGTGTTGCCGACGATGGTGGACGGCCGCACGACATTAAGTAGCCAGGTGCACGAAGAAATTAAAAAGCACTTTCCGGGCAAGGTGTTTAAAACGGTTATTCCGCGCAATATTCGCCTGGCCGAAGCGCCGAGCCATGGGGTGCCAGTGGGCGCCTACGATAGGTTTTCCAAGGGCGCGCGGGCGTATAAAGCAGTGACGAAGGAGGTTTTAAGTCGTGTCAGTTAAAAAAGGTTTAGGGAGGGGTTTTGATAGCCTCATTCCAACGGAATTGTTGGATGAATCGTTTGACCCAACGGCGGCGCAGGACGAGCAAATTAGCGAATTGCGCAACATAAAGCTCGACCAAATTGTGGCTGACCCTGGCCAGCCGCGGCGGACTTTTGATGAGATTGCCCTAGACGAGCTGGCGATTTCTATTGTGGAACATGGCGTTATTCAGCCGATTGTGGTGATGCCACACGGCGGCGGCTACCAAATAGTGGCTGGTGAACGGCGCTGGCGGGCGGCTAAACGGGCGGGGCTCGATAAGATTCCGGCGCTGGTACGCACGCTTAGCGGACAGCACAAATTGGAATTATCGCTGATAGAAAACTTGCAGCGCAAAGATTTGAATGTGCTGGAAACGGCGACGGCGTACTTGAAACTGCGCGACCAATTTAATATGACACTAGATGAGATTGGCCAGCGCGTGGGTGGCAAATCCGTCAGTAGTATTAGTAATACGCTGCGGTTGTTGCGCTTGCCCGAAGCGGCATTAACGGCGTTGGCCGAAGATAAACTCCGCGAAGGCCAGGCGCGGCCGCTGATCAATGCCAAACCAGAAGTGATTGAAGAGATTTTGCCACGAATTATTCAAGAGGAGTGGAGTGCGCGTAAGGTAGAACAGTTTGTGGTGCAGCTGAAAAAAGCTAATGCCGAACCAACGACGACGGCTGACAAGTCACCCCTGTCATACGTGCCCTACAAAGACGATACGGCGCGTATGATGAAGCGCCTGGCGGCCGAGGTGAGCGTGAAAACGAATGCCAAGGGTGCAGGGCAAATTGTAATTCGTTTTAAAGACGATAATGATTTTCAGCGGATTCAGAAATTACTTGATGCTTAGAAACTACGTAATTTATTAAGCGGATAAATACGCAGGCCGACTGGCCCAACGACGTCATAGTAAGGAATGAAGCCGAGGCCACTGCGCGAATCGTACGAATAATCGCCTTGGCGATGGTCGCCGGCGACGAATAGCGAGCTATCGGGGACGGTCGTGTCAACTTCGCCGCTGGTGGGCGACCCTGGCTCACCGCGGCTGTCGTCGTCGGGGTGAAAACCGTCGGGGTGGCTGTTGTTGTAGACGGTTAGTACGCCCTCTTTGACGGTGACGCGTTCACCCGGAAACGCAATGACACGCTTGACGATGTATTCGTCGCCGGTGGCGGCGTTGAATAGGGGATTTTTGAAGACGATAACTTGGCCGCGTTCGGGAACGTACTGTTTGTTTTGCAGCTGTGCCCACGTCACGGGCAGGCGGTTGACGATAAGCCGATCGCCAGTGTACATGGTGGTTTCCATGCTCGGCCCCATGACGTTAAAGCTACGGAAAACGAAGGTGTTGATGAGCAAGGTGCCGATTAAAACGCACACGACAAAGCCGATGATATTTAGCACGTCTTTAATAAGGGGGTGGCGTTGGATAAATGAGGCTTCCATTAGCTTTACTATACATGGTTTGAAGGTTAGGGGAAAGTAGCCACATGTGGATGCACCTGTGGATGAAAAAGCTTATGTTCGCTTCAAAAAACGGGACTTTTCATATATAGTAGATGGAGTATTTATGACGAAAGCAAAACATTCAATCGACGGGTTTGTCCCACGCCGGCCGGGTGCTCAGTTAGTCGGTGGGCAGCCCGAGGCACCCAAGCCAGGGATTAGTGGGCTTCACGAGCCAGCAAATTCGCGTCGTCCAGCGCCAATTGGAGCGCGAACGGGTGGGAGCTTGGGGCTGGATAGTGCCGAGATTAGCGAGTCGCTGCAGGGTATTGATGCTATTGACGCGCAGGATAAGAAAAATAAAAAGCGTCAAAAAAAGCCCAAAGGCAAACTGCGTCGTATCATCAAGTGGGTGATAATTCTGCTGCTGCTAGCCGGGCTGGGTGTGGGCGGGTGGATGGTGTACCGGGCGCTCAATACGAGCAGCCAAATTTTTAAGGGCAATATTTTAGATATTGTACAAAATACGCCGCTCAAACAGGATGCCAATGGTCGCAGCAACATTATTATATTGGGCACCTCCGAAGACGACCCGAAGCACGATGCACCGTGGCTGACAGATTCAATTATGGTGTTAAGTGTTGACCAGAAAAACAAAAATGCCTATATGGTGAGTATTCCTCGTGACCTAGAGGTACAGTATGGACAGGCGTGCATGACCGGTTACAAGGGTAAAATTAACGTGTACTTTAATTGCGTCGGTGGTGGCGAGGGTAACGTTGAGGCTGATAGGGCTGCATTGATGAAAGAGGCGGGCTTTGTGGGTGGTATGTTGGGGCTGGATATCCAATATGGTGTGAATGTGAATTATACGGTGATGCGCGAACTGGTGAGTGCGCTGGGCGGGATTACGGTGACGATTGAAAGCCGCGACCCTCGTGGCCAAATGGACAGTAATTTTGACTGGAAGTGCGGCGTGGGCGACCGAAAAGTCAGTCGTGCAGAGGTGTTGCGGCGCTGCCCGCCTAGTGGTCACTTCATCGACTACCCCAATGGGCCAGTGAACCTGGACGCTGAGCATGCATTGTATTTAGCACAGGCTCGCGGGGACAGCGCGCCAACCTACGGGTTTGAGCAGTCGAACTTTGACCGTGAGAAGAATCAACAAAAAATAGTCAAAGCCATCCGTGAAAAGGCGACCAGTGCCGGGACGCTGTCGGATATTGGTAAAGTAACGGGTATTATCGATGCTTTGGGTAACAATTTGCGCACGACGTTTGAAACCAAAGAACTCAGGACACTGGTTGACCTGGCAAAAGACATTAAAAGCGAGGACATACAATCCATTAGTCTTATTGATGGCGAGCCACCGCTGCTGAATGGAAACGCGCAACCGACAGCCGGTTTGTATCAGTTTGGGGCAATCCAGGCCTTCCTGAAGAAAAAACTTTCGAGCGATCCGGTTATTCGAGAAGAGGCCAAAGTGGTCGTGTTGAATGGGTCGGGGGTTCCTGGTGTGGGGCAGCGAGAGGCTGACGCCCTGGAGACGGCGGGCTTTACGATTAGTGATATCGATACGGCGCCTGCGGGTCAGTACGGTGATGTTGAGGTGTATCAGATTGGCGAAGGCAAGCCGGGCACGAAGGCGAAGCTCGAATCATTGTTTAGTGTTCAGGTAAAGACGACCAAGCCGCCTGTTGCTGTTGCTGCCAAGATTAATTTTGTCGTAATCTTTGGCAAAGATCGCGCCGCCAGCCAGTAGAGAGTGGTATAATAAAACGCATATGGAGTTTCTGAAATCATCT
>Ga0075418_10000794_pt1 | contig 34339 bp, 32 predicted proteins | sample SoiMetdeltSBSDD2_FD_81776 | JGI IMG/M metagenome (GOLD analysis project Ga0075418, IMG submission 81776) | Bulk soil microbial communities from a Populus tree surrounding site in Tennessee, USA - Soil MetaG P. deltoides SBSDD2 | ecosystem: Environmental > Terrestrial > Soil > Tree plantation... | reverse complement strand
TCACTCCGGAGGCCATCGCCGCCGCGGCGCGGCTGGCCACGACCGGCAAGGTGTTCGCGCTGGGGATCCCGCTGCAGCGCGAAGGGCCGCAGAGACGTCGTGGCTGCACGCCCGGCAGGTCGCCGACCGTCGCCGGCGACAACGACGCCGCGGAGGTCAGACCTTCAGAGATCGCCGGCTTTCGTAACCCCTCCCACATCTTAGCGATTCCCAACATGGGCCTCACCCTCGGCGAGATCTTCTTCCTGGAGAGCTGGCCGCGACTGCGCCGCCGACGGGCGCTACGCGTTCCTGCTGGTGGCGCCTCCGCTGCCCGTCACCCGCGGCGTCGGGACCCCGATCAACCCGTACGCCATCGAGGGGCCGGCGTCGGCGTCCGGCGGCGGCCGCCCCCGCGTCCCATTTTCAGGTTGAAGGGGACGCCCGCACCTGAGTCATGATAGACGGGCGATGCGCATCCTCGTGGTGGACGATTCCTCCCCGCATCGGCGGATGCTGACCGCGCTGTTCGGACGCGCCGGCCACGAGGTCCTGACCGCGGGGGACGGCATGCTGGCCCTGGAGCTGCTCGAGCGCGAGCCGATCGACGCCATCGTCTCCGACGTTCGCATGCCCACGATGGACGGCTTCCAGCTCTGCCGCGCCATCCGCCAGGACCCGCGCTGGAAACGGTTGCCGTTCATCTTCTACAGCAGCATCTTCATCGGCGACCCCGCGCACAGCTTCGGGCGCGACCTGGGGGCCACCGCCTACCTGGACGCCAAGGAGATCGAGCCGAAGGACGTGGCGGCCGAGCTGGAGAAGCTCGTCGCGCGCCACGTCCGGGCCGAGTACGAGGAAACGATGGGGCGGCTGCTCGACGACGTCGAGTTCGCCCGCCGCTACCATCAGGTCGTCCTCGACTCGCTGGCCCACGGCGGCGCCGAGGACCTGCGCGAGCTGGTCGCCTCCAGCGCCCAGGCGCTCGACGACGTCGTCGCGCGGCTCGATCTCGAGCGGCGCACCATGGCCGAGGCCCAGCGGTCGGTCGAGGGGGCCGAGCTGGCGCTGCTCAAGGAGCTTGGGGAGTACCTGGGCGACCGCATCAACAACCCGCTGGCGGTCATCCTGGCCAGCGCCCAGCTCCTCCAGCTCAAGGAGCGCTCGACCGCGACGAGCGAGGCCGCCGAGCGCATCGGCGAGGCGGTCAGCCGGATCAACCAGGTCGTGCGCGAGATCGCCATCCGCAGCGGCGAGATCCCCCGGGTGTAGACGGCGCCGTGGCCCGCTCGCCGGGCGGCCCCGTGCTCCCGGCTCGAGGCGCTCCGGCTCAGCGGTCGCTCCCGCCGCTGCCCGATTCCACGACCCGCTTCAGGTTGTCCAGCACCTGCTCCCACGCGGCGCTGTTGGACTGGAAGAACCGGCTGCCCTCGTCGTAGCCCGTCTGGCGGAAGTCCACCGTGGTGGCGACGGACTGCCGCGTGGCGCCCGACGGCGCCCCCGTCTCGTCGCCGGCCTCGATCTCGAAGATGAAGTGGGTCCCCGTCCAGGCCGAGGCCGGGCTGCTCGGGGGGTGGGCGCTGATGCACTCCCACTCCACGCGCCGGTTCGGGACCAGCTCGACCACGCGCAGCCTCACGACGCCGTGCTCGGGACCGGGGTGATGCTCGAGGACGAGGCCGCGATCGGTGTGGACGGGCGTTTGCGCGCCCCACCAGGTCCCGATGCCGCTCGCGGTGGCGATCGCCGCGTACACGGTGGCCGCCGGCGCGTGGATCGAGATCCGCTGGTGGATGGTGGTGCTCATCCGACTCTCCTCGGCGTGGCGGGCGGCCCGCTGTGAGCGCCGACCGCCATGGCCGGCGACGCGGTCAGCCGATGCCGAAGGCGTCCAGGCCGGTGATGTCGCGGCCGATGATCAGCGCGTGGATGTCGTGGGTGCCCTCGTAGGTGTTGACGGTCTCGAGGTTCAGCATGTGGCGGATGATGGGGTGCTCGTCCACGATGCCGGCAGCGCCCATGATGTCCCGGGCCAGGCGGGCGGTGTCGAGGGCCATCTGCACGTTGTTCATCTTGGCCATGGACACCTGCTGGGGCCGCAGCGTCCCAGTGTCCTTGAGCCGGCCGAGCTGGAGCACCAGCAGCTGCGCCTTGGTGATCTCGGTGATCATCCAGACGAGCTTCTGCTGCACGAGCTGGAAGGACGCGATCGGCTTGCCGAACTGGATCCGCTGCTGCGCGTACTGCAGCGCCCAGTCGTAGCAGGCCATGGCGGCGCCGACCGCGCCCCACGCGATGCCGTAGCGCGCCTGGTTGAGGCAGCCGAGCGGCCCGCGCAGGCCCTTGACCTTCGGGAGCTTGTTCTCGAGCGGGATCGTGCAGTCCTGAAAGGACAGCTCCGAGGTGATCGAGGCGCGCATCGAGAACTTGCCGTGGATGTCCAGGGTGCCGAAGCCGGGCGTGCCGCGCTCGACGAGATACCCGTAGATCTCGCCGTCGTCTTCCTTCGCCCAGACGACGGCCACGTCGGCGATGGAGCCGTTGGTGATCCAGAGCTTGGTGCCGTTGAGCACGTAGCCACCGGCGACGCGCCTGGCCCGCGTCCTCATCGAGCCGGGGTCGGACCCGTGGTCCGGCTCGGTGAGCCCGAAGCACCCGACCTTCTCGCCGGTGGCCAGCTTCGGCAGCCAGGCGTCCTTCTGGGCGTCGGAGCCGTACGCGTGGATCGGATGCATGACCAGGCCGCTCTGCACCGAGGCGGCCGATCGCAGCCCCGAGTCGCCGCGCTCGAGCTCCTGCATGATGAGCCCGTAGGCGACGTTGCTGAGCCCGGCGCAGCCGTAGCCCTTCAGCGTGGCGCCGAAGACCCCGAGCTCGCCGAGCTTGGGAATGAGCGTGACCGGGAACGTTCCGGCCCGGTGGTGCTCGGCGACGATGGGCAGGAACTCGGCCTCGACCCAGTCACGGACCGCGTCGCGAACCATGCGCTCGTCGTCGGCCAGCAGCCCCTCGACCCCGTAGTAGTCGATGCCGCGGAACTTCTCCATGACCTCGCTCCTCTTCCGTCTCGCCGGGCGGGCGGCTCCTCCGGGCCTCGACCCGGGGCTCCGGGCGCGGCCGCCGGATTCCCTTCGCTACCCGCGCAGGCGCAGCGGGTTGAAGTCGGTGTGATCGTCGAAGGTGTCGATCCCCTCGCGCGCTTTCAGCCACGCCACCGCCGCGTAGGTCAGCGGGGTGGCCGCGGCCTCGTACGCGACCTTGATCGTCCACTGCGCGCCGACGATCCCCGCCACGACGCCGGCGGGTACGGTGCCGGCGAACGCCAGCGTGACGAAGACCAGGCTGTCGAGCGCCTGCCCCACCACCGTGGAGCCGATCGTCCGCACCCACAGCCAGCGCCCCTCGGTGGCGACCTTGAGCTTGGCCAGCACGAACGCGTTGGCGAACTCGCCCACCAGGTAGGCGGCGAACGAGGCGACCAGGATCCGCGGCGCCTGGCCCAGGATCTCCTGGTAGGCGGCTTGCCCCTTCCAGAACGGCGCCGGCGGCAGCTCGCCGCCGAGCCACACGGCGCCGACCATGACCGCGTTGCACGCGAACCCGAGCCAGATCACCCGGCGGGCGACCGCGTAGCCCCACACCTCGGTCAGCACGTCGCCGAGCACGTAGGACAGCGGAAAGATCACGACACCGGCCGTGAGCGTGAGCCCGCCCAGCGTGACGAGCTTGGCCGCGATCGTGTTGGCCGTCAGCAGGCAGGTGACGAACAGCGCGGCACAGGCGATGAATCGCCACGACATGACCGCTCGATCATACTATGGCGCCGTGAACGACCGACCGCGGGCGGTGGTGCTCCTCAGCGGCGGCGTGGACTCGACGACGCGAGTATCCCGATTGCCGTCCGGATTCATCGCCGCGTTCGAGCGCCTGGCCCGTCTGGCCACGAAGGCGGGCGTCGAAGGCCGCCCGATCCGCGTCCGCGCCCCGCTGATCCGCATGACCAAGGCCGAGATCGTCCGTGCCGGAGCGCTGGCCGGCGTCGACTACGGCCTGATGCTGTCCTGCTACGAGCCGGCCGCCGACGGCGGCGCCTGCGGCGCGTGCGACGCCTGCGCGCTCCGGCGCAAGGGATTCGCGGAGGCCGGCCTGGCCGATCCGACGCGCTACCGGGGCTAGGACGCCGAGAACTTCTGGGCGTTGCCCATCGCGGGCCACACGTAGGCCTGCACGTTGGCGAGGGCCTGGCGCACGTGGTTGCGGTCGTGGTGAACCCACTCCTGCAGCAGGTCGCGGACGCGCAGGACGCCGACCGTGGGATGACGACCGGCCCGGTCGAGGTCGGCGGCCGTCAGCCGGCTCACGAGGCTCGTGCCGGCCGCCCGCAGCGTGGCCAGCTCGTCGAGCAGCCCCATGGCCGGCCGGGCGCAATCCATCCGCGCCGCCGCCACGGCCGCCGGATCCCACCGCTCCAGCTCGGACGAATCGGCCTCGAGGAGGATCCGGATACGGCCGGCGAAGCCGCGCTGGTCGGCCTCGATCAGGTGACCGAGGACGTCCTTCACGCACCACTCGCCGGGGGCGGGATGCCAGGCCAGCACGCGTTCCGGCACCACCGCCAGCTCGGCGCGGAGGTGGGTCACCGTGGCCGGCAGCAGCCGGGCGACCTCGGCGGGGGTGAGCGGGTCGGGCGGCATCACACGTTGGTGACGATCGAGGGAGGCTCCTCGTTGAGGGCTCGCTTCAGAGCGACGGCGAGCTCGCCGTCGTGCTCGTGCGTCATCGCGAAGATCCGGCACTGGGCGACCTTGCCGGGCAGGTACTTCAAGATCTCGCTGAGCGGCTCCTCGGAGACCGAGCCGGTGGCGGGGTCGAACACGTAGATCTGACGGTCGCCCATCTTGAGCGGGTTGAGCGGCCGCGGATCCTGCAACGCCATGTCGATCTTGAACGGAAAGTCGCGCAGGCGCGCGGGCAGGAAGCTCTTCACGCGCTTCTCGACCTCGTCGGAGTGCAGGAACCCGTGGCCCTTGCGCGCCTCGAACTGGTCGAGGATCTCCTCGCCCGACATGCGCCACTTCAGGCGCCGGTCCAGCACGTGGCGCCACTCGGCCCCGAGCGCCCGCCGCTCGGCGTCGTCGGCGTCGTGCCAGCGGCCGACCTCCTCCAGCAACGTCCACTCCGTCAGGTGCAGGTAGGGGTGGAGCTCCTTGGTGAGGTCGAAGGGGAAGGCGATCCGCATCGTGTCGCGGAAGATCTCCTTGAGGTGCAGGTCGATCCCGCGGGTGGTCCGGTGATAGTAGACGTTGGTGTACATGTAGAAACGCGCGTTGAGGAACATCACGAACGCGCCGAGCCCCGCCCGGTTCAGCGTGAGCCCCTTCTCGGAAAAGAACGAGTAGTACATGATCCGCTCGACGTCGATGGGCCCGACCGCGATGCCGCACATGTAGGCGTCGCGCAGCACGTAGTCCATGTTGTCGGCGGTGAACACGCCCGACAGCAGCGGCTTGAGGAACGGCAGCCAGCGCGGATGCGACTCCAGCGGGTGGGTGTACGTCTTGCCCATCAGGTAGCAGATCCACTCGGGGTCGATCCGCTCGTCGCTCGCGAAGGCGCCGCTGGGGCTGCGCCGCAGTCCGCCCAGGACGTCGGCCAGCTCCTCGCGGATGATGCGCTGGCCGAGCAGCTCGTGGGTGAGGTCGTAGTCGACCAGGAAGTTGTCGTCGAAAAAGTGGCCGAAGGGGCCGTGCCCGACGTCGTGCAGCAGGCCGGCCATCCGCAGCAGCTCCTCGATCAGGGGGGCCGAGGGCGCGTCGGGGAAGACCGCGCGCAGCGACGGGTAGAGCTGCTGGGCGAAGCGGCCGGCCAGGTGCATGGCGCCCAGCGAATGCTGGAAGCGGCTGTGCTCGGCGGCCGGGAACACCCAGCGCGCGGACTGCAGCTGCGGCACGCGGCGCAGGCGCTGCACCCACGGCGTGTCGATCAGGTCCTGCTCGGTGGCCTCCCCGGCGATGGCCCCGGGCCGCGTGTAACCGATGTACTGGTGGATCGGGTCGGCGATCAGACCGCGCCCCTGGTAGGTGTCGGCGGCGCCCTTCATGGGCCCGAGTCTAACTCAGCGACCCGGCTCGTACAGGCGATGACGGTCGATGGAGCGGACGCTGATGATCTGGACGCGGTCGCCGCGTCGCACGGACACCTCGATGGTATCGCCGGCCTGCCGCCGCCACATCTGCTCGTAGAACTCCTCCTGGGAGGCGACATCGACCCCGTTGACGCCGACGATCTGGTCGCCGCGGCGGAAGCCTGCCGCGCGGGCCGGACCGGACTCGTTGAAGCCATCGACGACGACGCGGCCGGGGTGGGCGGCAGTGTAGAGCCCGATCCACGGCCGCGGCCGGCGGCTCACGATGCGCCCGGCCACCACCAGCTCGTCCTTGACGGCGAGGAACTTCTCGGCGGGGATGGCGAGGCTCACGTAGGGCGACTCCCCCAGCCGCAGCGACACGACGCCCACCACGCGGCCGTGCTCGTCGACGGCCGCGCTGCCGCCCCACGACGCGATGGACGGAGTCAGCATCAGGGCGCGGTCGAGCATGTACTCCCAGAACGCCGAGAAGCGCCGCACCGCGGTGAGCGTCGTCGTCGCGTACACGAGCTCGTCGTTCTCGTCCACGCCGATGGTGCCGGTCACAGCGCCCACGTGGAGATCGCTCGACGCCCGCAGCGTGGCCACCGGCCACGGGTCGGCGTCCTCCAGCCTCACGACCGCGAGGCCGGTGTCGAGATCGAGGCCGACGAGCCGGGCCGGCACCTTGCGCCCGTCGCGCGCGCGGGCCTCGATGCGCACGGCGTCCAGCACCAGATAGCTGACAGTCACCGCGTACCCGCGCGCGTCGAACAGGATCCCCGTGCCGAAGCGGCGGGCCCCCAGCCGGGCCGACGAGGGCCGGTCCTCGGCGGCCTGCACGTGCAGCCCGACCAGCGCCGGCTCGACGCGCTGCACGTAGGAGGGCACGGCGGGCAGGTCCCGCGGATGAGGCCGCGCGTCCCGGTCCGCCGGTCGGGCCAGCGCCAGCGAGACCGACGCCAGCAGGACGACCAGCCAGGCGGCTCCGACGGCGCGGACGGGTCGCGAGCCGATCAGGCCACCACCGTCACCGCGCATCGGCGCTCCCATCTAGCCCCGGGTGACCTCCCACACGTCCGCGCCGGCGAAGTCCCACGGCAGGCGCCCCTCGTCACAGGAGGACGGCTCGGCCGAGAAGTGCAGATCGGTGAAGTAGATGATCCGGCCCGTCGCCGAGCCCAGGTTGCGCACGCCGTGGGCCACCCCGGGCGGGATCCGCAGGAGCCGGGAGGCGTTGTCGCCCAGCATCAGGCGCATCCGCGCCCCCTCGGTGCGCGAGCCCTGCCGCGCGTCGATCAAGACGACGAGCATGCGGTCCGAGGGCGGCGCATACCAGACGTCCGTCTGGCGGACGTGAAGGTGAAAGGCCTTGATCGCGCCGGGCGCGACCTCGCTGTAGTTGACCTGGCGGACCGAGAAGTCGGCCAGCCCCGCCACCTGGCCCTCGGTGAGCCGGGCCAGCTCCGTCATGCTGCCGCCGTCGTCGACGTGGCGGGTCAGCGTCACGAGCGTCACACCCTCGATCGTCGGGACCGATCCGTACGCCTGTGTCCGGAAGGCCTGCTTGGCGTCTCGCGAGAGATCCATCACCCTAGTGGGGCCGCGCCGAGCATAGCACGCGGCTCACGGCTCGGGGCTCGAGGCGACGTCGAGTAGGTAGCTCGCGTACTCGTTGCCCTTCATCCGCGTGGCGAGGCCGACGAGGTCCTCGGCGGTGATGTAGCCCTGGCGGTAGGCGATCTCCTCCGGGCAGCAGACCATCCGCCCCTGTCGGGTCTCGATCGTCTCCACGAAGGTCGCCGCCCGCAGGAGCGCCTCGTGGGTCCCGGTGTCGAGCCACGCGAACCCCCGACCGAGCTTCTCGACGTGAAGGTCGCCCTGCTGCAGGTAGGTGACGTTGACGTCGGTGATCTCCAGCTCGCCGCGCGCCGACGGGGCCAGGCGGGAGGCGATCTCCGTCACCCGCGCGTCGTAAAAGTATAGGCCCGTGACCGCCCAGGCGGACTTCGGACGGGTGGGCTTCTCCTCGATGCCGGTGGCCGCGCCGCTGGCATCGAGTACCACGACGCCGTAGCGGCTCGGGTCACGCACGCGGTAGGCGAAGACCGTCGCCCCGGCGGCTCGCTGTGCGGCCCGCGACAGGCACTCCGGCAAGCCGTGGCCGTAGAAGAGGTTGTCGCCGAGGGCGAGCGCGACCGGCCCGTCGCCGATGAACCGCGCGCCGATAAGGAACGCCTGGGCGATGCCCTGCGGCTCCGGCTGCACGGCGTAGCTGACGTCGACCCCGAGGTGGCTGCCGTCACCGAGCAGGCGCCGGAAGCTCGGCTGGTCCTGCGCCGTCGTGATCACCAGAATCTCGCGGATTCCGGCCAGCATCAGGGTGGACAGGGGGTAGTACACCATCGGCTTGTTATAGACGGGAACGAGCTGCTTACTCAGCGCGAGCGTCAAGGGATAGAGTCGGGTGCCGGTGCCGCCCGCGAGGATGATCCCTTTTCTGGTTCGGCTCATCCGGTTGGCGGAGTATAACAGCCGTCCTCCCGGGCCCACAACGACGGGCCGCGGTTGAATGTCGACCGGAAATGGGGGTAACATCACGCGCATGAAAACCTTGAAGGAAATGCTGGCCGAGGCCCGTCAGGTGATACCCGAGCAGGGCCCGAGCGACCTCCAGCGGCGGCTCACCGCGGGCGAGCCGGTCACGGTGATCGACGTGCGCGACCCCGACGAGTACCGCGACGGCCACCTCGAGGCTGCCAGCAACATCAGCCGGGGCTTCCTGGAATTCCGGATCGGCTCCGCCGTCGGAGACGCCAGCACCCCGATCGTGCTGTACTGCCAGACCGGGCTGCGCTCGATGCTGGCCGCCAAGGCGTTGCACGATCTCGGCTACGAGAACGTCGTGAACCTTCAGGGTGGGTACCAGAAGTGGGCGCAGTCGGGGCTGCCGACCGTCAAGGACCAGCCGCTGAGCGCCGATCAGGTCCAGCGCTACAGCCGCCACTTCCTGCTCAACCAGGTCGGCGACAAGGGCCAGCGCCGCCTGCTCCGGTCCAAGGTGCTGCTGATCGGCGCCGGCGGTCTCGGCTCCCCCACGGCGCTGTACCTCGCCGCGGCGGGTGTGGGCACGCTGGGGCTGATGGACGGCGACGTGGTCGACATCACCAACCTGCAGCGGCAGGTGCTGCACACCACCGCCGACGTCGGCAAGCCGAAGGTGGAGTCCGGCGCCCGCACACTGAAGGCCCTCAATCCGGACGTGAACGTCGTCTCGCTGCCGATGCGGATCACCGTCGACAACGTCATGGACGTCATCAAGGACTACGACCTGATCGTCGACGGCTCCGACAACTTCGAGACACGCTACCTGGTCAACGACGCGTGCTACCTGGCCGGCAAGACCAACGTGCACGGCTCGATCTTCCAGTTCGAGGGCATGGCGACGGTCTTCGCGCCGAACCAAGGCCCTTGCTATCGCTGTCTGTACCCGACGCCGCCGCCACCCGGGCTCGTCCCATCCTGAAGCGAGGCCGGCGTCCTGGGCGTGCTCCCAGGAGTGATCGGGCTGGTGCAGGCCACGGAGGCGGTCAAGCTGGTGCTCGGGATCGGCGAGCCGCTGATCGGCCGGCTCCTGACCTACGACGCCCTCGGCATGCGGTTCCGGGAGGTGCGACTGCGGCGCGACCCGAACTGCCCGCTCTGCGGGGCGTCCCCGACCATCAAGGATCTCTCGATCCATCACGAGGGTGGCGCGGCATGCGCGATCTCGCCGGACGGCCAGAAGGAGGCGGTCGGCGCTCCGGCGCGGGCCGGCGGCTAGAGTCGACAAGCCCTCGATCCTGATCTGGCTCGACGAGGCCGATCCATACCTTCGGGCGGCGGACGCTGTAGGCCTCGCCGGGGTCGTCGATCTCGTCGTCACGCCCCAGCGCGCCGACCCGCCCGATGGGCTGCTCGCCCGCGCGGACGCTCTGCTAGCCTGGCGGCCGCCGGCGCGGCTGGCCGCTCGGGCGCCTCGCCTCCGCTGGATGCAGTCGCTGACCGGAGGCTGCGAGCAGTGGCTCGGCGCCGACACGCCGGCAGCGGCAGTACTCACCTGCGCGCGGGGGACGCATCGGGTCCAGATGTCCGAGCACATCCTGGCCGCGCTCTTCATGTGCTCCAAGGACCTGGCGGGTATCGTGCTCGACCAGGCGGCCTCGCGCTGGCGTCGTCGGGTCAACCCCACGCTCTCCGGGGCCACGCTGGGCATCCTGGGCCTGGGGGCGATCGGCGTGGAAGTGGCGCGCCTGGCCGCCGGGCTCGGCATGCGGGTGATCGGCACCAAGCGTGAGCCGCGGGCGATCCCGCACGTCGAGCGCGTGCATCCGCCGGCCGAGACGGACCGGGTGCTCGCGGCGGCCGACTACCTGCTCCTGCTCCTGCCCTCCACGAGCGAGACGCGCGGGATCATCGACAAGGCGGCCCTGGCTCGTCTCCAGCCGACAACCTGGATGCTGAATTTCGGCCGGGGCGACCTGGTCGTCGACGCCGACCTCGTCGCGGCGGCGCGCGAGCGCCGTATCGCCGGCGCCGTGCTGGACGTCTTCACGACGGAGCCGTTGCCCGTCGAGCATCCGTTCTGGACGACGCCCGGCATCGTCGTCCTTCCACACGTTGGCGGACTGCACCCCGAGCGCGACGGGCTCGTCGCCACCCTGTGGGTGGAGAACCTGCGCCGCTTCCTGGACGGGCAGCCCCTGCTCCAGGTCGTCGACCGGGCCCGCGGCTACTAAGCGGCGCCCAGCAGCGCCGCGGCGGCGCGGGCCTTCGTTCTCGTCAAGGAGCGCCTAATGGCTCACGGAGAACTTGCTGGCATTGGTCGGCACGCCCGCGGCTTGCCAACGGCGCGGGCGCAGGTCGTGGGACGCTGGCGAAAATGGGCAAGACGCTCGCGTCAGAATGCCCACCCGCCGCGTTCGGCTCACCCCGACATCGAGAACATCACGGCCGCGATTAACAGTAACCACCAGCGCAGGTTGTCCATGGCGCACGCTCCGTGGGAGGCCCGATGAACCCTTCTCCCCGGTTGCCGGTGCTTCCGATCCGACGTGGATCACCGCCTTGAGGTGCAAGGCCAGGACCATGGCGCGGTGAGCCAAATCGTTGGCGGCGCGGTACGGAGGGGCGGCTGTTTCCACGCTGGCGCGGCTGTTAGGCTGGGGGCCGTGGCCCGAACCGTGAGTGGCGCGATGTCTCCCGAACTCGTCGAGCGACTGAGCCAGCGACACCTGGAGCGGCGCCTGGGAGTCGCCTTGCCGTTCGTGACCCGGGACGTACAGGACCGGCCGCATCCGATGCTGATCTCCTACCTGGAGCTGCGTGCCTACGACAGCCGTACGCTCGGGCTCGTGATCCAGGGTCACAGCACCAGCGCGCGGAACCTCGCCGAGCGCGCCGTGGGAACGCTCATCATCGTCGAACCCGACGTCGTGGCCTACGTCATCGCCCGGCTTCTGGACGGGCCGCTGCCGGTCGACGGTGGTGAGGAGTTCGATCTCGCGTACTTCCTGCTGGCGATCGAGGAGGTACGGGAGGATGCGGCCGCCGCCTGGGAGGCGGGGATGCGGATCGTCGAGCCGATCCGGTACCAGCCGCCACCGAGCCTGGCCCAGCCCTGGGCCCGGGCCACGGTGGCCGCCCTGGCCTCGCCGCGCGCGCGAGCCTGACGGCGCTATCTCGACGTGCGCTCGGCCCGCTCCTGATAGCGGCCGATGGTCACCTCGATCTCCTTCTGCTCGCCGGCTCTGAGGAGCACGACTCGCACCCGGGTGCCGACCGGCGTGGTCGAGACCAGACGCTGCAGATCACGCGGCGCGTCCAGCGCCGTGCCGCCGAGAGCGATGATCACGTCGTCGGCCTTGACCCCACCCTGGTCGGCCGGCTCGCCGGGCATGACGCCACGCACGATGACGCCTCGCGGCTCGCGCAGCTTCAGTCGATCCAGGTCGTCCTCGCCGATCTCCGCGATCGAGACGCCGAGCCAGCCCCATTCGACCTTGCCCTTGGTGGCCAGCTGCGGCACCAGGAGCTTCACGAGATTGGCCGGGATGGCGAAGCCAATCGAGCCATTGCGAGCCGCCATGCTGTTGACCCCCACCACCTGGCCCGCCATGTTCACCAGAGGTCCGCCGGAATTGCCCGGGTTGATGGCGGCATCGGTCTGGATGAAGTCGAACCCGGGGGCGGCCACCGTGAGGGGAGCGCCCTTGCGGCTCACGATCCCGAACGACACCGACTGCTCGAGCCCGAACGGATGTCCCAGGGCCAGAACGAACTCGCCGACTCGCAGGCGGTTGGAGTCTCCCAGCGGTAACGTCGGAAGGCCGGTGGCCCCCTCGATCTTCACCAGGGCGAGGTCCACACGCTGATCGCGCCCGACGACCTTGCCGCCGAAGCGCCGGCCGTCCGCCAGCCTCACCTGGAGCCAGTCAGCGTCCTCGACCACGTGGGAGTTGGTGACGATGAGACCGCTGGACTCGATGATGAATCCCGAGCCGCTGCTGCGACGCGGCTCCCCGGGGCCGTCGTCCTCGCTCTCCTTGCTGACCGCGCGTCGCACCCGGACGTGAACGAGCGCCGGCTTGAGCTGCTCGGCGAGGTCGGCCAGGAGCTGGTTGAACCGCGACAGCTCCGGCGCCGGAGCGCCGGCCGCATCCTCGCGCCAGTACTTGGTCTCCTCGGCGGCGGGAAGCGGAGCGGCGGACCCCAGGAGCAGCGTCACGAGGATCGGCGAGACGAGCAGGGGACGGCGCGACCACGACATAGGGCCTCCTTGATGCGGATGGGCCCTACGAGTATAGCGCGCGGCCAGACCTCAGCGGCTCACCTCGCGGACGAGGTGGCCGAGCTCCGGCACCAGCAGCTTGTCGAGCGCCAGCCGGCACGCGTTCGGCGAGCCGGGCAACGACACCACGATCCGCCGCGCGTGGAGACCCATCTGCGCGCGCGAGAGCATGGCGGCGGCGCCGACCTCCTCGTAGGACAGCATGCGGAAGAGCTCCCCGAATCCCGGCAGCCGCTTGTCGAGCAGCCCTTCCACCGCCTCGTACGTCGAGTCTCGCGACGTGATCCCGGTGCCTCCGGTGAGAATGACCACCTGGACGCGGGGGTCGGCGCAGGCGCCGCGCACGACGCGTACGACGTCGTCGGGCTCGTCGCGCACGATCGCCGACCCGACGACCCCGTGGCCGCCCGCCGTCAGCAGATCGCGGATGACCTGACCCCCCGTGTCCGTCTCCGGCGTCCGCGTATCCGACACGGTGACGACGAAGCAGCCCACCGAGGTCGGGGCCGTCGCCCGATGCTGCTCCGGCGGGGTGCCTTCGGGCGGCGTCACCGGCTTCGCGCCGGAGCTTCGTCGCCGCGGTCCCCCCGCAACGGAACGGCCGGCGGAGCCTCCTCCGGGCGATAGGCGCGGTCGAGGATCTCCACGAGATGAACGACGGGAAGCGGCCGGCCCTGCGCGCGGAGACCGGCCTGGATCTGCAGGATGCAGCCGGGGTTGGCCGTGACGACGGCCTCGGCGCTCGTCGCGACCACGTTGGCGACCTTCCGGCGGAGCAGACGGTCGGCCATCTCCGGCTGCGTGAGGTTGTAGATCCCCGCCGAGCCGCAGCACCAGTCGGACTCCGCCAGATCCACGAGCTTCAACCCGGGGATCTGCGCCAGCAGCTCCCGCGGCTGCCGCCGGATCTTCTGACCGTGCACGACGTGACACGGGTCGTGATAGGTCACCGTCATCGGCACCGGCGTCAGCGGCCCGCGCAGCGGCTCGCGGGCGAGGAACTCGGCGACGTCCTGCACGGTCCGGCAGAACCGCCCGGCCCGCTCGGCCCAGGCCGGGTCGCCGGCCAGCAAGGTGCCGTAGGCCTTCATGTGGGCGCCGCAGCCCGACGTGTTGACGATGACGGCGTCGGCGCCCGCGCTCTCGAAGGTCTCGATGGTGCGCTTGGCCATCGCGACGGCGCCCGCGTGATCGCCGCCGTGGGCATTGAGGGCGCCACAGCAGCCCTGGCCGACCGGGGCCAGCACGTCGCAACCGTTGCGCGCCAGCACGCGGGCCGTCGCCCGGTTGTGGGCGCCGAACACGACCGATTGCACACAACCCGTGAGCAGGGCCACGCGGGCCCGGCGCGGCCCCAGGGACGGCGTCGACGCCGGCAACGGAGCCCGCTCAACCGCCGGCGGAATCACCGGCAACAGCGCCTCCCACGCCGGCAGCGTGCCGGGCAGGATCCTGGTCAGGCCCGTCCGCCGCACCAGCCACTGCAGCCCGCTCGTCTGGTAGAAGCGGAGGCCAGCCGCCGCGGCGGCCAGCACGCGCGGGTACCCGAGCAGGAGCCCGAAATTCAGCCGGCGGAACAAGCGACGCCCGAGCCCACCGGGCCGCTGCCGCTCGATCTCCGCCTTGGCCGCCTCGATGAGCTGCCCGTAGGGGACACCGGCCGGGCAGACCGTCTCGCAGGCGCGGCAGTCGAGGCAGAGCGAGAGATGCTCCACCGTCGGGTCCGTGAGGCCGATCCGCCCCTCGGCCAGCGACTTCACGAGGAAGATGCGACCGCGCGGCGAGTCCATCTCGGTGCCGAGCTCGGAGAATGTCGGGCAGTACGCCAGGCAGAGCCCGCAGTGGACGCACTGGTTCACGCCGTCGACGCTGAGACCGTGGAGCGTGAGCGTCGGAGGCGTCGTGGTCGCGACGGTCGGCGTCACGCTCAGATCCCCGCCACGAAACGTCCGGGGTTGAGGACGTTGCCGGGATCGAGCTGCGCCTTGATCCGCTGCATGATCCGGCCGGCCGCACCGGCATCGTCCCAGGCCGGGAGCTGGGCCTTGACTCCGAGCGGCGCCCACGTCAGGGAGGCGTGGCCGCCGCCGGCGCGGGCGATGGTGCGCCACTCGGCCAGCACGGCCGTCACGGCGGCCGAATCGGCCCCGGCCTGCAGCGCTCCGGTGACCGCGCCGACGCCGGCGTGGGCCGCCCATGCGCTGACCAGTCCACGCTGGCGCGCCACCAGAGCGCCCTGCTCCATGGTGTCGACGACGAGCGTTGGCAGCACCGACAGCGACATGACGGCCGCCGGCAACGCGACCGCCTCCGGCGCGAGCGTCGTCAACCGCGACCACGCCGACGGCGGCAGGGTGGCGACGTCACCACCGCCGAGCGAGCCCACGAGGGCGGTGAATTCCGCCACCTGCCACTCGACCTGCTCGCCGAGCCCATCGAACCCGATGACGAGCGCCGGGCCCCCGGCCAGCCCGAGCGCGCACGCCGCGGCGTGGTCCACGACGTCCAGCGTGCTGGGGATGAGGTCGCCGGCCAGCAGCGTGCGAGCGGCGGCCCCGCAGTCCTTGAGCCGGTCGAAGCCCACGGCAACGAGTCGCTCGTCGTCCGGCACGGGACGGAGCTTGAAGGTCGCGTCGACGATGATCCCGAGCGTGCCCCGCGACCCGACGAACAGCTTGGGCAGGTCATACCCGGCGACGTTCTTCACGACCTTGCCGCCGCCGCGAACCACCGCCCCCTCGGCGGTGACCACCGTGAGCCCGATCAGGAGATCGCGAACGGTGCCGTAGAGCTGGCGCCGCGGACCCGCGGCGTTGGCCGCCACGACGCCGCCCACGGTCGCGCGCTCGGCGTCCGGCGGGTCGAGCGAGAGCCACTGGCCGCGTGCCCGGAGCGTCGCCTGCAACGCGGCCAGCGTGTGGCCCGCCTCGACCGTGGCGGTCAGGTCCCCCGGCTCGTGCTCGAGGAGACGCGACAGGCGTCGCAGTCCCAGCACGATGCCGGCGCGCGACGGCGGCTCTCCGACCGACACCGCCGTTCCGCCTCCCCACGGCACCACGGCCGCCCCGGCCGCCGCGGTCTCGCGCACCACCGCGGCCACCTCGTCGACCGTTCCGGGAAAGACAGCCGCGATCGGCGTGTGGCCCTCGATCACGAAGGGCGACAGCTCGACCCCGGTGACGACGTGAGCGGCGCCGACGACGGAGCGGAGCGTATCGAGCAGCACGTCTCGATGCCGGCCTGCGCGTCAGAAACGCTGCGCCAGGCCCTGCTCTTCGATCGCGTGCGGCCGGTACGCCATGGGCCCGACTTCGATGCAGGACTTCTTGGTGGGGAAGATCTTCCCGGGATTGCAGAGATCCGTCGGATTGAACGCGGTCTTTACCCGTAGCATGAAGGCCAGGTCGGCCGCCGTGAAGATGAAGGGCATGAAGTCGGCCTTCTCGAGACCGATGCCGTGCTCCCCGGAGATCGACCCACCCACGTCCGCGCAGACTTTCATGATCTCGGCGCCGGCCTGCACGACGCGCGCTTCCTCGCCGGCCTTGCGCGGGTCGTAGAGGATATTCGGGTGCAGGTTGCCGTCTCCGGCGTGGAACACGTTGCCGACTCGCAGCCCATGGGCGGCGACGATGTCGTTCACCCGGCCCAGGACGTACGGCAGCTTGGTGCGCGGGATGACCCCGTCCATCACCATGTACGCGGGCGAGACGCGACCGTAGGCGCCGAACGCCGACTTGCGCCCCTTCCAGAGCAACTGCCGCTCGGCCTCGTCCGCGGCCGTCCGCACCTCGCGCGCGCCCGATTCGCGACAGGCCGCCTCGATGCGCGCGGCCTGACCGTCGATGCCGGCCCGGAGCCCGTCCACCTCGATGAGCAGGGCCGCCGCCGCGTCGCGCGGGTATCCGCACCCGAAGGCGTCCTCGACGGCCTGGATCGTCAGCTGGTCGATCATCTCGACGGCCGCCGGCACCAGGCCCCGCGCGATGATCGCGGACACCGCCGCCGAGGCCTCCTCGATCGTGTCGAACACCGCCAGGACGGTCTTCACCGCTTGCGGCTTCCGGAGAATGCGCACGACGACCTTCGTCGCGATGCCGAACGTGCCTTCCGATCCTACAAAGAGGCCCGTGAGGTCGTAGCCGAGCGCGTCGCGCGTCCGGCCGCCCAGCCACACGATGCGGCCGTCCTCGGGCATCACCACTTCCAGCCCGAGGACGTGGTTCACGGTGACGCCGTACTTCAGCGTGTGCGGACCCCCGGAATTGTTGGCGATGTTGCCGCCGATCGTGCAGGCCTGCTGGCTCGAAGGGTCGGGCGCGTAGTAGAAGCCTCGCGGGCCGACGGCCCACGACAGGTGGAGGTTCACCAGGCCAGGTTCGACGACGGCAATCTGGTTGTCGTAGTCGACCTCCAGCATGCGGTTCATCCGCATCATGGAGATCACGATGCCGCCCTCGGCCGGCAGGCACCCACCCGACAGCCCGGTGCCCGCCCCGCGGGCCACGAACGGCAGCCGCTCGCGATTCGCCACCCGGACGACGGAGGCCACGTGCTCGGCCGTCCGCGGGAACACGACGAAGTCGGCCAGGGCCCGGAGCAGCGTGAGGCCGTCCGACTCGTACACCAGCAGCTCGTCGGGGTCGGACAGGACACCGCCGGGCCCCAGGAGGTCCAGAAGCTCGCGGCGCAGCCAGGACTTGCGCTCGGCGGTGAGGGCTGGCATCGGCTGCTCGAAGTATACCCCGTCCAGGCGGCGCCAGGGCGCGAGGCTCAGCGGAGCGCTGCGGCCACCGCCGCGAGGTCCGCGACGAAGCCGGCGAACTCTCGCCTCCGCGATCCTTCGTCGGGCGCACGCAGGAGCGACGAGGGGTGCATCGTCGCCAGGACGCGCGAGGCTGACGGCCCGCTGAACCACCGCCCCCGCTGCCGGGTGACCCTGAAGCCGCTTCCGAGCAGCGCCTGGGCCGCGGTCGCGCCGAGACAGACGACGGCCTCCGGCTTCACGAGGTCCAGCTCGGCGCGCAGCCAGGGCAGACACGCCGCGATCTCCGTCTGGCTGGGCTTGGCGTGGATACGTCGCTTGCCCCGGGGCTCCCACTTGAAGTGCTTCACGACATTCGTGACGTACACGTCGCCCCGCGCGATCCCCGCCGCGGCGAGCGCGCGGTCCAGGATGCGTCCGGCCGGGCCGACGAATGGGCGCCCGGCCAGGTCTTCCTCGTGACCGGGCTGCTCGCCGATCATCAGGACGCGAGCGCGCGCCGGGCCCTCGCCGAACACCGTCTGGGTTCCGCGCTTGAAGAGATCACACCCGCGGCAGGTGGCGGACGCGGCCCGCAGCGAAGGAAGCGTTCTTCGCGCCGGCATGAAGTCCGCGGCCGACCTGGTCGCCGGGACTGCCCTGGCCATGCCCTCGTGTCGTGCACGTTCGAGGCCGGCGGCCGGCGCCCCAGCCCCCGATCACCCCCCGAGCAGCACGCAGGCGGCCTCGACGATCGCCTCGGCGTCGATGCCGTAGTGACGGTAGAGATCGGGCCGCGTCCCCGACTGACCGAACGCGTCGACCCCCAGGGCCATCTGCGCGGTCCCGAGCGCCCCTCCCAGGAAGGCCAGCGCATGCGAATGGCCGTCGATGACCGAGACCACCGGCACATCCTCCTCGTCGGCGCCGACGAGGGTCTCGACGTAGGGTCGGGGCTTCCGGAGGCCCCGGTACAACCGGTCGGGACTGGTCACGACGAAGACGCTGGGGTATGCACCGCGCTCGGACAGCCGGCGGGCCGCTTCGATCGCGGCAGGGACGGTCACGCCGACGGCGAAGAGGTTGACGGCGCCCTCGGCGCTCCAGCCGTCCGTCGAACGCCCGTCGAGCAGCCGATAACCCCCGGCCAGCACCGCCGCGCGATAGTCGACGGTGGCGCCCGGCGCCAGACGCTGGTCGACGGGCGCCGTGCTCAACCGGAGGTAGAGGCTCTCGCGCCGCTCGGCCACCGCACGCAGGCCGGCGAGCAGGATCCACTCCACCTCCTGAGCGAAGGCGGGCTCGTAGTACGCGAGATCGGGAATCGCGATCCCGATCCCCGGCGTGATGACCGACTGGTGGGCTCCGCCCTCGGGCGCGAGGCTGATGCCCGACGGGGTGGCCACGACGACGAATCGCGCCCCGGAGTAGAGCGCGTGGTACAGCGCGTCCAGGCCACGGGTCACGAACGGGTCGTACAGCGTGCCGATCGGCAAGAGCGGTGCGCCCGATAGCTCGGCGGTGAGCCCGAGCGCGGTCAGTACCATGAACAGGTCGTGCTCGGCGATCCCGAGCTCGATGTGCTGGCCATCGGGGCTCTCGCGCCAGCGCAGGGCCTGCGGCACCTCGGCAAAGGGGTCGCGGCGCGCGTGCGGGAAGTAGATACCCTTGCGGTTCATCCAGCCCGCCAGGTGCGTGGTCACCGCCACGTCGGCCGACACGGTGACGATGGCGTCGGCGACCGGGAGGCGTCCCAGCGCGGTGAGCGCCCGACCGAACGCCTCCTGCGTCGAGGCCTGCTCTGGATAGGTCTCGCCGAGCGACTCCGGCACGACCGGGGCCGGCGCCGCGGGCGGTGGAACGAACAGCGGCGGCAACGCCGCGACGTGGGCGGCCTCGCTGCTGTCGGCAGCGAACCCGGCCCACTCCCCGCCCGGCTCGACGCCGAGCGCCCCTCGGAGCCCCTCGATCTGGGTCGCGCTGGTCACCATCGTGTGATTCAGCGGGTCGCCGGCGAACGGGAGGCCCCACCCCTTGATCGTGGACGCCAGGAGCACCGTGGGTCGGTCGCGCTCCTCTGCGGCCGACTCGTAGGCTTCCAGAATCAGCGCGAGGTCGTGGCCCCCGACGTCGCCCACGAGCGCGGGCAGCGCGCCGTCGGGGACATCGGCCAGGAGCTGGTCGACGGTCTCGTCGAGCGCCCCGTCGGCCGTGGTGACCAGCGCCTTGCGCAGCGAGCCGCCCGGCAAGCGCAGCAGACGCTGGTATTCCGCGTTGGACGCCGCCTCCAGGCGCGCGCGCAGCCGGTGCCCGCCCGGCCGGTTGAAGCACGCCTGCAATCGTCGACCCCATCGGAGCTCGTCGACCCGCCAGCCGCTGGCATGGAACATCTCGGCAATCTGGCGCGACCGGTCCTCCGGCACGACCCGATCCAGGCTCTGCCGGTTGACGTCCACGATCCACAGCACATTGCCCAGGCGGCGGACGACCTCCTCGCCGAGCGCCTCCCACACGTTGCCCTCGTCCAGCTCGGCGTCTCCGACCATCACCACGAAGCGCTCGGGAACCGGACGCCCACCGTGATCGACGACGTAGCGACCGGCCAGAGCGCTGAACGTGGCGGCCACCGCGCCGAGTCCCATGGAGCCGGTCGTCAGATCGACGACCGCGGGGTTCTTGCGACGGCTCGGGTAGGCCTGCAGGCCTCCGAACGCCCGCAAGCCGCGGACCTCGTCGGCGCCGAGCCGCCCGCGCAAGTACTGGATGGCGTAGAGGGCCGGGGCGGCGTGCGCCTTGACCGCCACGACGTCTCCCGGACGGAGGGCGTGAAAGTAGAGCGCGGTCATCAGGCTCACGACCGAGGCCGATGAGGCCTGGTGCCCGCCCACCTTGAGCCCGTCGCGGCTCGGTCGGGCATTGGCCTCGTGAACCATCCAGGCCGAGAGCCAGAGGACGCGGCGCTGGATTCGGTCCAGCACCTCGAGCCGCGTCATGCCGAGACGCCCGCCGCCACCGGGTCGGTTCGATTCCCTCTCGCGACGCATGGCCGAAGTATACGGCCCGGCGCTCGGCCCCACGGGCCGGCGTGGATCGACGCGGCAGTGCGGTCGCGGATCAACCCCGCGTCCGCCAACACGTTTCGGGGGATTCCCCCCCAGGGCCGAGCCGCGGCTTCGGGAATTTCGTTACCACTTGGCGATTTTATTAACGGAAGGTCGATCGGCTACAATCGATGAAGCATGAACTCAGTTCTCGTGATCGACGACGAACGTAACATCCGATCTCTGATATCCCGCGTACTCGGACAGGACAACATCGACGTCGCCACGGCCGGCACGGGCAAGGAAGGCTTGGAGCTGGCCGATCAGACCGAGCCCGATCTGGCCCTCGTCGATCTGCGCCTGCCCGACATCGACGGCATCCAGGTGCTGCGCGAGCTACGCTCGCGCCATCCGCAGACCGCGGTCATCATGATCACCGCCTTCGGTCACATCGAGAGCGCGGTCGTTGCGATGAAGAACGGCGCCACCGACTACCTGGAGAAGCCCTTCCAGCACCTCGAGAAGCTGCGTATCTCGGTCTCGCGCGCGCTGGAGGAGGTCAAGGCCCGCCGGGAGATCACCCGCCTGCAGGGACTGCAGGAGGGCAAGTACCGCACGAACCAGATCGTTGGAGAGTCCGCCTCGACGCGTCGTCTCCGCGAGGTCATCACGCAGCTCGCGCAGAGCGAGGCCCACACCATCCTGGTCCAGGGCGAGAGCGGGACGGGCAAGGAGCTGGTCGCGCGCGGCTTGCATTACGAGAGCGTGCGGCGCAACTCGCCCTTCATGGAGGTCAACTGCGCCGCCATCACCGAGACGCTGTTCGAGAGCGAGCTGTTCGGACACGAGAAGGGCGCCTTCACCGACGCCAAGAGCACGAAGAAGGGGCTCATGGAGCTGGCCGACGGCGGCACGCTCTTTCTCGACGAGGTCGGCGAGATCCCGCTGGCCAGTCAGGCCAAGCTCCTGCGCTGTCTGCAGGAGCGGACCTTCAAGCGCGTGGGTGGCACCCGGGACCTGAAGGTCGACGTCCGTGTCATCGCCGCCACCAATCGCTCGCTCGAGACCATGGTGAGGGAAGGCAAGTTCCGCGAGGACCTCTTCTATCGCCTGAATGTCATCCCTCTCACGATCCCTCCGCTGCGCGAGCGGCGCGAGGACATCCTGCCGCTGGCGCGCCACTTCCTGTCCGAGGCGAACAGCACGTTTCACAAGGCTATCAAGCGCATGACCCCGGAGACGGAATCCCTGCTCCTCGCCAACGCGTGGCCCGGGAACGTCCGCGAGCTGAAGAACCTGATCGAGCGCCTCGTCATCCTCAGCACGGGCGACGCCATCGAGGCCGATCATCTGCCGGTCCCGTTCTCCGCGGCGGCCGATGGTCCCATCGTGGAGGACGTGTCCCGCGAACCCCGGACGCTCGACGCCATCGAGCGGGCATATATCCACAAGGTCCTGCGGCAGACGAACGGCAACAAGAGCGAAGCCGCCAAGATCCTCGGCATCACGCGTCAGACCCTGCGGAAAAAGCTGACCGAAGCGACCCCCTGAGCCTGGGCATTTTCTCACCGCCCCGCGCTAAAAGTGCGGTGCGAGCGGACAGGAATCACTCAGTCGCGTCGAGTGGTCTCCGGCTCAAAACACGTGATCGTCCAGTAGGTTGGGAGGCATTGCAGGGCTTGGTACCCCCTTTGCTCGACCACACTCGGAACGGCGTCGGTCGCCGGGGCCGTAATCGCAGCGCCCGACGCGAGGAGCCCAGGGAATGAGAGTGGCGGCCAAGAGACTCCGGGTCGAGGATGTCGAGAAGCTGCATGCGCTGGTGATCGAGAACTTCGACGCCATCGAGCCAGGCCTCACCGTCCTCGACGCGCGGCTCCTCCTGGGGCACGCGACGATCGACGTGATCGGCACGGACCCGGGGGGAACCCTCATCCTCGGCGCCGTCGGCTTCACGGCCAACGAGGAAATGCTCCTGAAGGCCGTCGAGGCGTACTCGTGGTGCCTGGAGTACCCGCAGGCCCTCCAGCGGCACTATCCGAGCTGTCACCTGTCCGAAGCGCGGCCCCCTCGTCTCCTGTTCGTGGTCGAGCGCACGCCCGACGCATTCCATCGGAAGATCAAGCAGCTCGGCTTCCCCGAGGTCGACTGCGTGGAATTCCGCCACCTCGAATTCGACGGAACCCCCACGGTGTACTTCGAATCGATTCTCCGCCTCCGTCGTCACGCCGCTTCGCCGGCGGCGCGCGTCACCGAGCCCGAGCTCCCGGCGTCGCCAGGGGACGGCGCGAGCCATGGCGGCGGCGACAAGGTCGTCACGATGAATCGTGCGCCCGCCCGCGGCCTCGAGGGCCCCGGGCTCGCGGCTCCGGGAGTTGCGGACACGGCAAGCGCGCCCCGGACGCTCGCCGGTCGCGAGCCGGCCCCCGTGGTCAGCATGGTGAACCGGCCGTCGGCCGCTGCGTCACCGCGGCCGTCGCGCTCCCGGACTGCGGCGGCGCCGGTGATTCTCGAGGAAGCCGAGTCAGCGGTGGTGATGCCCGACCCGGTGGCGCTGGAGCTCGACCCGATCGTCGCCTCGCTGTGCGAGCCCCCGGCCGCGGCGGCGACGCCTGCGGCCGCGACCGATGCGGTGCCGGCGATCGCGCCGACGCACGTCGTCACGGCCACCGCGCCCGCACCGGAGCGTGTGCCCTTCAAGGACCTGGCGACCTCCCTGCTCGGCGCGACCACGGAGACTCAGGAAGCGCTCGCCAATGCGGTGGCCATTGCCATGGTGAAGCCCGAGAGCAGCGCCGCCCACGCCGACGCGGCCGCACCGTCGGCGGCCGGCTCGCTCGAGGCTTCGCAGGAGTCTCCGTTCGCCAAGTCCGTCGCGGCGGCGAAGCCGGCCACGCCGGTCGTACCCGAGGGTTTCGAGGGACTGAAGTTCCCGCAGGACGCGGTGCTGACGCGACAGTGGATGGAGTTCCTCAACCAGATGTCGGCGACCAAATAGGGCGCGGCCATGTCCGCGGTCGGCTCGTCCGCCACCACTCCGGAAGTGCTCGATGTCCTCGTGGTGGACGACAATGCCTCGCTCCTGCGTTTCCTGGTCTCGGCCTTCTCCGCCAGCGGGTGCAAGGTGAGGCAGGCCGCGGCCGCGGAGCAGGCCCTCGCGCTGCTCGATCAGCAGTCGTTCGACCTCGTGGTCTCCGACATCACGATGCCGGGCCTGTCAGGACTGGATCTGCTGCGCGCGGTCAAGAGCCAGCATCCCGGAACGCCGGTCGTGCTCATCACGGGGAATCCGTCGGTCAAGTCCGCGGTGTTCGGCCTTCGCCACGGGGCATACGACTACCTTCCCAAGCCCTTCTCGATCCGCGAGCTCCAGGAGCTGCTGGCCCGGGTTCGGGCCGACCGTCAGCAATGGGGCGGACGGGTGACGCTGCCGGCGGGGGTCACCGAGGAGCTGTCACGGCGACAGTCGAGCGTGGAGGTGCTGCTCCGGATCGGCGATCTGGCCCAGCGGGAGCTGGAGACGACGGCGTTCATGGGCGAGGTGCTGCAGCTGATCACGCAGGGCATCAAGAGCGATGGATCGCTCGTGCTGCTGCGCGACGGCGATGGCACATTCACCTCGAGCCAGCAGGGCGCGGGATCCGTGGTGACCCGGGCGCTGACCTCGCTCGAGCGGGGCTTCGCGGACATGATCGCCCGTTCGGCCGGCGAGACGGTCAGCGTCTCCCCGCCGGGCGACCCCCTGGAGATGATTGCCGCGGTCATCCCGGGAGCCGGCGAGACGGTGGGGATCGTGTGCCTCGCCCGCGACGTGGCCAATCCGTTCTTGCCCGATGAGCGCGTCATGATGGCGGGCTACGCGCAAACCGCCGGCGTCGGCCTGCAGAAGCGCACGCCGAGAGAACATGTCGAGCGTCAGCTGGTCACGAGCATCACGACCTTCGTGAGCGCCATGGAGTCCAAGGACCGCTACCTCGCAGGCCACTCGGCCCGGGTCGCGCTCTACGCCGTGGAGACGGCCGCGGCGCTGAGCCTGGAGGCCGACCAGGTGGACCTCGTTCGCCGAGGCGCTATGCTGCATGACCTGGGAAAGCTGTCGGTGATGGACACCATCGCGCGGAAGCCCGAACGACTCACGGCCGAGGAGTTCACGATCATCAAGAGCCACCCGATCGTCGGGGCCAGGATTCTCGAGCCCCTGCGTTTCCTGACCGGGGAAGCGGGCGTCGTGCGCCACCATCACGAGCGCTTCGACGGTTCCGGCTACCCAGACGGCCTCGTGGGAGACGACATCCCGCTCGGCGCGCGGGTCGTGGCCGTGGCCGACGTCTTCGACGCGATCACCTCGAGCCGTCCACACCGGGCCGCCCTGACGATCGCGGAGGCGAGGGAAGAGCTGGCAACCGGCCGCGGATCGCACTTCGATCCGGCTGTCCTGGATGCGTTCTTGCGCGTTGCGCCGCAGCGTCTGGAGGCGATCCAGCGCCACGGCGAGAGGGTGACCAGCGGGGCGACCCACGCGCCTGCGCTGGCTGAAACGCGATGACCCCCGCCAAGACGAAGATTCTGATCGTCGACGACGCCGGGCCCGTCGTGGTGCTCTGCGTCAACGTCCTCCAGGCGCTCGGGTATGCCGTCAAGGGCGCCAATCGCGGGGAGGCCGCTGTCGAGCTGATGCGCCGGGAGCCGTTCGACCTGATGGTGCTCGATTACAAGATGCCCGGAATGACGGGCTTCGAGGTCTTCCAGCAGGCCCGCGCCCTGCACCCCGGCATGGCCGTGGTGCTGGTCACAGGTCACGGGACGCCTGAAATCATCAATGAAGCCAACAGGATGGGATTCAGTGCGATCCTGCTCAAGCCGTTCACGTCGGACGAGTTGCGCGGGACCGTGGAGAAGGTCCTGGCGGAACGCACCTGACCCGACGCTATGATGCTCCCACCGACGAACACGCCGGCTGGACCCTCGGCCCCGGCGGAGGTGGGCATGAGTTCCCTGCAGGGTGGAGTCCAGTGGACGATCGATCGGATGCTGTCGATCGGCTACGGGGTCGTGTACGACTACATCTTCGAGCAGTTCGCTCCGTATCAGCGGTTGCAGGCGGAGATCCTGGAGCTGGTCGAGACCGCTGCGAAGGAGACCTCTCCTGACCGGCGAAAGTACCAGGTCCTGCAGGTCGACTGTGGCCCCGGCAATCTGACGTTCGTGCTGGCGGAGGCCGGCTTCACGGTCCTGGGGCTGGAGCCGTACGGCGCCCTCGTGGAGCTGGCGCGCGAGAAGCGGCGGGCCAAGCGCCTGGCCAACCTCGCCTTCAGTCAAGGCGATCTCGCGACGGACACGACGCTGCGGAAGGCGTCGTTCGATCACGTGGTCAACGTGCATTCCCTGTACGCCCATCCCGATCCGCGGGCGGTGCTGGCGCAGGCCTGGAGAGTGCTCAAGCCGGGTGGTCGGGCGATCTTCGTCAACCACACCGAGATCGTCAGGCCATTGGCGACGTTCCGGCAGATCCGCAGGCGCGAGGGGTTTCGTTCGGCCGCCCGCTGTCTGTCCCTGTGGCTGTTGCCTCACTGGCTGTTCGAGGCGACTCGCCGCCGCGTGGGCCCCCACTACTGGAGCACGGCTACCTTCCGGGCCAACCTCGAGTCGGCCGGCTTCAGCGTGCTCGAGATGCGCCGGACCTTTCTCGACGACGCCAGCCTCCTCGTGCTGGCGCAGAAGCCAAGCGAGCCGTAGCCGGTGAGGCGCAAGTCTCCCGCCCATGTCGCCTCGCCGTCCGCGAGCCGGTTCCTCGCCCCCTCCCTGGGCGACACCGCCGGGGCAGGGCCGTCGATGCAGCCCGTCCTGGAGCGACTGATCGCCCTCGGGTACGGGCTCACCTACGATGCGATCGTTCGCGGCTTTCCGCCGTACGAGGCGCTGCTCGAAGAGGTCGAGGCCCTGATCGGGCTCGAGGCCAGCCCGGAAGGGCCGGCTGCCACGTGCGTACTCGACGTGGCCTGCGGGACCGGAACCGTCGCGGCCCGTCTCGCCCGGCGAGGCTGGAATCTGGTCGGTGTCGATGCGGTCTCCCACCTGATCGACGTCGCACGGCGCCGCCATAGCCAAAGCGGCCTCTCCCTGAGCTTCCACCATGCCGATCTGGCGCGTGACGCCATCCCCGGGGGAGGCTCCTTCGACTTCCTCGTCAGCATGCACACGCTCTACTGGCATCCCGACCCCGACGCCTTGCTGGCCGCCTGTCGGCGCGCACTGAAACCGGGCGGCCACGCCCTGTTCCTGACGTATGAGCGGCCCGCCCGCGTTTTCCGTACGTTCCGGGACGTTCGGCGGGCGGGTGGCTGGCTGGAGGCGGTCCGGGCGCTGCGGTGGCTGCTTCCCACAGCGCTCTTCGACATGTTCCGGGGCGTTCGTCCCCGCTATCTGAGCCGGGAGCAGTTCGACGCCACCCTTGAGCAGGCAGGCTTCGAGGTGCTCGAGCGTCGCCGCACGTTCCTGGGCGGCATCAGCCTTCTCGCGTGGACGCGCACTTCCGGCTCCCCGCCCGCCCGGCGCTGATCATTCTCTAGCCGCTCGTGACAGGACGCCACAAGCGATCGTTGAGGAATCATCCGCCCGGGCGCCATCAGAGCGTGGTCCAGGACACTAATCGTCTTATTTTACCGCTGTTTATTCAGCAATTCTCGGTTTGGTACCTACCTTGCTGTGCTCGGGAGCGCCAGCCGTCGCGGGTCTTGATCCGACCAGGGCGAGCGGAGCAAGCAGGGAACAGGAGATCGGATGACATCGACATTGGCGCGGATGATCGCGCTGGTCGGCGTGTTGGGTGTTGCCGTCGTGGGCGCGCCCACGCTGGCAGGCGCTGGCAGCGCGAAGCTCTACGAGCTCACCGAGAACATGAAGCTGATCCAGAAGAACCAGAAGCGGAATCCGGTCGGTCGGCGCATCGCCACCGCGGCGCTCATCGGCGTGGCGCAGGTGGGGACGCCGCTGTGCCCGATCCCGCAGCTGGCGAGCGGACCCGAGGGCTGTGCGGTCAACGTACTCGGCAGCGACGACGTCAGCCTCGCAACGGGCCTCGGCACGCTCTCGGGTGATTTCACTACCGTCATGCAGGGGGACAACCCCGTCGACGGTCCGGAAGCCGTCGTGCTCAAGGGTGAATTCAAGGGCCAGATGGACTTCTCTCCGGCCATCGTCGGGGTGGACGGACTGCCATTTCCGTACGGAACGGTCGTGGGCACGGTCAAGGCTGCGCGGGGCCACAAGACCCCCTTCACCGGCGTGTTCAGGCTACCCTTCGCCGGCAACGTCGAGGTGGAAGTGGCGCCGGGCGTCACGATGACCCTTCGGCAGATCTTCTGTCCGCTGTCGCCTACGGAGAACCCCAACAAGGCGCTGTACGGCGGCTTCGACCTCGCGTACCTCGACTTCGACGCGAACCACGCGCTGAACGGGCAGTGCCTGGACATCCAGCCGGCCGAGCTGTCACTCGGCGCGCCGCTCGTGCGGTTCGACGTCGAGTTCTAGAAACGCCGGATAGATGAACGTCGCCGCTGCCGCCGGCATGCAGGACCAACCCCAGACGCCGGACCGGGGACCCGCCCCGGCCGGCGTCGCCTGTCTCCGGGTGGCGGGCCCGCTCACGGCGGTGACCGCGCCCGGGTTCCGCGCGCGCGTCCGCCAGGCCGTCGATGACTATGGCCAGGCGCGCCTCCTGATCGATCTGAACGGCGTGACGGCGGTCGATGCCGCCGGGATCGCGGCCCTGCTCGACGCACGTCGGGTGCTCGAGGCGCAGACCGGTGGCACTCTGGTCTTGCGCGCCAACGCCGTGGTGTGCCGGGCGCTCAGGGACACGGGGACATACGCCGCCTTCGCGCTCTGGAACGGCCCGGGAATGTGATCTCGGCGGAGCACCAGGGGCCCGACGCCCCTTCCCAGTCGACGCCGCCTCCGCGCGAGCGCGGCAACGTCATCTGCCGTGGTCGACGTGTCTACCTGCGCACGCTGGCGCCCGCGGACCTGGAACACCTGTCCGACTGGGTCGACGATCCCTTCCTCGAGCACATGGTCGGCAGCGAGTTCTTGCAATCGTACAAGCACGTCTGGGACAAGTCGCCGGCGTTCTTCGAGGCGGTCCTGACCGATCCCACCCAGGTGGTGCTCGTGATCGAGGCCTCCCGCGGCTGGCCCAAACCCGTGGGGGTGGTCCGGCTGTTCAACATCCACCTGCTGGAGGGGTACGCGTTCCTGGAGACGATCGTCGCCGACCGCCGAGCAATGAAGCGGGGTTTCGGGGTGGAAGCGGGTAAACTGATTTCTTACTATGGCGTGGACGTTCTCGGCCTGCGGCGCATCGAGGCCAAGGTCTACGAGTACAACGTGCTCAGCATGAACTCCTTGCGGCGTAACGGGTTCCGCCAGGAAGGGGTCCTGCGTCAGGCCGGATTCGACGGCGAGCGGTACTGGGATCTGGTGATCTTCGGGATCCTCAAGGAGGAGATCGAAGCGCAGCGTCAGAAGGACGAGGTTGACCTTCCTCTCGAACCGACCGAGGGGAACGGGCGTGAGTCCTCATAGCCTCCTCCCGCTCGTCGCGTTCTTCCTCAACGTCTCCCTGGCCGGACTGTCGCTGCTGCGCAACCCGGGCAGTCGCCTCAACCGGGTCTTCGCCTACTTCGCGTCGGGCATGGCGCTGTGGAACTTCGGCGTCTTCCTCCTGCGCACCAGCCCCGACGAGGCCACGGCCTACTTCGTCGAGGTCGTCATTCACGTCGGGGTCATCGCGCTGCCGCCCTTCTACTACCATTTCGTGCTCATTTTCCTCGACAGCACGACCCGCCACCGGCCCTCGCTGTTCCTCGCCTACCTGCTGGCCCTCGTCTACGAGCTGATCAACCTCTCGGGGTCGCCGCTGTTCATGAGCGGCGTCAAGGCCACGCACTGGGGCTGGGCTCCCGCCACCGGAGCCCTCTACGTGCCGTACCTGCTCGTCTTCAACGGCTTCATGATCTACGGCGTCATGCTGCTGGTGCGCGCTCACCGGGGGATCGACTCCAGCTTCCGCCGCAACCGCGGCACGCTGATCATGCTCGGCACGCTCGTGAGCCTGGCCGGCGGCTGGGTCGATTTCGCCCGCTTCATCGTGAGCCGCTGGGTGCCGGCGGCGGACTACGTCTACCCGGTGGGCATTCCCGCCAACATGATCTTCGCCCTGATGCTGGGCACCTCGATCGTGCGCTACCGGCTGTTCGCGGTGGCGGTGGCCGTGAAGAAGGCGGCCGTCTACGCCGTGGTGGGGACGGTGATCACCATCGGCCTCGGCCTGATCACCAAGGCGGTCGAGGACTACTTCAACCTCAAGGAAGCCAGCGCGGTGTGGCTCATCGTGCCTGTCGGGGCCGTGATCACCGTGCTGCTGTCACCGCTGGGTCGGGGGTTCGACGATCGCATCCAGCGGCTGATGTTCAGCAAGCGGCGGGGGTGCTACGAGACCCTGCTCCACCTGAGCAAGCGCATGAGCTCGATCCTGAACTTCAACGAGCTCGTCGACACGCTCCTGCACGGGCTCGTGCGGGGGGTCCCGGCGACGCACGCCACGCTGATGATCCACGACCCCGCCGCCGGCGCCTTCGTCAGCTACCGGGAAGACACCACCGTGGACGAGGGCTCGGCGCTGGAGTCGCTCCGCCTCGACAGCCCCGTCGTCCAGTGGCTCAGCACGAACGAGGGGCTGCTGGTGAAGGAGGAGGTCAAGCTCAATCCGCGCATCGGCCGCTACTTCGAGCTGGCCGAGGGCGAGCTGGAGGCGATCAACGCCGCGCTCATCGTGGCTCTGAAGGTCGAGAACAAGCTCAATGGCATCCTCCTGCTCGGCGAGAAGCTGTCGGGCGAGATCTACGACAGCCAGGAGCTGGACATGCTGTCGCTGCTCGCCACCCAGGCCGCCATCTCGCTGGAGAACGCCCGGCTCTACGAGGGCCTGGCCACCTCCAACGCCCGGCTCATGGAGGCCAGCCGGCTCAAGTCGCAGTTCCTGGCCAACATGTCGCACGAGCTGCGGACACCGCTGAACTCCATCATCGGATTCTCGAAGGTCCTGCTGAACCGTCTGGACGGCGATCTCACCGAGCGCCAGGACGCCTACGTCCGCTCGGTCCACAACTCCAGCCGCCACCTGCTCGAGCTCATCAACAGCATCCTGGACTTCTCCCGTGTCGAGGCCGGGAAGTTCGAGATGCGGCTGGAGAAGGTCGATCTCCACGACGTGGTGGAGGAGTGCATCGAGTCGTCGATGCCGCTCGTCCGCGACAAGCGGGTGAAGCTCGACAAGAACATCCCGGTGGAGCTGCCGGCCGTGACCGCGGACCGGGTGCGCATCAAGCAGGTGATCCTCAACCTGCTGTCCAACGCCATCAAGTTCACCCACAGCGGCCACGTGCTGGTCCAGGTCCGGCCGGGGGCGGACGCCGTCCACATCTCGGTGTCGGACACGGGCATCGGCATCTCCCCGGGGGATCTCCAGCGGCTGTTCGAGCCGTTCCAGCGACTCGACAACCCCCTGGCCCAGCAGGCCGACGGCACGGGCCTGGGTCTGGCCATCAGCAAGAAGTTCGTGGAGCTCCACCGCGGACGCATCTGGGCCGAGAGTCACGAGAGCCAGGGCTCGACGTTTCATTTCACCCTGCCGCTGAGCGCGCCGCAGGGGTAAGGGAGTCCCATGCCCGCTCCGATCACCCGCCGTGACGGGAAGAAGGCCAAGATCCTCTACATCGAGGACAACCGCGAGAACCGCATGCTCGTGCGGGCCGTGATGGAGGCTGAGGGCTATACCATCGTCGATGCCGAGGACGGGCTGTCCGGTATCGAGGCGGCCGTGCGCGAAGCGCCGGCCCTGATCCTGCTCGACGTCAACCTGCCGGGAATCGACGGGTACGAGGTCGTCGCGGTGATCAAGTCGTTCCCCGCGTTCGCCACCACACCGGTCGTCGCGCTCACCGCCTACGCGATGGAGGGAGATCGCCAGCGCACGCTGGTGGCCGGATGCGACGGCTACATCCACAAGCCCATCGACGTCGACGCCTTTCCGCGTCAGGTCGAGGAGTTCCTGAAGGGCAAGCGCGAGCAGGTCGAGGAGCGCGAGGCCAGCGTCTACCTCCGGGAGCTGAACCAGCGACTGGTTTATCGCCTCGTCAACCAGGTGGAGGAGCTCAAGCGGCTCAACCAGCACTTCATCCGCCGCGCCACCCAGCTGGCCGACCTCCACCGGGCCGTGCAGGACATCACCTCGGAGATGGGCGCCCGCCCCATGCTCGAGCAGCTGCTGCCAGCTCTGTCCCGCGCGCTCGGCACCCGGAGCCTCGCGGTGGAGCTGACCGAGCCCGACATCAAGGTGGTCGCGACCGGCGAGGCGGCCGAGCGGCCGCGGAGCGTGCTGGCCGGGGCCGGCCTGAACGCGGTCGAGGACTGGAAGGACGCCGACTGGACGCTGCCGCTGGCCGTGCGGGGCCGAACGCTCGGCGTGATGACGGCCCGACACCTGCTGCCGGCCGGGGCCAAGGCCGACGAGGAGCAGCTGCTCAACATCGTGGCCAATCAGGTCGCCATCGCCGTCGAGAACGCGCGGCTGTTTCAGGGCGTCGCCCAGCGGGCCGCCGAGCAGCGCAGCCTGGTCGAGGCCGGCCACCTCCTGGCGTCGACGCTGCGCCTGTCCGACGTGCTGCAGCGGTTCACCGAGCTGGTCCGCTCGCGCATCAACCTGGATGTCGTGCGGATCTGGCTCCAGGAGAGCCCCGGGGAATACCGGCTCGACGCTCAGGCGGGACTGGCCGGGCAACCGGGTAGCCGTCGCGGTCATTTCGAACCGGGCGAAGGGATCGTCGGCTGGGTGATGGAGCACCTGACGCCGCTCGTCATCGCGGACCTTCCGGTCGACCCTCGCCTCAAGGACCGCCAGTGGGCGAAGGCGGAGGGCCTGATGTCGCTGGCGGCGGTGCCGCTGCTACTGGACGAGGTGCCTGTCGGCGTCCTCATCGGCCTCACGCGCCAGCGCCGGGAGTTCACCGCCGAGGAGGTGGCGCTGATGCAAGCGCTGGCCACCTCGGCGGCGGTGGCCATCCGCAACGCGCGCCTCTACGAGGATACCCAGCGCGGTCTTCGGTACAACGAGACCCTGGTGGCGGTCAGTCAGGCCATTGGCTCGACGCTGGACCTCACCGAGATCATGCGCCGGGCCACGCGGGAGATGGTCCGCGCTTTCGGCGGCGACATGGGCGTGGCGTGGCTACTGGCGCCGGACCGCACGCGCTTCGTTCCCCAGGTCGGTTACCACATCCCCAAGGATGTGCTGGCCACGACGTCCGCCTCCGCGCTGGCTCTCGACGACCCCGTGATCACCGCGCTGAAGGCGGCCAAGGGACCGATCGCCGCCGCCGACAGCCAGGCCGAAGCGTGGAGCAGTGCGGCGGCGACCAGGGTGGTGGCGCACAAGTCGATGCTCATCCAGCCGATCTTTTGGAAGGACGAGCTGATCGGAGGCTTCTCCATCCTGTGGCTGGCGCAGCCGCACCGGTTCACGGCCGAAGAGCTCCGTCTGGCCGAGGGGATCGCGCTGCAGGGCGCGCTGGCCATCGAGAACTCCCGCCTCTACGAGGGCGTGAAGCAGCAGATGCATGAGCTCAGGCAGACGCAGGCCCAGCTCGTGCAGTCCACCAAGCTCGCCGCCATCGGCGAGCTGGCCGCCAACATCGCCCACGAGATCAACAACCCGCTGACCACGGTGCTGGGGTTCGCCTCGTTCATCGCCGAGCGCCTGCCGGTCGACGATCCGACCCGGGAAGAGCTGGGCCTCATCCAGGAGGAGGCCTCCCGCGCGCGCGACATCGTGCGCGACCTGCTGCAGTTCAGCCGCCAGCGGGACTTCATGCCGGAACTGTCCGACGTCAACGCGGTGCTCGATCAGGTGCTGGCGATGGTGCGCCGGCAGGGCGCGCTGCAGCCCATCACCGTGAACGAGGCCTACGCGACCGACCTGCCAATGGTGGAGATGGACGTCCCCCGCATCAAGCAGGTGTTCCTGAACATCATCAACAACGCGGTGTACGCGATGAAGGACGGCGGATCGCTCACGCTGCGCACCTCGGCCGAGGGCGCGATGGCACGGATCGCGTTCGAGGACACCGGTCCGGGTATTCCGGCCGACATCCTGAGCCGGATCTTCGATCCGTTCTTCACGACCAAGCCCGACGTGAGCGGCACCGGGCTCGGCCTGTCGGTCAGCCTGGGCATCGTGCAGAGCCACGGAGGGACGATCGAGGTCCAGAGCGAGGTCGGTCGCGGCACCACGTTCAGCGTCCTGCTCCCCTTCCCGCACGACCGGCCCGACGGCGCCGAGGCGGCCCGGGCGTCCTAGCCCATCGCGGCCGCCACCCGGGCGGCGCCGAGGAGGGGAGCCCGGAGATTGAGAGCGACGCGGACGGGTATCGCCTTCATCAACGGGGACAGCCTCCCCTTGTCGCGGAAGGCCGCCACGAAGCCGCCCGCCGTCAGGCGCCCCAGGATCCGAGGGGCGATCCCGCCGCCGACCAGCACCCCGCCCACGGCCATAGCCTTCAGCG
>Ga0075418_10000793_pt1 | contig 34371 bp, 34 predicted proteins | sample SoiMetdeltSBSDD2_FD_81776 | JGI IMG/M metagenome (GOLD analysis project Ga0075418, IMG submission 81776) | Bulk soil microbial communities from a Populus tree surrounding site in Tennessee, USA - Soil MetaG P. deltoides SBSDD2 | ecosystem: Environmental > Terrestrial > Soil > Tree plantation... | reverse complement strand
GCAACGCGCGCGCGGACGACCGAGCGCGAGAGCACGATCAACGGCACCAGGCCCGCGGCGACGATGGTCAGCGCGGGCGCCGCAAGCTCGGAGAGCCGCTCGTCGGCCGCCAGGTTGTAGGCATGCACTGCCAGCGTATCGAAGTTGAACGGCCGCATCATGAAAGTCGCCGGCAGCTCCTTCATCACGTCCACGAATACCATCAGCGCCGCGGTGAGTAGACTGGGTGCGAGCAGAGGCACGTGCACGCGAGTGAGTATGCCGAACGGCGCCGCGCCGAGGCTGCGCGCTGCGTCATCCATGCTGGACGTGACCTTGGCGAGCCCCGCCTCCACGCTCTGCAGCGCGACTGCGAGAAAGCGCACGAGGTAGGCGTATACCAGCGCGGCTAAGCCCCCGGTCAGGATCAGGCCGGTTGAAATCCCGAATACGGACAGGAGCCACCCCGACAGCAGGTGATCGAGGCGCGTCACCGGTATCAGTATTCCCACCGCGATGACGGCGCCCGGCACGGCGTAGCCCAGCGACGCAAGCCGGTGCGCGGCAAGGGTCACCAGGTTGCGGCTGGCACGCGCCGCATACGCGACCAGGAGGGCGAGCACCACGGCGCACGCGGCGGTGATGCCCGCCACCGAAGTGCTGTTGAAAATGAGAGCCGCGTACCGCGCGTCGGCGCGGAACTCCCCTCCGCTCACCGAGAGCTCCAGCAGGATGCCGGCCGGCAGCAGAAACCCCATCACGACCGGCAGCGCGCACGCGACGACCGCGCCGCAGGCGTAGAGCCCGCCCAGGCGGCGGTCCGTCAGGCGGCGCGTAGCGGCGTGGGCATCGAAACGCGCGCGCCCGCGGCTTACGCGCTCGAATATGAGTATCAGCGCGACGAATCCGAGCAATGCGCTGGCGAGCTGGCCGGCGGCAACACGATCGCCGAGCGACAGCCAGGCGCGATAGATGCCGGTGGTGAACGTCGGCAGCGCGAAGTAGGCGACCGTGCCGAAATCCGCCAGCGTCTCCATCAGCGCAAGGGCGACGCCGGCCGCTATGCCGGGTCGCGCGAGGGGCAGCGCAAGGCGCAGGAAACTTCGCCACGGCCCGTAACCGAGGCTGCGTCCGACCTCGATCAGTCCGCCACCCTGCGCGAGGAAGGCCGCCCGGGCCAGCAGGTACACGTACGGATAGAAAACGAACGAGAAGATGAGCGCGGCGCCGCCGAGCGAGCGCACCTCGGGGAACCAGTACTCCCTGGCTTTCCAGCCGAACCACGCGCGCAGAGTGCTCTGGACCGGCCCCGTGAACTGGAAGAAATCCGTGTACGCGTAGGCCATCACGTACGCCGGCATCGCCAGCGGCAGGATCAGGGCCCACTCGAAAAATCCGCGGCCGGGAAAGCGGCACATCGTGGTGAGCCAGGCGGTGGCGACGCCGATCAGCGTCACGCCCATCCCTACCCACAGCATGAGCCACAGGGTGTTGGCGACGTACTCCGGGAGGACGGTGGACGCGAGGTGCGCCCAGGTGTCCCCGGACGGCATGAAGACGTTGGAAACCACGACGACCACCGGCACGGCGATCAGGCTGGCGGCAAGAATCGCCAATACGGTGAGCGGGCTCCACTCCACCCGCCGCCCGAGCATGGGCATTACGTGTTCCATTGAAAACGAGAATGCGTCTTGTTAACGCTATAATACCCGTATGAACGAGGGGAGCCCATATCCCTCTGGGATATGGGCTTCAAAGGACATGGCCACCCCGCTCCTGGAAATCGCCACGATCCGGCATGGCTACAACGGCCACCGGGTGCTGAACGAGTTTTCGCTCGCGCTCGGGCGCGGCCGGATCGGCTGCATCCTCGGCCCGAGCGGCTGCGGCAAGACGACTGCGCTGCGATGCATCGCCGGGTTCGAGAGCATCGCCGCCGGACGGATCGCCATCAACGGCGAAGAGGTGAGCCGGCCCGGCTACGTCCTCCCCCCCGAACGGCGCCGTATCGGCATGGTTTTCCAGGACTACGCGCTGTTTCCGCATCTCACCGTCACCGACAACATCGGCTTCGGATTGCGGCTGCTGGGCGCCACGGACCGGGCCTCCCGCATCCGCGAGATGCTCGGAATGGTCGGGATGGAGAGTGCCGCCGACCGCTACCCGCACGAGCTATCCGGCGGGCAGCAGCAGCGTATCGCGCTGGCTCGCGCGCTGGCGCCGCGGCCGGAACTGCTGCTCATGGACGAGCCGTTCTCCAATCTCGACGTCGATCTGCGGGAGCGCCTGGGCCTGGAGGTGCGCGACATCCTCAAGCAGCAGACCATCACGGCGATCCTGGTGACCCACGACCAGCACGACGCGTTCGCGATCGCCGACGAGATCGGCATCATGCGTGAGGAGCGTATCGAGCAATGGGGAACGGCGTACGAACTCTATCATCGGCCGGCGACGCGCTTCGTGGCGGATTTCGTAGGACAGGGCGCATTTCTCACGGGCTCGGTGCTCGAAGACGGCCGCATCGGGATCGAACTGGGCGTATACCATGCGAGCGGGCCCCACTCCTGGCCGCGGGACACCGCCGTCGACGTGCTCCTGCGCCCGGACGACATCCTGCACGATGACGCCAGCCCTCTGCAGGCGGAGGTACTGCACAAGGCGTTCCGCGGCGCAGAGTTCCTCTATACCCTGCGGCTGCCCCTCGGCGGGCGCGTCATGTCGCTGGTGCCCAGCCATCACAACCACGCGATCGGCGAAAAAATCGGCATCCGCCTGGAGCTGGACCACGTCGTCGCGTTTCCTCAGAACCCGTCAGGCGTCAGCGGTCAGGGGTCAGGCGTCAACGCAGACGGGAAATGAGGAACCGAGGTATATCCCTGCCACGAAAAAATGACGTCGCAGGTCCCGCACGATCCACGCAAGACGAGCCAATCCCGCAGGCGGCGGACTGCGAAGCTCCATTTTTCAATAGGTAATCTACTGCTTCAGCGCGCGAGTTTCATCGCCGCGTTTATTTCGTTCGCGAGCTCCCATACTGCCATTGCATAATTTATGCTGCGGTTGTAGCGGGTGATCACGTAGAAGTTGTTGAGACCCAGCCAGTAGCGCGGGCCGTTCTCCGTCTCGACCACGAAGAGTGCCGCCTCGGCCTCGTCGCCGACGGCGGCGAGCGGAACGACGCCCCGGCGGCGCAGTTCCCCCACCGGCGTCTGCGGCTTGATGTCCCCGATCTTCGCCGTGTCGACCGAGCTGCCGCTCGCCTCGGCAGGCACCGCGACCGCCTCGCCCTCGCGCCAGCCGTATTGCCGGTAGTAGTTGGCGACGCTGCCGATCGCATCGGCCGGCGTGCCGATCAGATCGCGGACCCCGTCCCGGTCGAAATCGACGGCGTACGCCCGGTAACTGCTCGGCAGAAACTGCGGGATGCCGATCGCCCCGGCATAGGATCCCCTCACCGCCATGGGATCGAGCCCTGCTTCGCGCGCGAGGAGCAGGTATTCCTCCAGCTCGCGGCGGAAGAATTCCGCGCGCGGCGGGTACTGGAAGGCGAGCGTGGCAAGCGCTTCGAGGACCCTGAAGCTGCCCGTGTTCCTGCCGTAGTGCGTTTCTATCCCAATGGTGGCGACGATCAGCTCTTGGGGGACGCCGTACTCCCGGCTCGCGCGCTCCACGGCGCTGGCGTGCACCCGCCAGAACTTCACGCCCCCCTCGATGCGGATGCGGTTTACGTAGATTCCGCGAAATTCGTGCCATGGCTTTGCCGTGGCCGGAGCGGTCATCGCCCTGATGATCGAAGGGCGCGGCTGCACCTTCGCGAACAGCCGCGCGAGCTCCGCGCGACGGAACTGGTGCTTCCCCACCATCTCGTCGATGAAGTCGGCGACCTCGGGCTCGAGCGGCGCCTGCGCCGCGCATTGCGGCGTGAAGCCCGCCAGGAATGCGAGACCGAGAACGGCCACGAGCATCGGACGGAACGGAGCGCAGATCATCGTCGATTTGTCGGATCGATCAGCGGAGCTTAACATCCGATTTCCACAAACACTCCTTTTCCCTGATGCGCTTTACCATCCTGCTGTGCACGCTCGCGCTGATTGTACCGGCGTACGCCCAACGCGCTTCATACCCCGACCGTCCGATCAGGCTCATCGTTCCCTTTCCACCCGGCGGCGGAAACGACATTCTTGCCCGGGCGGTCGGCCAGAGGCTCGCTCAGCCGCTGGGACAACAGGTCGTCGTCGACAACCGTGGCGGGGCCGGCGGCATGCTGGGCGGCCAGATCGCGGCGACCTCCGATCCGGACGGCTACACCCTGCTTCTCGGCAGCATGGGCAGTCTCGCGCACAACCCCGCGCTGCGGACGAACAATCCCTACGATCCGCCGCGCGACTTCGCGGCGGTGTCCATGCTTGCGACGTCAGCGTTCCTGCTTGCGGTCCATCCGGGCGTCCCGGCGCGCAGCGTCCAGGAACTGCTCGCGCTGGCGCGAGCAAAGCCGGGCGCCCTCAACTACGCCTCAGCCGGCGCCGGTTCATCGCTGCACATGACCGGCGAGCTGTTCAAGCACGCGGCGGGCGTCAACATCGTGCACATCGCGTACAAGGGCACCGGACCGGCGCTCGTCGACCTGCTCGCCGGGCAGGTCCAGATGATTTTCAGCACGATGCCGCCCGTGCTGCCCCACCTGAAGACCGGAAAGCTGAGGGCGCTGGGCGTCACCACCGCGGCGCGGGCCAAGGCCGCTCAGGAAGTACCGACGATTGCGGAATCCGGCGTGCCCGGGTTCGAAGTGCAGAACTGGCAGGGCATCGTCGTGCCGAAGAAAACGCCGGGCGTCATCGTCGATCGGTTGAACGGCGAAATTCTCAAGGTGCTCGCTGCGCCGTCGATGATCGAGGTTCTCGGCGCGCAAGGTCTCGACGCCGCGGGCGGCACGCCCGCCCAGTTCGACAAGCTGATTCGGGAGGAGATCGTCAAATGGCGCAAGCTCGTCCAGGCAGCGAAGATAAAGGCGGACTAGTGAAGACGGCGTGACCAGTGACCAGTGACCGGTGACCCGATAGCAGAGTTGGAGTCTGGCGAATATGTATGCGCTTCTGAAGGGAATCAGCGGGAGCGGCCCATGTATGGGGGTCCTCGTTCGCAAGAAACAACCTAATCGTGGATAGCACGATGCCTGACCTGTCATCTGCCTTGGAGAAGCTTCGGCGGGCCAAAATTCACATACAAGAGGCGCAGGCAATTGAGCAACGATTCATTAACTCTCAGTTTTATACCACTGCGGTTAAGAGACGCGGCCAAGGGAGGTTTGTCATAGAACTGGCCTCCCTTGAGAAACTGCCGGTCGATCTTGCGCTGGCTCTTGGGGATGCTGCGCACTGTCTCAGATCCGCTCTGGACCATATCGCATTTGCCTGCGTTAAGAAGAAACTTACTGGCGATGAAGAGAGGGGCGTTGCATTTCCAATTTGCAGCACCAAGAAGAACTTCAGGGCTTCTAAAAGATGGTTGAAGCATCTTCCGAAGCGGGCAGCATCTCTCGTTGATACGTTTCAGCCATATCATCGGCGGAAACAGCCTGACGCCATCCAGTTGTCGATACTTCAAACCATCAACGATTGGGACAAACATCGTATGCTTCCCATCACTGCGTCGCACGTTAAGCGATCCACGTTCACTGTTTCCGGAACAGATGGAATAACCGCGATCAAGACTTATCGCGGGCGCATGAAAGTAGGCGCAGTGCTCGCCAGGTTTGAGGCCAAAAATAGAATGGATGGCCATGACGTGAAAATGGCGGGTAAGTTGGTAATCGTTCCAAGATTTGAAGATCGAATGCCGCGTGATGTCGTCAACAAGACCGCAATAAATTCCCTCGTCTTTGCGTACAATTTCATTAAAACTAGAGTGATCCCTGCGTTTACTGCGCTCAAGTAGCATGCGCCGCCCAAACAGATATGAAACGCAAACCCCTAACTGACGCTGAAATAGACGCCGAACTGGCGAAGCTGGACTTGCTGCCGGACGCGGCAGCGAGAAGGGAGACGGACGCGCTCCTGAAGCGGCTGTTATCCAGCCCCCTGGAACCGTTCCCGCCCAAGTCCAGGAAGGTCCGCAAACGGGCGAAATAATGGCTGCGGACCCGTGCGGCTCCGCAGTCTTCTGGGGTCTGACCCCGCTAAGGATCTGATAAGTAATATATTTCCATATTGTCAACTGTTGACAGTTTCATAAGGCTCGTCTACCTTCCGCCTTGTGACTGTCGCCTCCGCTCCCCACCCCGACACTGTCCCTCCCAAGTCCCCGGCTGAACAAGCGGTGGAGTTGCGCCGTTCCCAGACCCTCGTCAGCATCTGCGAGGCCGAGATCGAGCGCCTGATACTCGACGGCGAGCTGGGACGCGGCGCGCGCATCAACGAGCTCGCGCTGGCAGCGCGGCTGAGCGTGAGCCGGGGACCGCTGCGCGAAGCCTGCCGGTCGCTCGCGCAGGCCGGGCTCCTGGAGGCTCGCGTCAATCGCGGCTTTTTCGTTCGCAAGCTCGCCCGCAAGGAAGTGATCGACTTGTACGACCTCCGCGCCGGGCTCATGCGGCTTGCCGGCGAGCTGGTCGCGCAGCGGGTTTCCGACCGCGACCTCGATCGGTTGAACGCGCTGGTCGCCGCGATGGACACGGCCTATGACGGGGGCGACACCGTGCGGTTCCAGGACCTCAATGCGGAATTCCATGCCGTGCTGGTCGTGGCGGCCGATAACCGCCGCCTGCAGCAGGTTTACAACGGCCTCGCGAAGGAGCTGCGCCTGTTCCGCCGCCGCGGGCTCGCGTCGGGGGACGCGATGCATGCGTCGAACCGCGAGCATCGCGCCATCGTCGAGGCGATAGCCGCGCGCGACCCGGCCGCTGCCGGCGCCGCGATGGAACACCACATACTTCAGGGCAAGGCGCGGTTCGTGAGCGCCGCCGCCAACGAGCTGGACGAACGAGAAGAGGTGAAGAAATGAAATTCAGCAATTTTCTCTTTCCCGCGGCAATGACTCCGGATGACGACCAGCGCGTGATCCAGGAAACCCTGCGCGAGGCGCGGCTCTGCGACGAGCTCGGCATGGAAATGCTGTGGCTGGCGGAGCACCACTTCGACGGCATCTGCGCGTACGTCGATCCAGTGAGCTTCGCCGCCGCGCTCGCCGCGAGCACGAAACAGATCCGCATCGGTTTCGCCGTCGCGCAGATGTCGCTGCACCACCCGGTGCGTATGGCCGAGCAGATGGCGTTGATCGACAACATCAGCAAGGGCCGGCTGGTGGTCGGCCTCGGGCGAGGCACGGCCTACAACATCTACGACTACCAGGGCTACGGCATCGATCCCAAGGAAGCCTACGAGAGGCTGGTCGAGGCCGAGGACATCATGATCAAGGCCTGGACCACGGAGAACTACGAGCACAAGGGCAAGTACTGGAACCTGCGCATGCCGCTCCTGCGGCCGCGGCCCTACACCAGGCCGCATCCCTTCATCATCCGCGCCTGCTCGGGCGAGGAGGCGATGCTCGGTATGGCGCGCGCCGGCCGCCCGTTCCTGATGAACATCCAGAGCAACGAAGTCACGCGGCATCGCATGGACCTGTACCGCAGGACCATGCGCGAAAACGGCTTCGACGAGGCCGCCGTCGCGCGCAACGTCGACGACACCTGGGTCTGGCGCAACATATTCGTTGCTGAAACCGATGCCGAGGCCGAGCGCCTGGCGCTCCCGGCGTGGGAAGTCCAGCAGGAATTCCGGCAGGCGATGCGCAAGAAGGTGTACCAGGAACAGGGCCTCCTGCTGCACCAGGAAACCGGGCCCGCGGCGCGCAACCAGGTGCAGCATTCGATCCTGTGCGGTTCTCCCGCGACGGTATCCGAGGCAATCTCCGAAATCGACAACATGGGCGTGGGCGGGTTGATACTCGTGTTTCGCATCGGTCCCATGCCGATCGAGGTCGCGGAAGCGAGCATCCGGCTCTTCATGAAGAAGGTCGCGCCGGAATTCCGCAAAAGCAAGGCAGCCGCCTGACAAAGCGGGGACAGAATTGAATCCTCGATCCTGGATCCTGAATCCTGCGCCTCGATTCGCCTGCGCTGCCGCGATCGCACTGGGTTCGCTCGCGCCATTGGCTGCGCACGCGCAGGGCTACCCCAGCAAGTCGGTCCGCCTCGTCATTCCCTGGGCCCCGGGCGGATCGACCGATTCCATAGGCCGCATCCTGGCACAGAAGCTCTCGGAGTACACCGGGCAGCAATGGCTCGTCGACAACCGCAGCGGGGCCACGGGCACGATAGGTCATGCTCTCGCGGCAAAGGCGGCGCCCGACGGCTACACGCTGCTCCTCGGCACGAACAGCACCTTCGCCATCGCGCCGCATCTCTACAAGAGCCTGCAGTACGACAACGAAAAGGCGTTCGCCCCGGTGTCGCTGGTGGCTATCAGCCCGCAAATCCTGTCGGTGCACCCGTCGCTGCCGGTGAAGAACGTGAAGGAGCTGATCGTGCTCGCCAAGGCGAAGCCCGGCGCCATCCCCTTCTCCACCGCCGGAGTCGGCGCGACGAGCCACATGGCGACCGAGCTGATGATGAACATGGCAGGCATCAGGATGACCCACGTGCCGTACAAAGGCGGCGGCCCGTCGGCCCAGGCGCTGATCGGCGGAGAAACGGCGCTCTCGTTCGTGGACGTCATCACCGCCCTGCCCCAGGCTCAGGCCGGCCGCCTGCGCACCATCGCCACCAGCACGGCCAAACGCACACCGCTCATGCCTGAGCTGCCGACGATTGCCGAATCGGGCCTGCCTGGATTCGAGTCGGTGACTTCGTTCGGCATGTTCGCGCCGGCCGGCACGGGGCAGGAGATCGTGACGCGCGTAAACCGCGAAGTGACGAAGGCGCTCGCGGCGGCCGATGTGAAGGACAGGCTGCGGGCGCAAGGCATAGACCCCGCCGGCACCGCCCCCGAGGAGCTCGTCGCCCACCAGAAGCAGGAAACGGCCAAGTGGGGCAAGGTAATCAGGGAGCAGGGAATAAAATTTGAGTGATCTAGGATTCGGGATTCAGAGTCCAGGGACAAGCAACGAGAAACGAGAGACGAGTCATGAGTGATCCGAGAATACCAAAGAACTTCTTCGCTCCCCGCGTCTCGCGCATCACGGTGTCCGCGAGCAACGCGGGGGCGCAGCGCGTGCGCGAGCTGCAGGCGGCGGGCCGCGACATCATCGGGCTCACCATCGGCGAGCCCGACTTCGAGACGCCCGGCAACATCAAGGAAGCGGCGACGGCCGCGATGTGGCGCGAGGAAACCAAGTACACCAACGTCGACGGCACGCCCGAGCTGAAGGCGGCGATCCGCGCCAAGTTCAAGCGCGAGAACGGACTCGACTACGCGCCGGACCAGATCATGGTCGGAAACGGCGGCAAGCAGGTGATCTACAACGCGATCATGTCCACCGTCTCCAAGGGCGACGAGGTCATCACGCCGGCGCCGTACTGGGTGTCGTACCTCGACATCCCGCTCCTCGCCGAGGGCACGCCGGTGTCGGTGGTGTGCCGAGAGGAAGACGGCTACAAGATCACGCCGGCGGCGCTCGAGGCCGCGATTACGCCGAAGACCAAGTGGTTCGTGCTCAACTCGCCGTGCAATCCGACGGGCATCGTCTACTCGCGCGCGGAGCTGAAAGCCCTCGCCGCGGTGCTGTTGCGCCATCCCCAGGTCTGGGTGCTCGCCGACGACATCTACGAGCACCTGGTGTTCGACGGCATCAAGTTCTCGTCGATCGCCGAGGTCGAGCCCGCGCTCTACGGCCGGACCCTGACCGTCAACGGCGTCGCCAAGACCTACGCGATGACGGGCTGGCGTATCGGCTATTGCGGCGGCCCCGCCGAGCTGATCGCCACGATGAAGAAGGTGCAGTCGCAGAGCACCACGTGCGCCTCGTCGATCAGCCAGGCCGCGGCGGTGCAGGCATTGAACGGTCCGCAGGATTTCGTGCCGAAGCGCGCGCAAGCCTTCCAGGAGCGCCGCGACCGGGTGCTGGAGCTCTTGCGCGAGGCGCCGGGCATCGAATGCATACGGCCGCAGGGCGCGTTCTACGTCTTCGCCAAGATTGCCGGGATGCTCGGCAAGCGCACCCCGCAGGGCGCACTGCTTGCGACGGAGCAGGACGCCGTCGATTACCTGCTCGAGAACGGCGTGGCCGTGGTGGTGGGCGCGGCTTACGGGCTCTCGCCCTACTTCCGCATGTCCATCGCGTCTCCCATCGAGGAGTTATCCGAAGCCTGTCACCGCATGCGGCGCGCTGCTGCCGCCCTGCGGTGAGCGTCATGGGTCATGGGTGCCCGATGCCTCACGCCGGACGCTTCACGCCTGACGCCTGACCCATGACGAAAAACGACAGGCTGCGGATCGCAGTCGATATCGGGGGCACGTTCACCGACGGCCTGGCGGTGCTCGGGGCAGAGGGGCGAATCTGGGTCGCGAAGACGCTCACGACGCCGCACGATCCCGGTGAGGCGGTAACCACCGTCATCGCCGACCTGCTGAAGCAGGTGGCCAACGCGGGTAACAGCACGAACACGGGACCCGTCACCGAGGTCGTACACGGTACGACGCTGGTTACCAATACGTTGATCGAACGCAAGGGCGCGAAGACCGGTCTCGTCGTCACCCGGGGCACGCGCGACGTGCTCACCATCGCGCGCGAGATCCGCTACGAGCTGTACGACCTCAACCTGGAGATACCGAAGGCGCTCGTTCCCGACGACAGGCGCGTCGAGATCGACGAGCGGCTGACCGTCGACGGGACGGTTGCTACGCCGCTTACCGGGTCCGCGCTGGCAGAGCTCCTCAGCCGGATCGAGGCGCTGCAGGTGGAAGCGGTCGGCGTGTGCCTGCTCCACTCGTACGTGAACGACGCGCACGAGAAGGCGGTGGCCGCGGCCATCCGCAAGCGCTTTCCCCGTCTCGCGGTCTCGATCTCCTCCGGCATCGCGCGCGAGATCCGCGAGTACGAGCGCATGTCCACGACCGCGGCCAATGCCTACGTCCAGCCGCTCTTCGCGCAATACCTCGACCGCCTCGACAGCCGCGTGCACGCGCTCGCCCCGGGCGCGCCGCTCCGGATCATGGTGTCGAGCGGCGGCTTCACGTCCGGGAAAGCCGCCGCCGAGACGCCGATCCTGCTCCTCGAATCCGGGCCTGCCGGTGGCGTGCTGTCCGCGCTCAACACCGCACGCAACAACGGTCTCGCGCAGATCCTCGCGTTCGACATGGGCGGCACCACCGCGAAAGCGTGTGTTGCCGTCGGCGGCGAGCCGCTCGTCGCCCACAGCTTCGAGTGCGCGCGGGTATCGCGATTCGCGCGCGGTTCCGGGCTGCCTATCCTGATCCCGAGCATAGACCTGATCGAGATCGGCGCAGGCGGCGGCTCGATCGCGCGCGTGAATGACCTGGGACTCCTCAACGTCGGACCGGGCAGCGCCGGCGCCGATCCCGGCCCGGCCTGCTACGGCCAGGGCGGCACCGAGCCCACGGTCACCGATGCCGACCTGATGCTGGGCTATCTCAACGCGGACAACTTCCTGGGCGGCGAGATGAAGCTCAGGAAGGACCTGGCGCAGGCGGCCCTGCAGAAACTCGCCGGGCAACTCAAGCTCTCCCCTGCCGCAATCGCGTGGGGCATCTGCGACATCGTCAACGAGAACATGGCCGCCGCCGCGCGCATCCACATCGCCGAGAAGGGCCACGATCCGCGCGAATTCGCCATGGTCGCGACCGGCGGCGCCGGCCCCGTGCACGTCGTCGAGGTCGCGCGCAAGCTCAAGATTCCGCGCGTGCTCGCGACGATCGCCGCGGGCGCAGGCTCCTGCCTCGGACTCCTGGCGGCCCCCGCCCGCGTGGACCGCGCCTGGTCGAATCCCACCCTGGTAAAGAACATAGACTGGGATCGCGTCGCGGAGGCGTACTCGGAGCTGCGCGCCGACGCGGAGAGCGAGCTCGAGACTGCACGCGCGGGAACCGCCGGCAATCGTACTGGAAGCGCGGCGCTCCAGTGGTGGATAGGCGCCGAGATGCGTTATGCGGGACAGGGCCACAACGTTTCGGTCGGCCTCCCGTGGCGCAGGATCACGGCCGCGCTGGAAAAGGCGCTGCTCAAGGAGTTCGAGAAGCGCTACACGCAACTCTACGGCCACCTCGTCCCGAATGCCGCGCCGCAGGTCGTCACCTGGCGGCTTACCGGCAGGTCGGTAGTGAGAAGCCATCGCTTCAGGTGGGGCGACGCGAGAGTCTCCGTGAAGGCCCGGATGCGCGGAAAACGAGACATCTGGCTGCCGCTCAAGGGCCGCTACGGCCCGGTCGCCGTATACGACCGCTATTCGCTGAAGCCGGGCACCCGCATTCCGGGACCGGTCATACTGGAGGAGCGAGAGTCGACGCTGGTAGTACCGGTCCGCGCCGACGTGCGTATCCTCCCCGACTATACGGTCGCCGTCACGATCAAGGAATTCGACTAGACACTATGAAAAAAAGCAGGCTTGATCCGATTACGCTGGAAATCCAGTGGAAGCGGCTCGTCTCGATGGTGGACGAGGCCTCGGCTGCGTTCGTGCGCACGTCGTTCTCGGTGCTGGTGCGCGAAGCCAACGATTTCGCGGTGGTGCTGACCGACGCGGAGGGCCGCTCGATCGCGCAATCGGTGCTGTCGATCCCGTCTTTCATCGGCACGCTGCCGGCGACGGTAAAGCATTTCCTGAAGCGCTACCCGGCGCACACACTGAAGCCCGGCGACCTAATGATCACCAACGACCCGTGGATGGGCACCGGTCACATCCACGACGTGAATGTCGCGATGCCCATCTTCGACAAGGGCAAGATCGTCGGCTTCGCGGCGGTGGTTTCGCACATGCCCGACATCGGCGGGCGCATCCGCAACGCCGGCATCCGCGAGATCTACGAGGAAGGGCTCCAGATTCCGCCGCTGAAGCTGATGAGCGGCGGCAAGCCCGACCAGAACCTGCTCGACATGATCGGGCAGAACGTGCGCGTGCCGGAGCAGACGCTGGGCGACATCTGGGCGCAGGTGGCGGCGTGCAGGATGCTGGAGGAGCGCCTGCGGCCGCTCCTGCGCGATACCGACCTCGCAGCGCTGGGCGCCGAGATCCGGCGCCGCTCGGAAACCGCGATGCGCAAGAGCATCCGCGAGGTGCCCGACGGCGTCTACCACGGCCAGACGCGTCACGACGGCTTCGAGGAGCCCATCCTCATCAACTGCACCGTGACGGTCAAGGGCGACCGGCTGGCGATCGACTACACCGGATCCAGCCCGCAGGTGCCGCGCGCGGTGAACGTCGTGCCGATCTACACCTTCGCCTACTCGGCGTTCGCGGTGAAAGCGCTCCTCTGCCCCGACGTCCCCAACAACGAAGGCAGCTTTCTGCCGATCACGACCTCGGCGCCGCTGGGCTCGATCTTCAACCCGACCTATCCAGCGGCGAGCGGCGGGCGCGGCATGATAGGCCACATGATGGTGCCGGCGATCATGATGGCGCTGGCCGACGTGCTGCCGGAACGCGCGATCGCCGAAGGGTCTTCCAATTCGTCCATCACCGTCACCGGAGAGCACCGGGGCCGCCCGTACGCCGCCGTGAACTTCATGAACGCGGGCCAGGGGGCGACCCGGCACCGCGATGGCTACACGATGCTGTCTTTTCCCTCCAACCTTTCCAACACGCCGATCGAGGTGTTCGAGCAGATGGCGCCCGTGCGCATCATCGAGCGCGCCATCCGGCGCGGCAGCGGCGGTCAGGGAAAGCACCGCGGCGGCGACGGCCTGCGCTTCGAGATCGAGGCAGTCGGCGATACGCCGATGATGGCGTCGATGATCATGACGCGCTTTCGCACCGCGCCGCAGGGAATATTCGGCGGCGAGCCCGGCAAGGTCGGCGCCCTTCTGCTCAACGGGAAACCGATCGACCCCGCCGACCACTGGCTCCTCAAGAAAGGCGACCGGGTGGTGATGGAGACCGCCGGCGGCGGAGGGTACGGCAAGGCCTGACGTCAGGATTCAGGATTCAGGGTAATCACGGGTCGCCTTGCAGCTTCGCGGCGATTACTACTTTCTTCCATTTTTCAATCTCGAGCCTGACGTACGCAATGAATTGCTCGGGCGTCGTGGGCGCGACAGAAACGCCCTGGTCTTCCAGGCGCTGCTTGAGCGGACCGCCGAGGACCTTGTGCAGATCGGCCGTGAGCTTGGTCAGGATCGGCTGCGGTACCTTCGACTGCGTGCAGACGCCGTACCAACCCGAGACGTCGTAACCCGCTACGCCCGTCTCGGCGAATGTCGGCACGTCGGGGAGTTGCGGACTGCGCCGGGCGGAGGTGACGCCGAGCGCACGAACGCGCCCTGATTTCACCGCCGCAAGCGGCGCACCCGCCAGATTGCCTACGGAAGACTCGATATGGCCGCTGATCGCGTCAGCGAGCGCCAGTGAAGCGCCTTTGTAAGGCACGTGCACGATATTGATTCCCGTCATCGTCTTCAGCAACTCGATGGAAAGATGCGGCGAGCCACCGACACCCGAGGAACCGAAGTTCACTTTGCCGGGGCGCGCTTTGGCGTACGCGATGTATTGCTTCAGCGTCGTCGCGGGGAACGACGGATGCACCATGAACAGGTTGGGCACGCCTCCAATCATCGACGGAAATGCAAAATCCCCGATTGAGTCGTAAGGGACCTTCGCGCCGAAGCGTGCCGGGATGATCGCGTGCGTCGCGATATTGCAGAGGATCAGCGTATAGCCGTCCGGTGGGGCCTTGGCCGTGAATTCGGTCGCCACCATGCCGACCGCGCCTGTCCGGTTCTCGACGATGACTTGAGTGCCCCACAACTCACCCAATGCCTGCCCAAGCATGCGGGCCGTCGTATCGACGCCGCCTCCGGGCGCGACTCCGACCATGAGGCGCACGGGCTTTACCGGGTAATTCTGCGCCAACGTGGCGGCGGAAAAACCGCACAGTGCCGCCACCGCGAGGACCTTCAGCGCTGCCTTCATTCATGCTCTCATCGTTATGGGGCCTTCACGTTACTGACACTTGGGCGCGCCGATGAACATGCCCCAAGACACTGTAATGGCCAGGATTGCCGAAATCAACGGCCCAGGCCTTTCGCGGTACGGCGTGACCTGCCGTATGCTCTCGGCTGTCAGGATTTTCCATGACATCATGGGGCCAGGTTTACCCGGGCATCAGGTCTGACAATAGGAAGGCACGGGTGGTCGAGGGGACGACAACGTGAGGGTCTGAAAATGCCACTCCTTTTTCGCATCACCGGCGCATGCTTCTGCGGCGCTCTCCTATCGGTGCTATGTCCTGCCGTCGCCCAGGACTACCCAACCCGCTCGGTGCGTATCATCCTGCCGTTCCCCCCGGGCGGCGGCACCGACGTGTTTGCGCGCGTCCTGGCGGTACGCCTGACGGAAGCACTAGGCCAGTCGGTGCTCGTGGACAACCGACCGGGCGCGAGCGGCAACATCGGCGCCGAGGTGACCGCGAAGAGCCCGCCCGACGGCTACACGCTCATGGTCACGACCTCGGCCGTTGCCGCCAACGTCACGCTGCTCCCGAGGACCGGTTTCGATCCGCGTACGAATCTGATCCCGACCTCACAACTCGGCTCGACCTGCAGCGTACTGTCGGTGCATCCCTCGGTGCCGGCACGCACGCCGCAGGAGGTCGTCGCCCTGTCGAAGCGCACGAAAGGCGGGCTCAACTTCGGCTCGAACGGCTCGGGCACCTCGAGCCATCTCGCGGGCGTCATGTTCGGCCAGGTGGCGGGCGCGGCGTTGAAACACATCCCCTACAAAGGCGCCGCCCCTGCGCTGAATGCGCTGCTGGGCGGGGAAGTCGAAGTGGCGTTCCCGGGAGTGAACAGCGTGCAGCCCATGCTGCGGGCGGGCAAGGTGCGGGCACTCGCGGTTTCCACGAAGCGCCGCTCGGCCGCCCTGCCCGAGCTGCCGACACTGGATTCGATCTATCCCGGTGTCGATGTCGATCAGTGGTTTCTGTCGTTCGTGCCAGCGGGCACGCCGCCCGCCATCGTCACGCGGCTCAACGCGGAGCTGACCAAGGCCCTCCAGCACCCGGACGTAAAGACCTTCATGTCGCGGGAAGGCATCGATCCGGTGGGAAGCACACCAGCCGAGGCGTTGGCGTTTCTCAACCGCGAGATCGACAAGATCGGCAAGTTGATCAAGCTCGCGGGAATAAAGGCGGAGTGATATTCGAGATCGAGTGCGATCCAAACGAGGCATTTCCGTTTTAGCATCCCTGGATCGGGCGGCTATTCGGGCTGCTATGATTCGGGAAACGCCCGGAGGAACCCCCGATGCCTGAACTCACCATGCTGTCCCCACTCCCGGTATACCTCGACGAGCGCGTCGACGATCCCGGGCTCGCACCGCGCCCGGCCAGCCTCGACGGCAAGGTGCTGGGCCTGCTTCCGAACTGGCGCCCCTCGGCGGTCGAGATTCTCCAGGGCGTCGGCCAGGCTCTCGGCGAGCGCTTCAAGCTGGCCTCGGTGGCGATGGAGCAGCCCATGCGCGAAGTGCCCATCGCCAGGGGCAGAGTGATCGACGCCATGCGGGAGAAGCTCGACGAGATTGCGCGCTCCGTCGACGTGGCCGTTGCCGCCACCGGCGATTGAGGGTCGTGCACGACGTGGTGTAGCCACGTCACGGCAGCCCTGGAAAGCCGCGGTGTTCCGACCGTCATGATCGCGACGGACTCCTTCAACGTGTTCGGCCGACGCATAGCCTCCACTGTCGGCTGCCCCTACGCCGTCATCGCCGTGACGCCCAATCCCATCCGCCAGCTCGAACCGGAAGCCATTCGTGCGCGCGTGGCCGCGATGCTGCCGGCCATCGTCGAGGGGCTGACGCTGCCCCCGGCGGAAATCCTGCTGCGCACGAAAGACCAGGTGCGGCTCGAGATCCGCCCCTCCGGCATCGTGCGCTCCTCCACTCCGGTCTAACGCAATGTCGCAACAGGGATACGATCTCGAAGCCGCATCCGCTGCGGAGCTGATGACGCGGGCTTTCGAGCACGCCTACGAGCAGGGCTGGACCGATGGATTACCGATCATTCCCGCAACTGCCGAGCGGGTGCACGAGTTCGTCGCCGCCGCCCGCAGGCCACCCGGCGAAGCGATCGGCAACCCCGTGCCGCCGCGCAAGGGCGTAGCCACGGTCGAAGTGATCGCAGTGAACGCGATCATGGCCGGATGCCGCCCCGAGTACATGGGCGCCATCATCGCGGCCGTCGAGGGCCTGACCGATCCGGCCTTTCCGCTCGAATTCATGCAGGTGACCACCAATCCGATGACGCCGTTCCTGCTGGTGAACGGCCCGGTGCGCAGGAAACTCGACGTGAACTGCGGCACCGGTTGCCTCGGACCGGGGTGGCGCGCCAACGCCACCATCGGGCGCGCGATCCGGCTCATCCTGATCAACGTCGGCGGCGCCCTGCCGGGCGTGTATTCGAAGGTCAGCCTGGGCTCCCCGCTGCGCTACTCGTACATCTGCGGCGAGAACGAGGAGGAGAATCCCTGGAATCCCTACCACGTCGATGCCGGCTATGCGGCCACCGAGAGCACCGTCACGGTGTTCAAGGCGTCGAATTTCTGCAACATCTCGGGCGGCGAGGGCGTCGGGCCGGACGAGATTCTGCGGCATATTGCAACCAACATGCCGCCCATGTACGCGGGCGGCGACGGCGTCCTGCTGCTCCTCGGCGTCAACCATGCCCGCTCGCTCTTCGAGTCCGGCCTCACCAAGCGCGACATCCAGCAGAAGTTGTGGGAGTACGCGCGGCTGCCGGCCTCGATGTTCGCGAAGACCTTCGCCGACACCGAGCGTGAAGCGGGACGCGGCGACAAGGACATGGTGTGGCGCGCGCGCCGTCCGGAGGACATCCGCATCGTGGTGGCGGGAGGCCCCGGACCGCAGGACGTCTACATCGGCGCCGGCATGCCGCAGACTCGCGTCATACGCGAATGAACCAGAGGAGGACACCATGAGCACCACACCCGAGCCCGGCCCGGGAGTCCGCTTTCTCGGCGAGCGCCCGAGCATCGACGCACCCGAGTTGCCCGCCCGGCCCTACGAGTTCGTGATGGAGACCGAGGTCGAGTCGCTCGAAAAGATGCACAAGGTGGCGCGGCATCGCAAGTTCGAAATCCACGTCGATGAGCCGGCGCACTTGAAGGGTGACGACAATTACCCGCAGCCCCTCATCTACGTAGCGGCCGGCCTCGGCTCCTGACTGCTTACCCAGGTGTCGCGGTACGCGACAATGACGAAGACCCGCATCAAAAAGGCGAAGGTCCGAGTGCTGATCCACTGGTATCTGACGGGGTCAGTGATCAAGGGCACCGTCGACAGCGGATGCAAGGAAGTCGAAACACACCTCGAAGTCGATTCCGACGACGAACCGGAGAAAGTCCGCCGCGTCGTTCGACTTGCAAAGAAAGGCTGCTTCGCGGAGCAGATGGTGGTGCGTCCCGTACCCTTGACCGGGTCGATCCGGATCAACGGAGAGGCTTTTTCGCTTTAGACGAGGCTGGCGAGAAAGCGCAGCGACGAGGCGAGCAGGAACAGCCCGAACGCGATTTCGAGCGCGCGGCGCGACAGGGCGTGGGCCATTCTCGCGCCGTAAGAGGCAGTAATGCTCGATACGGGCGCCATCAGCACAAACCCGATCAGCGACACGAAACCGATCGAGAACGGCGGCAGTTGCGCCTGATGCGGGATACCGGCAAAGATATAGCCGAGCGTTCCGGCGAGCGCGATCGGCACCACGACGCCGGCCGAGGTCGCGACCGCCTGGTGGATCGGCTTGCCGTAGAGCGTGAGCACCATGGTGGCGAGCGTGCCGCCGCTGACGCCGGTCAACGAGGCCATCAGCCCGACCGCGAGGCCGTAGAGGCGCGCCAGCGGATGCGGCGGCAGGTCGTCGCCCAGCCGCCACGAATCCTTCCCGAACAGAAGCTTCCCGGCGATGATCCCCGCGATGACGATGAAGGCGATCTTGAACACTGGCGACGGTGCAACGGCGGCAATGCCCGAACCGATGGCCATGCCGACGATCGCGCCCGGCGTCCACCGTCGCACGACATCGGTGAGCACTGCACCCGTCGAGCGATGCGTCAGATACGACCGGATATTGGTCGGCGCCATGATCGCGAGCGAGGTGCCGATGCAGAGCTGCATGTGCACCGCGTCCGGCACGCCGAGGACGCGGAATACCTCGTAGAGGACCGGCACCGCGATCACGCCGCCGCCGACGCCGAACAGTCCTGCCAGCACTCCGGCCACCACCCCGCCCGCCATCAACGCGGCGGCGAGCAGGAGCAATTCATTGAGCGGTACGCCGAGCATGCCGCCAGCCTATCAGGCCCGGCACGAACCCCGGATTCTCGGAAAATCAACTCCAGCGCGTGCCCCCGTCACTTGGGTCGAAGACCGATATCCCTGCTGACCCTGGCTATCGTCTCGATCTGCTCGCGATGGATCTTGTCGAGCTCCTGAGGCGTGGTCGGCGCAGGAACATAGCCCATGCCCTGCAGCTTGTCCTTGACGTCGGGAAGATCGAGGATGCCCGCCACTTCCTTGCTGATCTGGTTCAGGATAGTGCGCGGCGTCCCGGCCGGCGCGAACAATCCGGTCGTATTTTCAGGTCTCTTGAAGTCGGGCATCGTCTCCGCCAGCGCGGGTACGTCCGGTAACAGGGGCGAGCGCTGCGGTATGGCCACCGCCAGCCCCAGCAATTTTCCATCCCTGATCAGCGGCAGCGCGGAGAACAGCGTCACGCTGGAAAAGTGGGTGCGCCCGCCCAGGATCTCGATCGTCGCCTCCGGCCCTCCCTTGAACGCCACCGTCACGACCTTGATTCCGGCGGCGAGGGCGAATCTCGCGCCGTTCAGGTGGGAGCCCGTGCCGACCGCGGAGGAGCCGTAGATGAGCTTGCCGGGCTGCGCCTTCCCGAGGGCGATAAATTCGCTCACCGACTTGACGCCCAGCGACGGCGACACGACGATTACTTGAGTGCCGATGCCGATCTGGGTCACGCCCGCGAAATCCTTGACGGAGTCATAGGGCAGATTCGATTGCATCGCTGCGTTGATGGCGAGACCCGCGGTGGACAGGAGCGTATGGCCGTCGGGCGCCGCCTTGGCGACGGTGCCCGCCGCGAGCGTGCCTGCCGCGCCCGTCCGATTGTCCACCACCACCGCGCGGCCCCAGCTCTCGCTCAGCTTCTGGCTGATCATGCGTGCCAGGATGTCGCCCTGGCTGCCGGCGGGGTTCGAAACGACAACGCGCACCGGCTTGCTCGGAAATTTCTGCTGCCCTTGTGCGAAAGCCGGCGCAGCCGCGATAACGACGGCCGCCGCCACTAGTGCCGCGACATGTAACGCCCGCATGGCGCCTCCGATGCGTTTTCTAAGAGGGATCGTCACGGGTCACGAGTGCAGGAAGGCCTGCGCCACCCAGAACCAGCGCTTCATCGCGTCTCAGCCGGGAAGCCCTTGCGCAAGCTTCCTCGTATCGGGATGCAGCTGATCCCAGGGCTGGGCGCGGGCGGTGAAGATATCCATGGACGGCTTGTATTGAGACGGATCGTCGAGGCTCCCCGCCTGCAGCCCGAGCACATCGGGCAGTCGCTCCAGCCTGGCAGCGATCTGGCACCCGCAGTTCGGGCAGAAGCCGCGCTCGACCGCTTTTCCGGTGTTACCGACGATCCGGTAATAACGCAGCTCGCCGCGAAGATTGACCGAGGATTTCGGCACGACCAGTATCGGCGCGTAGTTACTCCCGCCCGCCTGCTGGCAATCGCGGCAATGACAATTCACCATCAGGACCGGATCGGCGTCGGTCTCGTACCGCACCGCGCCGCAAGCACACCCGCCGGAGATTTTCTGCGCCATCGCATGCTCCCCTTATTCCGTCGCAGCGGGCGAGTGTAGCACCGGCTTCATGATTGCCTCCTGGTACGCCGCGCGCCGCTGGCGTACGAAGCGAGGCCATAGTGCATGCGCCAGGCATGGGCTGCCATGCGTTCCGTGGGATGTGTATACCGGATGGACTTCGCGGAGATGAGAAGTGCCGACGCCAGGCCCCAGGTCGCCGACCGCGTGCCCATGACAGTCCTCCTCGGCGGACGCCCGTGGGAGCCCGAGTTCCTCAGGAAATTCCGGCGACCGGTTCCCGAAAGCCCCGCCAGGCGACGCCGGGGTCAACATTGATACGTGCGGCTGGAGAGGATCGAGTCCGCCAGGCGCTGTCGCCGCAAAGCGACACTGAATGTGATCGTAATTTCACCGCGTTATGTCGGATCGCGGAAAATTTCCGTCGGGCTAGCCCGACAGGTCGCCTCGATGAGACGCGTGAAATCCGTGCAAATTCATGCACTCCGCGCCTAGGCACGGCTCTTGCATGGGGACCGATCCGAGCGGACATACCGGCGCACGCCGGTTAAGGAAGAGCAGTGAACACCTGCTCGAGCTGGCGGATTGCGGTGCCCGTTGCAGGATTGATGGCCTGCGCGGCGTTGAACGCGTGCGCTCCGCTCGCGGTCACCGCCGCTGGCGTGGGCGGCGCAACCGCAGTCAACCATACGCTGACAGGCATTACCTACCGGACGTTCAGCGAGCCGCTGCCGCGAGTCAAGTCCGCCTCCCTGCGCGCGCTGAACCGCATGGGCCTGAAGCACTCCAGCGGGCAAAAGACCGACTACGTGGAAACGATCAACGCGAAGGCGAACGACCGGGATATTGAAATCCAGTTCGAGTCGCTCACCCCCAGCACGACCCGCATGCGCGTGACCGCCAGGAGCGGCGGCCTCTTTTACGATAGCGCGACCGCGACAGAGATCATTCTCCAGACCGAGAAGGCTCTCGGCAGCGGATAGTCAGAGGAGGAATATTCATGGCAATCTCGTCCAGCCCCATCACGGCCGCGCTCGGCACGGCCCTGTTCGTCCTCTCAGTCGGAGTCGCCGCGCCCGCCTGGTCCGTAGAGGGAACCGCCACCGACAAGTACATCTCCGGGAAAGGCGCGCAATTCGAATCCCTCGCGGGCTCCCATGAAAATCTGGAGAGCCTCGCGGGAGGGTTGCGCACCGGGACTCGTGTCACCCTGACCGAGAACACCCCAACCGGGATCAAGGTGACGACCTTCGACCCACCGACGAAGCCGATGGGCTACGGCAACATCACCCGGGCCCTTACCCTCGCCAACCGCCAGCTTGCCTCGGTCGGCATTACCGATCCCACCGCAGCTGAACTGCGCGCGGCGCTGAACGGGGGCACCGTCAAGACAGCAAGCGGTGACACGCAGTTGCAGGGCGTGCTGCAGCTGCGCAGCCAGCACATGGGGTGGGGCAAGATTGCGCACACGATTGGAGTACCGCCGGGCAATAACGCAGGCGCCGGCGCCCCGCACGTTACTCCGCACATTGCTGCGCGGAGCAGCGGCGGAACCGTCACCAACGCCGGCGGCGCTACAGTCGGCAGTGCTTCGTCGCGTGGCCACGGCAACGGCCACGGCGCGATCGTCTCCGCAGCGGGGTCGTCGTCTACGGTCAGCCCCGGGCGCAGCGGCAACGCGTTCGGCCGGGGCCCGGTTTCGACCGCCGCGGGTACTCAGGGGCCGGGTAACGGCAACGCGTTCGGTCACGGCCGAGCCGGAAAATAGGCAGAGCAACCTAACCCACCCTGGCTGACGCGGTCGCGCAACGCCACGCGCGGCCGACCGTCGCTCGTTGGCCCGAAGTCGATCGTGGTCTCTTCCGGCCAATCGTCCATGCCGGGGCCACAGGTCTTTTCGATTATCGAGCCCGGCCGATGACGGGACGGGCTTAAAGAGCCATTTCTGGCCGAAAACTGCGCTCTTGAGCCCGCATGTCGCCCGGATTCGGGCTGGTCAATCCTTTCAAATCAACCTGTTGCCGGGGTCAGACCCCAAAAACCTCTTACCCAGCGCCGCCCAATGCCTTGTATATCTCGTCAACGCGCCTGGCCTCGACCTCGGACAGGAGTGTGGCCGCGCCGCCATTACCGGTCAGCTCGTCGACCCGCTCGATGAATTCGAGATCGTCGCCGTCTATCTCGCCCTCGTCGGCGAGACCCTTCAGCTCTCGAATTTTCTGGCTCAGGGATATGGGCATGGGATTAGCACACACACCGCTGTCGCGAAACAAAAAGGGCCACCAGGCCCCCTTATTGTTTGGCGGAGAGGGTGGGATTCGAACCCACGATACGCTTGCGCGTATTCCGGTTTTCGAGACCGGCCCATTCAACCACTCTGGCACCTCTCCGGTACCTCAAACGATGACGCTACTTCACGAAACCGGTTCCCGGTTTTGGCTCCGGCCGTCCCTGACTTAACCTGCGCTCAGCAAGCTGAGCCCCAGGTTAGCCTGCGCCGCAACAAGCCGCCCCGAAAGCACGCTCCACTCTCGTTGCGCGAATTTCAGATGGGGCGGCGTGTTGTCAAGACCGGCCCATTCAACCACTCTGGCACCTCTCCGGTACCTCAAACAATAACTGTACTTCAACGAAACCGGTTCCCGGTTTTGGCTCCGGCCGCCCCTGAAGGGACTTAACCTGCGCTCCCCCTCACCCTGCCCTCTCCCCAAGCCCGGGGAGAGGGTAGTCATTTCGGGAGGCGGGATTCTAGCAGCGTCTTCTGTCCGTGTGTTTCCGTGTGCTTCCGTGGCCAAGGTGTTCTCGATCCTCGGCAGTTGCATTTTTAACCCGGCCGAATGACGCTCGCCCCGCCCACGTACGGCCGCAGTGCTTCCGGCACCGCCACGCTGCCATCCGCGTTCTGAAAGTTCTCAAGAATAGCCACGAGCGTCCTTCCGATAGCCAGTCCCGACCCGTTCAGCGTGTGCACCAGCTCGGGCCGGCCCTTCTCGTTCCTGAAGCGCGCCTGCATGCGGCGTGCCTGGAACGCTTCGAAGTTGCTGCACGACGAGATCTCGCGGTACGCGTTCTGTCCCGGCAACCAGACCTCGAGGTCGTAGGTTTTCGCCGCCGAGAATCCCATGTCCCCGGTGCACAGCGTCACGACGCGGTACGGGAGTCCCAGCCGCTTCAGTATGGTTTCCGCGTGCCCGGTCAGCTCCTCGTGCGCAGCGTACGACTTCTCGGGGTGCACGACCTGCACGATCTCCACCTTGTCGAACTGGTGCTGCCGGATCATGCCGCGCGTGTCCTTGCCGTAGGAGCCCGCCTCGCTCCTGAAGCACGGCGAATGACAGGCGAACTTGAGCGGCAGCGCTTCTCCTGCCACGATCTCGTTCCGCGCCAGGTTGGTGACCGGGTACTCGGCGGTCGGAATCAGGTACAGGTCGCGATTCTCCAGCTTGAAGAGGTCGTCCTTGAACTTCGCCAGGCTGGAGACGCCGTCGGCGCATTCGGCCGTCACCATGTAGGGAACGTAGACCTCGGTGTAGCCGTGCTCGCGCGTATGGACGTCCAGCATGAACTGGGCGAGCGCGCGGTGCAGGCGCGCCAGCTCTCCCTTCAACACGACGAAACGCGCGCCCGAGAGCTTGCTCGCCGCGTCGAAGTCCATGCCCAGTGCCGCGCCGACGTCGACGTGGTCCTTCACCGGGAAATCGAATTGCCGCGGAGCACCGTCCTTGCGGACCTCCTGGTTGTCCTCCGCCGATTTCCCCGCGGGCACGCTCGCATGCGGCAGGTTCGGCAGCCCGCGCAGATACTCGTTCAACCTGCCCTGAATGCCATCCAGCGTCTGCTCCAGCGCCTTCAGGCGCTCGGCCTGGTCCTTGACCTCCGCCATCAGAACGGAGGCGTCCTCGTTCCTGGCTTTCAACTGGCCTACCTGTTTCGAGAGCTGGTTGCGCCTTGCCTGCAGCTCCTGCGTCTCGGTCTGCACGGCCTTGCGCTGCGTTTCGAGAGCTTCGAACGCAGCGGTATCGAGCGTGAAGCCGCGGCGGGCGAGGCGCTGGGCAACGCTGGCTAGGTCGGACCGGAGCAACTGAACGTCTAGCATGAGCGTGCCAGTGGGGAAATGTCCGCGCACCTTAACACGGAGCGAAAGCAGCCTGCCAGTATTGACAGCAGGCCACTATTCTCGGCCGTCATGCCCGTGAAGACGGGCATCCAGGCACTCTTTGCAGAAAATGGATTCCCGCCTTCGCGGGAATGACGATGTTACGAGCCTTCAGCCTTTTCTATTCCGACTTCTTTCGCTTCCCCGCCGCCCGGTCGAGCTCCCGCAACTGCTCCAGGCGCTCGCGTATCTTCGCTTCCAGGCCGCGGTCCGTGGGGTGATAGAAGTCTCCCGCGACGCCGTCCGGAAGATACCTCTCCCCGGCGGCATAGGCCCCGGGCTCGTCCTGTGCGTAGCGGTAATCGCGCCCGTAGCCGAGGTCTTTCATGAGCTTCGTTGGCGCGTTGCGCAAGTGCTCGGGCACCGGACGGGACTCGTCCTCCTGAACGAAATCGCGCGCGGCGCCGAAAGCGGTGTAGGCAGCGTTGCTCTTGGCCGCGATCGCCAGGTACAGCGCCGCCTCGGCAAGCGCCAGCTCGCCTTCCGGCGAGCCCAGCCGCTCGTAGGTTTCGCAGGCATCGAGCGCAATGCGAAGTGCCCGCGGGTCGGCGAGCCCGATATCCTCTATCGCCATGCGCACGAGCCGCCGGCCGACATAGAGAGGATCCGCGCCGCCGTCCAGCATGCGCGTCAGCCAGTAGAGCGACGCGTCGGGGTTCGAGCCCCTGACCGACTTGTGCAGGGCGGAAATCTGGTCGTAGAATTGGTCGCCGCCTTTGTCGAAGCGGCGCATGCGCTGTGCGAGCGCGTCGCGCACGAAGGCTTCGTCGACCTCGCCGCGCCGGCCCTCGCCTGCTGCGACGCCCACCTGCTCCAGCATGTTGTAGAGCCGCCGCGCGTCGCCGTCCGCGAATCCGATCAGACTCCCGCGCGCCCCCGGGGTGAACTCGAGCCCGGCGAGAGCCGTGCGCTGCGCCCGCTCGAACAGCGCTGCCAGATGATCCTCGGAATGCGGGCGCAGAACGTAGACCGCCGCGCGGGAGAGCAGCGCGCCGTTCACCTCGAACGAGGGGTTTTCGGTGGTCGCGCCGATGAAGGTGAAAAGGCCCCGCTCGACGTGCGGCAGAAAGGCGTCCTGCTGCGCCTTGTTGAAGCGGTGCACCTCGTCGACAAAGAGGATAGTGTGCCTTCCGGACTGCTGCAGCGCGTGCTCGGCGCTCGCAACGGCGTCGCGGATGTCCTTGATCCCGGAGAGCACCGCCGAGATGGCGATGAATTCCACGTCGCACGCGCGGGCGAGGAGCCGCGCCAGCGTGGTCTTGCCGGAACCGGGCGGGCCCCACAGGATCATCGAATGCGGCTTGCGGGAGGCAAACGCCAACGCGAGCGGCTTGCCGGTCCCGAGAAGGTGTTCCTGCCCTACGAAGTCCTCCAGCGCGCGAGGACGCAGCCGGTCGGCAAGCGGCGCGTCCGGCTCACGCTTTCCGAACAGTGCGCCGCTCTCGCTCACTTCTGGTCACTGATCACGTCCGCGCCCTTGGGCGGGGTGAACTTGAACGTCTCGGGGGCGATCTTCGCGTTGCGCTCTATGGCCGAGAACTTGATGACCGTCACGTGCCCGAACTGGTCGCGCAGCTCCATCGCTTCCAGCCCGGACTTGCTGAACCCGAGCCGCACCTTCTCGAACGTATTGTCGCGCGTGCGAGGCACGGCTTCTATCCAGTCGAGGCCGTCCTGGTTGCCGGTCGCCGTGAGCGCGTAGGTCTTGTCGATGTCGTTGCTGCCCGCGAGGAGCGCCGCCGGGCTGCTGCCGAGCGCGACGTCGATCTTGCGGACCGTGACCTGGTTCAGGTCCTTGTCGTAAATCCATACTCTCGTTCCGTCCCCGACGATGGTCTGCTGGTACGGTTTCTCGTACTCCCAGCGGAACTTGCCCGGCCGCGCGAACTGCATGGTGCCCGTCGATTCCTGCAGTTTCTTCAAGTTCTTGTCGAGCACCATCTGCGCGAAGCGCGAGCGCGCCGTGCTGGTCTCACGCAAGAGCGATTTCAGCTCCTCGATGGTCGCCGCTGTCGCGACCGCGGAAAACATCACCGGAAACGTCAATAGAAACAACAGCAACAGTCGGCGCATGCGCGTCTCACAGGGTTGGAAGAAGATATCCGATGAGACCCCTGCCACAGGTCAAGATTCCGTCGAAGGGAGCGTAACAGAACGTAACACAAAGTCATCCTCGCGCCGGCCGGCAATGTCGCCCGGGCTGCCGCCGCCGCGGAAAAGGCCAGCCGACCGACCGGCGTGAACCGTTCTAGCGCTCTTCTGCCGCCGCCGCGGGCGCCAGCACGTCGCGGTTGCCGTTCGTCTGCATGGCCGACACCAGCCCCGCGCGCTCCATCTGCTCGATCAGCCGCGCCGCCCGGTTGTAGCCGATGCGCAGGTGCCGCTGGACCAGCGAGATCGAGGCCCGCCGGGTCTTCAGCACGATCGCCACTGCCTGGTCGTACAGCGGGTCCGATTCGGCGTCCCCTCCCTCGAGCACGCCCTCGATCTCGGCATCGGAATCCGGCCCCTCCAGCACGCTGTCGATGTACTGCGGCTGCGCCAGCTTCTTCAGGTGCGCCACGACCTTGTGCACCTCGTGGTCGGCGACGAACGCCCCGTGTATGCGCTGGGGGAACCCGGTGCCCGGCGGCAGGTAGAGCATGTCGCCCTGGCCCAGCAGCGCCTCCGCGCCCATCTGGTCGAGGATCGTGCGCGAATCGACCCGCGCCGAGACCTGGAACGCGACGCGCGTCGGAATGTTCGCCTTGATCAACCCGGTGATCACGTCCACCGACGGGCGCTGCGTCGCCAGTACCAGGTGTATCCCCGCGGCGCGCGCCTTCTGCGCGAGGCGCGCGACCAGCTCCTCCACCTTCTTGCCGACCACCATCATGAGGTCGGCGAGCTCGTCGATGACGACGACGACGAGCGACATCTCGTGCAGCGGCTCGGCCGTTTCCGGCGTCAGAGCGAACGGGTTCACGAGCGGCGTCTTCCCCTTTTCCGCTTCGCGCACCTTCTGGTTGAAGCCCGCCATGTTGCGCACGCCCAGCGCGCTCATCAGCTTGTAGCGGCGGTCCATCTCCGCGACGCACCAGTTCAACGCGTTCGCCGCCTGGCGCATGTCGGTGACGACCGGCGCGAGAAGGTGCGGTATGCCCTCGTAGACCGAGAGCTCCAGCATCTTGGGATCGATCAGGATCAGGCGTACCCGCGACGGCGGCGACTTGTACACCAGGGAGAGCAGCATGGCGTTGATCCCCACCGACTTGCCGGAGCCGGTGGTGCCCGCGATGAGGAGGTGCGGCATGCGGGCGAGGTCCGCCACCACGGGGTTGCCGGCGATGTCCTTGCCCATGGCGAGCGTGAGCGGCGAGGCCTGGTCGGCGTAGACCTGCGAGCTCAGGATCTCGGACAGGCGCACGATCTGGCGCGTCGGGTTCGGGATCTCCAGGCCCATCAGGCTCTTGCCGGGTATCGTCTCGACCACCCGTATACTCACCACGGACAGCGCGCGGGCGAGGTCTTTCACGAGATTGATGACCTGGCTGCCCTTCACACCGACCGCGGGCTCGATCTCGTAGCGGGTGATGACCGGCCCGGGATAGGCCGCCACGACCTTCACCTCCACGCCGAAATCGGCGAGCTTCTTCTCGATCAGGCGCGAGGTGAACTCCAGCGTTTCGGTGCTCATCACCTCGAGCTGCTTCCCGGGCTCGTCGAGAAGGCTCAACGGCGGCAGCATCGTGTCCGGCAGGTTCTCGAACAGCGGCACCTGTTTCTCGCGCTCCACGCGGGGCGACTTGGGTATCTCCAGCGCCTGGGGCTCGATTCTCACCGGCTCGCGCACCTCCAGCTTCTTCTTGCTCTCCACCACCACTTCCTCGCGGCGAACGACGGCCTGCTGCCCGACGCGCCGGTCTTCGCGCTCCTGGATCTTGCGCGAGAGGAAGTCGTACGCCGCCTCGGACCACGTCCCGAGGCGCTCGATCAGCGCGAGCCATGAGATCCCCGTGAAGAGACTCAGGCCCGCCGCGAATGCGGCGAGCAGGATCAGCGTCGCGCCGGTGAATCCGAGGGCCTGGGCCATCGAGTTGCCTACCACGTCGCCCAGGATCCCGCCCGGCGCGTGCGGCAGCGCGGCTTTCAGCGTGTAGAGCCGGATAGCCTCGATGCCCGCGCTCGCTGCAAGCACGAGCATGAAGCCGATGCCCGCGACGATGTGCGACCTGCGGTCGGCCTCGCCGCCTGTTTCGATGCGCCGGAAGCCCCACGCCACCAAGAAGCCGCACAACACCACCCACCAGTAGGCGGAGATGCCGAAGAGATAAAGCAGCACGTCGGCTAGCCACGCGCCCACTCTGCCGCCGGCGTTGGCGACAGTCGCCGCGCCCGTGCTGTGCGACCAGCCCGGGTCGGCCTTGTGATAGGTGTAGAGAACGAGGAGCAGGTAGAGGGCGACGGCGAGCAGCGCGAACCAACCGGACTCTCTCAGCAGCGACGCGATCTTCGGCGGCAGCGGATTTCGGGCCGCGCGATTGCCTGGCGCCTTCTCGGTCAGCAACATCAGAGCACCAACATGAAGTTCCCAATTTAACTAGCTGATTATATATTGAAAGCCATAGATCGCAACGGGCGCCGTTCGCGCTTTGGTGAAATTCGCAACAAAGCAAATAAAAAACCCCGCGCAAGGCGGGGTTTGTCGATCCACAGGGAAGGGCCTAGCGAACTACACACCCCTCGGGTTTTTCTCCGGCGGCCCTGCTAAGGAGGAACCCCGTAGGAACGTACTGCATGTTCTTCATTGTTTCCCGCAATTGCGGATTGTCGGTCGTCTCGACAACTCCGTTCAGCTTGATCCGTCCCATCAGACCCTCGGGAATCTCTATACGATCCAGGGTCTTATTGTCCTGCAGGTAATAGCTTCCGGTCGTGGTCTGGTGAGCAACCAGCGTTTCGCTGAGTGCCAAGGCGCGGCCTTCTTCCGTCTGTGGACCGTCGCCGCTATCTCCCACCACTGTAAGGCCGGAAGAACCGCGGATCCCGATCGTCGCGGTGTTGGTGCCGATCTTGTAGGCATCCAGGTTACCGCGCTTGCCCACGAGGCCGGTCACCGTGCGCAGGCCGCCCTTCACGAGGCGGAGAAAGCTGTTGTCCTCCTGCGGCTTGTCCTGCGCGAAGGTGTATTGCTCGATTTTCAACTGCGTGTTCGGCCGCATGGTCATCGAGCTGCCGTCGGTGAAATTCACCTGGGCGTAGCTGTCGCGCTGCGTCGTCAGCACGTCGCCCGTCTGCACTTCCGACTTCTGCGCCAGGATGCGCACGCTGCCGTCGGGCCGCTGGACGGAGAGCGTGCCGCTCAGGTGGACTACCGATCCCGCGCCCTGCGCAAACGCCGCGGTGCCGGCAAGCGCGCACAGGATGAAAGCCGCCTGCTTCAATACCAGTTGCTTGGTGCTCATCGTTGACTCCCTCCGTTCATGGGGCGGCAGCGTCACCGGCCGCGCGCGCCCTGTACCCCTCTACCCCTGCGGCAAATTTACACCACATGGCATGCTCAGTCACAGGAAAAATTGCCGATTCCAACGGCATGGTACCGCAGCAATATGGCCCTATAATCAATCCACTATGCACTACCTCACACGCAAAACGTGCCGTGCACCCGCCGCCGCCTGCTGCAGCGCGTCATATCAATGGCGGGTATCCGAATGGCGGGTCGAGGCGCGGCGCTGCATCGACTGCTTGTCCAGCACATGTATCCGGCGCTTCTCGGCGCGTATGAGACCCTTCTTCTGCAGGTCCTTCACCACGCGGCTCACCATCTCGCGCGAGGCGCCGATCATGCGGGCGATCTCCTGCTTCGGCGGCGCCCGCTCCACGATCCACTTGCCGTCCATGTTCTCCGCCAGATCGATCAGCAGGCGCGCCACCCTGCCGTAGACGTCGATCAGCGCCAGGCTCTCGATCTTTCTGTCCGCTTCGCGCAGGCGCCGCACCAGGTTGCGCATGATGAGCATCGCCAGCTCGAAGTTGTCCTTGAGGATGCCGGTGAACCCGGCCTTGGAGAGGCGCAGCATGTCGCAGGACTCCAGCGTCTCCACGCTGGCCGACCGGGGCAGCTCGTCGAGCAGGCCCATCTCCCCGAAGAACTCGTGCGGCCCGATGACGGAGAGTATGACCTCGTGACCCTCCTCGTCCGGGATCAGGACCTTCACCCTTCCGGAAAGGATGATGTACAGCGCGTCGGTTTCCTCGCCCGCCCGCAGGATGAAGGCATTACGCGGATAGCTGCGGTGCTGGACGCAGCTCAGCAACTGGCCGAGCTGCGAATCGGTAAACGAGGAAAACAGCGGGACGCTCTTAAGTATCTGCGGATTCAGCGCAAACTGTGCAGGCATGCTCCCCAACCCGATTCCCCATAAACGCGCGCAAACGCGGCCGGAGCGGTAGCTCCGGCAGGCCGTATATTGCCAGATCACCCGCGCCGCGTCACGCTGGGGCTACTTGCAGGTCCCTCCGGTGGCCAGCCTGGACGGATCGCCGCCCCGGTACCCTGATGCGGGAAGGATACAGGCTCCGCCCGAAAGCGCGATGCAATCCAGGGACCTCAGCAGCTGGGGATCGGTCAGGGTGAGCCGCGCCGGAAATGAAGAACCCCTGCGGCCCATGGATGGTCACCTTGCTCTCGCCTGCGGCAACTATGGCCGCAGACGCAACACCGGTTCCCTGTTCGAACCCTCCCGACACCGTCATGTTTCCGGAGGTCAATGGTCAGGAGTTAAGGTATTCCTGTAACTCGACACCGCCGCGGCATCGCTGATAAAGTGTTGCGTTTTTGCAAATAGTTGCCCGTTATCAGAGATATGGCATCCGCTACCCGGCACTTCCCCGTCCTCATACTTGGCTCAGGCCCCGCGGGCTACACGGCGGCGGTCTATGCAGCGCGCGCGAACCTCAAGCCGGCGCTCGTCACGGGCCTCGCCCAGGGCGGGCAGCTCATGACGACGACCGACGTGGACAACTGGCCCGCCGATGCGGCAGGCGTCCAGGGCCCGGAGTTGATGGAGCGGTTTCTCAAGCACGCCGAGCGCTTCGGCACGGAGATCATCTTCGACCACGTGAGCCGCGCGGACTTGAAGCAGAATCCGTTCACGCTGACGGGCGACCAGGCGACCTATACGTGCGATGCGCTCATCGTCGCGACCGGCGCCTCCGCTATGTACCTCGGACTGCCCTCCGAGCAATTGTTCATGGGGCGCGGTGTGTCGGGATGCGCGACCTGCGACGGGTTCTTCTACAAGGGACAGGATGTCGCAGTCGTCGGCGGCGGCAACACGGCGGTTGAGGAAGCGCTGTATCTCTCCAACATCGCGAAGCACGTCACGGTCGTGCACCGCCGCGACAAGTTTCGCGCCGAGGCAATCCTGGTGGACAAGCTGAAGGAAAAAGTCGCGGCGGGAAAAGCCGACATCCTGTGGGATCACGTCCTCGACGAAGTCGTGGGCGACCAGGGCGGGGTCACGGGCATGCGCGTGAAAAGCGTCAAGAGCAACGCCGTCTCCGAGCGGAAGCTCCACGGCGTCTTCATCGCGATCGGACACCGCCCCAACACCGAGCTCTTCACCGACCAGCTCGATATGGTGAACGGCTACATCGTCACGAAAAGCGGCCTTGAGGGCGGCGCGACGGCGACCAGCATCCCCGGCGTCTTCGCCGCGGGTGACGTGCAGGACCACGTGTACCGCCAGGCGGTCACCAGCGCGGGGACCGGGTGCATGGCCGCGCTCGACGCGCAGAAATTCCTGGAAAGCCGCGGGCTGATCTGAGCCTTCCGGCCGAACGACGCAAAGGCAAGGTCGTGAACCGGTTCTCGAAGCAATCGACGAAACCCGCTCCTGCTGCGCAGCCGCCAGGCGCGCAGGTCGGCAGCGAAGCGGAACTCTTCCGCTCGACGGTGGGCAACGTGACCCCGTTGCGCCAGGCGGGCCGGGTCCTGCACGAGCTCGAGAGGCCGCACCCGCTGCCGCTGCAGACGTGGCGTGACGAGCAGGCGGCGCTGCGCGAGAGCCTGGACGCCATCCCGCCGGGCAGCGATCTCGAGACCGGTGAGGAGTTGAGCTTCGTGCGCGCCGGCATCGGCGCCCATGTCCTCAGGAAACTGCGCCGCGGGCACTGGCTCATCCAGGACGAGCTGGACCTGCACGGGTTCAACTCGGTCGACGCGCGGGAGCTGCTGGGCGAGTTTCTGGCGCAATGCACGCGCAAGGGGTTGCGGTGCGTGCGCATCGTCCATGGCAAGGGCCTGCGGTCGAAAAACCGCCAGCCGGTGCTGAAGAGCAAGGTAGCCGTCTGGCTGATGCGGCGCGACGAGATACTCGCCTACTGCCAGGCGCGGCCGACGGAGGGCGGGAGCGGAGCGGTGGTGGTGCTGCTTAAAGGCGGAAGGCGGAAGGCGGAAGGCGGAAGGTCTGGCGATTGAAAGGCTGTTACTTTCGCCTTTCGCCTTGGCGTCAGATGGCCGCTTCGTCCGTTTCGCCGGTGCGGATGCGGATGACCTGGCCCACGCTCGTCACGAAGATCTTGCCGTCGCCGATCTTGCCGGTGCGCGCCGCCTTAACGATGGCATCGATCGCGGAGTCGAGCAGCTTGTCCGGGACCACGACGTCGACCTTCACCTTTGGCAGGAAATCGACCACGTACTCCGCACCCCGGTAGAGCTCGGTGTGCCCCTTCTGCCTGCCGAAGCCCTTCACCTCGGTCACCGTCAACCCGCTGACGCCGATCTCGGAAAGCGCTTCGCGCACTTCGTCGAGCTTGAACGGCTTGAATATCGCCTCGATTTTTTTCATGGGTATCCTCCGTGGTGCGGGCCGTTGCAACCGGGAGAAGGATAGCACAGGCGCCCGGCCGTCCAGAACCCGCCGCGAAACCGTGGTTCAGGTTCGCGAATTCTTCATATATCATCCCCCCGCGCGCGCCGCGCGCGCCGTGGCAGACTTCGATCATACTGGGATTCCCGGACATTAGAACCTGTTTCATAACCAGGCGCGTGATGCGTTGTGGCCAGGACGGTCCGTATGCGAGGCACCCGACGAAGGCCATATGCCGATATGGCCAAGGAGGGTAACGATGCAGACGACCGTCCTGGCCGCAACCCCGAAGGGGACGGGGCGATCTGGGCGCATTTCGTTGTCGGTCGCTCCTAACATAGAGTCTATGCGTCGTCGCGATCCTCCTAGAACTGCATCCCACCT
>Ga0075418_10000790_pt1 | contig 34419 bp, 33 predicted proteins | sample SoiMetdeltSBSDD2_FD_81776 | JGI IMG/M metagenome (GOLD analysis project Ga0075418, IMG submission 81776) | Bulk soil microbial communities from a Populus tree surrounding site in Tennessee, USA - Soil MetaG P. deltoides SBSDD2 | ecosystem: Environmental > Terrestrial > Soil > Tree plantation... | reverse complement strand
TACTGCCCTATATCAAGTTAGAACGTTATCTTGTGGTATAAGATGTTGTAATTTAAGATAACCTTGAAAGCGCGTATTTTTACTTTCCTAGTAGAAAAGATAAAGATACAATTTCAAAACATGAAACAAGCGCTCAACTACCCTGCAAGATGACTGGTTGCAGCTATCTCTCCGAACTGTTATTATATTGCCCTCACCAAGATTATCAGCCGTATTAAATATGCGCGTAAGATACTGGCGGCTTAGTATTACGGATGTTTTGAACGCGACCTATCCGGCAGAAAAAGCTAATCACTGGGACATTAAATGTATGCAGGGCGAATACGAGCACTTTGGGGTCTTTTGGTATCGCTATGGCACGCCCTTTGACAAGGAGCCGGTGCACGGCTTATGTTTCTACTACAACGATGTTTCCCGGAAAATCATTGACGATCTAGCTTCGTTCTTGCAATCTAACTTCGGAGGAAAGCTACTTTCCTTGCATAGCAGAAGCTTTCTACAGGGTTCAAAAGAGTTTGCCGACGGGAGATCGATAGGCACGCTTGCCAATGAGCTGAGTCTCCGATTCAATGCTCCAGTCGAGCTCACAATAGAATTCGAAAAGATGACCAAGGAAGATATTGACCAAGAGTCGTTCAAGCTACCTTCCTCAAAGGCCCTGCCTATAACCGGGCCTGACTGACGCTTGGTTGTGGTAGCAGGGGCATTGGTAGTGGTATAGTATTATATTTCTCGACTACTAACCAACCGATGTCAATGGTCGTAGAGATGAGCATCAGGGAGCATCTTGAGGAGCTCAGGACCAGAACACTAAGGGTAGCTGTGGTGATAATCGTCATAACCATATTTGCAATGACATTTGATCTGCGGCCAATCCAGATTGGTGGCATTACACTAGTATACCCGTATCCAGACCCTTTACACAACATCTCCATTCGCCTTACTTTCTTCATGCAGGAGAGCCTGCTGCCAGAAGAAGTGAGCCTTATTCAGACCGCTCCAGGTCAGGCATTTTTTTCTCAGATTTATGTTTCTGTGCTAATAGGCCTAACAGTCGCTATTCCTTTAATAACGAGAGAGATAGCGGCGTTCATCTCACCTGCGATAAGCTCTAAGACAAAAATTGGATTGAGAAACGTATTCCTTCCTTCAGTCGGGCTTTTTATTGGAGGCATTGCTTTTTCCTACATTCTATTAATACCGTATGTTCTTAACTTTTTATACAACTACGGAGAGGCTCTTAATGCTGCCACTTTTCTCACGATCGACAATTTTATTTCGTTCGTGTTGCAGTTCTTTCTTGGCTTTGGGATCGCCTTCCAGCTGCCGATAGTGATGTACGGCATATCACTTACTGGTGCTATTTCGCCTAGCTTTTGGCGAGTCAATTTCCGCTATGCTGCCCTCCTTCTGGTCATATTCGGCGCGCTAATTACACCTGACGGCAGTGGAGTAACGATGTGGTTCATAGCTATCCCCATGGTGCTTCTTTATCTTGCAGGCATGCTAATAGTTGAAAGAAGGGCCGCACGACTAGCAGCCTTGGAAACTAACACATAAATCCTAATTAGTCTTATACTATATATATAATGATCTTGACTGAGGGATTGTCAAATCTCATAATGCAGTTTGCAGGCCTCGGAGGCTTGGAATGGGTTATTATCATAGGATTGATCGTAGTAGTATTTTTCGGCGTCAGAAAGATTCCTGAGCTTGCAAAATCGTTTGGCAAGGCTAGCGCTGAGTTCCATAAGGCAAGAATTCAGACCAAAAGAGCGCTTCAAGAAATGCAAAGTCAAGGAAATGTGGGCAGGGAAAAGCTTGAGACAATAGCTGAATCTCTTGGCATTGACTATAGCAACAAAAATGACGATGAGTTGAGGACTGCAATTGAGATAGAACTCAACAAAACCAAGCAATAGCTTGGAACCTTTTTATTACATCCCTTTTTTCACCTGAAACTATTGATCAGTCTGCAGCAGATTGCAGCTATCGTTAGCCACTATGACTTGAAGGACGTTACTGTAGGCACCATCGGCAGTCACTCAGCACTGGAAATAATGGATGGTGCGAAGGATGAGAATCTCAAGACGATATGCATATGCCAAAAAGGTAGAGAACTGCCGTACAGGCGGTTCAAGCGGCTTGCCGATGAAATCATTTTGCTTGACAAGTTCTCAGATATAATATATCCGGAGAACCAAGAAAAGCTGAGGCAGTCTAACACTATAATGGTGGCACATAGGGCCTTTACTGCTTATCTAGGCTATGATAATATTGAAAACAATCTGAGAGTGCCTGTCTTTGGCAACAGGTTGCTCTTGCGTGCAGAAGAGCGGACTGCACCAAGAAACCAGTACTATCTGCTGGAAAAATCAGGTATACGTCATCCAAAGTTATATCGCAAGCCTTCAGATATAGACGGGCCTGCGATGATAAAGGTGCAGGAAGCCACACGCAAGCTGGAGAGAGCATTTTTCATTGCGTCCTCGTATGAAGACTACGAGAAAAAGTCAAACCAAAAGATTGAGCAGGGGCTTGTGACAAAGCAGGATCTTGACAGGGCAACAATCGAGGAATATGTGCCAGGCACCTATTTTAATTTAAATTTCTTTGTCTCTCCTCTTACAGGTGAAACAGAATTTCTTGGCATAGAGCGCAGGCTTCAGACTAACATACACGACATTGCATCACTCTCTGCAAGACAGCAGATGGAAATAGATGTCCCGATACAGTATATTGAGGTAGGCCATACTCCGGCGAGTATAAGGGAGTCGCTTCTAGAGAAAGTCTTCGAAATGGGCGACAGGATTTCTGTCGCAGCAAGAAAAGAGTATCCGCCGGGCATAATCGGCCCTATCTCGCTTCAGAGCGTTGTGACAGTTGACCTTGACTTTGTAGTGTATGACGTTTCACTGCGCGTGCCGGGTAATCCGATAATGGCGACTACAAGCCCCTATGCAAAATATTATTATGGCCACACGATGGGAGTAGGCCGCAGGATTGCCATGGAGATAAAGGATGCTACGAGGCAGAGAAAGTTGTCTGACATTGTGACTTAAACCTAGCGCTCTATAGCCTCTTCAAAAAGACCCTTTCTTACCTTGATCGGTATATCATAGTATGCCGCAAGCGCTATTGAGTCAGAAGCACGATAATTGCGGAAGACGATCTCGCCCTTTTTGCTCTTAAAGTAGAGATTTGCCCGCAGAACTGAGCCACTTTGGTAGACATGCACTTTGACCAGCAGAAGATCCTGCATTACGGCGATTTCTTCAACCAAGTTGTAGATCGTCGGGATACTGCCTTTGTCTCCTTCTTGAAAACGTGAAATGTGCCTTGCCACCTCGCCGGAAAATGCCCGCATTGGGAACTCTTTGCCCTCATTTGACTTTAATACTACGACCCCTTCAAGCCCCAGCTGGTCTACGAACCCTACATAACTTATTCTGGCGAGAATGTATTCCTCATCTCCTTCCGGAGGGTTCCCTGACATTGTGTCTCAACTATAATAGACTTACCGAGAATTAAGGGTTACAGATCTGCGATAGGATTTAATTTGCAGTCTCAGCTGATCCATACACAGTTCATCAGACATGGAAGAGAAGAAGAAGGAGAAGGAGAAATGGCAAGGTTTAAGGGAAAGCGGTTTTAGAGTTTTATTCGTAGGTTTCTTCTCGCTTGTAATTGCATTCATGATATACAGCCGGTTCACCATGCCTTCTTCTGAGCTACTAAGAGTTGAGTCGCATGAATTGATAGGGCTTGCATATGGCATGCTTGCCATAACCGCGGCTTCCATGGCATCGATGGTATACGGCGCATACACTATTTTTCAGTCAGAGCAGATCCGGACTACTACTTCGCTAGGCTCTACTAACAGCCTGATTTCGTTTATCACAAATGCATTTTCCAACCGAAACTACTATTGGAAAATAATGATAGTTGCTGCGATTAGTTACGGGATCTTTTTTGGCTTTCTCTCACAGATACTTGTATACCGGGGGGATGTGTCTTTCACAGAAAAGGAGATTAAGGTGCCATCGCTTGACTTAATACCGTGCTGCGCCGCCCCCGGCTATATGCCCATGCTTACTTTCTACATTACGGATCATTTTTTGATATTGATAATACCGCTCAATGTTATTCTTGCTACTATTGTATCTTTGCTGGTAGGCTTTAATGTTGCACTCAGCATATTTGCTTTCAGATTCAAAAAGTCGCTTCTTCAGACAAAGACATCCCTTGCCGCAGGCATTGGAGCCACGAGCGGCTTGTTTGTCGGGTGCCCGACCTGCGCTGGCGGTCTCATTTCAGCGCTGCTTGGAATTGGGGTGGTAGGAGCAGGAGGCGCAAGCGCAAGCGTGCTTGCCCCATTCCAGACGGTCTTTATAGCGGCGAGCATCCCTGTGTTGGTCGTCGCGCCATTCCTGACCGCGCGAAGCATCAGGTATGCTTCAAGCTGCAACATTACCTGACTCTCTATTATTGTGTTGCCATAAGCTCAGACCGGGCCATCTTTTTTAATATACTATCGAGGAACATCTGCATGTGGGGTTCTGCAATCCATATCTTGCCGTCGCCAAAGAGGTAGCCGTACCTCTGTGAGCTTCCTATTTTCTCACGCATCTTGAGCTCCTCAAGGTAAATAAGAGGTATTGTTGAGTCGTCAAAGCCGTGTTTCCTTGCTATAGCATCTAACATACCATGCATGCCCGAGCCATGCTGTGCTGCCTCCTTAATCCTGTAGGAGATGTCCTTAGGTATCCCGACAGCTTCTGCAAGCTTTCTATGTACGTGCTTGCCAAAACTATCACCGCCATCTCTAACATTGAGCCGCAAGCTGGTTGCTAGCGCGACCTTGATCACTTCAGGGTCGAGAAATGGTTCTCGCAGCTCGATGCTGTGCGCCATTGTTATCTTGTCTTCACGCTCAAGCGTCTCTTTGTAGAGCAAAAGTAGATCCTCTATCATATGCCTACGCAGCATTTTGTAACCCTCCTTTTCTACGACCTTAGCGTACCATGAATAGCCTCCAAATAACTCATCTGCGCCCTGACCTGTGAGCATCACTTTTATTCCGTCTTCATGGGCCAGCTTGACTGCACCGTACACTGGCAGCGCCACTTCAACCTGTCCTGCATTACTATCCTCGATGACATTCATTACTTCAGGTATGAGCCTCTCCACCTCCTCTTGGTCAAACTCGCAAACCTTCAGCTTAAGGCCTAGTCTGTCAGCTATCTGGCGGGCATATGCAATGTCGCTAGATCCGCTTACGCCCCCGGTGTAGCATATTACTTCAGGAACCATCTTGGCTGCAAGGTACGCAATAAGCACGCTATCGATGCCGCCAGAAAATATTATACCTATCCTCTGGAAGTCTTGAACGCGCTTTTCCATCGCGTCGACCAATGCCTTCCTATATGCTTCAACTGCAGACCCCATTGTTCTATGGATTATTCGGACCTTTTGGGGAATTGGGTCTGCAACTTGGAAGCTCTGAAGCCTTCCGTCCTGAGAAATAATGATTGCACTACCCGGCAGTATACCTCTTGTTGGCTCTTTTATTCCGATCTTCCACAGGGCTTTGCGTTCAGATGCAAAAGCTACAAACTTGCTTGTATCAGCATAATAAAGCTGCCTCACACCTATTCTGTCCCTTACAAGGACTGTCTCGCCGGTCTTCTTATCCTGTATTGCAAGGGCGTAGACGCCATCAAGCTCTGCAACCGTTTTCTTTATTGCTCCAAGCAGGCTATTTTTACGTAGGTGATCCTCAATAAGATGCACAATTACTTCACTGTCAGTAGTTGTAGTGAACTTGTGGCGCTTTCCAAGCCGTTCTCTAATTTTTTTGTAGTTGTATATCTCGCCATTGTGCTCCAGCAGAATCCGGCCGTCGCAGCTACAAAAAGGCTGTGCGCCACAGGTGCCGCCAACTATTGCAAGTCGTGTGTGCCCAAGTGCGCTTTTCCCGCTCACATTCTGAAATTGAAGTTGCATTGCCGAAATAGAATTAGACTTGACAATGCGATCATCAGCAACCAAGCCGGCCCCATCTGGGCCGCGGTTCACCATACAGTGGAGCATTGAGCCTACAAGTGGCACAACATTCTCACCCTTTTTGCTTAAAATTCCAGCTATTCCACACATATTGATACTCTAACCAAATTTCAAAAGCCAAGCTCCTTTCGTCAACGAAGCAAGAAGCTCGACTTCAATCACTATAATGTAGTGACTAATGCCTTAAAAAGCTTTATTCACAAAGTTCATTACTTTGAGAAGATCTGGTTCGCTTACTACTTTGTCGCTTGCTTTTTTTATTTCCTCATCTTTAGGCATAAATGCAACGCCTACTCTTGCGCGCTGTATCATGCAAATGTCAGACTTTGTATCGCCTACAGCCAATGTGTTTTCCATTGGCACACAGAACTGGTGGGCACTTTTTTCCAAGTGATATCGCTTGCAGACAGAAATTTTACAATAACATCCAATCCTATCCCAGCCAAGTGGCATGTCAACCCTGCCTGTAATCTTGCCATTAGATATCTGGAGCTTGTTTGCCATCACAAAATCCAGCTTCAATCTGTCAGCCACAATGCTTGCAGCTATAGTATAGCTATCGCTTATTATGCCGATTTTGTAGCCTCTGTCTTTCAATGCAGCAATTGTACGCTCACAATTCTTGGTAAAAGGTATTGATTCAATGGCAGATTCCAAGTCTTTTGTTGTGAGGCCTGCAAACAACGCTGCTATTGCCTTTGTCTGTTCGTGCCCAGCCATTAACCTGTGTGACTGTATGGACCTTACTTTGTCTGATAGGTCAAACCTGTCCGCAAGAGCGAAAACCACCCTGCCCTGGATAAGCGTGCCATCCATGTCAAACGCTGCAAGGTTTGACAACATCACTGAGCGTATGTACTAGCCTTGCTTAGAACTTTTGCAAGTTGTCGCACATCGATGTCTTTGAATGGCTCTATCTTGAGCGGTGCAGGTAGCTCCTGTTGTTGTTGCTGACTTTCTTCCAGCATATTTTTGCTGCGAAGGGCTTCTAATATCTTTTCACGAATCTTTGGCGGACAAATCTTGCTGTGATATATTGATCCTAGCGACCCGACCACCATTTCTTTCAGGTGATCGTCGCCCTTATCTTCATGAAAATGAGGATTGCGCGTTTCAACCTGCAATATTTCGACTCCCTTGTCTATCGCGTCCTGATTAACAGTGGGGATAATGCCACCAAATTCCTCAAGTACATTTACTATTTCATGCGGCTCAATAGCATAGCCCGACGCATATGTGAGCAGTTCGGCTAATTTAAGTGACATGCAATGCTCGCCTGAGTTGCCTGTACGCATTACTTCTGTCTCAAAGCCAGTATAGTATGATACTAGCGAATTCAGCTGCTGGTTTGTTATCTCTGATACTCTTCCCCACTTGCTAAAGTAAAGCCCCGTTTCGGATATTTTTGGCTTGTATATCCAAGATATCCTGGTCATAACGTAAGGTGTCTGAGACATTGCAATGCCCGAGGCAAATATCTTCACGTACTCGTTGACTGCACCAGGCACATAGTTGTCTGCATCAATAAATCCCACATACTCTTTACCTGCCATCTTGGCAAGCAGCATTCCTATCACCATGCCCTCGGCCTTACCGCTTCTTACCATGCCATCGGGCCCAAGGATGCTGTTATAGCCTACATCCCTAAGGACTTCTGACAGGACAGGATCACGCTGGTGCAAAATGAATGCATTGCGCCCTACAAATCTGTTGAACTGCTGAAGTGCCTCCTTTTCAAGCTTGTATCTATCGACCGGTTGCCTTGCGCTGTTTGATACAATGATTGTTAGACAATCGTGTGGTATGCCGCTCAGTACTCCTTCAAGGAGGCGCAATCGCTCTCCCTTAGTGGGGATCACTATTGCCATACGTCTCTCTATATCCACGATCTGGTTATTTCCTATATTCACTATAGATTCGGAAACCGTACTACCATCATCGAAGCCCGAGTCTAGCTCATAGACGCGTTGCACTCCATGTAGGCTGGTCGCTCCAAATCTTTCTGTATATCTTGGCAGGTCGAGCTTCATATCCTCTAGCATCTAAATACACACAATAGTTGCTTATAGCAATTTACCCTAATGAGTATGGAAATCTACTATAGACAAATGTAATTTGTGTGGCGATGATGATAGAGGATGTTGAATAAACTCATCTGTGGCGCATTGAATGTAGGTCATAAGGGTACAATTAGAAACTCATATTTTCTCAGATCATTTGACATCAAGAGCGGGTCACTATTACCTGGCCGGATTTATCGAAGATAGGTTATTGAACCTAAGCCAAATAGATGTGATGTCAATCATGAAGTCTTTAGAACTTAGTCAAACAATCGCAGAGCAGTAAAAACCATTTGTGGCAGGATTATGAAGATTGATGACAGTTCAACATATACCAAGGGCACCACGTGCTCGTGTTTGCGAACCTGCCCCGATCTTTTTGACTATAATTATAGAGTACGAATTCTGTCGTGACATGCAGATTAGCTTCAATCAATCATGTCAGCTAAAGGCGTAATGCACCTTGATTTATTAAATAACTGTTTATAATACAGCTTGATCACTCCTGTCATGCTAGACAGAAAATATCAAAGAAAAAAGCATTCCGTAGAGAAATTCATCAAGAAATTTGGCAAGGTTGACCATTCTGTCATTTTGAATAACGTCGATATCGACTATGATACTCTCATGAGAGTACTCTCTGATTTGCGAAATGAAGGACGGATCAAATAAAAATTTATGCAGTAACAATAATGCAATGACAGTGACATGAATAGCACTTTCGCGGGGAATGCTTTTGGTGTTCTGAAGATTGCTTTGATGAAAGTAAGGGTATTAAGTGCAGCTTGAATGATAAATAGTTTTTGGCAGAGATTATAGATGATAATATGGTCAGCAATGGAGAGGAAAAATCTACTACATCAGCATCTGACACAGAAATTGACGAAGATAAGACCTAAGGATATGGTACCCCTAGGCATGAGAGCCATTTGATAAAAACAAGTGAGGGTGTTGCTGAATCTGAAGATGTCGAGGGCAAAAAACTTAAACCTAACAAATAATTTTTTGTCATTTAGCTCATGTCACCTAACTTGCCGCATAATTGGCTTGTTGCTTGATGTATTTCTGATTGATGATATTTAATTTCACTTATCCGCTCGCATTCATGAGTATACTTGGGTCAAATATGTGCGCCTTAATCTGCCCCAAGCAAGAATTTTAATCTGCTATTTATTGACGCTTCGTATCTACTAAGAGAGTGAGATTTCTATAATAGTCTGAGACATGTTTCTTAGGCGTCGCATCTGTTAAAAGTGGAGCCAAATCTCATATGCTTATTTTATTGGTTTATTTCCTATTGCTTAAAATAGATCATCTATTATCATTTATCAAAATGAACAACCACATTTTAATCATGAGTGGAATATTATCGGTTATGTTGCTTCTTCCTACCATAACCGGGGAGTTTCTGACTTTAGCAGCACCAAATGCTTTTGGTCAACAAGTGATGTTTGACAGTTTTGATAAAGATAGCGGTGGCACTGCATCAGATACAACAAATAATAATAATAATAATAATATTATAACAGACTACAATATTGTCCCCGTCAGTACCACAATAGGTACTAACGGCACTAGCTCTGCGCCTTCTGGCAATATGACTGAAACCATTCCAACAATAACAGTTCGTGATGTAATCAATTCAACCTATATTGTTCCCAGAGACCTCGACGAGGACGAATCAGAGAGGAGGATAGGTAGAGCCGTAAGAGATAGAATTAATGATGTCTTTCACACTGTAGTTAGTAGTAATGCAACGATAATCTCCACTGCAACAATAACAAATAGCTTTTTGGACGAATCCACTAGTACCAATAATCACACGAGATTGCTTGAGATTATCGAGGACCAGGTAGATGCTGCATTGGCAGGGATTAGAACCATGTCGCAAACAGCAAACCCTCTGCTAGAGCTTCACACAGATATTGAAACTGTATGCATTGCTAACGATACCTCCCTTGCAGATTGTGATATGAATATTAGAATCCGCTAAAGGCCTTGTTAGAAAATCCGTATATCAGGAAATAACTATTGCAAAAATAGATGTTCAAAACTAGCAGAGTAGTGTGCGTAATTTTATAGCGCCACGTTGGAAGAGTATCGTTAAAAAAACAGGCTTGCATACAAACAATCTATTGCCGTGCGGAAAATGTGGAAGTAAAAGGCTCTATTTTTTTGATGATCCACTATGTCCAACCTGCGATAAGCTAACAATCATTCCAACTACCGATGCATTGGCCATAATCAATCATTTTATCAATACTTACCGAAAAACTTTTCTTGAAGAAGTCAGAGATTTCAAAAAAAATGAGCTGCTTTCACTTGTGTTCTGGGAAAGAGAAAAAATAATTCGACAATTCTATACAAATTACACTCCAATTGATCAGCAAGGGTTGGCTACGTGCAATTTACTTCTTAAACGAGTCATTAGGATGAATGATTTCTTAGAAACCAGATCAATCTCTAATCGTAACAGTGTCGTAGAGGCCTACAGAACTATAGTTTTACTTGAACTAAATTTGGAGCAAGTGGAAGTAGGAAATAGAGTCGTACTAAGAACGATTCAATATGATCTTAACAAGCTAAGAGATCTTTCAATAGGTGATATAGTTTATTTTGAAACTGAAGAATATCAAAAGATAAAGAAAATCATGGAAAAATTCAATGTTATGCCTGAAGAAAAAGCAAAAAAGAAAATGGATGCTTGGCGCTTGAAGCTCGAGCCTATTATCCCGGGGAGCAAGAAGAGTAACAACGCAAGTGAAACTCTCACTAGATTCTTTGAAACGATAAGCATGTGGTATACAGGCTTGTTTAGCAATAAACTGTATCGATCGGCTTTTGGACTATCACGAATGGAAGAAATAACAATAAACCATTTCCATTGAAAGTCTTTGCCACATCGTATGAAGCAAAAGCCGATGAAGCAACAAGAACTAGCTATGCCGACTTTTTGCAACAATCAGAAAAATTCTTTGGAAAAGACTCCAATCAACTCATTGAACATTTTGTATTATCCGAAAGACATCCAGAAGCCAATCCGTTGTTTCTAAGATTAGGGGATTACGTTTTAGTCTCGCCGCATTTCGCCGAGTTTTTCAGCTATGTGTTACATGCTATACTAGATAGGGATATCTTTGATAAAGAAGTTGAAAAAAGAAGCCGCCTATTCGAGTCAAATATCGTCAAAGAGGAATTTGAGAAACAAGGATTCACGTATCTGCTCAATCAAGGTATCAAGAATAAAATGCAAATAGATGGAATTGCAATTTCTAATTCCATAGTATATGTAATAGAGGTAAAAGGCTGGAAAGCAAAAGACCTAATTCAAGATTCCTATACAAGTGAAATCCTTGAAGAGGAAATTCGCAATGCTGTTGATGGATTAGGCTTCACTCGCAATAGTGGAAATACAAGGAAAAAAGTATCTCTGCCTCAAAAAGTGGAATGGGTGAAAAACCAACGAAAAAAGTTGGGAATTTCAGCACAGGCAGGCATTATTGGCATGTTGGTAATCAATCGGGAACCAGTTATTTCAGAATACAAAGACTGCATTATAAGATATGTTGACGATTTTGAATTCAACTAAGTGGAATGTAAGTGCATAAAGCATTACCATAGAATTCTATTACCAAATAGAACAAGTTTGGCTCGCAGGTCCTCGACCTCTGGCTCATAATGCTCTTCTTTGCCTTCCTCAGCTTGCCAAGCAATATCATCCATCTTTGTAATTTTGTAGCAAAGAGAAGAAGAAACATTAGTGGCTTAGATCATAATCATTCTTCTCCCGCGGCATAATATTCCTTCAAGGAAAGGGGTAGTATACCCTTTCCAAAACTTGACAGTGCAGTGGTTCTTCTTTCTTTCCCTTGAGCGTCATTATCTGTTGTCAGATCCACCTATGTGCAGACCGTGGCTTTTACAAAGGGTTTTAGAGTCTTTGCTCGGACGGATATATTTTTACTCCGTGTCTATGAACTCATCAGGTGATGGTGGCTCCGGATTAAGGCCTTTCCTCTTTCTCACATCTGCAACTAGTGGCCTAAATATCGAGTTTGGAACTGCCTGCCATGACTTGAAAAATGTGTTCCACATAGCCTTGCCTGCAGTTGCACCCCTCATCTTTTCCGAGAGATCAAATGTCTCAGATGCGGCGATTTCACCCTGCATGATGGCAATAATGCCCTTCTGCTCAACATTCAATAATTTGCCCCTCTTGCTGGAGAGCACGCTTGATACTTGACCTATCAGATCCTGAGGGCACTTGACTTCTATACCAAGTATTGGCTCTAGCAGCACAGGATCAGCGATCAGCATTGCACCAAGCATCGACCTCCTTGTGGCAGGCATTAGCTGAGCAAGGCCCCTGTGCGCCGGGTCTTCATGAGGGACGAAGTGATGCAGAACAAACTTGACTCCTCTTACTGCTTCATGTGCAATAGGCCCGTTGCGTATTACATCATCAAACCCTGATCGTATCGAATCCATGGACTCATGTAGGTACTGAACACCCTTTGTTTCATCTATCAGCATGTTGCCACTGACATCGATTGCTGCGACACTTCTTGCTTCATCTGCCTCCCATCCCTTCTCCCTCAACATCCTAGCCATCTCCTTCTTGTCCATATCTTCCTTGAGCTTGCCAGTCCTTATCATGTCAAGAACGTCGTCTGGCAGAGTCTCGACGCGCATGAATATCTTGTTGTGCTTGTTGGGAGACTTACTCATTATCGGGCCTGCCTTTGCCCTTATGGTCTCACGGTAGTTGATCAGTGGCTGGGTCGTAACGATGTCAAGACCTGCCTCCTGCAAAAGTGAAGTAGCTATTTCTAGGTGAAGCACACCCATACCAGCCATCAGGGTTTCGCCGGACTCTTCGTTTATCTTGACTATAAGGTTAGGGTCTTCTACCGTCAGCCTGCGCAGAGCTTCGACTAGCTTGGGCAGATCCTTGGGGTGCTTTGGCTCTACTGCAATAGTGACCACAGGCTCTGAGACGTATTTGATGGATTCAAATGCAACTGATCCCTTGACGGTCGAAAGGGTCTCACCTGCAACTGCGTAGTCGAGCCCGAGCAGTGCTGGAATATTACCTGCAGGCAGAAAGCCCACAATCTCTCGTGTGTTGCCCATGTAGATGTTGACAGACTGGACCCTGCCTGCCCTCTTTGCGTCTACAAGGTAGACTTCGTCACCGTCCTTGATAGTGCCGGAGTAAAGCCTACCAGTAGCGACTCTACCAGCTTGTGGGTCGACATTAATCGTAGTGACCATCATAAGTGCAGGTCCCTTTTCGTTACACTCTATTAGGGCCTTGCCAATGTCAGAGTTGAGCTCCCCAGGCCAAATCTTTGGGATTCTATATCTTTGTGCAACATGAGGTGGTGGGTGGTGCTCTACAACCATTCCAAGCACTGCATCTGACAGTGGTGCTCTTTCTGCAAGCGCCTTGATGGCATTTGGATCGTTGCTCATATAAGCGTCATAAACGTCCTTGAACTTGATACCCTTCTTTTGGGCCATCTTGAAGTTAAACCCCCATCTGTCCTTGGCAGAGCCAAAGGCTACGGTATTGCCCTGAATACTTACCTTCCACTTTTCCTTGATTTCCGGCTCGGCGTAAATGTCAATCAGCTGGTTAAAGTGGTTGATGATATTGATCAGCCACCTTTGCATCTCGTCCGGATTCAGCTTCAACTCTTTGACGAGTCTGTCTATCTTGTTAATGTAAAGCACAGGCCGTACACGCTCTTCTAGGGCCTGCCTTGTAACAGTCTCTGTTTGAGTCATTATGCCTTCTACCGAGTCGGAAACGACGACTACGCCATCAATCGCACGAAGCGCACGGGTTACCCTGCCAGTAAAGTCGATGTGACCGGGGGTATCTATCATGTTAATAACATATTCCTTGCCTTCAGTTTCATAAAATAGCGTGACATTTGCTCCTCTAATTGTCATTTGGCGGTTTTGCTCAAGCTTCATAGAGTCAAGCGCCAGAGCCTGACCTGCTACAGACGGAGAAATGATGCCCGATGCTGCCAGCAGGCTATCACTCATGGTTGTCTTACCGTGGTCAACGTGGGCAATGACGCCAAAGTTGCGTATCTGATCCTTATTACCAATTATTCTCAAAATATCTTGAGTTGACTTGAACTTTGGCATATGATCAAGCCAAAAAAGTTTGGCGCAGGATATTAAATGTTGTTCCTTCTAAGAGACGAACAGGATTCCATGGTTTAATAATGACAGAAGCGACCAAAGAAATGACAATTGGATATAACTCTTGGTCATACACCGGATGCAGATGACGCTTTCATGTTCTACGCACTTGCATCTGGTAAGCTTACATCCATCTTTTTGATTAAGCATGTCATACAGGATATTGAAACGCTGAATTTACGTGCTCTGAATCATGAACTGGACGTGACAGCGGTGTCAGCTCACGCATATGCCCATTTAAAAGATTACGTTATACTAAAGAGTGGAGGCAGCTTTGGGCTCAATTATGGCCCAATCGTCATAACGAGAAAGGAAAACATAATGTCCCTCGCTCAACTGCAAAATGCAACAATTGCAATTCCCGGCAAACTCACTTCAGCCAACCTGCTCTTGAAACTGGCAATTGGCAAGTTTAAAGAAAAAGTGGTACCGTTTGAGACAGTCCCGGATGCCGTCGCCGGAGGAAATGTAGACGCTGGGCTTGTCATACACGAAGCTCAGATAGCATATGACAAGACCAAATTTGCCAGTGCCCTCGACCTTGGCCATTGGTGGTCCAAGAATACGAGCAACCTGCCTGTGCCCCTTGGCATCAACGTTGCAAGCACTCGGACTATGAGCATAGCTCAAATAAAGGAATTCAGTAACCTGTTTACAAAATCTATCAAGTATGGCCTTGATAACATTGACGCCGCACTTGATTACGCGATGCAGTTTGGCAGAGGACAGCCAAAAGAAACGATAAGAAAATTTGTAAAGATGTATGTTAACAACTTGACCCTGGATATGGGACAGGAAGGCAAGAAAGCACTAGAGAAAATGTTTGAAATGGCACAGGAGCGAAAAATAGTAGAATCAGATATCCAAATTGAAGTTGTATAATATGATATATTGTTGCTGCCATTTCATTTTTGCTCCTTTTTGTCAAGTGAATGATTGAGAACATCTTTGCTATTTGATCCTGTGACTACTGAGTCGAGGTGCGTATCTCATAAGCAAGGGTCAATATGGGCAGGTCATGAGACGGTGCACATGGACTTTAAAGTCATTTTGTGCATAATATAGGTGTGATTAGAAAAGCCATTTTATTATGGATTATCTCAAAAATTGTTAAATCCGTCACGAGGAGAGCATTCAATCCTAGAAGAAGATATCAATAACTTTACTTTATTATTAAAAAGTATGTTTACTATCTGCCAAAAACAATTTTAGTATCTTATTTATTACAATTCCATAGGTTGTATATATATGTCGAACCAGCGCTTGCCTAACGAAGAAGACATACAAAGAGTTAGTGATGTGGAGGAATCAGTTGATCTCCACACCGTTCAAGGACTGCAAGAAGAAGTACCAACTACCGCTACCTTACCAGCAAACGAGGAAGAAGAAAATGCAGAGAATATGGTAGCCTCAACTAACGAAGCAAATGAAGAAAAATCGTCCTCATCTTCTTCAGATGCAGACCAAGAAAAAGAAGAAGAACCTGTTGAAGATAAGGGTAAACGAGCTGACGAAGAACAACAGATTACAGAATTAGATGCAGCCAAACAACAACAACAACTAGTGCCCACAATGTCACCTGAGCAGGTATTGTTATTGCAAGTGCTTAGGCGAGCTAAACGTCAGCAAGATCTTATCATAGAAATACAAAAGAATTTGAAGTCGTTAACGAATATCCAAAAGGGTATAGAAAAAACTACGGAGCAAATGAAGCAGCTACAATCTGCAGTTAAAGACTCTCAAAAACAGACTATACAGATACAGCGCCAAATCGCAGCAGTAAAGCGAACACAAGAAAAAGAATTTGAAAAGTTGAGAATACAGAAACGAGGAGGAGCAATATTATCGGTCAGAGGCAAGGTTGCTAAGAACAGACGAAAAGCAAAGAAGCTAAGATAAAAAAAGAGCAGAGAGAGATCTTTTAGACAAGATAATTGACATCACCTGTTTCCTAATCCATGCAATACTCATAAGCAATAGACTGAAAAGTCAATGTAGCAAATCAGAGTATTCAAGGAGCTAGGCAAATTCCCTTCAGCCTATCTACAATTCACCGATCCAAAGAGACAACCAACGTATGCAAGTTTATTAAAAAGAGTTAGTACTCACCAAAGCCTCTGCCTCGATGAGTCACTAGTTATGTGATGACAGCCACAGAAGTACCCCACGTTTTCTGCACTTCTACTGGAAAGTTGCAGCATAGATAGGTTCCTTCTTGTGACGCTTAATCAATGAGTATTGGCAGTTGCCAAAATACACTTAACCAAAATAACTGCCAGGAAGAAATAGAATGATGTTTCTTCAATACTTCCTTATTCTTGGTAAGAAGCGGTTGTTGTTTTTATTCCGGAATTGCTTTCGATTTGCAACATTACTAACATTAATAAAAAATACCTCCTTTGGTCAGACATTGACCTTGCTATGTATAAAAGAAATCAGATGCGAGTCAGAGGTTCTATTTGAATGACCCTCATGTTTGGAATTTTCTTTTCTATTTCTGCCTTCTTTTTATCCACCTGGGAACTCTTCCACTTAGCAAAACATATGATGTGAGTTGCGTTGTCTTCTACTTTGCCAAGGTATACTTCCTAAGCTCCTATTCCTTTAAGTGTTTTTTTTAGAATTTTAGGTTCCAAATCCAACTCTTTCCCCATATACTTCAGGAGAAAGAGTATTTTTTCATCAGACATACTATCACCTATATATGGAAATTATATTCATATCAGTTATAAGTCTTATAGACAGTGAGCTTTAAGCCTTTGACAGAGGCATAATGTTCCTCATAAAAGGATATTTCTCATCTCACATAGAGCTAATCATCTAATCAAATAGCCTGAACAATAAGATATTTTTGTCAAAAGTAACAATACATCCATCGGGGAAGTCAGAGAAAGAAATGATCTATTTCGCAGAAAGATAGATGCGGATATAGATATACACACGCACCAATGGACATTGAGGACGTTTAGTTAGCACCGTCCCGCTCTCCATTCGGTGCTTCAGACCTCATAAAGGGATATGATAAGTTCCCTTCATGATAAAAGGATATAGCTTCTTGAGCAATTCTAGCGGACTAGGCAAGTAACTGTTCTGACTGCAAGAAGCAGGCTTTTCCTACTGTTATTTCATGTGTGTTTGAGCTAGTGTGAGTAGTAGACACGAGCACAAGGAAGCAAACAATCATACATACACGCACATAACAATAGTAATAATGAAGCCTAATAGGCTAAACCGTTGTAGTTGCTGCAACTAGTGGTTGCAATTGATTCAACTCTGTTCCTTCTATTTTCCAGTGGCAAGAATAGCAGAATCCACACTTTATACAAACATGCGGAGTCCGCTTATCGCAATTCTTACAGACCCTGTATAGCTGCTGAGCAGCTTGTGCAAGAAAGTCATGCCTGCGTCCCATAGTAAAAAGGATATTTCATCTTCTAGATAATAAGCCGTAGCTCACCTTTGGGGGGAGGAGGGGTTGCTCACTTTTAATCAAAGCCGTGGTATAACATGACGTGGCAGTAATAATAGAACATAAAGTAAGAGAAGGAGAAGAAGAAGAAGAAGAAAGAGTGTTTGTGTTTCCGTGGCATAGCGAGCTGTATCATCCTACTGCTATTCTGCTGATGCTACTGCCGAAGAAAGTAGGAGAAGAAAGAGTGTTAAGAACAAAAGACCAGTAATCCTTGATTATTGTTTGTATGAACTTCTCCTGACTTTTCATATCTTTCATTACGAAGTTATTTTTATCACCATACTGATTGCCGATTTAGCAAGTGGCATGAGATACAGGAGCAGAACCGACATAATCAGCGAGATTTTAGATGCGGCAAATGGCGGTAGTGCTACAAAGACCAAGATAATGTATAGGGCATATCTTAGCTTCAGACAAATGAAAGAGTATTCAAGGGTTCTAACGGAAAACAACTTGCTTAACTATGACGCATATACTCAGACATTCAAGACTACTGAAAAGGGTCTAAGGTTTCTTGACACCTACAATCAGATGGATGGTATGATAAAGGCAGTGCCACAACAAGAACAAGTCTAGATGTAGGGATAAGCAAAGAAGTCAGTAATCCTTAAGATATCTGAATAATCTTATAAAACATTGAACAAATCTATCATGAAGATAATTTTTTCTTGCATAACAATCCACCGTAATCCTATTTTAGTATCAGTGGTCAATCGCCGTGAGTCAAACATGAGACACAGAAGCGGCATCGACATAATGGGCGAGATTTTAGATGCGGCAAATGAGAGGGGTGGTGTTGGAAAGAGTAGGATAATGTATAAAGCATTTCTTAGTTATGCACAATTGAAAGAGTATCTACCAGCTCTAACTGAAAGCAGATTACTTCGTTATGACATAGATACTGAGACATTTAAGACTACTCAAAAAGGTCTAAGGTTTCTTAATACTTACAATCGGATTGGTGAGGCGATGAAGATACCATCAATACGACAACAACAATTCAAGATGCAAGGAGGGTGAGGAGGCCCTAGTATGCCTCGTGAGCTTGATAATTAACAAGAGCATAACAGCTAGCTCTCAACAAATGAATATAGGACGATCATCTTCTCTTCAACGACTTTCTTATGAAGAGTATCAGGAATAAGCGCGCATCAGGGCAAAACTTAGGAAATACCCCGCAGCCTATTGCACCGGAATTATCCAAAATGTTTGATTTGATTAAACCAATCTGCGTATGGGATTAAAAAATGTATCACGCTGGACCGGAGTGCGCCTAATCTCTTTGATCAAAGTTGCAAGCTCCTGAATTGAAGTGCCTCCAGCCTTCCCCGCAGCCTTGAATATTTCTTCAGAAAAAGCAGTTCCCACGAGATCGTTACCACCGTACGAGAGAGCCACCTGTGCAACTTTCTTGCCAAGCGCTACCCAATACACTGATATGTTGTTAAGTACATCTGCCAAAAGCAGACGAGACACCGCTATCACACGAAGGTCATATGTAGACGGGCTTTCTGCTGTCACCAATCCCTTCTGTTCAAGCGGCGTATTTTCAAGGCTGAACTTGAGTGGGATAAACGTAGTAAAGCCTTTCGTCTTCTTCTGAAGCTCCCGGATCTTTATTATATGATCCACTATATGTTCTGGTTTTTCTATATGGCCAAACAGCATTGTGGAGTTACTTCTCAATCCCAGTTCATGTGCCTGACGAGCAGTGTCAAGCCATTCTTCGCCGGAACATTTCCCGATCACTATCTGTTTTCTAGTGTCGGCGTGAAAGATTTCTGCGCCGCCACCTGGAAGCGCGTCAAGCCCTGCACTCTTGAGTCGCGACAAGACTTCTTTGATAGAGTTTCTTGTCACCCGTGCAATGAAGAATATCTCTGCGGGTGTAAACGCTTTGATTGTGATCTTTGCAAATTCGGCCTTGATTGCTCGCATCATGTTCTCATAGTAGTCAAGCCCCAACTTTGGATGGAAGCCTCCAACGATGTGAAGCTCAGTAGCGCCAAGCTGCTCTACTGCTATTTTTGATCTGGAGACTATTTGCTCAGTCGACAATGTATAGGCATCATTTTCGTTGCCTTTTCTGTAAAAAGCACACAATGGACAGCTGGCTGCACACACGTTGGTGTAATTGAGATAGTATGATGCAACGAATGTGACAGTGTCGCCGCAGAACTTACTGCGGATCTTGTCTGCAGCTGCTCCTAAAAGGAAAAGGTTTTCCTCATTCATCAGCTGCATTCCGTCGCTGTACGACAACTGCTCCTCCTCGCCTGAAAGAGCCTTTTCTAGTGCAGGAGTTCCTCCTGATAAAGCATCAGTCTTTTGCAAAGGATCCTCTTCTATTTCTATGTAGGATTGAACAGACCATATAAATCGTTGTCAGGCTTCCCAAATGGGAACTGAAAGAATATATAAATATCATTAAGGGTCCAAAGACCACGTTAACATTTGCTATATGATAATAATAATAAACTGATTTCAGATTTTCTGAGTAAATCCGATATTAGCGATATTCTTGACAGCGCCCTTGCAGGCCACCGGCTTGGCCTTAAAGACTGCATCAGGTTAATCAAATCTGACGATGTTAATTCTATGGGCTTTGTGGCAAACATCATGAGGCGCAGTCTGTTCCGTGACACAATCACTTTCATTAATAATATTATCCTTAACTATACTAATGTGTGCATAACTTACTGTAAATTCTGCGCGTTCTATCGCCCGCCGGGGCATGAGGAGTCGTATACTGTGCCGATCGAAGAAATAATCAGGCGCGTTGGTACATCAAGAGAAATGTTTGGTATCACGCAGGTGCTAATACAAGGAGGCCACAACCCAAACCTTAAGCTAGAATATTACGAAGACGCATTTAGAGCGATAAAGCAGAAATATCCCGAGGTGGGAATAAATGGCTTGTCGCCCTCCGAGGTCGATATGATTGCCAAGGTCGAGCGGAGCAGCACAAAAGAGGTTCTTGCGCGATTAAAAGATGCAGGCATGGATACCTTTGCCGGCGGCGGTGCTGAGATCCTTGTAGACGGCGTCAAAGAACAGATAAGTCCATTGAAGATAAAGAGCCACGAATGGCTAAGAATAATGGAAGAGGCCCACTGCCTGGGCTTGAAGTCAGTAGCAACGATGATGTATGGAACAGTTGAAACAGAAGAGGATCGCGCAAGACACATCATAAAAATAGCGCAGTTGCAGGAAAAGACAGGCGGCTTTATGGTCTTTATCCCGTGGAGCTTTGAGCCCAATAAGACCCAGATGCAGTCTGAAGGCAAAATAAGGTACCCTTCAGGCGGGCTATCTCTTCTAAAAATGATCGCAATTGCAAGGATTATGTATTATGGTCTTATTAATCACTTGCAGTCATCGTGGCTTACAAACGGTGTTGGTATGGCACAGCTTGCACTCAATTACGGCGCTGACGACTTTGGAGGCACACTCATTGGAGAAGAGGTAGTGAGTGCAACTGGTTCGAGGTCAACAGAATTGACATCTGACAGGATAATTACCGCTATCAAGCAAGCTGGCTTTAGAGCGGCCGAGCGTGATAATTTCTACAAGCTTATAAAGTATCATTGAAATACTTGTCCCACTTTTTGTCGACAAGGTCTTTTGTTTTTTCGTCAACTACTGCAAGCTGCTGAATTTCACGCATGTAGCCTTCATCTCTCCATTTCGTGGTGGCGTCGATCCCCAGCTTTGAGCCAAGGTTAACAAGGGGTGAGGCGGGGTCAAGCGTGTCTGTTGGGGCATTATTTATAATGACAGTGTCACGAGCAGGATCAGCTTGTGTGGTCAATGCCCATATCACCTCGTTTATGTCATGGACGTTGATGTCGCTATCGACGACTATGAACATTTTAGTCAGCGATAGCTGACCCATACCCCAAAGCCCCATCATGACTTTCTTAGCCTGACCTGGATAATGTTTCTTTATTGAAATTATCGCAAGCCCCTGGAACCAGCCAGAAGCAGGCATAGAAAAGTCGACGACTTCAGGCTGGAACATCTGAATGAGAGGTAGAAACGAACGCTCGATCACCTTGCCAATATATGCATCTTCCAGTATTGGCTTGCCTACTACTGTTGTAAGGTAGACTGGCCGATCGCGTCTCATTATACCTGTAAGCGTGAACGTTGGAAATGGCTCTGCTGGTGTATAGTACCCTGTATGGTCACCAAAAGGCCCTTCCATTCTGACATCGTTTGGATCAATATACCCTTCAAGCACAATCTCAGAATTTGATGGCACTTCGAGGTCATTGTCTGTTGTCCTACATTTTACCAGTTTGACACCCTTCTTTCTAATAATGCCAGAAAATAGATATTTGTCCATTCCTTCTGGCACAGGCGCGACTGCACTGAAGACGGTGGCGGGGTCAGCACCAATCACTATTGCAACTTCAATCTTCTTTTTGTTCTGCTCTTTGATCATCTTATAGTGCTCCGCGCCCCGCTTGTGCGTCTGCCAATGCATTATCGCGTGCTTGTCATCGATTATTTGAATACGATAAACTCCCAAATTCCGGATCTCAGTTTCAGGATGCTTTGTTACAGTCATGCCAAAAGTGATAAAGTGCCCAGCGTCGCCTGGGAAGGACTTGAGCACGGGCATAGAGTTGAGTGATACCTTGTTGCTGTCTGTTTCAACAACTTCGGTGACTGGTCCGTGGTCTACGTACCTGGGACCATACTCACTTATCTCTGATAGCTTGGGCAACATCTTTAACTTGTTGAGCATGCCTGAGGGCATCTTCATTTTTGTAAGCTCTGTAATGCGCCTTCCAATTTCAGAAAAATCATCTGTTTCAAGCGCTATTTCTAGCCGCTTCATGCTGCCAAAGGCATTGCCAAGCACCTGCATGCTTGAGCCTTCGACATTTTCAAAAAGCACCGCTGGCTGGTCTCCGGCATACATCAGCCGTCGCATAATTTCTGCAATCTCCAAATTTGGACTGACCTTTGTTTTGACTCGCCTAAGCTGGTCTGTCTGCTCTAGCCCTTCAACATACTCACCTAGGCTTTCAAAAGGCAATGCCAGAGCTATTCTGGTCATGAAAAATATACCTTTGTATTGTTTCATAATTAGTAAATAGTTTTTGATGCGACCAAATGCATGTCTGATAAAGAAAGAGAGTATGAGGAAGGCGCTCCAGGAACAGAAACGAAGAGAAAGGATAATCCATTAAATGAATACCGCGAAAAAGAACCCATGACGCCTGCCAAGATAAAGGAGCACGAGCCAACAGCTGTCAAGCGTGAAATGGAAGAAAATATTACTGAGTCGGGCCAGACAGGGACAAACCCCGAAGTGGCACGTGAGATAGCAAGAAGCAAGGGAATGGCAAAAGGAACAGCGGGTGCAGCTGAAACAGGCGACCAGTACGAGCAGGGTGCTGCTGGATCAAATAAGTAAACCAATCTTTTCTCTTTCTCTTGTCAAGAGTCAGAGTATGAGAAAGTCATTTTGCAGGAGTACCGAAGTAGGCAATAGTGTAGGCAAAAGATCAAAAGCCACCATAAATTGAAGTTGGGTCACAAAAAGGTTGAAAGTATATACATGAAGTTGGGTACAAGCATGCAGCCGTTAAGTTCTGCCGATAAAGACAAAGGTAACAATCTAAGTCCAGCGTTAGCTTTTTGTGTGTATATGTGATAGCGAAATACGATGTTTTTCTGTTGATTTAACATGCAAGAACTCAACGTTGTCAGAGAGAAGAATGGTAAGGATAAAGATATTGGCAAGACACTAGCGTCTGACAGGTTTCCAAACACCATGGACAGCTTTTGGTTTTCGATCAACCCTGACGTCATTATAAGCCCTTTTGACTTTGTCACAGTCAGACACATTTTCAATACAAGAACTATGGGTATGGTAAAGGAGCTTCGAGCTACGGAGGAAATCGGAACTGCGGCCAGGGTTGCGGTAATGGCAAATACTGGCATAGAAAGCGACTCAGTAAAGACTATCGCTATAGGGATGCCTGTAGGAGCAGCCAAACCTGTCAGGTTTGCCACTCAAAAGGAGGTAATATTCGCCCTTGGAATACCCGAAATGCAAAATCCTATACCTGCAGGAATAATAGAAATGACAAATGGTCTTCAAGTGCCAGTATCACTTGACATTTCATACCTGCTTGGACCTGACACAGCACATGTAAATGCAGCTGGCATCTCTGGCAACTTAAAAACATCATATCTGTTTTTTCTACTTCAATCCGCTTATCAGAGGCTTGTGAAAAATATGCAGGAGGATGTGGCGATAATAATTTTTAACACAAAGGAAGAAGATCTGCTCCATATCGACAAAAGAAAGAAGGCTAACAAAAAGACAAAGAAGCTGTTCGACCTACTTGACCTAGATATCAAGCCCTTTGAAAATGTCACATACTTTTTGCCAAGGGGAAGAGATGGTAGGGCGAACTCTGCTGCTGTGCCTATCAACTCGAAGACATATTCGTTTGGATTGGAGGATGTATACGACAAACTGGACCTGCTGTTTGGCATCAATGACGATAGCTATGACGTTTCATCGATACTGAACTACATTTATGAGGCGTGGCCGTTGCTCACCGGCACCAAGCGGGTAAGCACCTGGAGCGACCTGCTTGAATTCAGAGCCTACCCTCAGGAGGTGGTGGCGCACAAATCCACGCTCCTTCGCTTCCTTGGTCACATCCAGAGGTTCCGCAAGTCGCCTATGTTTATCGACAAGAAAGTAACAAGTAGGTACCTTGGAAAAGAGATAAAAAAAATCAGACGCAATGACGTTTTTGTCATTGACATATCCATGATACCAACTCTACAGGAACAGGGATTCGTAGTGGGAGATGTAATGAAGAGCATCGACGAGCTATACTCTTCAAGGCAGAGCGGCAAAAGGCCGAAGTACATTTTGATTTTTGTTGACGAGATCAATAGGTTCATCCCACAGTTTGCACGCAATTTATCGGCTGTAGCCGAGCAGGTAATGAGGACCGTAGTAGCCGGTAGGTCACGCGGCACGATCCTGTTCTCTGCTCAACAGTTCAAAAGCACTGTTGACCCAGCATTGCATGAAAACACGGGTATGCACATAATTGCCAAACTAGGCATGTCTGAACTGTCGACGCCACCTTATTTGATGATAGATGAAAGCACAAAGGCTAACATAGTCAGACTCAATAAGGGTGAGCTCGTAATGGTGCATCCTGCCTTTCGACAGCCTATCAAGATCGTATTTCCAAAAGCCCCATTCAAGACCGGCTAGGGATCCTCAGGAACTTGTCCGTATTCTTGCGAACAAGAGGTATTATCTTTTCCATTATTATCTCGTGCACGCTCCGCCCTGCCTCTACGTCAAATGATAGCAGGAGCACATAAAAGAGTCGGCTGTTCTCGTCAGCAATGGGAATTGTCGCCCTGACGAGCTTGGCGTAGTTTGATGTGGCGTAATTGATTTTGCCGAGCATGTACTCCCACCTAAGGCGCGTATATTGGCGAGTGGCGGCAGTGATTGCATATTGCGCCCGCTCCTCAGGAGTGAGCAGTGGTTTTAGTCCCTTCCGTTCCGCTGTTGCCACAAGGTGGCCATCTCCATCTGCAATGCCGGCAAACCTGATCGACTTGTCAAGGGCAATCACCTTGTCGCAAAATTCCTGAAAGAATGGCTTCATTCAATTTATCTCCAAAAGCTGAGTATATTTGATTTTCGTACAGACCTAAGCAAATACTTAAATGGGCTACACTGATCATGGTGTCTGCTTTGTCTGCTCAGGAAGTTGCAATGCTAGAGGATCATAGGAACTCTCTGTTGAACAGGCGCGAGGTAAGGGTGCTTTTCAGAGGAGCAGCTGGCAAGATCAATAGGAATGAGGCTGCCGAGAAAATAGCTAACCAGCTCAATGTCAATAAAAAGCAAGTTGTTCCAATAAACCTTAGATGTCAAACTGGCATGATAGATGTTCATGGTATATTATACGTCTATGACGATGAAAATGAGGCTTCGAGGCAGCTACCACACTACAGGCTGCTGAGGACACTCCCAAGGGAGGAAAGGAAGAAGATACTTGATGAAGAAAAGGCAGCCAAGCTTAAAGCCAAGCAGGCAGCTGCTACTTCGAAGACTGGTGCTGCTGCAGGTGGTAAGAAGTAATGGTGGACAAAAAAGCTAAAGTCAAAGGCGAGGTCGCCATCTACAAGTTCTACATCGTACAAGGAGACAAAGTAACAAGGACTAGGCGCGATTGCCCTCGCTGCGGCAAGGGGACCTTCATGGCAGAGCACAAGAATAGGTTTACCTGTGGCAAGTGCGGCTTTACTGAGTTCACTCATACTGACAGTGCCAAGAAGACCAAAAAGTAAAAAAAAGAAGCTAGCTAGCCGACAATAGATTTTATTTCTTTTTTGATCGTATGCACTATAGAAGGTACAAGCACAGGATAAAACGATTCTATATACCTCTTGCTCTGAATAAGGCTCGAAATATTACTTGGGTATTCGACACTCATATATCCTTCAACAAATTCCTTTGTTATTATAGCTGCCATTTTGCTGTTGCGCGTGCTCTTCAGGCCCCAGCTAATAAACTGCGCCACATCCCATGCTGGATCGCCGGCATTAAAAATAAACTGCTCGACGTCGGTAAAGTAAAGGTGCTTTTCGCTGGCAATGATATTTTTAGGTTTGATATTGCCGAGGGTTGCCCCGGCACTGTGGATTTTTGCAATCTCTGCTCCAGCTTTGCTAATCAAACTTGCATCACCTTTGCCCCTCATGCAATCTCTTATTACATCTGCTAGTGTTATGCCGTCGAGAAATTGTGTCACTAGCAGTCTCCTATCGAGAACTACTGCCTCAATTAAGGGCGTGTGGAGACCAAGGCTACGTAAATATCGGATTGCCTTATATTCCGACCCGAGCCTGAAGAGAGGATCCAACCTAAACCTTTTTACCGGCGGATTCCACAGACCTTCCATTGCCCACTTTAGTGCTTTTGATTTTGCAAGCTCTTTGACTGCGATTTTGTATTCGTCTGAGCCATGCTTTAGCACATACATTGTGGTTCTGCTGTTATTTTTTCCGAGCCGCCTCTTTTTTGAAATAGAGTAACTGCCAAGATGTCTAGATAGATCGTCAAGCCAATTCCTACCATCGACTATTAGTCTACCTTCCGGTAACCTCCAGTATGTCTCCCTTGGATATGACATAAAATCAGGTGGTTTCATCGTCATCCTTACGCGACGCCGGATTTTCGATTCAGCTTCATTGACAGCAAAGTGTATGATTTTTCTTCCAGCATAAGTGTGCACAAGATATGAGCTGAACTCTCGAAGCCTTTTTGTAAGCTTTAGACGAGTCTGTCCTTTTTCTATAAATATACGCTTATCTGATATCTGTAAAAGACCATCCTGTCTTGCGGCAAAGATTTCGCTATCCTCTGCAATAATATCTGCTACTGCCCTATGATAGCCCTCAAGTGCAAACTCTATGTTGTGCTTGGAAGTAGTGTACGTCTTGTAGTAGCTGTAAGCCGCACCTGCATACAAAGACATCCTGCGCTTTATCTTCGAAAATGCTACAAATTCTAGCGGAAAGATTATTTCTGTACCAAGTACCCCAGTCGATCCTAAGATATCACGTACTTCCTCCAAGATAACCCGTCGCTTGTAAGTTTGCTCAATCATTGCAAGAAACTCCGCATTAGCAATCGGTTCGTAAACATGGAGTAAACGACCTACTACAAATTCACCAAGGGAGGCACTCTGAGCATCACGCAAGAGTGCTTCGCGGTCAACTGCAAGCGCAGATATCTTCGTACTGGATTCACGAAAATAGGTGTATTTCACCACGTAAGGGTAATTCTCCAGGACGATAAGGAGGTCTATGTCGCTGTCAGGACGATTGTAGCCGGCAACCCTTGACCCGTATATGCATGTAGCAATCATTGTCCGGCTCTTTGCAACTTTGCTAATGCATCTTCTGATTACTTTGAGTTCCTGTGGAGAAATGCTAGACATAGCTGGTTTTTTTCTTTTTGAGCTTTATGTTTTCAAATTCAATAATTTTGTCTTTGACGCACTGCTCGACCTTGAGGCTCGCCATAGCCTCTATAGGGATTTTCATAATATTCGCATCTAATGATACCTTTGAAGTTGGGAGATCTCTGTTCATCCACGTTTTGATGACCTTCTCTTCTAGCTTCAGATCTCTAAACCCTTCGGGGAACCGGGTGGTGATGTGCCTTATTAGACCAGGGTCGGATTTAAAGACCGCCCGCTCTTCAACGAGCCTAGTCGCGTCAGCATAAGTTCCTTCAAAAAGTGTGCTGGACACTTCATCAGATATAACCTTCATCTTGAGTATTCTGTTTACAAGCTCCAAGTAGTGCATGAACTCATGCGCCAAAATCGCATGTATTGTGCCCTTGAGGCCATAGGAAATAAGGGGCGCGGTTATCTGCACAACCACATGTAGTTGCTTGTGGGCGTCTACTACTGGTATCGTCCTTGCAAAGAGTATCCCTATCTCAGTAAACTCGACTGCAGAGGTAGAGATCACAAGGTTTGGCTCGGCATAATAATAAGGATAATTCAAGCCAGATGCTTCCTCGACTCGCTTAATGCCTTCTATAACTAGCGGAAACCTTTTCATTACAAGGTCATAAACTTTTTGCGGTATTTGGCCGAGTCTGTAGGCACTATGAACCTTGTAGAGCGGGTCAAAAGTGTTCATCTATTGCTGATGTCAAATTGATCCGCCGAAAGAAAAACGTTACTGAAATTGGACGTTCAATATGTCAAACATAATGCATTCACACTTCGCTCCAAGAATTTCTGAAATGTTAGGCTTCATATATTCTTCGCCACCTACAAGTTGCTTGATCATCAGCCCGCCGTCTGCGACAATTGTAAGGATAAACTGGTTGCTGTCAAGCTGCCTAATGCGTACAGAATGTATGCCTTTTATACCTCTTTTTGACTTGTTCTCAAAGCTCACTTTGGACCCAGAGAGGGTATTGAGCTTTTTTAGAGTTTTTTTTGTCAGGGCATTTTCGCATCTTATGTGGATTTTGGTCTTGACTATAAAGCGTGGTTGGATTACAGGTATATCGTTAATCATTTTCAACATCGCTTTGGCACCATTGCCTTTGATCGTCTTATTTTTGAGCTTCCTGCTCTTTGGATTAAAGACTCGTACGTAAAATGGCCTGCCGCTTCCAAGAACCAGGCTGCTCTGATCTTCGCTTCCGATCCATGTGAATTTTGGTGTCTGACCCCTTGTAATCCGCACCAGCTCCTTTGCAATGATGCCTTCAACACTGTTAAAGCCGGATAATCCAGAATAATTGCAGGAATTGCAGCCCTTACCGCCGCAATTTGCGCACTTGTCTTGTCTTTGCGGCAGTCCTCTTGACTTTTTGATGTAAACTCCTGCAAATGCAATCGGTCTGGATATGACTGCCAAGTCTACATTGTTCTCCTTATCTACAGTCAGAGTAATCGTGATGTCCGGCTTCCCATATTCCACCTTTTTTCCTATCAGCCGGGCGAGCCGTATCCCAAGCTCCCTAGTCAGATAGTGCTTGATATTCGCTCTTCCTCTTATTTTCAGCCGAGCCCTCATTGTGTCTTCCCTCTCGTACAGCTGAGTCGATAGCGTGGCGCCAATAAGAAAGGTGTCAAATTCAAAGCCCTTGACGGCGGCCAATATGTTGTTTGCTATAGCACTAAGGTTGTCCATCAGTCCTCGGCAGATATAGCATGGCCTACTAGACTTGCCTGTACTGATGTGTCTTTCAAGACAGTACTTGCAAAGTCTGTACTGCTTTAGCAGAGTTTTCTTGGGCATTAACCAAGACCAAGTTTTCTAAAAAATCCTCCCATTCCTCTACCCTTGTTTTGCTTCATGAAACTCTTGGAGGTGTTGTACTGCTTGATCATTTCTTTGATTTCTCCTTCAGCCAGGCCAGAGCCTCTGGCTATCCGTTTTCTCCTGGACTCATTGATAATGTCTGGGTCTTTTCTTTCTTGCTTTGACATTGACTGAATGATAAAGCGCCACTTTTCCATCCTCATTTCCATTTCGTCTAGCTTATCTTCCTTGACCATACCTGAAATTCCCAAATTTTCTATGATGTTCCTAAATCCCATTTTGCTTGCTGATTCCATCTGAGCATAAAAGTCCTCAATAGTCATCTTGCCGCTCATAAGTCGCTTTACCTGGTTCTCGTCTGCCTGAAGCTCCAGGCCCTTAGCCATCTCTAGCAACGCCTTAATATCTCCCATACCAAGCAGCCTTCCTACAAACCTAGTCGGCGAGAACTGCTCAAGGTCATCGATGCGCTCGCCAGTGCCAATGAACATCACCTTTGCGCCCGTGGCAGCCGATGCTGCAAGAGCACCTCCTCCTTTGGCAGTACCATCAAGTTTTGTAATGACAATGCCTCCAACTGAAGCAGCCTTGTGGAAAGCCTCTGCCTGTTTAAAGGCTCCTTGGCCTATCGTTGAGTCAATAACTAGGAGGACTAAGTCCGGTGTCACTGCTTTATGCATCTCACTCATTTCCTGCAGAAGACCTTCTTCTTCTTTGTGCCTTCCGGCAGTATCAATGATTACAACGTCAAGGTTCTGATCCTTGAAATAAGCAAGCCCATTTCTAGCTATTGCCACGGCGTTATTATTCTGCTCCTCTCCAAAGACTTCAACATTTATTTTGCTGCAGTTCATCTTCAATTGAGTCAGCGCGCCCGGACGCCAAGTGTCTGCACCAATGACTCCCACCCTGTAGCCATGCTTTGTGAGCCACCTTGCCATCTTCGCAGTCACAGTAGTCTTGCCGCTTCCTTGGATACCGAGCATAAGGACTACATTCTGCTTGCCAGCCTTGAAGAACGACATCGCTAGAGAAGGGTCATCTTCCTGTGCCTTGTCAATTGTCTTAATGACATCACCGGAATAACCCAGTAGTTTGGCAAGCTCCCCATACAATATTGTAACAATGTGATCCTTCCTTGAAAGCCCCTTTGGAGGCTGCTCGCCTAGTGCCCTTCGTTTGAGGTTCTGCGTAATAGATATTACAAGTCTGACGTTGACATCTGACTGGAGTAGTGAACGCTGGACATCCTTGCAGATCGAGTCGATCAGTTCCTCGTTGATGTCGGATGCTCCTACTATTTTCTTCAGAGCTCCACGAAGGCCTTCGCGCAGGTTATCAAACATCTATATTATTTCTTTTCTACTAATGCCACATCCCGTATTTCAAATATTCCCCTCTGGCCGTCCCAGTAGGTGGTAGCTGCATTGATTTGAAGCCTTTTACAATATAGCGGGCAGTCGATGACAAGTGTTTCAGCTTCACCGCCCTCAAATGTGAGATTAAATCCACACTTTTTGCTCACAGACATCAGCTTGTCAATCGCTTCCTTGTCAAGCTCCCTGCCAAGCCATCCCTTGTCGAGCCCCATTGTTGATACCCCTGCAATTATAATGCGAAAGCCGCGCTTGACGAGTTCGGTGACGTATCTTTCTGGCTCAGAGTTCCACAGTGGTGCAACTGCTGCAATTCTCTGACGTACACATACTTGCTCAAATGCCTGCTTTTGGTAGTTGCTTGAAATACCACCATAAACTATGCCGTCAATCTCATAAAGCGATTTGACCTGCACTATTGCCTCTTCAAGTGCCTTCATCTCATCCTCCTTTGAACGGCCGCTCGCTTGAAAGCCCATTAGAGGAATCTGCATTGCATCTGCAAGATATTCCGTGACCCAGCTGTTCGGGTAATGAAAGAGAGCGCTGTCGTCTGCTATGGGATGCATCGTGATAAGACATGCAACCCGATGGCCCAAATCCTGGGCACACGATATCGCAAACGTGCTGTCCTTGCCTCCGGAATAAAGCGCAGCTAGCTTCACATGAACATAGACAGGTGCACTCAATATTAACTTCGTGTCTGTGGATTGATATGTGAGTGGCTATAAACGAGAGGAGCACTAGACGTGGTCAGATTTATCCTAGAGCGGACAAGGTACTAATAGTAACAGCTGCATACGGCTCCTGCAAGACTACTACAATGGAAAGAAGAAATGTAATAACAATAGTGTGTGTGGATGCCTCAGGATCTCATAATCTTCATCAGATGATGTATGTGTGAGTGTCTCATCAGACGGCTCTTCCTATTCCTCATCAGCACCCGTATGCAGCAATTAGATAATCTATTGTATGAATGTTAGCTTTAGCTTCTAGCCTTTAATCCTCACTATCTTGATTCTGTCAAGCACCTTCCAGTACTCTACATCCCTGCCCTGTACGTCGCCTTGGGCTATGCGGTCCTTTATCTCCTCCTCTACTGCAGTTGTTTCAAAGATTCATGACATATAGTATCTTATGACGTTCTGCGAGAACACACATGGGTTATATAACCCAAAAGACAAATCATCCCAAGTTTATAATAATTGAAAACTCCGATCTGCTCCTTTGATGCTAAGTCTGGCGTGCTTTGCAGAAAGTGTGAAGCGAAACTGAAGTCAGGAAGCATAACGCAAGATGACGTTGATGCCGCAAAAAAGCTGATTGGTTTGGCGGATCGCAATCAGGATATCAACAAGTTTACATTTATTGGGGGCACAAAAGTGCATGGCGATCTTGTACTGGAGTTTCGCGGGCCTGATGTAAGCGTGCTGCGGAGTAACAAAGAACTTGCAAGCAAGATTGAAAAAGAAATGGGACAGAAGGTCTGGTTTGTTGAAACCGAGGTATCTGATAGGCGATTCATTGAAAGCCTTTTCCACCCCGCTAAAGTGCTGTCAGTCAACTTCTTCTGGCTTCCGGAAGCCAACAAGCTTACTAAGGTCATTGTTGCCGATGACCCAAAAAATGTGCCAGTAAATATAGAGAAACTGGAAAAGATCGCAAAGGCTATCAGGAACATTGAGCTGTTAGTAGAGTTTAAGAGTAATCAAAAGAGGATCTAAGAAAAATGGTGCTGAACGACATCAAAAGGACTCATTATGCACGCCAAGTTGACAGCACACTGATTGGGCAGCAGGTAAGGGTGGGAGGATGGATAGAGGATATCCGTGACATTGGTAAGCTTGCTTTCGTAACAATTAGGGATGCTACAGGTATATGTCAGGTCATCGTGACAGGTGGCAATCTCCAAACTGCCCTGCAGGCGCCTAGGCAGAGCGTAGTAACTGTTATTGGCACTGTACAAGAGAGCAAGGCAAGAGACTTTCTTGTTGAACTAAAGGCAAGCGAATTTGCTGTTGTTACAGAAGCCCTCCATCCTCTGCCAATAGACCCTACTGGTAGGGTCGAATCCGCCATAGACAAGCGGCTTGATGCACGTGCACTTGATCTGAGGAACCCACGGGTAGCAGCCATTTTCCGGCTCCGCTCAGCAGGTCTTAAGATCATCAGAGACGCACTTTCCTCGCAAGGCTTTATTGAGGTGAATACTCCTAAAATAATCGGCAGTGCAAGTGAGGGAGGAGCAAACCTCTTTGGATTTGAATACTTTGGTAAGAGAAAGGCATACCTTGCACAAAGCCCGCAATTGTACAAGGAGCAGTTGATGGTTGGCCTTGACAAGGTCTTTGAGATTGGACCGTACTTCCGTGCGGAAAACTCGCATACCGTCAGGCACCTATCGGAATTTACAAGCGTAGACATTGAAGCCGCATTCCTTGACTACGAAGAAATTATGGATATTCTCGAAAAGGTAGTAAGAAAAATCGTTATCGAATTTCATGAAAATTTCAAGCCTGACCTCCAGGCAGCTGGCGCTAAGGAAATCTCGGTTACAAAGATAGACAGACTGACCTATGAGCAATGCCTAGAGGAACTTGCTAAAGAGGGCGAAAAGCTGGAGTTTGGCGACGATCTGTCAGATTCAGCGCTTAGAAGACTTGGGAGCCTGCATACCGGATTTTACTTCATAATGGACTGGCCGCTCAAGCTTAAGCCCTTTTATATACACGGAAAAGAGGAAGACCTTAGACTCTCAAAGTCATTTGACCTTCAGTACAATTACTTGGAGCTTGCATCAGGGGGACGACGATTGCACGATCCTATAAAATTGCGGAGCCGGGTTGCAGAGCAGGGGCTAAACCCTGCTACGTTTCAGGACCACCTCAAGGCTTTCGACTGGGGCATGCCTCCACACTCTGGATGGGGACTCGGCTATGATCGCCTGCTGATGGTCCTTACCGGAGAACAGAACGTACGGGAGGTTGTTCTATACCCAAGAGACACCGATAGGCTTACCCCTTAGGACTGACAATGGCTATAGCAATCTCCTCTACGATGTCGTCTTCATCATACACGAAAGCCTTCAGCTGGCTTTCGGTGGTTGAATAAATAAGCCATATGACAGGGTTTATCTCCATAAATTTTATGTCAGTACTGGACGGGGACGGCTTTGCGGGATGTGAATGGAAAATTGCAATCACCTGCATCCCTTCGCTCTCAGCAAGGTTGTATGCATGTAGGAGTTCTGCAGGCTCAATGCTAAATGTGACAGGCGACTCATCGATATTTCGCATGGGCAAAATCTTGACTACCTTGCCATTATCACCCAGAAGGAAGGCACAAGACTCATTAGGAAGCG
>Ga0075418_10000787_pt1 | contig 34498 bp, 37 predicted proteins | sample SoiMetdeltSBSDD2_FD_81776 | JGI IMG/M metagenome (GOLD analysis project Ga0075418, IMG submission 81776) | Bulk soil microbial communities from a Populus tree surrounding site in Tennessee, USA - Soil MetaG P. deltoides SBSDD2 | ecosystem: Environmental > Terrestrial > Soil > Tree plantation... | reverse complement strand
GCAAGGGCTGGCCTTTTTCGCTTGGACTAGAAACGAGTTGCCGGGATGCAAAAACTTTAAGTCTGAATTCAATTCGAGTCAAGCGCAAATCTTACATAGTTAAGGGCTTATTGCTGGGCACTTCGTGTAGCGAAACGAATCTGAGCAGCCAGCCCACCTCTGCAGTAATTGGCACTGTCGTGAATTGGCGTGAAATCGCCTCTCTCTGTTCGCAGCTCCGCTGAGGGATAGGGGATAACGAGGAGCGAGAAGCGAAAAGCGAGTGGCAATCAAATCACCGTCGCACCCGCTTCGATCATCAATTTACGCAAAAGCGATCGGTGGCACTTCGATTCATCGGCGCAGTAGCAGCCAACCGAAAGATTCGTTTGCGATGACAGTCGGGCGAGAAGGGCGATCAGATGGGCGGCCCATGGCGCGCGCATCTCTTTGCGATACTCGCGCGCAAAACGCGTCCATCTCGCATCGGTGAACGGTTGCGACGTGGCCCACGAGAATAGGTCTGGACTCGGAGCGAGTTCAGGAACCCAGACATCGTAGAAATCACGGGTCGCAAATTCCGCACGAGGCACACCGCGCGGCGGACGGCGTACGGTTCCGAGACGAAGGCCTTCGTCAGGATGACGTGGCGTTCCCAGGCGAACCACCCGCAGCGACATGCTCAGCGGCCCGCCGCCCACTGAATTGCGCCGACGAGTTGACGCTGGAATCGCGGGTCCCGCCAGGTCTCGGCGAAATGACCAAGCGCGTTGTAGTAGCTTCGTCCCGATCCAAACGACTGCGTCCATGCGAGCGGATAATCGCCGGTGGCTCCGACCGACGGCGCGTCAAGACGCAGGAGCACGTGCACTCGCGGACGCGGGTTGTCGCGAAACGTGTAGAACTCTTCGTTGATCGAAAACCGATCGCCCAGACCCGCGGTTGACGGGCTCGACGTATCCTCGACGACGACCACCGCCGATTGCGTCCACGGGTGTTCCTTGAAGTAAGCACCCACGAGCCGGCCGTAATCGGGCCATTCGTATAACGTGTCAGTCGCGCTGTGCACGCCGAGAAAGCCTTTGCCCTGCGACACGAAATTGACGATCGCGCTCCTCTGAGTCGGAGTGAACTCCAGCTCTCCCGTCGTCAGCGCAAAAAAGATGACGTCGTAGGCTGAAAGCGTTGTCGACGTGATCGATGAAACATCTTCTGTCGCCGACACCGTAAAGGTTCCGCTCGAGGCTGCCAGGCCGTTCATCACGTCTTTGGCGACGGCGATCGAATCGTGACGAAATCCCCTGGTTGCAGTCAGCATCAACACGCGGACCGGCGATCCGGGGTTGGTCGGCTGCGTGACACCACCGGAAGACGCCGAGGGTGAGCCGGAGGAACACCCGGCGATGACCGAGAATGCGACGATGAGGAGACCGCCGCGGAAGATCATGATCCCCCTGAGTAGCCCTAGCGCCGGACGCGCGACGCGCTGGTCGACGTTGACTGACCCGTCAGTACCTTCCAATGGTCTTCGGCACGGCGGATGATGCCAGGAACATCCTCGGCGAGCAGGTGCCGCGTTTTCACCAGCGCATCTGCCGCATCCCGAACCTGCTGCAGGTACTGGTCGCGCGATCGATAGCGCTCGTCAATCGACCGGCGCGAATCGCCGGCAGTTTCGCGCGCCGCCTTCGTGGCGGAGAACGGAACGTACGATCCAAGCAGCGGATACAACTGATCCGGCGCTCCGACTTCCGCCTTGCGGAAGTTCCACCCAGTTACAGTCGCGAGCGGAACCGACACGTCGGGCAAACGGATTCCCGCGCGCTCGTTGCCATCACGATCGACTTGCGGGACCAACAACGGCAGCGGCGTCCCCGGCGCACCGTCCTGCGGCAGGAGCGGATTGGGCGCGCGTCCACCCGCGGTCAATCCGTTCGGAGATCGAAGGTTCGGAATCGAAGGGAAGGTCACGTGAGCCGCGATCGTCAACGTTTTGTCCGAGAGCCGTGGATATCGGCTGTCGGGCGGCGGAGTGCCTTTGAGCACCCACTCTTCCATTCCGACGAGCAACGCACGCATCACCCACCAGTAGTCAGTCGGATTGTCTTTCTGTTGGCCATTCGACGCCGTCGGCGGGAACGACGCAGGTCCATGTTGCGAGCCGGCGAGAAAATAGACGCGTTCGTTGGCAGGCAATTCGAGATCGCGTGAACCGTCGACGCTCGTGTGCACAAGCGCGGCGACGCGGCCGCCGCCCCAGTACTCGACAGCTGTGTTCGTGTAGAAGATTTTCGGCTGATTGGTGCGAGCGCGTGGATTCTCGAGCGCACCTTCCTCAGCGCCAGTGACGGGATCCCGTTGTGATACATCGGCAAACGGAAACGATGTCGCGGTGTACGTGGCAAGACTCGTCGGCGTCGCCCAGCGCCGGTTCAGATCGATCCGTGCCGCCCCGGCGATGTGCGCCATCACGCCATCGAACGCTGGCCGCCCCTTCTCGTCGGTGTTGAATCCTTGGTAAAGGAAGTTGCGCAGAAAGCGACCACTCTGTGACGAGCCGAACCCGACGGCAAAACGCACCCGCGGCGCGTCCGATCCATATTTGATCCACGCGGCCGTATCTCGAACGGATATGAATCCGACGCCACCGACTGGCGGATCCGCAGCCGTGTAGGAGACCTCATACCATCGTCCCGGCTGGAATCCCTCGTCGACGGTCACAGTCGTTCCACCCAGGTGCCACGCGTTTTTGGCAAGCGCCACGGGCGTCGCGAGTGGGGCGTCGCGCACGGTTAGCGTATTCTGCGATCCCTCGGGATCGACCGGAGGGTAAGGCGCCAGATCGTTGACAGTGAATTCGCGAGCGTTCGATGCCGGTGTGAACCTCGCACGGAGAATGCCGCGAATGCCAGCGGCCGACGGCGCGTCGATTCGAACGGCACTCTCTCGCTTCGGCACATCGAACTCCCATCCGACACAGACGACCGTGTAGCCACGACTGAACACAAATCCATCGCCGGCTTCGCGATCGACCGCGAGTCCGGGCCGATTGAAGCTACCGATCACTGTCTTGTTGCCGCGATTGACGACATCGATGAGCGCGATCCCGTTTCCGCGCGCGGCGTCGCGTGGCCGGTAAATCACGACGTCGGCGGAGAACTCGACCCGCCCGTTGGCGTTCTTCGGCGCCTTGTCGAGATCGACGACAAGCTTGTTGGCCGGATCCGCGGGATCCACCGCGAAGAACAAGCGGCCGGAGACCTCGTCATAGGGACCGATAGACCCAAACGAACGCCCTCCGCTGACCTCACGCGTGGATCTCGCTTCGAATCGAATGACCTCGCCGTCCGCAAGAGAGGGTATGACCGTGAGTAACAGCGCAGTTGCGATTGAGAGCCTGGTCATATCAGAACTCATTAAATACCCACACAGAGGCTGCGTAAAGACACCTTCACGGTCATGCTGACCATTCGTTCATCTCGTCATCAGATGCCGATCGTACCCCGCACGAACGAGCTCGTCATACGCATCCCACACCTCGTCGGGAATATCTTGCGGGATTTGAAACCCTCGCGCCGGGTATTCGCGAATGCGTTGGAGATCGCCGACCATGATGCTGATCACATCGTCGACAGTGAGCGACTGGTGGGAATAGCGGGCGAAGTAATCGTCCATCGATAACTGCGGTGACGTGACGCGGACGGACTTGCCGGGCCACACCTTCTGAAATGTTGCGAACGTCCGACGTTCCATGTATGGCTTCTGCACCAGGATGAAGGTCCCGGGGTCGAGCCCGCGTAACGCGAGAAGATCGCGGGTGAATGCCACGTTCTCTCCCGTATTGGTCGCGCGGTTTTCGATGAGGATGCGATCGGCAGGCACTCCCATCCCCACCGCAATGCGAGCAAACCGTTCCGCCTCGGGATCGCTCCATAGCTGCCTGGTAATCGCACCGAGGCCGCCGGTGAACACGAGGAGCGGCGCCCAGCCATCCAGGAACAGCCGCGCACCACGTTCGGCGACGATCGTGTCGTGACTGCAGAGGACGACAATCACGTCAGATTTCTGCAGCTCATGGTTCATATGGTGGTATCGCCAGACGCGTTCCACCAGGGGTCGCACTCGTTCGTCCATCTCGCTCTCGAGTTAGGTGGTTTCTTGACAGTCCACTCGGCAACGGTGAAAAATTCCAGTGTTTTGCGCTTTTTCCATATTCACAAACAGGTCACACCATGCGAACGATATTTTCTCTCACACTGGTTCTCGCCACAGCCACGTCCCTGACCCTGCCCGCACACGCTCAACAGGCGCCGGCCGCGCCGGCGGCTCAGACACCTCCCGCCGGAGCCAGCCAGACACCGCCGCGGGGCAACCCGAAGGACACAGAAGTCTGGGAACCGGTGCCTGCGGTCGTGACGCCGGGTCAGGCCAATAGCGATCCGCCGTCAGACGCGATCATCTTGTTCGACGGCAAGAATCTGGATCAATGGGTCTCGGTGAAAGACAAATCACCGGCGGGATGGAAGGTTGCCGATGGCGTGATGACGGTCGTGAAGTCCGCCGGCAATATCGAGACGAAGCGCAGCTTCAAAAGCTATCAACTGCACCTCGAATGGCGCATCCCGACCGAGATTACTGGTTCCGATCAGGCGCGCGGCAATAGCGGACTATTCCTTGCCTCGACTGGCGGTGGCGATGGCGGATACGAGCTGCAGATTCTCGATTCGTACAACAACAAGACCTACGTCAACGGCCAGGCGGGCAGCATCTACAAGCAGGCCATCCCGCTCGCCAACGCGATGCGCAAGCCCGGCGAATGGCAAACGTATGACGTTCTCTGGACGGCCCCCACGTTCAATGCCGACGGAACGGTAAAGACGCCGGCCTACGTCACCGCATTTCACAACGGCGTACTGATCCAGAATCACTTCGAATTGAAGGGCGAGACGCTGTATATCGGCAAACCGGAATACAAGAAGTACGACACGGCCCCGATCAAGCTGCAGGCGCACGGCGATCCAAGCCCGCCGATCAGCTTCCGGAATATTTGGGTCAGAGAATTAAAATAACTGAACGTAGGGCGCGGTCTTCAGACCGCGCCTTGAAGGCGGGGTCTAAAGACCCCGCCCTACATCGCCTTCCCAACGCCGATCACTCACGGCTTACCAATACTGCCGATACGCCTCCGCGGCCGTCGTAGCGGATTGCGACCTCGAAGTGCTCGTCGACGGCTACTGCTGCGGCGCGCAGCTGTTTTAGCGAAGCTTCAGTCACAGTATCGCCAACCTTGAGACCGGATCGCTTCAGCACTTCTCCGGCGGCATCAGGTGACACACGCTCGCTCTTGAAGGCGACCAGGTGCAGGGGACCCTGATAAGCTTCGCCGTTGTTCACGCGGATTTTGTCCGCTACACGCTCAGCGCGGATGTGCTCCATCTTCGCCTTGACGTCAGCCGCTTTCGTCTTGAATTCATCACGCTGACTCGGTGACAGGTTCGGATCCCGCAGTCCCTCCTCGAGCTCCGCCATCATTCGCTCGAGTCGCTGGGCCTCGCTCAGTTCTCCTTTCTCTTCCTTGATTTCTACGTTGTACGCGACACCACGATACTTCGCGTTTGCCGCCGCAAGGGTGAACCGAAGAGTTGCCTGTGTTGAGGCCGATCGCACCGCCGATGGCGAGAAGTGCCAGCTCAGCACGGAGCTGAGCGCAGCCTTCCTCAATTCGTCGGCGCCCGAAAGCACGCGCGCGTCGGATACCTCGCCCGTATCGTCGACCGCAATGTCGAGCAGCACGTCACCTTCGACCTTCTGCTCGATCGCATGGCGCGGATACTCCGGGAGCTCACCGTGGAGCAGGTGCTCTCCCCCTTTCACGATCTCGACAGGCTTGGCGCCTGCGGAGCGTGGCTGACCTTGCGCCTGCAGCGGGAACGAGCGCACGGCAAATGTCGCCGCCAGTGCGAGGGCCGCCGCGCTGGCACCGAACGAAATCATCAATCGACGGGTGGTCATAGTCTTCTCCTGCAGAATTTGCGCGACGCGCTTCTTCAGCAGACTTCGCCGGAAGAACGCTGGCGCAGGTGTGAGGAACCCGGGGGATTTACCAATCGCAACGGCCAGCAGCGCCTCGACGTAGCGCTCCCGCGAATCGACGAGGGCGATCGACTCCTGATCGACCACCTGCTCGCGCGTCAGTTGAATGCGTCCAACGAGCCACCAGACGCCAGGATGGAACCAGAGGAGCGTTCGAACACCCTCCTCGAGCACCTGGTACATCCAATCGCGACGTCGCACATGTAGCAGCTCGTGACAGGCAATGGCGTGTTGAACCGATGGCTCGAGCGAGGCAATCGTCGGCGGAAAGACGATCACCGGACGCCGCAGCCCGAACGTGATCGGGCCCGCGACCCGGGTGGAAACACACAGTGCGGCGGAAGTCCCCACCAGGTCCTGCGCGCGGGCGATCGCGTCGGGAACCGGATCGAGAGCGTCGGCATCATGCCTGATCCGGCCGAGCAGCCAGGCTCCAATCGCGAGCCATGCCGCCCGGACGACGATGCCGATCCAGAGCGCGATCGCGATCAGACGCTCGATCGACGGCCATCCGGGCGCGGCAGCGAATTCCGCAACCGACACCGTGCGCGCACCTGCCTGCGGGATCGAGGCGGACGTCTCGCCAATCACGACCGCCTGGCTCATGACCGCGTGCCACGGTTGACAGAACGGCAGCAGCAGGCAGACGACGAGGATCACACGCCAATACGCAAGCGCGGCGCGCGGTTCGTCGATGCGAAACGCTTTCGCGAGCAGATACCCGCCCGCGACCAACACGCCTGACTGGAATCCAAACGCCGTCAGGTTGCGCAGCCACAGGTCGGTCGTCATCGCTTCTTTCCTTTCGCCATCATCCGCGTAATGTCGCGCAGATCGTCCTCCGAGAGATGGGCATCCTCGAGGAGATGGACGACGAGCGGCTGCCCTGCGCCGTTGAAGACGCGGGTCACGAAATCGTGCACCATGTGGCGAATGACTTCGTGCTTCGGGCGCGCCGGTCGATACACATGCGCCCGATCCTCCTGACGGGCGCGCAGGTAGCCCTTCTGCTCGAGCGTTTTCATGTTCGTCAGCACGGTCGTGTACGCCACGCTGCGCTGCTGTCGCAGCTCTTCGTACACATCGCGGACGGTGACTGGTTCGTCGTGCCGCCACACGATCTTCATCAGTTCGAGTTCGTGGGCGGTCAGGGTGGATGACTTCGGCCTCATATCTACTAGTTATCTAGTACTATTTAGCCGTTGTCAAGCGCAAAAAATGGGTTCTTCAGGTTCTTCACGGTTCGTCTGGGTTCTTCGAGGTTCGGAACCTCGTAGAACCCTAGAACCGAGAACCCTAGAACCCGCAGAACCTGATCTACCCGGCTTTCTCGATGTGAATAAGGTAGGCCTCGACCATGATCAGATTGCGCTCCCCTGACTGGCGAATGATGCTGAGGAGGTTGTCCATCTTGACCACTTCTTCCAGCTGTTCGTCGATGAACCACTGGAGGAAATTGCTGGCGAGGTAATCGGTCTCTTTGACCGCGAGATCCATCAGGCTGGTGATCTGACGGGTGACTTCCTGCTCCCACTTCAGCGCCGCTTCAACCGCCGCTTCGGCCGACGCAAACGTTGACACCGGCGCGGCAATCGACGGGATGCGCAGATCCCCTTTCGTATCGAGCACGTATTTCACGAACTTCATCGCGTGCTCTTTTTCCTCTTCGGCTTGATCGAAAAACAGCTTCGCGAGCAGCTTCAGCTGGCGCTGCTGAAAGTGTCCGGCGATGCTGAGATACTGCATGCTCGCGCCGAACTCGTGGCCGATCTGCTCGTTGAAAGCTTTGGCGAGACTGGAACTAATCAACAAAATCGCGCTCCTCCCCCAGAATCATATCAAGCCCGTGAATCGCTAATCACTAATCGCTACTCGCCAATCGCTAATGGCGAATCCTTGAATCGTTGAATCTTCGGATCCGACCGGATCCCGGACCACGGATCCCGGAAAACGCTCAGCGGGCGTTGGCCGTCAGATGGATTCGTTCTAGTGAGAGGCAAGCGTGCGGAGACCCACCTGTTACGTGCCCTGAAAGAGCGGCAGGCACGCTTCGGCGATGCAGGTAATGTGACGATGATCGGTGCCGCAGCAGCCGCCCATCACGTTGAGCCGTGGCAAGCGACTCATCAATCGCGCGTAATCACCGCCGAGTTCGGCTGGATTACCGGTATCGAGTTCCGGTGAGTCGTTCAGCTCTGCATGGCTCTGCCGCGACGCGTTCGCTCGCACCGCGCGAATGCGTCCGATCCAGTCGCCCGTCTCTGCAACGGCATCTTCGAAATGCGTCGGGTGCGCACAGTTGATGGCGTAGTACGCCGGATAGCGGCCGGTTTTCGCGTCAACTTCCTCAATCGCCGATCGCAGCGACTCGCCGGTTGGCAGACGGCCGTCGGTTTCGACGGTAAATGAGATCGCAACCGGCAGGTCGGCAGCGCGAGCGGCTCGAACGATTCCAACCGCCTCCGCCACGTAGTTCATCGTGATTGCTGAAATCATATCCGCCGCGGTTCCCGCAAACGCCTGGACCTGGTCACGGTGATATCTTTCCGCGTCGGTCTCCGACATCGCAAACTTGGGAACGTACCCATCTCCCCGCGGTCCGACACATCCGCTGATCACGATCGGACTCTCGCCGGTCTCGGACTCCTCACGAATCTCCTCGAGCAAGCGAATCGCTTGCCGGTTCGCGTCGGCCAACGCATGCGCCGAGTAACCGAGGCGAGCCCCCCAATCGCCACTGGCCCTCCATGTCGCACTCTCGAGGATCAGACCGGTTCCGAATCGCTTCGCGATCTCGGCATAGGTACGGAAGTATTTGCGGAGAGCAGCAGTGCCGTCGGCGGTCTTCAGGAGATCGAAGGCCGCAAAGTCCGGGAGCGACAGACCTTCATGGAAGATCAGTGTCGTTTCGATACCACCGTCGGCCAGGAACAGCCGTTCGCTCAACTGCGGAAGGTGACGTCGATACTTCGTTACCATGGCCACACAAAGAATAGACGTGCGCAGAGGGCAAATAGGTTCGGTCTAGCGGAAGACAATGCCGGCGCGGACACCCAGCATAATCGGAAACTGTCCCCGTACTTCGACCCGAATGCCGGCACGGCGACTGGTCCACCAGTCGACTCCGCCCGAGAGGAGGATCATGCCGAATTCACCCTCTGGGCCCTGGAACAAAAGCGACAACCCTCCAGCCATGAATGGACGCGCGCCTGACCGCGTCCCGTCCTGTCCGAAGTGATAGGTGGCTTTCAGCGTCGCCGCCGCCATGTTCAATGAGGGCTCCGATCCCGTTCCGTGTCCGCCGCCGAGTGCGTAGGTGTCAGGCGGGAAATAGACGTAATCGATGTCCGCGCCAAATCCCACCGACCCATTCAATCGTTCCGCGCCAAATCCGACCTGCCAGGCGGAATCTCGATGACTCAAGGTTTTCACCAGCGCCGGCCCGCCGGTCGCGGCGGCGATAGCCGACTGCGCACTCGCCGTTGGCGCATGGATCGCGATGACTATCAAGACAGCGAGCGATTGCCGTCCGAGTCGAACATTCTCGATGCGCATCGTGGCCCTCCGTGTATCAATGTGAGAAGGGCCACAAGGGAGGCTCACTGCATTGTCATTTGGGCCAGCCTATCGCAGTTGGATGCCGAGGTTCATACATCCCCAGTTCCTGCCCGCTTGGCAGGCGCACCTGGGTGACGCGCCCCCACGGCTGATCGTGGATGGCTCCGGTCTCGACACCTTTCGCGCGCAGCTCGGCGATCGTGCCTTCGATGTTGTCGCACATCAGATAAAGCTCGTGGTACTCGCCGTCGTCGGCCGGATGAACCGCGAGCTCGCTCGGCGGTGCCGCGAAGATCAACCAGCCTCGTCCAGCATCGACAGAGCGGAACCCGAGAACGTCGCTGAAGAATCTCCGCGTCTCGTCCGCCTTGGTTGAGTAGATGAGCGCGTGCATGCCGATAATGGACATTGGTTGGCCTCCGTGAAACGTGCGGCTTGCCGACGCGAACGCGCCGGTTCACCAATCAACCGGTAATGACCCGCGACGCGCGCGCGCCTGGTGTAGCGCCGACGGCACGAGCGATCGCCGAGGCGATCTTCCATCCACCCGTTCCTGACGGCTCGATGGGGTTGGCGTAATCCGAGCGTTCGACACAGATGCCGCGAAGATCGATCACGCTGGCGCGATAGCCGAACGCGACGCGCAGGATGACGTCATTGAAGGTCATCAGCGCCACTCGTGCCGGCCGCGCCAGCTCGGGATCGAGCGCGCCGTTGTAGATGGTGCATATCGTCACGTCGCGTTTCAGGCCGATCAGACGATCGATCAGGCACCGATACCCTTTCTCGAACGCGTCGATACGGCTGGCAAACAGCAGCAAGACCTCCGCCGAAGATCGCGCGGGCGCTTCGAGCAAATCGCTGTTGAGAAGCGCATCGTTGCCGCCGACCGACAGGACAAGATGAGTCGCATCGCTGGGAACACGATCCAGCTGCGAACCCACCTCTGCTGTGCTGGCGCCGTCAACAGCGAGTAGCGTCGCACGCCACGTCCACGGAATCAGCGACGCCAGGTGGCCGACCACGTCCGGTTCGCCGCGGGTGTACGACCCGTTATCGAAGATGGAGTCGCCAAGGAGGACGATGTGTCCCGTCGATGGAGGGTTCATGCCCACGAAACGAGGGAAGGGGACAGCTCGATGGTGGACCTCACGGGTGCATTGTATGCTGCAGCGGCCCGGTCACCTCTTCGTCGCCGACCAGATACCGAGCGAATTCCCGCACCCCGAATATTCGCCGAAGATCATCGTCCCAGTCGCTGCGGTACCCGAGCTGAACGAGCCGTAGACCTGCGTGTAATTAGGACGGTCTGGTGCGCCTGATCCGTACCCGAAGCCCGGTCCCATGTACGGAGAGGCGGGATTCGGCGGATATCCGATAGGCAAACTCAAGTTGGGATAGGTATTCGTGCCGGAGCAGCCATTGAAGTTGTACCCGATATCGAGGGACGTCACCTTCTGGTCTGCCACGCTGAAGGTGATCCGCATGCCCTGCGATGTCATCCCGCTCCATTGTCCTTCGTAGCTGGCCATCACACCCGGAGGACTCGTCGGAGGCGTCGAATTGCTGCTGCACGCGCTGGCGCCAATCGCGATGAGCAGCGCGAAACGAAGCTCGATACGATTCAGCCAGGAGCGCGGTCCCATGCCAGATCCCTTCGATCAGTGACCCTTTGCGCGGCGCTCGTCGCGGCGGTCGGTGTCGCGACAGACAAAATTCGACGCGTCGTTGATGCTGCCCGTGCCGGCGTATACCGCAACTTCCGGGTAGGGGCACAACGGCCGTGTCCGATCGACGATCCTGTTGGCCGCATGGCTGGCAACGATCTGAGCCGGCGCCTGACCACGTTCAACCCATTGCTCCAGCGCGCCCAGCATGTCGAATGTATTCGGTCCTTCCCCGCCGCCGCAGTGTCCCATGCCCGGCGCCATGAAAAGACGATAGGCGTGGTGAACCTTCGCTCGACCGCCGAGTGCATCCAGCACGCGCGAATAATACTGCGTGCTGTTGCCTGGGGAAATCTGCGGATCGCTCCACCCGTGGTACTGAATGAGCTTCCCTCCGCGATCCAGGAATGGCTTCAGATTCGGATCGAGCGCGTTGATTATGCCGGCGTCGGCTTCTTCCGCGCGCGCGACGTCGCGATCGCCGCTGAACCGTGAGATCTCCCATGTCGGTTCGCGAAAGACGAGAAACCGAAAATGATCGAGCCCGGTGGCGCGAGCAGATGCGGTCCACCCGAGATCGGTCCACCCCAGCTCGCTTCCCCGCTGCAGGCCGGTTATCTCGCGGGCTGTCGACGCATTCGTCATGGGAGAGTAGATCAGCCGCGCGGTCTCCACCTGCGGAGCCGTCAAACAACTCCGGTCGTCGGAACCATGACAACCAAGCGTGGCCGGATCGAACGTGCACCGACCGGGATTCTCGAGGAGTCCATCTTTCACGCCGTCGTCGGCGTCGCAGGCATCGAGGACGGCCTTGTGCAGCCGCTCACGATCTACCGCAACCAGACGTGCGGCGTCATGCTTCTCCAAGTGCTGCGCAATGCGAACCGCTTGCGACGCACGCGAGGTCCAGTCGAGGGCCGGCGCGCCGGCGACAATCCCGTCGAAGTCATCCGGAAATCGCTGCGCCTCTTTCATCGCCTGACGGCCACCTGCCGAGCAACCGTTCCAGTACGAGTACTTTGGGCCGGCGCTGTAATACGTCGCAACGATTTTCTTCGCCGTCGTCGTCATCTCGTGGACGGCGCGCCACCCGAAATCAATGACCTTCTCAGGATGCCCCAAGGCGAAGCTTGCGCTCCCACCAGTGTGCCCGGTGTCCGTAGAACTGGCGGCGTAGCCCCGGCTGATCGCCGCCATCAACGCCGTATAGCCAATCGAGCCGTTGAAGGCGCCATTCCCGACCGCCTGAAATCTGCCGTTCCAGTCGGACGCTGGCAACCAGACTTCGATCTTGATATCGGAATCGCTCGTCGGTTTGAGTGTTGCGGCGACACGACAGAACGCGGGCAACGCCCGGACCGCATCACCGTTAAGCTGCACCGGCGCATTGAACGCTCCAGCTTGAACGCTTTCAGCCAGATTGATGATGACACCGGGCAGTGTGAGTCCGGAGAGCGCTTCGCACGATCCCGCGGCGTCGAGAGACTGACGCGCAATTGCGGGAGCAAGGGCCAGCGACGCGAGCGCGGCGATGACCATCCTGACGAGCGACGTCCGCAGATCCGGAGCGGTCATTTACTGAACAACTATTGGCGCAGGCGCTTCGACACGTTTTCGAGGCACGTTGTCGATTCGCACGATCCATTTGAACGCGCGCTCGGCGGCATCCTTTGCCGCACGGCTCCAGTACCCAGATGCCACGCCCTTGACGTCCGTTTCGTGCTCGCCGAATTTCAGATGCACGCGGATGAGCACATCGCCCAGGGGCGTTACTGACGCGCCGCCGAATCCTCCTCCCGCCTGGGTCCTCTCCCGCTCAATTACTTCGACGAGGACGGTCGCGTCCGCTGCGCTGGTCACCATGACGAGGCCGGCTTTGCGGCCGAGCGCCTCGCGGACATCCTTCACGGAATCGAGTCGTCCCTGCTCTTCCTCGGTCGGGGTCTTATCCTTGGGGTCGGCGGTAAAGACGAACACGCGAGGAGCGGGTGACGAGGATTGATTGGCGACGATGCCGGCGCTCAGTGCGAGAGCCGCGGCGATGATGAATGAGGTTCGCATGACTTCAGCCCTGGAGCGACGGGGACCCATTCGTCCGTCCAGAATGGGCCGGCGGGCGTGGCACTACGTAATTTACCCGATCAGGAGACGCGCTGAAATCGAAATGCCATCCGCTGGCCCACTCTGGCTCAATCGAACCAGAAGTACTTCCAATGCGGCTGCGGGGCATCGTGAACGGCGTAGTACCCGCGCCTGAACTGCAACTGCTCGGGCGAGCGCCGCAGCAGATCGGAGTCGTGGCTGGTCATCTCGTGTTCGTCGCGAGGGTTGAACATCACGATCCGCGCCAGTCCCGTCGAGTAGCGAGACGCGAACCACATGACGCCGATCGGCACGAGCAGCAGGCCCACCCTGCCGAAGGTCTGAGCCATCGCCGACATCGGCACTGCAAGCGGATCGTATCCGCCGGGCAGGAACGGCAGGAGCGTACAGAAGATGATGACAGCGACCGTCACGATGAGGCCGACGGCGTGGGCGATCATTTCCCGGTGTGTGCTAACCTCGCATCCGTCACAACCATTCGGCCACTGCCGCGATCCACACCGCGGCGGGAACGAGAATCACCTGCGCGAGCACCGTGCCCACCAGCCGCGTTCCCGTGAGCACCACAACCGATCGACGGAAGTACGGCTCCGCCACCTTGCCGGCAGCGACGTCGTCGATCATCAACGACAAATAGGGATCGAGAAACACGAACATTAGGATGGTCGCGACGCCATTGACGACCGCCGATAGTTGACTCGCGGTGACTCGCAGCTCTGGACGAAGGTAGCCTGCATACAGGGCCGCAAATACACCGACCGACCAAATCGAGACGGCCACCGTATTGACGACAGCGACACCCCATGGTACCCGCTGGTGGCGAAGCGACGTCACATTGGTCCATCGTGGCAAGACCACTGACTCACGAATGTGTGCGACGACGGCTGGGGAAGTCAGGCGACGAAACGTTCGCAGCGGCGACCGATGCGTTCCGAGAGATGTCACCCACCGCGAGAGGAGACGTTGGAAGGTTGGAATCAACACCCCACCAATTACCGTCGCCACCGTCGCCGACGCCAGGAGCCATCGAAAATCGGCGAGTCCACCAGCGACGCCCGCGGCGATGTTCTGTTCAACTCTCTTCGCCAGCAGCGGTGCCTGAAATGAATTCGATGTGCGCGAGACGAGGACGAGCACGTTGAACAGCGACAGCGATAACGCGATCCGTCGCGTACGCGTTCCGGCGATGCGAACGGAGTAGGCGAGGGTTCCGATGAGGTGAATAACGAAGGTCAGTGCGCAAATGATCAACAGGCCTGAATCCATACCGTTACTCTTCAGCGTGACGACCTCTCCACCTCGGGCCATCCCATGCACCGGGCGGCAGGTAATGAAACCGGATCAGGTACACGTTGTCGCCGGAGCCGTGCTTTGCCATCTGCAGCAGGTCGTCGACGCTCGCGAAGCCTGACTCGCGCGCGAGGTCGTAGGTAATGTCGTCCATCGAGATTGGCGTGATGGAGTCAACGACGATGTGACCATCGTCCATCTGATACCGATTTCCAACCTTCACGTGCGGGCGCGTCCACACGCGCACGCTACATCGGATCCGGCCACGTCGGATTCCTTCACGAAGGCGCTTGGTGAAGACCATCTCACTCTGGGTGTCTGCTGACCGAAATCGGCGCCCGCGCAAGCGAGGAAGAACTGGCGCTACTGTCCACTCCCTCGCCCGCCGCGCCCTTGACCCTGCGGCGGAAACTCCAGATCGACAGGCCAGCCAGCGACGAACACGTGACGGATGCGCGGGCTCTCGAGCAGATTGCCGTCCGTGACGATCACATTCGCGATCTTCCCCTTTTCGATCGTGCCGAGCCGATCACCGGCACCCGCGAGCCTGGCGGCGTTGACGCTGAGCGCCTTGAGCGCCGAGTCTTCGGATAATCCGCCTTCCTTCACCGTGCGTCCGACGCTGCGCACGAAGTCGACGGGATTCTGCAGTCCGCCGGTCGTGAACGCGAACGGGATCCCGGCCTTCTCGAGCGCGGCCGCGACTCTGACGGCGCTCTGACGCATGTGAGTCACGCGAATCGGCGTATCAACTTCTCCGCCGCCGCGGCCACCGCCGAACCCACCGCGTCCGCCAGCCCCGATCGCCTGGAAGTTCGTCGACACGATCACTCGCGCCTTCGCCGCCTTGAGTTCGTCGAGGACATTCGCCGCTTCGGCACCGCCGACGATGATCGGGTCGAGATTGAACTCCTTGGCGAACGCGAGGGCGCGCACGATCTCGCGTTCCTCGATTGCCTCGAACGCGACAGGCATCTTGCGATCGAGCGCCGGCGCAAGGGCATCGAGCCCAGGCTCGAACCCACTCACTGCCGCATCCTTGTGACGATCCATGAACGCGCGCGCATCCTTCTGCCACTGCGCGTCGAGAAACGCCTGCCGGGAGAACGCGATGACTCCGAGAAGCGCGCCCGGATAGCCTCCGCCGCCTCCGCCGCCTTCACCTCCGCCACCGCCGCGGCCGGTCGCAAACACAACGTGCTGTGCGACACCCGATCGTAGGACCACGCTGCCGCGACGATAGGTCGCGAGCGCGCTGATCTCGTTGGGATCCGGCGGAGCGGTGATGTTGACGAGCGCACTCTGCCCTCGAATGATCCCTTGAGCGGGAACAGCAAGCGCCGAGGTGATGCCCGCCGCCGCCAGCCGCCGCACCAGATCTCCGTCGTAGACGACGATGCGCGATGCATCCACATCCGGATGAAGGAACCGCGTGCGCGCCTCGCGTTCCTGATCGGCCCAGGTGATGTTGTCCGGGGTCGCGACCGTCGTACCGCGTCCGCGGCCAGTCGGAACGGGAGCCACATCATTAGCGGCAGCCGCGACGATGCCACCTTCCACGATCGTGCTATTGGACATGTCGATGACGCCCGGATACACGGCGAGCCCGCTGCCATCAATCACAACAGCATCGGCTGGAGTCGCCACGGAAGGACCGACGTCTTCAATCACACCATCGCGCAGTACGACGGTGCCTTTTTCAATCGGCGCACCCGCGAGCGTGACGATGCGCGCATTCGTGATGGCGAAACGGGGAGCGCGAACCGGCATCTGGCCGCGCACCGTGAAGCCTGGCAGCGCCATCGCGACAGCGGCGAGGGCGATGACCAGGAGTAATCGCACAAGACGGCGTGTCATCAGTGGTCTCCTCAGCGCGACATGTACTTCTTGAACAACTCGACTTGCGAGTTGTCGAGGGGGAGGTCGCGCCCGGCGACGATCACGTGCCGTACCTGCGATCGGACTTCCAGTGGATCACCGGTGAGCACGACGAGATTGGCCACCTTCCCGGCGTCGATGCTGCCGACCTGACCGTCGACGCCGAGAATGCGCGCCGCGTCGAGCGTCAGCGCTTTGATCGCGTCATCGTGCGAGAGACCCCACGCGACGGCTCGCCCGGCCTGGAACGGAACATCGCGCGAAAACTGGAAGCCGCCGCTCGAAAACGCAAACGTCACACCCGCCTTCGCCAGCGCCGCGGGCGTCTGATACGGGTAGGCGTGGAATTCATCTTCGCGCGGGGGCAGCGAAAGAATGCTCGACAAGATCACCGGCACATCGCGCTGCTTCAAGAGTGGCGCGATCTTTTGTGCGTCGGCGCCGGCTTGCAGCACGATGCGGATGTTCTGGCGATCGGCAAGTGCGATCGCGTCGCGCATCGTCTGCTCGGTGTTCGCAGCGACGTAGAGTGCCTGACGACGATCGAGCACCGGCAGAAATGGCTCGAGCGTCCAGTCGACTCGCCGGGTCGCAGGCTGTTTCGCGTAGGCGCGCGCACGCTCGAGCAGCTGATTGAACGTCTTGATCGGATCGGGTCCTTGTGGCGGCGCGGCGGCGCCTCGTCCACCGCCTCCACCACCACGGCCTCCGGTTCCGCCCGGATAGTTGAACGCCAGCCCGGCTGACGGCCGCAGTGTGGCCTCCTCCCACGTCCATCCGTCGAGATTCATCACCGGAATCTCTCCACTGATCGTGCCGCCGCCTGGCCGCACGCCGATCGTCGTGATGCCCTCACTGCGCGTCACCGGAATGGCGATGCTGTCGGCCTTGTACGCCACGCGCGTGCGCAGCATCTGATCGAAGGGCAGAATCTCGGTCACGTCGTCGTAGTTGCGGACACCGGGCTCGTTCAGTCCGATATCGGTACTCGCGTCGATCATCCCCGGAATCACGGTCGCGCCCTGCACGTCCATGGGTTTCGCGCCAGCTGGCACCGCAACGTTCGCGCCCACGGCTTCGATGCGATTGCCCTTGATGACAATCGATCCCTTCGGGATGACAGGACCAGAGACCGTCACGATGCGGGCGTTGGTGATCGCCCAGGTCGGGCCGTCAGCGTTGCCCTTGATGTCGAATCGTTCGGCCGCCGACGCCGGGCGCGGTGATGCCTGTGAGCCGTTCGTCGAGCCATTCGTCGTCTGCGGTCCAGTGGTCGTCGACTGCGTTCCATTTGTCGCCGCCGGCGATGCATCCGTCGTCGAACGTCCACTCTTCTCCCGTTGGATTTCGGTAATCCGCTGCAGGTCCTTCTCCCGGTCGTAATACGCGACGCCGTCGATGTAGCTGCGCTCGACAATGGCCGCTGTCGAGAGCGGGTGATGGTTCCAGATGACGACGTCGGCATCCTTGCCGGCCTCGATTGAGCCGACACGATTCTCGACCTTGAGTTGCTTCGCCGGATTGATCGTGACCATTGCGAACGCCTGTTCGTCGGTGACGTCTCCGTATCGCACCGCCTTGGCCGCCTCCATGTTCAGCCGCCGCGCCTGCTCCGCATCGTCCGAATTGATCGATACGACCACTCCTTTGTGTGTCATCAACGACGCGTTATGAGGAATGGCGTCCGCCGCCTCCATCTTGTAGCCCCACCAGTCGGAGAACGTCGATGCGCCGGCATTGTGCGCGGCGATCTCCTTTGCCACCTTGTAGCCTTCGAGCACATGCTGGAAGGTCGTGATCTTGAAGCCCATCTCGTCGGCCAGGCGGATGAGCATCAGGATCTCGTCGGCACGGTAACTGTGTGCGTGAACGAGACGCTTGCCCTCCATGACTTCGACCAGCGCGTCCAACTGCAGATCGCGGCGAGGAGCAAGGGCGTCCTGAGCGCCCTTCTTTTTGGCTTCGTAGTCCTGCCACTCCTTGCGATACGCCTTCGCGCGCGTGAAGGCATCACGGATCACGTACTCCACACCCTGGCGAGTCGTGGGAAAACGTTCCGGGTTGCTTGCGGCCTGACCGCGCTTGCGCGTCACGTTTTCGCCGAGCGCGAACTTGATGCCGGGGAGCGCCCCCTGAAACACCAGATCGTTCGCGCGTCGCTTGCCATAACGCAATTTGATGACGACTGTTTTTCCACCGATCGCATTCGCGCTGCCATGAAGAATGTTGGCGGTCGTCGTGCCGCCAGCGAGATCGCGATAGATATTGATGTCGGTGGGATCGAGGACGTCCTCCATGCCGGTCATCGAGCTGACCGACACAGTCCCTTCATTGATGGCGTCGTTCGCGATGTGAGAGTGCGCATCGATAAGGCCAGGCGAGACGAACTTGCCGGTGGCGTCGTATACATCGGCGCCGGACGGGATCGACACGTTCGTACCAACCGCGGCGATTTTGCCGTCGCGGATGAGGACGGTGCCGTTGTTGATCGTGCCGCGGGTGGCGGTCAGGATCGTTCCATTACGAATGGCGACGACTGTCGGCGCGCCCTGAGCAAACACCGGTGATGTTGCTTTCGTCGGCCCATCCAGCACAACGACGGCGACTGCACCGAGTGCGAGACAACCGCATAACCAACGGCCAATCACGTAGACCTCCGACGAAAGAACGCCCACACGGCGAGCGTGGCGGTAACTCTACCGTACACCGGCGTACCTTCCTTCGAATCTGGTCATTGACGTGACGGATGCAAGTGCCGCTACTTGCGATTCGCCTTCAGGACTTCCGCGAACCTCGCAGAGCGTTCTTCCCGGCTCATCGCCAGCGCCCAGTTCCACGCCCCTTCGTAGTCGTATATGCCTTTCAGCGTCTTGCCAAATGCGACCTCCCGGTCGGCGAAGTCCTTGCCGTACAGATCCACGTACAGGTCGTAGAGATACAGGAACAGCAGCCGGTGCTCATCGAGATCCGCCGGCCGCACCTTCAATTGCGCGTTCATTCTGTGACCCAGCTCGTGGACCAGCGTTCCCTTCTTCTCATCGGCCTGATAACTCGCCCTCAGTTTCATTGGGGCGCCACCGCGTCCGGAGAAGCTGGGCCCCTCGTAGATCTCCGCCTTGACGTGTTTTTCCGGGAATCTGAGCGTCGAAATCTTTTCCAGTCCCTCAATGATGCGGTCCCCTTCCGCAGACCAGATCCCGCGGTATTCACCAACCGCGGCGACGAAAAGCCGGTTTCTTCTCCTGAGGGCTAAAAGTGACGTCGACGCGGTGGTTTTGCGCGAGCGTGAAAGTAGACATCAGGACGAGAATCGGAACTGTCACTGTAAGCCCGCTCATATTCGCTCTCCACCGTGCTTAAAAACGGATCAAACCGGAGTTACTGTCGTTCACCGAACCAGTAACACAATCCATCCGGCGCGACGACGTAGAACACCTTCCATGAGCTGCCGCCGTGCTCTTCGATGGAAAAGTCGGAGAGCTCCTTCTGTAGACCGTTGCTTTTGAATTCCGCGAATAACGATGGCAGGTCGTTCACATGGAACGCACACCCATCCTGCGAGGAGTCGCCGCCATTCTCGGCCAATCGCATCTGCACCTGGTCACGAGCCAGCACCGCCGACTTTTGAGGGACGCTGTCGCGGCTCACCACTCGGAATCCAAGGACTGTTTCATAGAAGGGTAAAGCGGCCTCGACATCCGCTACGGGAAGGTTCATGTTGTCGCCTTGATAGCCAAACGCTTTTTCGAGTGTTCCCATCGGACGACCGCCTTCCTTCACGATCGACGTCCCGCCGATCCACCCACCCAATCGATGCCTCGACCTGTCGCCTGACGAATCCGCTCTGCGAGCTGTCCTGTGTGGTGCTGGAGGTGACGCAGATTCACGAACTGATGCTCGAGCTTCGACATCTTGTACCAGGAGAAGCCGCTTTCCGCCGCAGTCAGATCGAGACGATCGACGGCCGAATCAACCTTCTCGTCGCACCGTTCACAGTACGCACGGATTTCGTCAACTGAATAAGGAACGATCGACTCAGATTTGAAGAAATTGTACTCGGGGCGGTGATGCTCCCACGGTACGAAAGCCGATTCGGACGGCTGAAGATAGAGGTCGGTATAGAAGAGCGTATGGTACGCCACGTGCCAGAACTGGTTGACGTACGATGCGTCCGTCCAAAGAGCCGGCGGGCACGCATCAATCGCGTTGCGCAACATGGACAGCGACGCGTGATACTGACTCTTGAGTACAGCCTGGACGGTCATCGGTCACTCCGTCATCGAACAACCCGGGATTACTTCACGAGATAAAACACATCCGTGCGAATCTGTGACGGATCCGCGTCCCATTCGTTTTTCCAGTGACCGTAGATCTCCCATTTCGGACCGGCCAGTCGATGGTTCGCGCCCTGTGCCCACTCGTGAATGGCCTGGTGCGCGGCGCCGAGTCGGTGGTAGGGGCCCAGATGCGTCACCCAGGCGACGGTGCCGGCGGGCGTCGCCGAGCGAACGACCTCACCATCCTCCGTGAACGGTCCTTCCAGTTCGACACCGACTTCGAGCCGGATCGAATCGTCCCAGTAGACGGCGACATGCCGGCCTGCTTTCGTCTTTTGTGCACGGACTGCGTTCCACACGAGGCCGCAGCACTCAGGCACGACGCGCGACAACTCTGACGAATGCGCCTGGCGTCGAAGAACGGCTAGCGGAATGCTCTCGAGTTGCTCGAAGTGAACGTGGTAGGTCGACATATCTCTGCTCAAGCCGCGGCTGCCCGAAAGTACCACTCACAATAACGAACGACATACGCCAGGGCGGCGCCGATGTACGCGGACCCGATTAGTGCGAATACGGCCAGGCACAAACGCCACCCCCGCGATCCGCGCGTCCTCCACAAATACCATGGGATCACGACGAGCCATGCAAACCAGAGAAAGAGTCCTAAATCATGGACGGCGCCCACGCCGGTTCGCTGCGCGTCGCGCTGCAGCCACATAATCACCGCGATCAGCGGCGCTACCGAGAAGAACAGCGCGACAATTGGCGAAGGTTCAGCGTCAGCGATCGTGTACAGTGCCGACGAGAGCGCGCAGAAGAGTGCCGTGATTTTTGCCGTGCGCAAACGATCAGTCTCTCGCGTCAACGAGCGGCTCGCATCGTGTGATCCCGCGTCAGAGCCCATGCCACCATGTAGGTTGCGCAAACGATGACACAGCGCATCGCAAACACGCGCAACGCGGGGCTCGCGTGAAGCGCAGGAAAAACCGGCGCGCCCGTCCCAATCGCTCGGTACATCAACCATGGCGCGTGAAGGAAGGGAGCCGCCACGGCAACGACACCCCACCGGACCGGCCGGCCGAGCAACATGCGCAGGGCGCGCCATACCGTAATCACGCCCAGAAGAGTCACCAGCGCGGCACCGGTTCCGATCAACAGCCGGAATTGTTCAAAGTCGTACCGAAAGTCCCTATCGCCGCTCAGTTCAATCCACCTATGTGTCACTGACGACAGCTCCGCCAGCGTAATCGCTCCTCTCGCTGTGTAGTAGACGCCAAGTACCGCCAGCGCGGCGGCAAGCATTCGACGAAGTATCAACACTGCTGCGAAGCCTTTTCCCGATCGCGAATCAACAATCGCCGATTCTCACTCTCACGCTGCATTCATGTTTAGAGATAAACAAGAGAAAGGAGAAGGGAGAACCTGTGTGTCTCTTAAGACACGATGGCAGCGTGACGGTGAAGAGCGTTGATTGAGATGTCGATCAGCGGGTGCTCAACCGCATCTCATTTGTCGCCACAAACCCCAGCCGCTCATACAGTCGCCGCCCATCGTCCGACGCGTGCAGCACGATGCGCCGGATGCCACGTGCCGCGAGGTCCTGTAGGAGCGCACGCATCAGCGCGTCGGCCACGCCGCGTCTTCGCCACGTCGATTCCACGTAGACGTTGAGAACGATCGCCTCGGGCCCAAGTTCCAGATCGTCATTGTCGGGACGAGGCCGCGGCAGAATCGATCGCAGTTGAACGCCGGCGCCGCCAACGACCGCGGGATCTGCAGCGGATTGCTCGGCGACCCAGGCCAGGTACTCGCCACGCGGTAGCGCATCGCGCAGGTACGATGCCGTCGCGCGCTCCAAGGCATCCATCTGGTGAGCGGGGAGGGTTCCCATGTCGTGAAACATTGCCGCCCGATGGTACGCGAGAACAGCGATATCGTCGACTGTGGCCGGGCGCAGGTTGAACAACTGCGTGCGATCCGACAGCAGTGACATCGTGGTAAGGGATTTCTAAGCGATCGCACCGCGCTCGCTGCGGTGCTTACGCCGTCCAAGCCAGAGCAGTGCGATGGCAACTGCCCAAAACCACACGTAAGCCGCCGGCACGACGATGGACTCCAGCCGCAATTCTGCCGCCATATCCCGGCCAATCGCACGCTGCGCCCACACGCCGGCGATAAGCGCCAACACCGAGACGCTACCCAGAATGCGGTGATGAGTTCGCCACAGACGCACGCTAACGAACGCCAACCACGCGGCGCAGATGGCGAGCGCGGAGTACTCGATCCAGAACGTCGTTGCATCGTCGGTCGTGATGTCATCGAACGCTGCGAACACCAGCAGCAGTGCGACGATCGTAATCGCCGCGTCCCCGACAACGCCGATTCCGCCCGTTGGCCCGTCGGAACGATGATTTGTCATCAACATACGCTCAGCCTCTTTCGCATGAACACGCACGGCATGGATCGCCCCGACATCAGGAGCGCCTCTCCTGCCGAAAGTTCTTCGAATCCGTTCGCCTTATAAAAGTCGACGCCGGCCAGCGACGCCTGGATTTCGATGCTCGTGGCGCCATGTTCACGGGCGTGCTCTTCCGCAAGACGCAGGAGCCTCGTGCCGATCCCGTGTCGCGCGGCGACACCTCGAACGTAGACCGAGACGCCGTCCTGCGCGTCATCGACCCGATGCGTTGCAAACCCCAGCACCGTGCTCTCGCCATGGATGCAGCCGATGGCGATGAAAAATACCTCACCCTCTCGCATCGCTTGCAGGTACACGTCGGGCTTCAATCCCGCCTTCCAGACGTCAACGAGTTCCTGTGGATAGAAGCGTGGACCGATTGACTCGATCGAGTCAATGTGGGCCGCGGTGATGGCCTCGGCATCGGCTGAATCCGCGCGACGAGTCTCAATCTCTACAACTTCCATGATCGCTAATTGACCGCCGCAATTCCTCTAAAACGGCCTCCACTGCAACTCAATGTATGCAAAACGTGCGAGCGCCATGCCCAACGCGAACACGGCTCCCGCTCGGAATGAAAACAAAGCAGGCCTTGCCTTTCCGCGTTCGACCCAAAGATCCCCGAGGCGGTGCATCACGAGTCCAGTGCCGAGAGGCGCAAGAAGCAAACTGAGACCCGGCCACGGTGACCCTGGACTCAGTCGACGGCTCACGACGATCAGGCTGACCACGCCTGCACATACCCCGAGCAAACAATGCCCGATCGAGGCGATGACCGGCGGCAGGCGCCTTTGCCGTCGCGTCGAGTCTGTGACCGACTCCCAGCCGAGGCTTACGAGGAACTCGAACAGAACCTCGCCAACTATCTCGATCACGACTTGGAGCAGCAGTTCGAAGAGCGCTTCGATCATGCGCTCTCACTGGCCCGCTGCGGCGCAGACCTCGCGCACCCCCTTGCACCGAGATACGCTGCTCCAGAATGTGCACCAGGCTGCAAAGCTTTCGTCTGACTTCGCGTCGATCGGATGGTCACGATGACGCGACAGCCGCAGGCGATCCCGGCCGATCGTGCCGGCGACGTCGTCGCGGCGCAGCGTGCCGGTGAAGTTCACGTCGAGCGCGGAGAAACTCAGACGGCCGCTCCTGGCATCATAGGAAACATTGCGCAGCGCTTCGCACGGCGGATCGCCGCACAAACCTTGATGATGATCGAGCAGACCGATCAGCTTTCCGTTGTGTCGCCACAGCTCCAGCGAGTAGCCGTAGCAGTGCTCTCCGTCCTGCCCCTGGCGAACGTTGCCGAACGAACCAACAGGGGCGAGCGCATCGGAGGTTCCTTGGACAATCGATAAGACACCAGCGATCAAGAGGACCTGGATACGCATCGACCCTTCCTGACTTCCGCCCAGGCGGATGCCACGAGTGCAATTGTTACGACTTCCCAACCATCGGCACGAACCTGACTGGCAGCGTGGCGATCGTCTCCATTCCCGTCGCCGTCCGGCGCATGATCCGCAACTCCTGATCGCTGACGCCGACGGGGATCGCCATCAGTCCGCCCACTTTCAACTGCTGCACCAGCGCGGGCGGCACCTCGGGAGGCGCCGCGGTAACGATAATGCGATCGTACGGGGCATGCTCGGGCCACCCCAAATAGCCATTGCCCGTGCGGACCTCGACATTGCGATACCCGAGGTCCGGGAGTGTCGCGCGCGCGCGTTTCGCCAGTGGTTCGACAATCTCGATCGTGAACACTTCCTTCGCCAGCACACTGAGGACCGCCGCCTGATATCCCGATCCAGTTCCGATCTCGAGGACGCGATGCTCCGGCGCGACCTTCAACGATTCGGTCATGAAGGCAACGATGTAAGGCTGGGAGATTGTCTGTCCGTAGCCGATCGGCACCGGGAAGTCGCCGTAGGCGCCGCCCCGAGCCGATTCAGGAATGAAGAGGTGCCGCGGCACGCTCAGCATGGCGGAGAGCACGCGCTCGTCGCGGATATCGCGTCTCTTGAGCTGTTCCTCGACCATTCGCGCGCGCTCGCTCTGCCAGTCGCGCACGTCTGGCTGAAGCTCGCACGTCGCGGAAATGCAGAAGAGGACGGCGATGAAAAGAAGAGCGACCGGCAACACCGTGCCTCCGATGATAAGAGGAAACGGAGATCCTCACCTCAGAGGAAGCAGAGCAAGATCTCCCGCCTCGGTTCGGCGATCACGATCGACCCTTCCGTCCGACAAGGAGCGCGAGTTCGCGCCACTTCCAGTAGCAGTCGACATCGGCAAACCCGATTTCACGCAGCCACACTAATTGCGTGTGGACATCCAGAAGCTTGTTCGAAGGATCCTCGTCGTCGACCGTCCGGCCCATTGCTTCGAGAAATTTCGCATGGCCGTAGTCGGATGCGGAGGCAACATGCTCCAGGTTGCAGAACACGCCGCCCGGCGACAGCGCATCCCAGATCTCAACGTAGAGCTGACGCTTTCGCTCATGCTCGACGTGGTGGATCGCAAAACTCGACACGATGACGTCGAAAACCCCGAGTGATGGAAGTGGATCTTCCAGATTGTGCGCCATGACCTGCACGCGTTCACTCCCGTCGAACCGCTGACGCAGCCGCTCGAGCATGGGCGGTGAGAAGTCCACCGCCACCCCGAGCGCCGAGGGGCGAGCCCGAAGGACCAGATCGAGGAGTCGTCCGTCGCCGGAACCGAGATCGAGAATCCGTTGAACGGTCTCGGGCAACTCGTCGAGCAAGGTGGCCTCCCCCTCGCCTCGATGCGGAACGCGGTCGGCTTTTTCAAGGTACCCGAGCGCGTGCTTCGCCGTTTGCCATTCACTCATCGTGTCCGTCCAACGCGGCTCAGTATCACATCATCCGGCGTGGGGTCCAAGCGCGAGATGCCGGTAATTTGTAGTGACTAATCAACACCGTTCTCTCTCACGCTGCGACGGGCCACGGCTTTCCGAGCGATAACGCTCCTAATCGAGCAACCGCAGCCCGGGTACTGACGCAAGCAGCTGGCGCACGTCGACGGCATCCGGATTAATAAATGCCGCGCGTTCGTGGGCTATCGACGCGAGCCAGTAACGTCCGCTGGCCGTGTAGAACGCGAGATCCTCGGGGCGATTTGGTGCGAGCCATGCGTAGAGTCGTCCCGCGTCTTCGAGCAGGACTTGCGCGGCGGCTGAAAGTTCGTAAAACCGTACGACTGCCGCATGTCCTATGAGCTGCGTTCCCGGCCACGTGTCGGTCGTCTCTAGACGGATGAGTGATGAACGAAGGGCATCCTCAACCTGCTTTCCGTTCACATCAAACTTCAATTGATGCCGCCACGTTAACGAGAATGTGCTTCGCGCCGCGGCCGCAAAGCGGATGAGTGCGACGTAGGTCGTACTGCGAGGTTCCTTTTCGATGGCACGTAACTTCGACGCGTTCATGTTTGAGTCGAATTGTCGAGCGGCGTCAGATTCGTTGAAAGTTCTTTTCAATCTCCCGTCGCGTGATCCGCAACACGACGGGACGTCCATGCGGACAGACGCTTGAATACGCCGTGCGACGCAGCTCCTCGAGGATGTAGCGCATCTTCTCCATCGTCAGCGGATAATTCGCCTTGACGGCAGCATGGCACGCCATTGTTGCTGCGATCCTGCGCAGCGCTTCCTCGACGCGAGATCCGCGGTCGAGCCCCTCGAGATCACTGGCCAACGCGCGGATAGCGGCCTCGCATTCACCCGGATCGAGCACCGCCGGAAGCGCGGAAAGACGGACACTGTCGCCGCCGAACTCCTCGATCTCGACGCCGAACTTCTCGAGCGTCGCCGCATGTGGCAGCAGCGCCTGGCGCTCAGCGGGTGACAGCTCGATGAGAAGAGGCGTCAACAGCCGCTGGCTTTCGAGCTGGCCGGACATCAGCTTCTCCATCACCTGTTCGAACAGCACGCGTTCGTGCGCCACATGTTGATCGACAATCGCAATCCCTTCATCGTCGATCGCGATGATGAACGTGTCGCGGAACTGGCCCAACGGAATCATTGGGCGGATAGCGTCAGGGTCTACCGGATTCTGTGAGGTGCTGCTGGGTCCTGCCAGGTTCGGCGGCGCGTTGCCGTCAGCCACAGAGTTTGCAGACGCAGGCTCCATCAGATTCCGCCATGGTCCGAGCGGTTCGGGTGCCCACCGGTTTCCAACCGTCGCGCCGGCAAGGACACCAGGAATCGCCATCGGACGCGGCTCCAGCTGGCGCGGCGAGAACGGCGTGAATTGCAACTCGGGAGCGCGGCCTTGCCCGAGCGCTTCGGCGAGCGCGCGGCGAAGCACTTCGTGCACCAGTGACTGCTCGAGAAACCGCACTTCCGCCTTGGTCGGATGAACGTTGACGTCGACGCGATCGGCTGGCATGCGGATGAAAAGATGCACTTCGGGACTGCGTTCTTTGATCGTCGCGACGCTATAGGCTTCCGAAATCGCATGCGCGATCGTGCGGTCCTTGACGATGCGGCGGTTGACGAATACGTTTTGCGCGCCACGCACCGGCCCCTGATCGCCGAGCGCGGCGACGTACCCGTGAATCTGCAGTCCCGCCGCCTCTTTGCGGACTTCGATCAAGTCGAGGCGCTCGCCAAACAGCTGATAGAAGCGGTCACCCAGACCGTTCGCCGGCGGGCACTCGAGCAACTTTCGTCCGCCGCTGATTAGTGAGAATCCAACCTCGGGATACCCGAGCGCCATCTGTGTCACGAGGCGCGAGATCTGTGCCGATTCGGCGCTGTCGGATTTTAGGAACTTACGCCGTGCCGGCAGGTTGTAGAACAGATCGGCGACTTCGATCGATGTACCCTCGGGCGCGCCGATTTCGCGCTGCGAGGCAACCGTGCCGCCATTGACGCGAATCTCGGTGCCTGACTCGCTTCCGCGCGCGCGTGTGCGCAACTGGAAATGCGACACCGACGCGATACTCGGCAGGGCTTCGCCTCTGAATCCCAGCGTGTGAATGGCGTCCAGATCTTCCGGCGTCGCAATTTTGCTCGTCGCGTGACGCTCGATCGCGAGCCGCGCGTCCTCCGGATCCATCCCTTCCCCATCGTCCTCGACACGAAGCAGCTTCTTGCCGCCGAGCTCGATCGTGATAACGATGCGCGTCGCCTGCGCATCGATCGAATTCTCGATCAGTTCCTTGACGACCGAAGCCGGACGCTCGACGACTTCGCCGGCGGCGATTTGATTGGCGAGGTGAAGGGGAAGACGATGGATGCGAGCCATCTCGATTGCCGATTGTTGATTGGCGAATGCCGATTTGTCGATTGCTGATTGTCGATTGCTGATTGGGGATTGTCGATTGGAGATTGTCGACGACCAGGAACCAAACACAATCATCAATCCACAATCATCAATCCACAATCATCAATCCAAAATCGTCAATCCACAATCGTCAATCCACAAATCCGCAATCTCCAATCCGCAATCCGCAATCGTCATATCCAGCCTTTCTTCCGAAAGTACCCGAGCATCGCCGCCGACAGCGCGAACATGATGCCGCAGACCCACCAGAACTGCGCATGTTCACCGCCCGGCAAATGCGGCAACGGCACGTTCATGCCGTACATGCCGGTCAGGACGGTCAGCGGCATGAACAGCGTTGCGATGATCGTGAGCACCTTCATCACCTGATTGAGCTGGTTCGACACCGCAGACAGGTGGGCGTCGAGGATGCTCGTAATGCGATCCTGAGAAAACATCGCCTCATCCGACAGCCTCACCAGGTGGTCATGAACATCGCGAAAACCGTAGGCGAGCTGTTCGCTGATCATCGGGAATTCGCGGCGCGCCAGCCGGCCGACGACGTCGCGCTGCGGCAACACGGTCTGGCGCAACGACGAGATGTCTTTCTTGAAATTTAAAATGCGGCGTGCCATTTGCGTGTTGGGGCGCTCGAACACTTCTTTTTCGAGTTTGTCGAGCTTCTCAGACAACTTGTCGACTTCGGGCCGATAGTTGTCCACCATCGTGTCGACGATCCGGTAGAGCAACATGCCGGGCCCTTCGCCAAGCATACGGGAGTCACGGCTGCACACCACCCCGACTTTGCCGATTGACCGTGAGACACCGGGATGTACGGTCACCAGGAATTGCGAACCGAGAAAAAAATCGATGTCCTTGGTGGTGAAGCGATGCTCGGACGCATGAAAATCGATTCCGTGCAGAATCACGTACAGGTAGTCGCCGTACGACTCGATTTTCGGGTGATGCAGCTCGCTGAGAGCGTCTTCAATCGCAAGCTGATGAAAATGAAAGGCGTCGCTGAGGACTTTTGCCTCGTCAGGAGTCGGTTGATCGAGATCGACCCAGACATATATGCCGCTGCCAGGCTTGATCCAGGCGGGGTCCACCCGATCGACGAGCTGAGTGGACCCGCCCTCGTGCTTGTAGATCCTGATCAATCTCCGACCTTGGAGGTGAGCGCCGCCTGTGCTGCCGCAAGTCGAGCAACCGGCACGCGGTACGGCGAACAGCTCACGTAATCGAGGCCAACCTTCTCGAAGAACTGAATCGACGACGGGTCGCCGCCGTGCTCGCCGCAAATCCCGAGCTTCAGGTTGGCGCGCGCGCCGCGCCCCTTCTTCACCGCGATGTCGACGAGCTGTCCGACGCCGGTCGCATCGATCGTCGCAAACGGGTTCTTCTTGACGATCTCGAGCTCCTGATACTGCGGCAGGAACGAGCCCGAGTCATCGCGCGACATGCCGAGCCCTGTCTGCGTCAGGTCGTTGGTGCCGAAGCTGAAGAACTCGGCCGACTGCGCGATCTCGTCTGCCGTGAGCGCGCCACGCGGGATCTCGATCATCGTGCCCACCATGTAGGAGAGCTTCCTCTTCTGCTCCGCCTCGACCTCGCGTGCCGCCTGGTGGACGACTTCGATTTGGAGATCGAGTTCCTTCTTGAACCCGACGAGCGGGATCATGATCTCCGGGCGCGCTTTGATCCCTTTTTTCTCGACGATCGCCGCAGCCTCGAAGACGGCGCGCGCCTGCATCGCCGAAATCTCGGGGTAGCCGATCCCCAGGCGGCAGCCGCGGAATCCGAGCATCGGGTTGAACTCGTGCAACTGCTCGACGCGCTGGTGAATGCGCGCGGCCGGCACCCCGATCTTTTTCGCCAGCTCCTCCTGCTGTTCCTTCGTGTGCGGCAGGAACTCGTGGAGCGGTGGATCGAGAAAACGAATGGTCGCCGGGTATCCGTTCAGCGCCGTGAAGATGCCGACGAAGTCCTCGCGCTGATAGGGCAGCAGCTTGGCCAGCGCAGTCTTTCGCTCCTCGACCGTTTCCGCCAGGATCATCTCGCGCATCGCGTCGATGCGGTCCCCTTCGAAGAACATGTGCTCGGTGCGGGTCAGGCCGATACCAACCGCGCCGAAGGCAACGGCGTTGGCCGTCTGTTCCGGCGTGTCGGCGTTGGTGCGGACGACCATGCGTGTCGCATCCGAGCACCACTTCATCAGCTGCTGGAAGTTCTTGAACTTCTCCGTCTTCCTGGCCGCCTCGTCCCCGTCGATCAGCCCGGCAACGATTTCCGACGGCGCCGTTTTTACCTGGCCGGCGTAGACCTTGCCGACGGTACCGTCGATCGACATCCAGTCGCCTTCCTTGAACGTCTTCCCCTCGACCGTGACGGTGCGCGCCTGATAGTCGACTTCGAGCGCCGATGCGCCACAGACGCAGACCTTGCCCATCTGCCTCGCGACGAGCGCGGCGTGCGACGACACGCCGCCCCGCGCGGTGAGGATGCCTTCAGCCGCGATCATCCCGCGCAGATCTTCAGGGGACGTCTCAACCCGTACGAGCAGCACCTTTTCATTCTTGTCGGCGGCGACAACGGCGCGCTCGGCGTTGAGATAGATCTTGCCGGACGCCGCGCCAGGGCCCGCGGGCAATCCCGTTGCGATCGCCTTGGCCTTGGCCACTTCGCCGACGTCGAAGACTGGAGCGAGCAGTTGCTCGAGCTGGTCGGCCGGGTTCCGCAAGATCGCGGTCTTCCAGTCGATCAACTTTTCCTTATACATGTCGATCGAGAATTTCAGCGCCGCCATCGCGGTTCGTTTGCCGTTGCGCGTCTGCAGCATGTAGACGACGCCGTCCTCGATGGTGAATTCGAAGTCCTGCACGTCCTTGAAATGCTTCTCGAGCGTCTGACGAATGCGCTCGAGCTCGGCATACGCCTTTGGCAATGCCTTCTTCAGCTGCGCGACTGGCTCCGGTGTCCGCACGCCCGCGACGACATCCTCTCCCTGCGCGTTGATCAGGAACTCGCCGTAGAACTCCTTCTCGCCGTTGGCCGGGTTGCGCGTGAACGCCACGCCCGATCCCGATTGATCGCCGGTGTTGCCATAGACCATGGCCTGGACGTTGACGGCGGTGCCCCACTCAGTCGGGATGTTGTACTTGCGGCGGTAGACGATCGCTCGATCGTTCATCCATGACCCGAACACCGCTCCGACCGCACCCATCAGCTGATCCCAGGGTGAATCCGGGAACTGTTTGCCGACGCGCTCCTTCACCAGCCCCTTGAACCGGGCCACGAGCTCCTTCAGGTCGTCGACTGTGAGCTTCGTGTCTTCGATGTGCTGGTGGTGACGCTCGCTCTTGAGCGCTTCGATCACCGTCTCGAACGGTTCGTGGTCCTCGTCGGCGCGCTTCTGCACGCCGAGGACGACGTCTCCGTACATCTGCACGAAGCGACGATAGCAGTCCCAGGCGAACCGCGGGTTGTTGGTCTTCTTCGACAGCGCCTCGACGGTCTGATCGTTGAGACCGAGATTGAGGATCGTGTCCATCATCCCGGGCATCGAGTCGCGCGCGCCCGAGCGCACCGACACGAGCAAAGGATTTTTCAAATCACCGAACGTCTTGCCTGTCTGTTGCTCGATCGAGGCAATGCCCGTTTCCATTTGCTGGCGCAAGGCCGGCGGGTAGGTTCGTTTGTTCGCGTAATAGTAGGTGCAGACGTCGGTGGTGATCGTGAACCCTGGCGGCACCGGTAGACCGATGCGGCACATCTCGGCCAGATTCGCCCCCTTGCCCCCGAGCAGCGGCTTCATCGAGCCGTTTCCGTCCGTTTTCTTTCCGAACAGGTACACGTACTTCGCACCCTTGGCACCCGAGGGACTCTTGCCACCCGCGGTCCGGTTCGCGTCCTTGGAGGTTTTCACCTTCGACGAAATCGCCTTCGCCTTCGCCGCGGGTTTGGCAGTCGATTTCTTCCGTGCGAGCGTCTTCGCCATTCGATTTCCCTACTCCGTTTGCGGAATGATTTCCGAAATGTCCGCGAGATCGAGAATGAGGTCGCGCAGATCCGCCATGAGCGTCAGGCGCGCGTCTCTCGTCCGCACGTCGTCTGCCATCACGAACACCTCGGTAAAGAACCTGTCGACGGCCGCGCGAAGGCCGGCAATTTCAATGAATGCGGCGCGATAGTCGCTGCGCGCGGCGGCAGTTTCGATTCGCGGGCGACGCGCATCGAGCTCCTCGAGCAGCGCACGTTCTGCCGCCTCGGTAATGGCGCTGCGATCGAGCGCACCGGACGATCGCCGTTCGCGAGCGATATTCTTGACCCGCTTGAACAACACGGCCAGCGCCTGAAAATCCTCCGACGCGCGCATGCCCTGGATCGCTTCGGCGATCCGCCTGGCGCGGAGCGGACTGACATCTCCAGCCGATGTCGCGGCACGCACGACCTCAATCCCGAACCCACGTTGTTCCAACGCAAACCGTACTCGTTCGGCCGCGAACGCGAGGGCGGCCTCGGACAGTTCCGGCGTCCAGGGACCGGTCGTGCCGGTCGTTCCTTCCGCGGCGCGCGCGAGAATCGGTCCAAGCCAGACTTCCCTGTCGATCCCCGTTAGCTGCGAAAGATCCATGAGGATCCTGACGGCCCCCTGCGTCTGCCGCCGCAATCCAAATGGATCGCGAGACCCGGTGGCACGTTCGCCCGCCTTCGTCAGCGAGACGAACGTGTCGATCTTGTCGGCAAGCGAAACGGCCGCCCACGTCGTCGCGGCGGACCCCAACTGCTCGCGTGACGGCGGCGCATCCGCTTCGACTCCTACGGGAAGGTACTGGTAATAGATAGCCTTCCACACCTGCTCGGGCTGCCCCTGCTGGCGCGCGTAGATCCCACCGATCGTACCCTGAAGTTCGGGGAACTCGAAAACCAACTCCGTCGTGAGGTCGGTCTTGGCGAGCCTCGCCGCCTCGGCGGCATGCTGGGCGTCTTGCGGATTGCCCAGGACATCACGCGCGATCCATTGCGCAAGCGACGAAATTCGCTCTGCCTTGTCTCGATAGCTGCCGAGCTTCTTGTGGAACAGCAGCGTGTGCAGGCGATCCATTCGCGACGCGAGCGGCGTCTTTTGATCGGATTCCCAGAAGAATTTCGCGTCCCTGAGCCGCCCCGTGACGACGCGCTCGGCATTTTTGGCGATCAGGCGCTCATCAGATGGCTGCGTATTGACGACGGCAAGGAACGCTTCCTTCAACTCTCCAGTCGCCGTGACGACCGGGAAGAAGTGCTGATGATGCACGAGCGTCGTCGTCAATACCTCGTGCGGAAGGGAAAGAAAGCCGCGGTCGTAAAAGCCGGCCACGACGCCCGGATATTCGACCAGGTCTGCCACCTCGTCGATGAGCGTGCTGTGCTCCTTCAGGTGGACCCGTCCATTCAGCCGCCGCGCGTGTGATTCGAGCTCGCGCGCAATGCGATCGCGGCGATCCTCATGCCTGAGCACGACGAAATGCTCGGACAGCCGCGCCTGGTACTCCTCGAAGCTTCGAACCTTGATCGATCGGCCGGCGCGGCCACTCGTGGCAAGAAACCTGTGGCCGTAGGTGAGCGCACCCGATTCAATGTCCAACACCTGCGGTCCGGCCGCATTCGCGGCACGGCTGATCGTGAAAGGGACAACGCGCCCGCCGTAAAGGAAGAGCAGCCATCGAATCGGTCTTCCAAACAGCAGCTCGCCGCGTCCATCGTCCAGCTTCGCGTCCCAGTGCATCTGCTTCGGGAAGGTGAGATCGCGCAGCACTGCGCCGAGAATCTCCGGCAGAGCGTCGACGGCGCTCTTCCCGCGCTGACGCTTGTGATACGCGAGGTATTCACCTTTCGGCGTCGACAGCCGCGACAGTTCCTCGAACGCGACACCTT
>Ga0075418_10000780_pt1 | contig 34593 bp, 25 predicted proteins | sample SoiMetdeltSBSDD2_FD_81776 | JGI IMG/M metagenome (GOLD analysis project Ga0075418, IMG submission 81776) | Bulk soil microbial communities from a Populus tree surrounding site in Tennessee, USA - Soil MetaG P. deltoides SBSDD2 | ecosystem: Environmental > Terrestrial > Soil > Tree plantation... | reverse complement strand
GTGAACGTCGCGCCCTGCAGGTAGAACTGGAAGCCGCTGAACGACGGCGGCAGCGCCGGCAGGGTGATCGCTGTCCACGTCTGCGTCGCGATGGGGAACAGTTGCGGGCCGCTGATCACGTCGAGCGAGGCGTGCAGGAAGCAGTCGTTCGGCAAGCCGAAGCCCGCGAGCGGAAAGTTCGGGCTCACGAGCCCGATGATGCCGAGGTGCATGATCGCGAGCGGATCGATGTTCGTCGTGGTCGCTTGGAACAGCACTGCCAGAGCACCCTGGACCGGGCGGCCGATCGACACAAGGCCGAGCGGCAGCGTGTCGAACAGGTCGAGCGTCAGCGGATTGCTGCCGAACGTCGAGATGTCGCTCGGGCCGGGATCCGCGCTCGGACCGCCCGGCGAGTAACCGGTCAGCCACCACTGCGGGTTGGTCGTCGCGATCGCGCCGTACTCGATCGACCAGTTGCGGTTGACGACGTCCCAGATGATCTGGATGAAGTTCGGGCCGGTCGTGCCCTTGCCGAACACGCCGTTCCACGTCGCGCGACCGACGCCGGGGCTCGGCTCGTCGTAGTAGATGCCGCCGCCCGCGGTGTTGCTCGGATCGAGATCGGTCCAAGCGCACAACCACGCGCTCGGTTGGTTGAGGAACGTCGTCGCGTTCGGCACCGGTGCGGTGGTGTTGCCCGCACCGAGCGAGAGCCAGCCGTTCGAACCGACCCACAGGCCGAGCGTGCCGACCGGCATGCTGGTGTCGTCGCCGAGCGGCAGCGACGTGATGCCCGGAAGCACCGAGAAGCCGGTGCCGGCGACCGTGGTGACGACGACGTTGGTGCCGGTGTTGGTGCCGACGACCTTGAGGCCCGACAAGTCCTGCGCGGTCGCACTGAGCATCTCGTAGAACGACGCGTAGCGCGTGGTGCAGCCGTTGCCCTGCTGCGCGACCCTCGCGCAGTTGCGCGGATCGAACGTCATGCTCCACATGCCCGCCATCGGCGCAGTGGGGCCGATCGGCGACACGAGGCCGGTGTTGGGGTTGCACGACGACAGCACGCCGCCGCTCGGATTGCCGCCGAGCAGGCACTTGTTGGTGCCCGGATCGAACGCGACGTCGCCGACCGCGCCGCCGGGGAACGGCGACAGGAACACCGTGCTCTGGATCGCGCCGTTGCTCTTGTTCACCTTGCGCAGCACCGAGCCGAACTGGCTCCACACGTACAGCTGGCCGCTGTTGTCGAAGCCGAGGCCCGAGTAGTCGGCGCCGCCCGGCAAGTCGAGTGGCAGCGTGCCGACGGTCGTGCACACGCCGGTCGTCGTGTTGATCGTGAACAGCGGGCCGATGCCGTCGACGGCGTAGAGGATGCCCGTCGTCGGATCGATGGCGATGTCGCCTTCGACGTTGACGTACTGCGTCAGGTTGGCGACGAACGTCGTCGCGCCGTTCACCGGGTTGATCGTGAACAGCATGCCCGTGTTCGGGCTGCTGGGGGGTGAGCCGAGCGAGATGCCGTAGAGCACGCCGCTGGGCGAAAAGTCGATCGCGAGCGGAGCGCGGTCGATGCCGCCGGACACGGTGCGCGGGTTCGAGGCGACGCCGGTCGTGGGGTTGATGTCCCACAACGTCGAAGTGGTGGTCGTCGCGCTGTCGATGCCGAGCAGCGACGGGCAAGTCTGGGCGGCGGCGACGCTGGCCAGGCAGCCGATCACTGTGAGCGCGCGGGTACCGAGACGGAGGGAGGAGGTGGGGTTCATGGTGGTTGGGCCGTGGTAGTCGAGGAACGGCCGCGGCAACGAAGAAGGACCGTAACGCGCCGAACGCACGGGACCGCCTCATTCCTCGCCGGCGCGAAGCATGAACATGCATGCCGGAGCCGGCCTCGCCTGCTGGGTCGGGTTCTCGCCGTGCGCGTGCGGGCGACCATGACCATGGGCCACCTGTCTCTTGCGCAGCGAGTTGCAGCCGGGCGAGGGTGCAGGGGACGTTCAGCGTGCCCACCGGCGTCCTTCAGGCGCCCTTGCCGCTGCCGACCTGCCAGCACTGAGCGGCCAGACGCTGTCTGCCAATGGCTGGTGCTCGAGCCGTCTCCGCAATGGCCGATGGCGACTACGAACGCGCTGCGCATCCCGCTGCGGTGGAGGCAAAGCAGCAGGGGGTGCTTCTGGGCCGCGGCGGACGCCAGTAGAGTCCGCGGACCTCTGGCCCGCGGCTCACCATGCCCACCAAGCACGTCCACGCGTTCCCGAAGCTGCACAATGCGACCTGGCCCGGACTCGTCGGCAAGGAGCCAGGCACCGACCACCCACCGATCGACCTCGACACGATGATCGACTTCACCGCGAAGGCGGAAGTCGATGGTCGCAAGTTCGACGGCGTCGACCTGTTCCTGTGCGCGCCGCACACGAGCATCGACGCCACCGACGAAGAACTGCGCGAGCTGGCCGACAAGGTCTCGCGGGCAGGTCTCGTGATCGGCTCGCTCGTGGCGCCCGTGTGGCCGCCGACCGGCGGCGGCTCCGCGATGGGCACCGAGAAGGAGCGCACCGCGTTCCTGACGCAGGTCAAGAAGGCCTGCAGCATCGGCAAGAAGCTGCGCGACATCGGCATCCGGCGCTACGGCATCATCCGCATCGACTCGGCTTGCAGCGTGACCGAGTGGAGCAAGAACCCCTCCGCGAACCAGAAGACCATCGCCGCGACGTTCCGCAAAGCAGCCGACATCGCGAAAGACCACGGCGAACGGCTGGCCGCCGAAGGCGAGATCTGCTGGGGCGGCATGCACAGCTGGAAGCGCATGGCCGAACTGCTCGAGCTCTGCGACCGGCCGGGCGTCATCGGCTTCCAGGCCGACATGGCGCACACGCTGCTCTTCACGCTCGGCTACAACGCGCACGAGGACCGGCTGCTGCCCGAGGACTACGACTGGAAGGATCGCGCCGTACTCGACCGCGCCTACACCAAGATGACCGGAGCACTGCGGCCGTGGACGTTCGACCTGCACATCGCGCAGAACGACGCGACGGTGTTCGGCTCGGGCTCGCACGACAAGACGGGCCGCCACTGCCTGCCGACGGATCCGAACGGCAAGCTCGACATCACGCACCACGCCGGCTTCTGGTTGCGCGACGACAAGGGTCAGCCCACGCGCACGGTGCGCCATCTGTGCTGGGACGGCTGCATGTTCCCGAACAAGGTCATGGCAACGCAGCAGACCTGGAACGACATCCTCGGCGCCATGCTGAAGGTGCGCGACACCCATGGCTGGTCGTAGCGCCACGGAGACGACATGACCCGCAAACCCTGGAACGTCGGCCTGATCGGCTGCGGCTTCATGGGCCGCGCCCACAGCAATGCCTACCGCAGGGTCGGCAACTTCTTCGATCTCGCGCTGCAGCCCGTGCTGAAGGCCGTGTGCGCGCGCACGCGCTCCGACGCCGAAGCCTTCGCCGAGCGCTGGGGCTTCGAGTCGGTCGAGACCGACTGGCGCCGCCTCGTCGAACGCAAGGACATCGACGCAATCGACATCTGCACCCCGAACGACACGCATCGCGAGATCGCGGTGGCTGCGGCTGCGGCCGGCAAGGCGATCCTCTGCGAGAAGCCGCTCGCGCGCACGGCCGCCGAAAGCGCCGAGATGGTCGCCGCGGTCGAGCGCGCCAAGGTGCCCAACATCGTCTTCTACAACTACCGCCGCGTACCGGCCGTGACGCTGGCCAAGCAACTGATCGACGAAGGCAGACTCGGCAGGATCTTCCACTACCGCGCCGTGTTCCTGCAGGACTGGACGATCTCGGCGCAACTGCCACAGGGCGGCGCGGGTCTGTGGCGTCTCGACAAAGCCGTCGCGGGCAGCGGCGTCACGGGCGACCTGCTCGCCCACTGCATCGACACCGCGATCTGGCTCAACGGCGGCATCGAAAGCGTCACGGCGATGACCGAGACGTTCATCAAGGAGCGCCAGCACAACTTGACCGGCAGGATCGAGCGGGTCTCGATCGACGATGCGTGCGCGTTCCTCGCGCGGTTCGCGAACGGATCGCTCGGCACCTTCGAGTCGACGCGTTATGCGCGCGGCCACAAGGCGCTCTACACGTTCGAGATCAACGGCGAACATGCGTCGATCCGCTGGGACCTGCACGACCTGCACCGCCTCGAGTACTTCGATCACGGCGACGACACGGTCGTGCGCGGCTGGCGCTCGATCCACGTCACCGACCGCGAGATGCCCTACATGAAGCACTGGTGGGTGCCGGGCCTGCAGATCGGCTACGAACACTCGTTCGTGCATCAGGTCGCCGATTTCCTGGAGGGCCTCGCGACGGGCACGGCCGCCGAGCCGACGTTCCACCAGGCGCAGCTGACCCAGCACGTCTGCGACGCGGTGCTGAAGTCCGCCGCCAGCCGGCAGTGGGTGGACACACCCCGCATGTGAGGACCATCCGAGGAGGCACATGACCCAACTCGTCTGCGCGTTGCGCCTCGTCGGCGAGAAGGCGATCGATCCGGCCACGGCTTCGCCGACCGGCAACCTCGCGCTCGAGGACGTCGTGATCGGCGATCCCGGCCCCGGAGAGGTGCTCGTCGAACCGCTGTTCGCCGGCGTCTGCGGCTCCGACAACAGCGCCTCGCTCGGCAAGCCGAACTTCGCGTGGGTCAAGCGGCCGCGCACACTCGGTCACGAGTTCAGCGCGCGCATCCTCGCGTTCGGCAGCGGTGCGGAAGGCCACGCCGGCATGAAGGTCGGCGACGTCGTCTGCGGCCTCGCCATGCGCGGCTGCCGGGATCCACGCTGCCGCGGCTGCCGGCGCGGCAGATGGAACTACTGCCGGCGCAAACGCATCATCGGCTTCCATCGCGACGGGGCCCTGGCGCGGCGCGCGATCCTCGAGGTCGACCGCTGCATCCCGCTGCAACCGGGCATCACGCCGCTGCAGGCGGCACTCGTCGAACCGCTGTCGGTCGTAGCACAGGGCGTGCTGCGCAAATGCGGCATCCAACCCGGCATGGACGTCGTGGTCTCGGGCTGCGGCATCATGGGCCTCATGGCGGCCGAGCTCGCGCGGGCCGCCGGCGCGCGCGTCGCGATCACGGGCATCGAACGCGATCGCGGGGTGCGGCTCGCGCTCGCCGCAGCCCGCGGCTTCGTTCCGATCGTCGTGACCGCTGAAACGCCGCTGCACGAACGGCTCGCGCGCGGCGTCGAGGCGCAGGACGGCACACGTTTCGGCGATGCGTTCGACGACGGCCTCGTCGACGTCTTGATCGAATGCTCGGGCGCGCCGCAGGCGCTCTCGACCGCGGGGCTCGCGGTGCAACCCGAGGGCACGATCTGCACGATCGCGACCTATCCGTGCGACGTCTCCTTCGGCGCGACCGCGTTCACGCGTGCAGGGCAGTCGATGCAGGGCGTGATGGGCAGCAGCCACGAGGACTACGACAACGCGCAGCTGCTGCTGCGACGCGGCGTGCTGCCCGTCGAGGACTACACGCAGGTCTACCTGTTCGAGGACGCGATGACGGCGATGGCGGACTCGATCGCGGCGCGCACGCCGAAGGCCGTGTTGCAGCTGCAACCCACATGAACGACGCCGTCGTGCTCGTGACAGGCGGCACGGGCTGCATCGGCGCAGTCGTCGTGCGCGATCTGCTGGCCGCCGGGGCCGGTCGCGTCGTCGTCGCTTCGCGTCTCGGAACTGCGGGCCAGCTGCCCCTGTGGCTGCCCGCGCCGCTCGATACGCGTGTGACCCTCGCCGCGGCGGATCTCGCGGGACTGGACGCGATCCGGAAGATCGTCGCGGAACACCGGCCGACCCATGTCGTGCACCTCGGCGGTCTGCAGAGTCCCGATTGCGACGCCGACCCGGCGCGCGGCCTCCAAGTCAACGTCGGCGGCACGCAGGTGCTGCTCGAGACCGCGGAGCGTCTCGGAAGGCCGCTGCAGCGCTTCGTGTTCGCGAGCTCGGCGGCGGTCTACGGGCCGCGCTCGCTCTATCCGGGACCGCTGGTGCACGAGAGCGCCGCGCTGCAACCGCCCAACCGCTACGGCGTCTGGAAGCTCGCGGGTGAGCATCTATGCCGCTTGTTCGCGCAACGCACGGGCGTGCCGACCGTCTGTCTGCGACTCAACACGACGTATGGCAAAGGCCGCGACCGCGGCCGCACGGCAGCGCCGACGACCGCGATGAAACACGTGGCCGCGGGCGCAGCGCGCAGGGAACCGTTCTCGATGCCGTATCGCGGCCGCGAGAACTACCACTTCGTCGAGGACGTCGGCGCGTGCTTCGCGGCCGTCGCGACGGCTCCGTTCGAAGGCTTCTCGGTGTTCAACATCCGCGGCACGACCATCGAGGTCGCGGCGTTCCTCGCGCTGATCGAGCAGGTCGCCGCCGAGCTCGGCATGGCGTCGAGCCGCAAGCTCGCGATCGCGAGCGATGCCGCCGAGAACCTGTTCGTCAGCGATCTCGACGACCGCGCGATCCAGGCCCGCTTTCCGCACCTGCCGTACACACCGCTCGCCGAGGGTGTGCGGCGCTCGCTGCTCGAATTCCGGCGCACAGACACACGGGTTTCTCGAGACATGAAGACGCAATGATGGATACGCCCGTCGATGACGCGCGACGGACCGGTGCGTGGCCGTGGATCCGCTGGGGGATGGCGTGCCTGCCGTTCCTCGCGATCCTCGTCTACCAGATCGCCACGACGGCGTTCCTCTGTGACGATGCGTTCATCAGCTTTCGCTATGCGCGCAATCTGGTCGCGGGGCACGGACTCGTCTTCAACCGCGGCGAGTACGTGGAGGGCTACGTGCACCTGCTGTGGACCCTCGAGGTCGCCGGCCTCTGGTGTCTCGGGCTGCGCCCCGAGATCTCGGCTCACCTGCTGTCCATCACGCTGACGGCGGGAACGCTCGCGCTCGTCGTCGCCTCCGCTCTTCGCCTCGACGGGCAACCGCAGCGGCGACTCGTCGCCTGGCTCGCGCTCGGACTCGTTGCGTGTTGCCCGAGCTTCGCGGTCTGGTCGACGAGCGGACTCGAGGCGAGACAGTTCACGTTCCTCGTCGTGTTGGGTTCGTTCCTTTTGACCCGTGCGGCGGCTTCGCGCCGGTGTCTGATGCTGGCGTCGATGGTGTTCGCCGCGGCGGAGCTCACGCGACCCGAGGGCATGCTGATCTTCGCCTGCGCGTTTGCGTGGCGCCTCGTGCAGGACAAGGTGGCCGGGCAGCTGCGGCTCGACCGCGTGTGGTCGCTGGCTCTGCCGTTCACGGCCGTGCTCGCGTGCCACTTCGTGTGGCGCTACTGCTACTACGGCGACTGGCTGCCGAACCCGTACTACGCCAAGTACGTGAGGGCCTGGTACGAGTCGGGTTTCACGTATCTCGCTTCTGCCGCGATCGAGCTCGGGACGTGGGTGTGGGTACCGTTGGCGTGGACCGCCATGAGGCGACGCGGTGCTGCGCGCGACCTCACGCACGCGCTGCCGTTCGTGCTGATCGTCCCCCACCTGCTCTACCTGCTGCGCCTCGGCGGCGACCACTTCGAGTTCCGGCCGATGGACTTCTACCTGCCCCTGCTGGCGGTGCCGGCGGCGATGGGTCTCGTGCAGCTCGTTCATGCGCTCGTCGGCGTGCTGCCCATCGCGGCAGAGCGGCAACGTGCTGCCTGGCAACGAAGGCTCGCGGTCGCGGCATGCGTGCCGGTCATCGTCTACAGCCACGGGCTCGCGGCGGCGTCGCTCGCCGCACCGTTGGCCCCAGGGTTCCCGTTCAGGCTGACCTTCGACGAGACAACTTCTCCGCTGCTGCAGTTCGCTCCCGGCCTGCCGCCTCTTCGCAGCATCCTGAATCACCTGCGCGACGATACGTACGACCACTTCGTCGCAATGCCGACCCAGGTCCTCGCGTTCAGCCGCGATCGGCGCCGCCTCTTCGAGGTCTGCGAGCGACTGCCTGACGGCGTGTTCCCCACCGATGCGATGGCCACGGACGGCTCGGTCGGCGTGATCCCGTTCTACCTGCGCGAGGTCAGCGTGATCGATTCGCTGGGGCTCACCGATGCGGTCATCGCACGCACGCCGTCGAGCCACGACAACGCCAGCCGCAAGATGGCCCACGACCGCTGGCCGCCGACGGGCTATCTCCGGCAACGCGGTGTCAACATGTCGCTCCACCCGGTCGAGGGCAGCGAGACCGATGCGCTGCGAGCCGCCGACTTCGCGTTGCGGATCGACCCGAATGCCTGGCTGCCGCTGCGCGCGGTCGATCGCGAGTACGCGCAGCGTTCGTTTCCGAGCGATCGATTGGTCATGCGCCATCGCGTCGACTCCCACGACCCTGCTGCGAACGAGATCCTGCTCGATGGCAAGCAGTATGTCGGCGTGAGGCTGTTGGCCACCTTCGAACCGGACGATCCTGGACTCACGTGGAGCTGCAAAGGCGACGCCCGCGTGGGACCGACGCCGAAGATCCTCATGGGCGGCATCGGTGTCGGCCAGCTTTCGATCGCAGGAGACCCCGAGAGCGCCTCGGTCGAGGGGTCGGCCCGATCGGAGGAGTTCGTGGCCGAGCCCGGGGCCATGTTGGTCATGTTCCTCGCCGGTCAGCGCTCTCTCGGCCTGCAAGTGAACCTGTGTCGACGCGGCGAAGTCGTGCGGTCGTGGAGCCCGGCGACAGACCAGCTGCAACCGGTCGTGTGCCCGCTCGATGTTCATGCCGGTCAGCCGTTGAGCCTCGAGGTCCACGACCCTGGACCAGGATGGCTCGTGCTCGACCACGTGCTGCTCGTCCGCCAGGGCAGTGGTGCGCGGGCGGCGCTCAGTGCCGCCTGGTCCGCGGGACGGGATCCGCTGATGGACTTCGTGCGGATCGCGCCGCTGCGCAGCGTGCACGGATGCGCCGTCGCAGGCTACACGACGATCACGGCGAGCAATCCGATGCCGTTCCCGACCATCCTGACGGTCGAGCTCGTCGAAGGGCCCGCGGACGCATGCCTGCTCTGCGGTCCCTGGATGCGCAGCGACGGACGTGGCATCACGCGCAGTCTCGCCACGGGAGCGACTGCGCAAATGCAGCTCAACCTGAAGGTTTCCGCGACGCCGATCGAGCGACAGACGTTCACGGTTCGAATCCGCGTGCAGAACGCGCAAGGCTCGCCGGATCCAGAAGCAGCTCTCGTGTGGGAGGTTCCACTGCCCTGGCAAGAACGCGACTGACCGGAACCACGCCGGTTAGTCTCGGCGCTCGCGAATGGCCTGTACTGCCACTGCCTCCCCGATCATCGCGCGCTGGGCCGCACTGGTCCCGGCCGGGACCGCCGTGCTCGACGTGGCGGCCGGCAGCGGCAGGCACACGCGCCTCTTCCTGCAGCGTGGCAACCTCGTCACGGCCGTGGACCGCGACGTCGCGGCGCTGCGCGCGATCGCAGACGATCGGCTCGAAGTAGTCGAAGCCGACCTCGAAACCGCTGCGTGGCCGCTCGCGGGGCGCGCGTTCGGCGGCGTCGTCGTGAGCAACTATCTGTGGCGGCCGCTGCTGCCCGCGATCGTGGCGAGCGTCGCGCCGGGCGGCGCGCTGCTGTACGAGACGTTCGCCGCCGGCCACGAACGGTTCGGCCAGCCCAAGAACCCGGACTTCCTGCTGCGCCCCGGCGAACTGCTCGACGCGGTGCGGGGTCGACTCGAGGTGCGCGAGTACGCGCATGGCGAAGAAGGGCAGCCGCCGTCGGCCGTGCGCCAGCGGGTGTGCGCCGTGCGCCTGGATTGACGCGCCTGATCGCGGGGTCTCAGCTCACGGTCGCGCAGCGCATGTTTGTTCTCTCCAACATGGGATGTTCGGAAACACGACATGCGCCGAGACGCGATTCGACCAGTGCGGACAGAGCAATCGACGCGACCTGATATGGTTCCGCGGGTTCGCCCATGAACGCCGAAGCTCTGCACACGGATGTCCTCGTGCTCGGCGGCGGGTTCGCCGGCACACGATGCGCGCAGCGACTCGAACGACTGCTGCCGCGAGAACAGTCGATCACGCTGGTCAGCAGCGAGAACTACGTCGTGTTCCAGCCGCTGCTGCCGGAAGTCGTCGGCGCGAGCCTCGACCCATCGCACGTGATCAGCCCCCTGCGACACCTGTTGCGGCGCACGCGCGTCGTGCGCGGCAACGTCTGCCGGATCGCCCTCGCTCCGAAGGGCGAACGCATCGCCGGCACCGTGAGCGTGAGCGCAGACGGTAGCGACGAGACCGTCGTGTTCGCCGCGAGGCACATCGTGATCGCGCTCGGTTCGGTCGTCGACGTGAGCCGGATTCCCGGAATGAGCGAGCACTCGCTGCTGATGAAGAACGTCGCCGACGCGCTCAACCTCAGGCACAAGATCATCACGTGCCTCGAGCGCGCGGTGCTCGAACGCGATGCGGACGAGCGGCGCGCGTTGCTGACGTTCGTGGTCGTCGGTGGCGGGTTCTCGGGCGTCGAGACGGCAGCCGAGATCCGCGACCTCGTGAGCAGCGCAGCGAAGTTCTTTCCAACCCTGGAGACGGAGACGAAGCGCGTGGTGTGCGTGCACTCGCGCGACAGGATCCTGCCCGAGCTCGACGCGAGGCTCGGCGACTACGCACTGCTCCGGTTGCGGAAGCGCGGCGTCGAGTTCCGCCTGCAAGAACGGACCCGCGCGGCATCGCGCGAAGGCATCTACCTCGCGAACGGCGAGCTGATCCCTGCGCGCACGATCGTCTGCACGATCGGCAACGCGCCGCATCCGATCCTCAAGGACCTCGTGGCGACGATCGAAGGCCGGTTGCCGACCGACGAATACCTGCGCCTGCAGGCCCACGACAATCTGTGGGCGCTCGGCGACTGCGCCTACAGCCCCGACGGCCATGGCGGCATCGCACCACCGACCGCGCAGTTCGCGACGCGGCAGGGTGCGGTGACGGCGCGCAACATCGCAGCGGCGTTGCAGCAGCAACCGCTGCAGGTGTTCCGGCACAAGAGCCAGGGCCAACTCGCGACGCTGGGCCATCGCAACGCCGTGGCTGCGCTCGGCAGGCTGCGCATCTCGGGTTTCCCGGCGTGGTGGCTGTGGCGCACCGTCTACCTGTTCAAGCTGCCGCGCTTCGAGCGCAAGCTGCGCGTGGTGATCGACTGGACGCTGAACCTGTTCTTCCCGCGCAACCTCAATGCGCTCGGCGTCGCGCAGACCCAACGTCACGAGGCGATCCACCTCGAGACTGGAGAGACGCTGTTCCGGCAAGGTGATCCGAGCGCCGCGTTCTATGTCGTCGACTCGGGCCGCATCGAATTGACTCGCGTCGACGACCAGGGCGTGTTGCTCGGGCGCGACGAGCTCGGCCCCGGCGAGCACTTCGGCGAAGGTTCGCTGCTGCGCACGGGCTTCCGGGCGACGACGGCCGTAGCCGTGGCACCGACGACGGTGCTCTCGTTTCCCGCAGCGCAGTTCCAGCGAGTGACGCGGTGTTTCCTCGCCCTGCGCCGGCTGTTGGAAACGACGTCGCGCCGCTTCCAGCCGGCCAGCGCCATCATCCCGGCGTGGGTGCCACCAGACCGCCTGCGAGTACCGCTGCACAGCGTGATGAGCAGTCCCGTGTTCACGATGCGTCAGGATGCGACGCTCGAGCAGTGCCTCTCGCAGTTCGTCGCGAACAGATTCAACTGCTTCCCGATCGTCGACAAGAACCTCCGACTCGTGGGGCTCGTGACCAGCACCGATCTGTTCGCCGCGCTGCGGCGCGACGTCGACCTGCAGCAGCCGTTGCAGACGATCGCGACCTGGAAGGTGCAGTGCCTTGGCCCGACCGAGCCGGTCGAACGCGCCGTGGAGATCATGCGCCGTCGCGATGTGAAGCACGTGATGGTCACGGACCATGACCAACGGATCGTGGGCATCGTTTCGCTGAAGGACATACTGAAGCTGATCCTGACGGCGTCGCCCAAGCCGGCGCCAAATCTGAGTTGACTGCGGGCAAGGTCCGGCCGCACGCTCTGCCGGCCATGCGCCGAGACGACGCCAGGATCGGACCTGCCGCGAGCCGGTTTGGCTTGCTCGCCTTCTTGCTCGCGGCAACCGCCGCTGCACAGGAGACGCACTGGGCTTTCGTGGCGCCCGTTCGGCCACCGGTGCCGCAGTGCCGCGACGCGAGCCAGGCCAGGAACGACGTCGACCGTTTCGTGCAGGCGCGACGCGAGACGATGGGTCTCCCCGCGTCGCCCGAAGCATCGCGCGGCGAACTGCTGCGACGCGTGACCCTCGATCTGACGGGCTTGCCACCCACGCTCGAAGACCTGGACCTGTTCCTGCGCGACGAACGTCCGGACGCCTTCGAACGCATCGTCGACTCGTTGCTCGCATCGCGCGCCGCCGCCGAGGAGTCGACACGCTGGTGGCTCGACCTGTCGCGTTACGCGGACACGCACGGCATGCAGCGCGATCAGGTGCGCGCCTTGTGGCGTTGGCGCGACTGGGTGCTCGACGCACGTGAGGCGAACGTGCCGTTCGACCGGTTCGTCACCGAGCAGCTCGCGGGGGACCTCCTGCCCGCAGCGACGCCGGCGCAGCAGATCGCGAGCGGCTGGAACCGCAACAATCCGACGTCCGACGAGGGCGGGCTGATTCCCGAGGAGTATCTCGCGCGCTACGCGATGAACCGCGTCGACACGTTCGGCACGGCGATGTTGGGCCTCACGGTCGGTTGCGCGCAGTGTCACGACCACAAGTCGGATCCGTTGACGCAGTGCGACTACTACCGCCTGCTCGCCTACTTCGCCTCGTTCGCCGAGCAGGGCAACGACGGCGGTGCGTTGGCGCCGGCACCGGCGATCCTCGCTCCGACCGAGCAGCAGCGCGACGAACACGAACGCCTGCGCGCGGCCGCGACCGCGGCCAAGGACGCGCTCGCAGCGATCGGTTGGTCACCGCTGCGGCTGGCGTCGATCGACGCGACGAAGTTCTCGTCGCTCGCCGACCTCTCGCTGCTGGTGGCGGACCCGGCCCCGGTGCGCGGCACCTATGCACTCGCCGCGGACGCGAACTTCGAAGGTGTGACTGCCTTGCGACTCCTCGTGCTGCCCGACGAGACGCTGCCGCACCGCGGGCCCGGTCGCGCCGACAACGGCAACTTCGTGCTCGGCGAAGTCGAGATCACGGCCGGCGATGGCCTCTCGAGCGAGCGCGCGGCGATCGCAGCGGCTCACGCGGATCACGCGCAGCCGAACCACGCGGCATCGCTCGCGATAGACGGCGATCCCGCGACGGGCTGGGCGCTGCTGGGCCACCACGAAGCAACGGCTCTGTACTTGACGCTGAAGAGGCCGCTCGCGCCCGGCACGACGCGGATCGAGATCCGCATGCAACACGAGACGCAGCACGAGCGGCATCTGGTCGGCCGGTTCGCCTGGCAGGTCACGACGGCCGAGCTCGGCGAGCTCCCGGCGCGCGCGGGCCAGACTGGCCAGCAGCTCGCGGCCTGCGAGGCGCAGTTGCCGCAGTGCATGGTCAGCGCCGACCTGCCCGAGCCGCGCGCCGTACACGTGCTGCAGCGTGGTCGTTACGACCGACCCGGCGAACGCATAGCACCGGGTACTCCTGCGTTCCTGCCGCGTCTGCCCGCCCCGATGGATCACCCAGCCGGGCCGTCCGACCGCCGCGAGCTCGCCGCGTGGTTGTTCCGGCCCGACCATCCGCTGACCGCGCGCGTCGCCGTGAACCGGATCTGGCTCCGGCACTTCGGCCGCGGTCTCGTCGCGACGCCGCACGACTTCGGCGTGCACGGCGCGCGGCCGAGCCATCCCGAGCTGCTCGATTGGCTCGCCTGCGAGCTGCGCGACAGCGGTTGGAACGAACGGCACATCGATCGCATGCTCGTGACGTCGGCGACGTATCGGCAGAGTGCGCGCGCGAGTGCCGAGCAGCTCGCACGGGATCCCGACAACGTGGGTCTCGGCCGCATGAGCCGGCAGCGTCTGCCCGCCGAGACCATCCGCGATCAGGCGCTGGCCGCCGGCGGCCTGCTCGTGACGCAGTTCGGCGGCCCCAGCGTGAAGATCCCGCAGCCTCCGGGCATCTGGGAGGCCGTCGCGTTCCCGGGCAGCAACACCGAGCACTACACGCCCGACACGGGGGACGCGCTGCACCGGCGCAGCCTCTACACGTTCTGGAAACGCACCGCGCCGCCGGCCCTGCTCACGACGCTCGATGCCCCGAGCCGGGAGCAGTGCGTCGTCGAGCGGCAGGTGACGAACACGCCGTTGCAGGTGCTCGCGGTGTGGAACGACGAAGGAATGCGCGAAGCGGCGCACGCGTTCGGGCAGCGCTGCCTCGCGCAGGCGGGCGACGATACGCTGCGGTTGCACTTCGCCTTCCGGTTGCTGCTGCAGCGGCCGCCGTCGGTTGTCGAGCAGGACGCGCTGCGGCGAGCGCTCGTTGCGCAACGTGCGGCGACATGCGACGAAGCCGCAGCGTGGACGATGGTGGCCAGCCTGTTGTTGTCGCTCGACGAGGCCCTGCATCGCAACTGACATGGACCCGCACCCGCGCATCGACCGCCGTTCGTTCCTGGCCCAGGCCTCGGCTGGCGCCGCGGCGTTCGCGTTCTGGGGCGGCACCGAGCCGCCGCGGCAGCCGCATTTCGCGGCGCGCGCGGTGCGCGTGCTCTACCTGCACATGTCGGGCGGGCCGTCGCAGCACGATCTGTTCGACTACAAGCCCGCGCTCGCGCGCTGGCACGGCACGGACCTGCCCGACTCCGTGCGTCAGGGCCAGCGCATCACGACGATGACTTCGGGCCAGAAGAACCTGCGCATCGCGAACACGAGGCGCGTCTTCGAGCAGCGTGGCCGAAGTGGGGCGTGGATCAGCGACCTGCTGCCGCACACGGCGCAGCAGGCCGACGAGCTGGCGATCATCCGCTCGATGCAGACCGACGCGATCAACCACGAGCCCGCGATCAACCTGCTGCAGACGGGCAGCGAGCTGCCGGGTCGGCCGTGCTTCGGCGCCTGGCTCGGTTGGGCCATTCGTGCCGCCTCGCGCGACCTTCCGGCCTTCGTCGTGCTGCACTCGACGTGGTCGGGACCCAAGGTCGATCAGCCGCTCTACCATCGCCTGTGGGGCGCCGGCTTCCTGCCGGCGGAGCACCAGGGCGTGCTGTTGCGCAGCCACGGGGATCCCGTGCTGTTCCTGCAGGATCCGCCCGGCGTGTCGCGCGAGGCGCGGCAGGCGCACCTCGCGGCGATGGCGGAGCTGCATGCGGCCGCGCACGAACGCTTCGGCGATCCGGGGATCCAGGCACGGCAGCAGCAGGCCGAGCTCGCATTCCGGATGCAGACCGCAGTGCCGGAGCTCGTCGACACCACCGCAGAGTCCCCCGAGGTGCAGGCACTGTATGGCGACGACGTGCGCACGCGCGGCACGTTCGCGAACAACGCGCTGCTGGCGCGGCGGCTGCTCGAACGCGGCGTGCGCTGCGTGCAGATCTACCACCGCGGCTGGGACCAGCACAAAGAGATCGAGGCCGACCTGCCCAAGCAGTGCCGCGACGTCGACCAGCCGACGCAGGCACTGCTGATCGACCTGCGCCGCCGCGGTCTGCTCGACGACACGCTCGTAGTGTGGACCAGCGAGTTCGGCCGCACGGTCTATGCGCAGGGCGAGCTCGAAGACGGAAGCTACGGCCGCGACCACCATCCACGCTGCTTCGTCACGTGGCTCGCGGGCGCGGGCGTGCGGGCGGGCCACCAACACGGCGAGACGGACGAGCTGGGCTACAACACCGTGCGCGACCCGGTGCACATACACGACCTCAACGCGACGCTGCTCTACTTGCTGGGCTTCGATCACGAGAAGCTGACGTTCCGATACGAGGGCCGCGACTTCCGGCTCACGGACGTGCACGGGCACGTCGTGCGCGAGCTGCTCGCGTAGGAGCCGAGAGAAAGCCATGCTCGACCGCTCGCAGGAATACACGAAGATGGCCGAGGTGGAGAGCACGCTGTGGTGGTATCAGGCGCTGCACCACCTCGTGCTCGCTGCGATCCGCACCCACGCGGCAGCCGCCGACCCGCAGATCATCGATGCAGGTTGCGGCACCGGTGGGCTGATGCAGTTCCTGCGCGCGCACGGCTCGAGCAACCTGCGCGGCTTCGATCTGTCGGAGCACGCCGTGGCCTGGTGCAGGAAGCGTGATCTCGACGTGCGGCAGGGCAATCTGCTCGACATCGGAACGCTGCACGCCGAGTGTTCCGCCGACGTGATCGTCAGCAACGACACCCTGTACTTCCTGGACCGCGACCAGCAGGCGAGTGTCGTGCGGCAATGCGCCGCGATCCTGCGGCCGGGCGGGCTGCTGATCCTGAACGTGCCGGCTTTGCGCGCGTTCGCGGGCATCCACGACCTCAGCGTCGGCATCCGCGAGCGTTTCTCGCGCGCCGACACGACGCGGCTGCTCGGCGGGCCGTCGTTCGAAGTCGTGCGCGAGTGTTACTGGCCGTTCGTGCTGTCGCCGTTGATCTATGCCGCACGCGCTGCGCAGCGCCGGACCATGCGGTCCAACCCGCAGTTCGCGGTGCAGTCGGACATTTCGCTTCCACCGCGATGGATCAACAAGACACTGCTCGCGTTGGTCCGCGCCGAGAACCGGCTGCTGTCCAGGAAGCCGTTCGGCAGCTCGCTGTTCCTCGTGGCGGTCCGTCAGCCGGCCAGCGCATTGAGCTCGGCAGCGACGCGGTCCACGCTGGCTTCGGGCAGCTCCGGGTAGAGCGGCAGCGACAGTACCTCTGCGGCGAGGGCTTCGGAACGGGGCAGGTGGCCTTCGGCGAGCCCGAGGAACGCATAACCGCGCATACGATGGATCGGGTCCGGGTAGTGCACGCCGGTCATGATCGCGCGCTGGCGCAGTGCCTCGCGCACGCGTTCGCGCTCGGGAACGCGCACGACGTAGAGGTGATAGCCGTGCGCGACCTCGCGGCCTGCGACGATGCGGCGGATGCGCGGCGACAGCGCGCGGTCGTAGCGGGCTGCCAGCTCGCGGCGCCGCGCCACGAACCGGCCCAGGTGTGGCAGCTTGACGCCGAGCAGGGCCGCCTGCAGCGGGTCCAACCGGCTGTTGATGCCTTCGCGCTCCGCGTAGTAGCTGGCTTCGAATCCGTACATGCTGATGCTGCGCATGGCTGCCACCAGCGCCGGGTCTCGCGCGAAACAGAGGCCGCCGTCGCCGAACGCGCCGAGGTTCTTGGTCGGGTAGAACGAGAACGCGGCAGCATCGCCGAACGTGCCAGCCGGCCTGCCGCGCAGCAAAGCGCCATGGCACTGCGCGCAATCCTCGACGATGCGCACGCCCGAGCCCAGAAGACGCGAAGCGAGCCGCTCGACGTCGACGACGTTGCCATACAGGTGCACGGGCACGATCGCGCGTGTGCGCGGACCGACGCGACGCACCGCATCCTCGAGATCGAGCAGCGCCGTGTCGGGATCGACATCGCAGAACACCGGCATTGCACCCGTGCTCCGGATCGCGCTGACGGTGGGCACCGCCGTGTTCGTTACGGTCAGCACTTCGTCGCCGGGACCGATGCCGAGCGCGCGCAGCGCGATCGCCAGCGCATCGGTGCCGCTGTTGACGCCGACCGCGCCGCCGTGGCCGAGTGTGCTGGCAAAGGCGCGTTCGAAGCGCTCGACCTCCGGACCGAGGATCAGCGTGCCCGAATCGAGCACCCTCGTCACCGCCGCCATGAGCTCCGCGCGCAGCGTGTCCAGCTGCTCGCGATATTCGAACATGACGACGGGCTTCATCTCAGATAGACGTCGGCGTGTCGCCGGAAGAACTCGATCGTGCTCGCCAATCCCTGCTGCAGCCCGATCTGCGGCCGCCAGCCCGTCGCGGCGGCGAAGCGCGACCAATCGCCGTAGTAGTCGCCGATGTCGATCAGCCGGCGATCGCTCGGGAACGGCACGTGTTCGACCGAAAAGTCCGTGAGCCCCGCGAGCATGGCGGCGAATTCGTTCAGCGAATGGTGTGCTGTCGCACCGAGGTTGAAGACGCGCCCGCGGCAGTTCTCGGTGACCGCGGCCAGCAGCATCGCGTTCACGACGTCGTCGACGTGGTTGAAGTCACGGCGCTGCTCGCCATTGCCGTAGATCTGGAGCTTCTCGCCGCGCATGGCCCGGAACAGGAAGACGCCCGCGAACCCCTGCCGGTCGTTCTTGATCTGCTGCCTGGGGCCATACGTGTTGGTCAACCGCAGCACGACCGATTGCAGGTCGTAGGTGCGGTGGTAGAGCAGGTGGTAGTACTCGGCGGCCAGCTTGTTGATGCCGTTCACGTCGACGGGGATCGTCGGATGGTCTTCGTCGACCGGCAGGCGTGCCGGGCAGCCGTAGACCTGACGCGTGGACGTGTAGAGCAGCACGGCGCGTGGATTCTCGTGCCGGCACGCCTCGAGCAGGTTGATGGTCGACGAGCAGTTGACGGCGAGGTCGAGCTCGGGATCGCGCATGCTGTCGCCGTGACTCACTTGACCCGCGAGATGGAACACGAAGTCCTGGTCCTTGACCACGACGCGCAGCGCACCCACGTCCCTGAGGTCCGTCACGTGGATGCGCGCACTCTCCGCGATCGGCGCCACGTTGCGCATGTCGCCGCCATGGTTGGCAATCAGCGAGTCCAGGATCGTGACCTCGGCGCCGAGGTCTGCGAGCTCGAGCGCGAGGTTGCTGCCGATGAAACCGAGTCCACCGGTCACGAGGACCCGCTTGCCCGAGTAGCTAGGTCTCATTCCTTGCCTTGTCATCGCCGGCTCCGCCGCCGCAATTCACGCGGCCACGCACGACGAACTGTTGCCGGCCGTTGTCCTGCAGGAACAGCCGGCCCAGATACTCGCCGATCACGCCGAGCACCAACAGCTGGATTCCGGACACGATCAGCACCGTCACGATGATGGAAGCCCAACCGCTCGGGATCTCGGGATGGTTCAGACGCTCGATCAGGAACCAGACGCCGAGCAAGGCCCCGATCAGCGCCACGGTGATGCCGGCGAACGACGCGAGCCGCAACGGCAGCACCGAGAAACCCGTGAACATGTTGAGCCACAAGGAAACCAGCTTGCGCAGCGTGTAGCCCGACTTGCCCTCCTGCCGCGCGTCGTGCTGGACCAGCACGGTGGTGTAGTTGCGCGTGATCCGCAGCACCAATCCGTCGAGGTAGGGGAAGGGTCCGCGGTAGCGCACGACCTCGTCGATCACGAAGCGCGAGATCGCCTTGAAGGACGACAGGTAGAGACCTCGCGGCTTGCCGAGCATCAGCGTCGCGACGCTGTCGTTGAACCGGCTGCCCAGGTTGCGGAACCAGCCGTGCCGCTTCACCTCGTAACGCGACCAGACGACGTCGAAACCCTCCCCGAGTTTGTCGACGAGCTTGCGCACCTCGCATGGCGGATTCTGGAAGTCGTCGTCGAGGATCACCGCGGCATCGCCGCTGCAATGGTTGAGGCCAGCCATCACGGCGTTGTGCTCGCCGAAGTTCCGCGACAGGTCGATGAAGCGCACGTGCGGCCGTGCGTTCGCGAGCGCGCGACACACCGCGCCCGAGTTGTCGGGCGAGCCGTCGTTGACGAGCACGATCTCGAGCTCCCGCTCCTTCAGCAGCAGATCATCGGCCTCGAGACGCTCGACGAGCGGCCCGATCGTGCTCGCGCCGCGAAACACGGGGATCACGACCGACAACTTGCGGATCACGGCCCCTGCCCTGGAGTTCGCGTCAGCCGTGAACAAGGCACCCGCGTGCACGCATCATTGCGTGGCTCGCCAGCGGTCGTTCCTTTCCACTGCCACATGCCGGGAGTTGTAGAGGACAAGCCCCACCGATCCAGCCTACGTCTGGTTGCGGCGTGACGGAATCCCCGAGGCAGCGCTCACCGCGCTCCCCGTTCCTCGACGACCAGATCGTTGACCCTGAACCCGAGCAACCGCCGGTCGGAGGGTGAAGCGCGCACGGGCGCCCCGTGCAAGAGCCACCGGAGCACCGTTTCGCCGGGGTCCAGCTCCATCTCGAAGGAACACGGGATGCCGACGTTCTTGAGCTTGTCGCGCCAGAGTTGGCTGCCATTGCCGTCCTGGACCGAGAGCTCGTGCGGGCGCAGGCCCATCACGTTGCAACGGACCCGCACGGGCTTCCTGTCTTCGGTCGGGTTCCACAGGATGCAGGTGGCCTCCTCCGCGCCCCATCGCCAATACGAGGTGCCGCTCTTCTCGGCCGGGAACCACCCGGTCCCATCGAGCGTCGCGAGTTTCTTCGCCTCCGTCGCCACCCCGTCCCACGGCTCGTGCCGGTTCGGCCCGGTGAGCACGGGCTGCTGCGGCGAAGCCGACGGTTGTAGCCTGAAGACCATGTGCGGTCCGGCATCGAAGGTGACCCTCATGCCCGCCTCCTCGAATCCGCGTCGCAGCGCCTTGGCGCCGTCGACGTAGGCCGAGCGACAGACGTAGACCGCCGCGAATCCGGCCGACTCCAGTTCCGCTCGCATCTCCGCCGGCGCCATCCTTGCAACGCGGCGTTGCCACACCATGGCATCCTGGGTCGCGAGGATGCCGTAGGAGAACCGCATCGTCTTGGTGAAGAAGAACGGTCGGAAATGCTCGTAGTCGGTCATGCCGACGATCGGATTCTGCTCGAGGAAGGGAACCGCCGGCAGCTGGAAGATCATCGACCCCCGAGGCAGCACCTCCTCGAAGTGATTGCCGAGTCGCCAGTCCACCTCGGGCGACCTCGCGCGGACCACGAGGTCGTCCTCGGTCGGGACTGGGCGCAGCTGGTCCCACAACCCCCCGAGTATCAGCGTCGCGACGATCCCATACTTGGCCACTCGAGGGAGCCGGCGCCACTTCACCGACGCCAACGCAGCCAGCGCAAAGAGCCCGACCGCGAGGATGAACACCGTGTAGCGGTTGCCCGCGCGGAAGACGACCGTCACCGAGAGCGCGAGCACGCTGTTGAGGCCGCCTACCATTCCGAACGCCACGATGAAACCGATCGTCGCCACGTATGCAGGCCGCAGGCTGCCCCGCCGCCGCAGCAGCGCGCGCACGAACGAGAACACGACCAGGCCGACGCCGATGATCCCGATCACGCCGAGATAGGAGGAGAAGTGTTCGCCCTCGAAATGCGTGAACCTGCCGTATTCCTGCGTGAACTCCTTCGCTCCGGGGAGCCGGTGGTAGGGCGGCGGAACGACCCACTCGATGGGACGCAGGCCGTAATGCTCCACGCTCGCAAAGCTCCGCACGATGGCCTTGCGCTCGCCCACCACCATGTCGTGGATCGCGGCAAAGTGGCATACGCCCGTCACCAATCCCCAGACGCCCAGCGCTGCGACCCCGGTCAGCAGATTCTCGAGGCGCCGGCTCGTGAAGACCTGATACAGGAGGGCCATGACGAACAGCATCACGAACATCAGTCCATAGTAGGGACTGCCGGTGGCCGTGATCGCGGCGGTGGCGACGCAGAACCACTGCCAGCGTCTCCGCCGCAGGAACTCCCGGCTGCTGCCGACCAACCAGGCGCCGAGCAGGATCGCCGGCGCAGTGAACGACAGCATGAACGAGTAGTGGCTCAGGCCGCGCGACAAGTTGCAGTGACTGAACGCGAACAGCAGCGCTGCACCTGCCGCGAACGGCGCTTTGTGTCCGAGCGTGCGGCTGCAGAAGTAGAACGTGAGCACATTGGCCAGGTGCGCGAGCAGGATGGCGATGTGACTCGCCGCGATCAGACCGAAGAACTTCGCGACCTTCCCGAGCAGCCAGAAGGCCGGCATGTCGGGCATCGGATAGCTCGACCAATCCGCGCCAAAGGGCGCGCCGAGCCTCGGCATGTTCCTGTCCACGAAACCCGACAAACCCATCTCACCCGCGAGCTTGATGCGAGCAAAGACCTCGAGCGCGTCGATGTCGTATTCGGGTGGCGCGAGCCAGCCGAGCTCTCGCCACAGTGATTTCGCGAAGAGCCAGATGCAGGTGGTGATCGCCACCAGCATTGCAGCGCGCTTCCAATCTCGTCGCGACAGCGGTGAGGTCATGTCTCAGTCGAGAGCGGTACCGGGCGCCGCCCCACCTTCAGGGGCTCGGCGACACGCGGTCCACGAGGTAGCAAGAGGACTAATGGAGGCCGGAATCGGACGCAAGCGCGGTCGCCCACTGCCGCCAACGCGCGGCGCAAAGCCGCCCGGGCGCAACCCGCCGCGTCCGCGCCCGCGAATTGCTTGGCCGTTCGGGCGGAAAACGGCGCCTTGCCCCCCATGAACTCCACCACCCTCGTGCTGCCTCTGGCACTGGCCCTCGTGGCCGGCCTCGCGGCGCAGCGTCTTCCCGAAATCGAACCCAACAACACCGTTGCGCAGGCTCAGGTCCTCGTCGCGGGCACCCAGGTCACGGCCAACCTCGCCGCAGGCGAACAGGACTGGTATCAGTTCACGCTGAGCGGCGCGGCCGAGATCCACTTGCGCACCTCCGGCAACTTCGGCGTCAACCCGAGTGTGGACACGGGCGTGTTCCTGTTCGACGCGACCGGCGCAAACCGCCTCGCCTGGAACGACAACGCCCCGGGCACCATGAGCGACTGCGGCGTCAACCTGCCGGGTGGCACCTACACGGTCATGGTCGTGGGCAAGCTCGCGACGACGACCGGCGACTACGGCCTCGACTTCGTCGTGCTGCCCGCCGCCGTGATCCAAACCAACGAAGGACCCGAGCCCAACAGCGGCCTGGTCCCCGGCGGTGTGCCGACTCCGATCACGCTCGGCGACACGGTCGCAGGCTTCCTGTCCTCGACGACGGACGCGGACTGGTACTCGTTCACTCTGGCGAATCGCAGCATCGTGCAGGCGATCTGCTACGACGACGGCGCCGCGCCCCAACTCGACAACACGCTGTTGTCGTTGTTCCAGGAGACGGCTCCGGGCATCTACACCGCCATCGGCACCACGAGCACGCTGGCGACGAGCCACCGCGCGTTCAACCTCGCGCACCCGCAGACGCTCGCCGCCGGCACCTACGCGATCCAGGTCTCGGCCGGCACGGCTGCCGCGGGCGTAGCACCGTTCAACTACACGCAGACCGGCAACTACGCGATCCGCACGCGTTTGATCGCGATGTCGGGCGCGGCCATGCTGCCCGAGGGAGCCGAGCCGAACAACACGCCAGCCACCGCGCCGTTCTTCCCGCTCGGCGAAACGCTCACCGGCAACTGCAGCGGCAGCAACGAAGAAGACTGGTGGGCGTTCGCGGTCAGCGGCCCCACGACGATCGCAGCGATGAGCGACAACGGCACGCCGACGCCGATCACCGACACGACCATCAAGCTCTACGACTCGACCGGCACCTTCGTGACGAGCGCTTCGAGCGGCGGCCCGGGCAGCCACGGCAAGCTGGTGTTCACGATCAACGAAGCTGGCGTCTACTACATCGCCGTCGCGGGCGGTGTGTTCGCCGCGACCGGCGACTACGTGCTCTACACCGGCAGCTGCGACCCGACCTTCGTGGCGAGCGGGCTCTCCACGACGCCGCCGTCGACCAACGCCTGCCCCGGCTCGAACGCGCTGCGCCCCGCGTTGACCGCTGCCTCGACCGAATCGCCACAGCTCGGCTCGACGTTCGTCGTGCGCCTGCAGAACACGCTGCCCAACGCGATCGCGGCTCCGTTCTTCGGCTTCTCGCGCAATCTCGCCTACAGCGGTTCGCTGCCGCTGCCGTTCGACATGACGCCTGTCGGTGCGCCGAACTGCTTCCTGCGAGTCGATCCGTTGATCATGAACGTGATCGTGACTGACGCCGCTGGTGTCGGCTACCTCGACATCGTGTTGCCCGCGACGCCCTCGGCGCGCGGCTTCACGTTCTTCATGCAATCGATGCAGCTCGATGCCCCGAACAACGCGCTCGGCATCTCGATGTCGAACGACGTGCGCATCGTCGTCGGCGACCGCGGCTTCTGAAGCGGGTCGCCCGCGGCGCCAAGCGCCGCGGGCGAACCGCTCCAGGACCTTGCCGCGCGCCCTCGGCGCGCCGCTTCGGTTCTGATCCGCACGCGGGGCGGTCCTCGCGCGAATCCGACCGCCATGCCCCCGCTTGCCAGCCTCGCGCCGGCACGGACAATCCGGCGATGCGCCACTTCCTGCTCCTCGTCGCGCTGGCCGGCTCCCTGACCGGCCAGCAGCTCGTCCAATCCCTCAACGACAATCCATCCTACGGCGGCTACGCCGTGGGCTGGCCGGCCAGCGTGATCGGCTTCCGCTTCACGGCGACTTCGCCGACCGTGGTCGCAGCACAGATCTTCACGGGCAACCAACCGCCGGCGACTCACACGCTCGAGATCCGCACGCGCAATGTCACGACCGGACTGCCGGACCAGCTGGTCGGGGCTCCGGGTTCGTGGTCGACGACGCACACACGCTGCTGGCAGGGTGCCGTGTTCGCGCAGCCTGCGACGCTGACCGTGAACGACGACTACTTCCTCGTGTGGCGCGTGCAGGGCATGTTCCACCAGCACTCCGTCAGCGCCGACACCGAGCCGTCGAACGTGCTCATCGAGACGCGCATCAGCGACGGCAACACGTGGCACGCGAACGCTCTGACGCCTGGTAAATATCGGCTGTTCGGTCCGTACGCGGCCGGCACGACGTCGACCTACGGTACCGGCAAGACAGGCATCTACGGTGTGCCCACGATCGGCCTCCAGGGCTGGCCCGCGATCGGCAGCCCGGTCGACGTCTGGCTCGACAACGCAGCGCGCAACGTGATTGCGCTGCTCGTGCTCGGCCTGCCGATCCCGACCGGCGTGCCGCTCGGTTTCGCCGATCTTTGGGTCACGCCCGAGCTGCTCCTGACCATGACGACGCGCACGCACACGAGTCCGCTGGTCGGAGGCATCAGCTACTCGCTGTTCGTGCCGAACACGCCGGCCGCCATCGGCTTCCCGCTGTCGTTCCAGTGGGGCGTGTTCGACCCCGCGGCGCTCGACGGCTTCAGCCACACCGGCGGCGCCACGGCCCTGATCAACTGACGCAGTTCACGGCACGCGGAAGGCCAGGCCGTTCGACCACGACCAGCCTCCGGCCACTGGTTCGAAGCAGACGTGCTGCGCGTAGAAGCGATGGCCCGAGAACGACGGCGGCAGCGCGAACGCGAACGCGAGCGTCGCTGGGCTCGTGCCGCTCGTCAACGCGGCCGCGGTCACGTCGAGGCTCACGTTCGCGTAGCAGCCCGCGGTGCCGAACAACGGGTCGAGCAGCAGCGGCAGCGGGATGCCGAGGTAGGTCGTGTTCGAGATGCCGAGGATCAGCACACCGAGCGAGAACGGCTCGTGGTTCGTCGAAGTCGTCGTGACCGTCGAGCCCACCACGAAGGGACCCGTCGCGCTCAGCGACACGGGACCGGCCGCGCCATTGCACGTCTGGCCGAACGGAATGCCGAAGCCGCCGCCGCCCCCAACGGCGATCCCGTTCAGCGGGCCCGGGGTGTTCGCGAGGAACACCGGCGCACCACCGGAATGCGGCACGCGGTAGACCTGCCCCGTGCCACCACCCGTCACGAAGTCGCCGTTCTGGTCGACGTCGAGACCATTGGGGCCCGGGATGGAAAAGGGCGGAGCAACGTTGGTCACGGTGGCCAGACTGTCGACGCGGATCAGGCGGTTCACCGTGAGCACGGTCGCGATGATCTCGCCGGTCGTGGGGTCGAACGCGACCGCCGAGACGAAGCCGCCGAGTCCGCCGACGATCAGCGTGCCCGTGGCACTGCCGTTCGCGAGCCGGTAGAGCGCTCCGTCGCCGCCGACCACGACGTCGCCGGTCATCGCGTCCCACGCGCCCGCGCTCAGCGAAGTGCCCCACGGTTGGGTGCCGATCGAGACATCCGTGACCAGTCCCGTGACCGGATCGAGCCGGCGGACCTGATTCGTCCCGCCATCGGCGACGATGATCTGCCCGGCGTCGTCCCACGACATCTGCGCCGCGGTGCCGATGCCGCTCGTGATCAACGCGTAGCTGGCCACCGCGGGGCCCGTGATGCTCGCGCGCCCGACGAAGCCGACACCGCCGACGATGAAGTCGTTCGGGTTCGCGCGGTCCCAGAGGATCGATTGCGAGGTCCCGGTGCCCAGGAAGCCGGGCGTCACGTAGTTCGCAACCGAGGCGCCTGCGCCGATCACGGCGAAGGTGGTGGTGGAGAACCTCGTCACGGCGATGTCGCCGATGGCGACTTGAGCCGACGCGGTTGCGGACAGGAGACAGATGAGCAGTGCTGAACGGTTCATGGTGCTGTGCTTGGATCGAGCCGCCAGATCGATGGACATGGTGCCCGACGCGTTCGTGGTTGGTGGTGAACAGTCATGGGTTGCAGGGATTCGGCAAGATCTCAACGCACCACGGCCGGGATCTCGGAAGGCACGCCGACCTTGCCGGTCGTCGATGACAGCTCGATACGCAACGTTGCGGTGCCGGCGACCGCAGCGGCAGGGACTCGCACGGAGTCGTCGTAGAGGATGCCTCAACAGTGTTTCTTGATGCGCGACGTCTCGGTCACCGTCTGTCCCTTCTCGTCCTTCGCGATGACCGTGACCGTCAGTGCGTCGCGCTCGAGGTCGAGGAAGTTCTCGTCGACGACGCACAGCGTGTCGGAGCGCGAACCGACGATGCCGGCGATCACGTTCACGTGCGTTTCGCCGCCCGGCTTCAACTCGATCGGGTCGTCGCCCCAGGTCGCGAAGTGCAGCGGCCCGAGCGGACAGGGCCGCAGGATCGGCACCTTCGCGAGAGACTCGCTCCACGCAGTGGTGTTCAGGCCGAGCGACCCATAGCCGCCGGACATCTCCTGTTTGCCATCCCACAGCATCTGGAACCAGAAGCCCGAACGGTCCTTCTTCGGCGCGGTCGACATCAGGAACTTCTTGTGCACGAGCGCAGTGCCGGGCACGGGGATCTGCGCGATGCGGAACGACATCTCGAGGCCCGCATCCGCGCGCTCCTTGTCGTGCACACCGACGAACCGTTCGCCGGGTTCCGTGAGGTCGCCGTCGGCGTCGAGGTCCAGGTAGAGCACGTCGTAGAACGGCGCGTCGGGCGCCGTCTTGTCGACGACGGCCATGACGCGATACGCGCCGGCGGGATCGAGCACGAACATCGCGTAGAGCGGTGCGGCGATGTACTTCGGCTCCCTCTGCAAGCGCCGTTCGACCTTGCTGTAGTCGACCTCCACGTAGCGCACTGCTGCAGATACCTGTGCAGGCGTCTGCGCGAACAGCGGCAACCCGGACAGCATCGACACGACAGGAAGCGACCAGCGGCAAGCGTTCATGGTGAGTCGCGCATGCTATCCGGTCGGTCGCGTCGCGGCCGCATTCAGGTTCGCCGCGCCAACACCGCGAGCGCGACGCCGCCGAGCACGAGCACGGCAGACAGCAACAGCCGCGGCGACAGCGCTTCACCGAGGAGAATCACCCCGCCGACTGCTGCCAACACCGGAACCGTCAGCTGCGCCATGGCCGCCTGCGTCGCGCTGAGCTTCCGCACCGCGGCATACCAGATCACGTAGCCGAGACCCGACGTGATCGCGCCCGACACGCAGGCACACACCACTCCCTCGAGCCCGAAATACGGCGTCGCGAAGCACAACGCTGCACCACTCGCGAGCAGGCACAGCGGCCCCGCGCGCAGGAAGTTCGACGCCGTCGCCGCGACGGGATCGGCGACGCCGCGCCCGCGCAGCGAATAGACGCCCCAGCTGATCCCGGCCACGGCCATCAGCGCGAGGCCGGCGGGGTCGGGCGCCGACACACCGGGCAGCAGCAGCAACGCGAGACCCGCCGTCGCCGCCGCGAAACCGACCCACGCGAGTCGCGGCGGCCGTTCGCCGTGCGCGAGTCCCCACGCGAGCATCGTCACCTGCACCGCGCCGAACAACACGAGCGTGCCGGTCGCCGCGTCGAGCGCCACATACGCGAGCGCGAACGCAACCGCGTAGCCCGCGAGAGCCAGGGCCGAACGCCACGACCCGGCCTGCACGGTCGCGCGCGCGGGCCGGCGCGCACACAAGAGGCTCAGCGTCAGAGCACCCGCGACGACACGCAGCAGCGTGAAGCTCGTGGGATCGATCGCGCGCGGCCTCAGCGCGAGCCGGCACAGCAGCGAGTTGCCGGCGAACGCGAGCATCGCAACGGTCGTGAGCAACAGCGCGCCGAGACCGACGGAGTGTCTGTCGCGCAGCTTGTTGCTGATGGTGACGTCGACCAATGAGCCAAGCGTAGTGATCAACTCGGACGGGTCACGAGTTCCCACGTCGCGATCGCACCAAGAGCGCGAGCCGCGAGTCTCATCTGGTCAGGGGAGCAGCTCGTCGAGTGTCGATGCCGCGAGGATGCGGCGCATCCAATGGTCGATCTCGGTCGCCCTGGTGTTCTCGACGCGTCGGACCACATCCACTGGCACCTTGCCGAAGCGTTGCTCGATGAGCGTCAGCATCGCCAGTTGCATGCCCCTTTGCATGCCCCTTTGCATGCCCCTTTGCATGCCCCTTTGCAGGCCCACCCGTTCGCCTTCCTGGCGTCCCTCTTCCCTCAGCTTCTCGGCAACGGTCATGTATTGCTCCTCGCTGGTCTTGCTGATGCGCGCGTAGGCGGCGCGCAGGTGTTTGGGGTCGTCGTTGCTCACCGTAGCGACGTAGGAGTATAGCCGGTTCGCGATCTGCGGTCCGCCGGGCATGGCCAGGAGCTGCCGGTACAGAGGGCGCCAGGCGAGCAGCAGGACTGCGGTTGCCACGTTCCGCCGCACCTGCTGCAGATGCAGCAGCGGCAACAGCGTCTGCACGGTGAGCCGGCGTCGGCGCAAGCCAGCCTTGTCGGTGCCCCCGAGGTCGAACAGCTTGCAGGTGAACGTCGGCTGCAGCGCCAGCAACCCCTCTGATGCGCCGCTGGCATCGAGCAACTCGGTCAGATTGCATGGCGAAGCCCACGGACCATCGCCGGTGTGCACGAGGATCGGCAGCACGAGCGGCAGGTGGGTGGCGGTAGGTTCATCGGTGCGAAACTGCTCCCAGATCCGGACCACGTAACGCATCAGCTGGAACACCGCATAGCGGACCGGGCCGGCCTTGTGCTCGAGCACGATGTAGAAGTAGCAGGTCCGGCGGGAGATCTTGGCGCGGAACAACAGGTCGGCCCGATGATCGCGCAGTTCCTCGTCGACGAAGCTCGCATCGAGGCGTTCGAGAGACGACCAGTCGGTGGCCGTGAGGTCCTTGCGCATCACGCCGCGCAGCAGTTCAGCGGCGCGCTGCGGATCGGCAAAGACGCCGCGGAACAAGGCGTCGTGAGGATTCTGGATCGGCTTCTTGTCGGTCACGTGGAAAGTGCTCCACGTGTTGAGTGCACCAGTCGCCGCAACGGTTGCACGAATCGCGAACTTTGTCGTCGTGGGTGTTGGGCGGACCGTCGCGGTTGCAATCGGTGCGCCTCCGGCCGGTCACGCCGTAGCGCGAGCGAAAGGGATGGCGTCGCCGCTCAGCTTGGACGTCAGGTCGCATCGAGCGCCATGCACACTCGAACGCACAGCTTTGCAGTTTTCTTGGTAGCGGGGTCCGTCGGCGCGTTCGTCACGGCCTTCGCGTTTATCGCCGTCCTTCAGCTCACGTTGCCACCAACAAACCTTGCATACGGGCAGGGCATCATCGAGACGCTGCGCGATCCATTTGTGCGCGCCATCGCAACACCAGTTGCCATCGCGTCGGGTGCACTTGCTACGCCACTACTTTACTTCTGCCTTCGTCATCGCCGACTCTCCGTCGCATTGCCGATTGTGTTCGCTTCGGTCCTGATCGCCGTCGCCATCACCACCCCTTTGCACCCGTGGCTCGGCTTGTACAGCGCGTTCGCAGCCCTGGTCTGTTCATGTATCGCCTGTTCACAGATTCGAGCCACCAGGCATGAAGTTGCACAGGATGCCGATTGATCCGAGTCAGTCCCGGGGCCATGGCGCGCGCGCAAACTCGGCGAGCCGGCGTTCGAACACGGCTGGATCGAGCACGGCGTTGGCCGCGCGCGCGAGCTCGCCGCAACGCAGGTAGTGCTCGCGATCGCGCATGCGCTCCTCGCCGTTCACGAGCGTGAAGTCCTGCTGCAGCCCGTTGGCCCACGCGAGGAACGCGAGCCCTGCCTTGTAGTGCTGCGTCGGTTCTTCGAACACGTGGCGGCCGAGCTCCTCGCAGCGGTCCGTTATGCGCAGGAAACCCTGCTCGTCGCCCCCGGCAAGACAGCGCAGCGCCTGCCGCATCGGCAGCGCGATCGCGTCGAGGATGCCGAGCAGCGCGTGGCTCCAGTCGCCGAGCGCAACTCGCCGGCTGCCGATCGTCGTCGTGCCGCTGCCGGACGGCTTGCCACCGCCGCCGGGAGCGGGCGGCGCATCGCCGCCGAGGATCATGCGGCCGAAGTGAAAGTCGTCACCCGTGAGAACGATCTGCTCGCGCGGTAGCAGTTCGCGGCGCGTGCGGACCTCGAAGTCCGCGTCGAGCAGCGACACCTTGCAACCGCGCACGACCGCGGGGTCGAGCGCCATCACGCGCTGGAAACTGCGGCCCGGGAAGTAGCCGCTCAGAGCCGGCAGGAACATCGCCCCGAGCCAGTGCACGAACACGGGGCCGCGCACCTGCCGCACGATCGCCTCGTAGACATCGACGTAGTCGCTCTCGCCAGCGTCCTGCTCGCACAACCACGGCATCGGCAGGATCACGGGGATGCCGCCGTGCGAGGTGATGTACGAACACTGTTCGACGACGGCGTCGACGAGGTCGAGCATCGAGCGGATCGCGGGCACCTGGTCGGTGCCCGCGCCGGCACAGAAACCGTTCGCGAGTTTCAGCGCGCCGCACTCCGCGATGAGCCGGCGCGCGGAGGGCCACCCGAGGTGGAAGCGCTGCGCCGTGTCCATCGCCTCGGCGACGCCGAGGCCGTGCCGATCCATCGCGGTCCGCAACCGCATCGTCGCGGCCCAGTCGATGTGTTCTTCGATGACGCGCGGATCGCCGGGTCTGGCGAGCGTGTGACCGAGCCGCTTGTACTCGGGGCGCAGCACCACGTGCAGGGCCGCGTAGCAGAGGCGCAGCACAGTGTTCTCGCGGCTCGTCATGGCTCCCCTGCGCGCAGCGCCTTCACGGTCTTGGCCTCCGGCATCGCGACGTAGTGTGGATCGAGCGGGAAACAGCCGCTGACCATGCCGTTGCGCGGCGCCGTCGTGCAGTCGCTGAACGTGCGGCAGAGCTGCTTTCGCTGCAGCAACCGGCCCGCGAGCAGGTCGCGCGGCAGATCAGGGTAGGCCAGCATCATGCGGCCGAGCCCGACGAAGTCGACGTGCCCTGCTTCGACCTCGTGCTGCGCCATGTGGCCGACCCACTCCTGCAGATACGTGTAGCCCGTGCCGACGAAGCGCAGCGCCGGCACCGCGGCCTTGGCCGCGCGCACGACTTCGAGGTGACAGCGCACGAACCGCAGCGGGTCGTCGGGCGGCTGGTAACCATCGCTCGGCGGGTAGGCCGCGGGCCGCTGCAGGTGCGGGTTCCAGTAGGGCGAACCGAGCGTGACGTTCACGAGCTCGATGCCGAGCGCCTGCAGGCGGCGCAGGAAACGCAGCGGTTCGTCGAGGTCGAAGCGTGCGGGTGCGCGCGCATCGACGCCAAAGCCGTGTTCGTATGGCAACGCTGTCGCCATCGCGCGGCCCGCCCCCGTCGCCGGATCGCGTTCGAACGGCACCGTGTCGGCGAGCGACACACGCACCCCGATCGGCAGACCCGGACACGCAGCGCGGATCGCGGCGACGATGCGTTCGAACAGCCGCGTGCGGCCGGCGAAATCGCCGCCGTAGCTGCCCGGGCGCGACCGCGCCGCGAGCAGCTCGTGCAGCAGGTAGCCGTGACAGCACTTCACGTCGACGAAGTCGAAGCCGACCGCCTGCGCCGCCTTGGCCGCGTGGACGAAGCTCTCGCCGATGCGCTCGAGCTCGCCGTCGGTCAGCGTGCGCGCTGTCGCCATGAACGGATACTTCTGCGCGAGCACGGGGTGCGCGAACGCGAGCAGCGGCGCCGGTGGGCCGTCGGGGCGCGCGAAGCGGCCCGAGTGCGTGAGCTGCAGACCGACGAACTGCGCGTGCGGCGCCAACCCTGCCGCAGCCGCGCCGGCTCGCAGCTCCTGCAACAAGCTCGCGAGACCTGCCGCGAAGTCGGCCTTGGGCTCACGGTAGAGCTGGCGGCTGTTCGCGCGGCCGTCGCGTTGCACCGCGAACGCTTCCCCGCCCCAGACCAGTGCGGCACCCGAGCTGCCGAAGTGCCGCCAACGCCGCAGCGTCAGCTCGGTCGGCAGTCCGTCCGCGGTCCCGTCCCACCCTTCCATCGGGTGGCACGCGAAGCGGTTGCTGAGCCTGCGCCCATGCACGACGATCGGCAACGCGAGCGCGCCGTTCGCGGCGACGGCTTCCGCCACCTGCCAGGTCGGATCGATCGAACGTAGGTGCACCTGCAGTTCGGCGAGCGACCGGAACCGACCTGGAGAGGGATGGCGCACGTCGAAACTGTGCCGCCCCTGCCGCCCGCGGACCAGGGGCTGGTCGCTGCGCTCACGCGTTCGCCGCGACCTGCATGCTCGAAGCGTGCCCATCGAGCGCCTGGCCATAGCCAATCGACGCGAGCGCCGTCGCGAGCTCGACCTCGCCGCGTTCGATGCGCAGCGCGTTGCCGCTGCCGAGCGGGCAGTAGAGATCGCGGTGCTCAGGCCTCGCCTGCGCCACGAGCCGTGGCGGCAGGTGATCGAGACCGACCACGCAAATGCCAAGGCGTTCTTGCAGGCGGCTCTCGATGCGTGTGGACTTTGCGTGGAGCATTGGTAGGAGCAGGCATCTTGCAATGAGATGGCTTCTGATACTCGGAGGGCTGCTAGTCCAAGGACTAGCTGTGACCCTTGCGTTGAAGTTCGTGTTACGCGCACCAAGTGAGCTCGGCTTGGACGTAGTCCGATGCGAGTATGTCCAGGCTGCCGAGTACAAGGCCCACGCCGGCCAGCCAGGGGCGCGGCTTGTGTTCTGGGTCAATGTGGCTGGGGAAGCGCGTGGCCTGTCTCCTGACCTCACGGCGGCCTGCGAGGCTCGGCTCGGTGACCTCGCTCCCTTGTCGGGGTTTGTCTGGTCGGATGAGTGGGTCCGCGTTAGCGACCTACCGCCCACGCGCTACGGGCTCGAGGCATTCAGAAGACTGATGTTCGAGGTCGATGACAAGGCCTTCGGCTTGCGGTGGAAGCGCACGGAGGTGCTGAGGCAGCTGGAGGTGGGCGCGACGTTGCAGCTCCAGGTATTCGTGTCAACCAAGATGCGCCGAATCGCCCAGTCCGACTGGATAAGCACCGCAGAGTTTTCTCAGGAGCTGCAGCGGATCTTGCGCTGAAGGAAAGCGTGCAAACATGCTGACGACGCACGGAAACACGGCAAGCGGTTGCTCCTCACCAGGGAATCGCAAGCCTCTCGTGCCCTCGTGCAGCGCGGAGAAGCCAGGAGCTCGAGAAGCGACTTGCGGCAGATCGTGACGCACGGACCGGACGTCGCCGTCGCCGGCGGCGGCGCGCCGAGTAGAGTGCGCGCACATGCCGCGATCGTTGCTCGCTTTCGCCCTCGCTTGCCACGCGCTGCTCGCGGTTGGCTACGCGTGGTGCACACCGAGCTTCGAAGGCCCCGACGAGAACAGCCACTACGAGTACGCACAGCATCTCGCGAACGCGAAGACGCTGCCGCTCTCGCCCGCACTCGCGACTGCGCGCGGACTGCCGCAGACGGAGAGCGTGGTGCTCGTGATGCACCCACCGCTCTACTACGCGCTGCTCGGCGCGGCGCTTGTCGCCACCGGCACGGACGACACGGTGTTCGGACCGATCGTCAACCCGGCGTTCGGCGATCCGAACGCTCCGGGCCGCCACCTGCACTTCGTGCACGGTCAAGGTCCTGCGCGCTTGTTGTTCGGGCTGCGCCTCGTTTCGGTGCTGCTCGGCGCGCTCTCGATCGTGCTCGTGCATCGGCTCGGCCGCGCGTGCTGTCCCGGCGAACCGCGCGTTGCCGGCCTCGCAGCGCTGCTCGTCGCCTGCCTGCCGATGTGGTCCTTCCTGCACGGTGTGCTGCACAACGACGTGTTGGCGGCAGTCCTGTGCACGGCATGCACGCTGGCGCTGGTGCGCTGCGTGCAGGCGCCGCAACTCGCGACACGGCACGCCGTGGCGTTCGGCGCACTGCTCGGCCTCGCGCTGTTGACCAAGCTGACGACCTTGTACCTGCTGCCGCTGGCGTTCGCGGCGCTGGCGCTCGTCGTCTCACGCGAGCGGAGCGAAGGTCGCCTCGGCGCCTTGCTCGGCAAGCTCGCGATCGCCGTCGCGATCGCCCTCGCCATCGCCGGGTGGTGGTACGCGCGCAACACGTTCACGTAATCCGGGCCGGTCCGGTGCGACTCGGGCAACGCCCACAAGTCCAGTATCTCAATGTTCGGTTCGTGCAGCGCGGCGTAGAGCGCGTCGCACGCGAGGTCCCCCGCGCCTGCCAG
>Ga0075418_10000778_pt1 | contig 34661 bp, 27 predicted proteins | sample SoiMetdeltSBSDD2_FD_81776 | JGI IMG/M metagenome (GOLD analysis project Ga0075418, IMG submission 81776) | Bulk soil microbial communities from a Populus tree surrounding site in Tennessee, USA - Soil MetaG P. deltoides SBSDD2 | ecosystem: Environmental > Terrestrial > Soil > Tree plantation... | reverse complement strand
CGAACGCGACTGTATTCCTCGTTGCGCGCGGCAACGGCGGGCGCCAACGCGCGATCACCGGTCCTGATGGGCGGTTCGAGTTCAGGGCGGCACCAGGTCCGCACGCGCTCGTGGTGCCGCCACTCGCGCGCCTGCTTGGAATCGAGCAGGAGGTCGAGCTGCGGCCCGAGGTGACTCGCGTCGAGATCGCGTTGCCACGGCTTGCGACTGCGCAGGTCGAAGGCCGCATCGTCGATACCGAGGGGCTTCCCCTCTCGGACACGCGCGCGGTCTTGCACACAGCGAGCGCGCCCCGAACAGCGGACTTCGTCGAGACCGATCGCGGCGGATGGTTTCGACTGGCGGACGTCCCGGTCGGCGACCTCGTGCTCAGGACGAGTGAGCCCATCCGCGCGGAGGTGCGTGGACACGAGCTCGTCGCGGGTCAGACGAAGAGCCTGCAGTTCGTGATCGACATCGGTTGCCACTCGCTCGCGGGCCAGGTGGTCGCCGAGGGCGGAACACCGGGGGTCGGCGCGCAAGTGCGGCTCGACCGCTCCTTCACCGCGGGAAACGGCATCCGCTGTGTCTCGACGCGCACGCTCGTCACCGACCAGAACGGCTGCTTCGTCTTCGAGCACCTCGGGCCCGGGCCAGGCAATCTCACCGTCATGGCTTCTGGTTGCGCGACCGAGGTCGTCGACATCGAACCGGGCACTTCTCCTGTCGTCGTCGTCCACAGGATCGCCAACTGACGCTCTTACCCACTGTCGCCCTCGAGCACTGACATGATCGCACCAGGTTCTCATTGTATGCGCATGGGCGCGCTGTTCGCCCTGAGCGCGGTTCTCGCGCCGAGCGCGCTGGCCCACGGTGACCTCGACAAGCGGATCGCCGAGGTTTCACGCGAGATCGAGAAGGCGCCCGGCCGGGCCGACCTCCGGTTCAAGCGCGCGGATCTTCATCGACGGCATCGCGATTGGCCCGCCGCGCGCAGCGACCTCGCCGATGCCCGGCGGCTCGATCGGCAACTGGCCGACCTCGACTTCCTCGCCGGCCTCGTGGAGTTCGATGCCGGCAGCCCCGCGAAGGCACTCGAGCTGCTGGACCGTCAGCTCACCGCCAATCCGAATCACGTTCCGGCGCACTTGTGCCGCGCCCGCACGCTCGTGGCGCTCGACCGCCCGCGCGAGGCCGTGCGCGACTACGATCTGACCTTGCAGGTCTCACGCGATCACGTCCCCGACCATTACCTCGAGCGTGCCCGCGCCCAGTGCGCTGCCGGCGCGGACGTCGCGGTGGTGCTGCGGGGGCTCGACGACGGAATCGGGCTCCTCGGCCCCGTGGTGAGCCTGCAGTCGATGGCGATCGATCTCGAGTTGCAACGCAACGATCGTCAGGCGGCCGTGCGCCGCATCGACCAGGTGCTGCCCACGCTGCCCTTCCGCGGGCCTTGGTTGCTGCGCCGCGGCCAAGTGCTCGAGCAGGACGGAAAGCCCGCAGAGGCCCGACAGACGTACACGACCGCGCTACGCGAGCTCATGGCGATCCCCGCCGCGCGCCGCCGCAGCACGGTCCACCAGGAGTTGGAGCAACAGCTAAGGCAGGCTCTCGAAGCACTGCAACGGTGAATCATCATGACTCCAAGAACGCAGAATCATCCTGCGGGCAGATTCCTGCTCGCCATCGCCGCAGTCTCGCTGATCGCGGCATCTGCCGCCGCGCAGACGATGACCCGCGGCCCCTACCTGCAATCCGGCACGGAGGACTCCGTCATCGTCCGCTGGCGCACGAGTGCCGCGACGAACAGCCGCGTCAAGTTCGGGCCGCAGCCCGGCCAGCTCACGTCGGTGGCCGACGAACCGACCGCGACGACCGAGCACGTCGTCCGGCTCTCGGGACTGGCGCCGAGCACGAAGTATCACTACTCGGTCGGAACGACGGCAGCGACGCTCGCCGGCGACGATGCCAACCACTTCTTCGTGACCTCACCGCCGCGCGGCGTCCCCTCGCCGATGCGCATCTGGGTCCTCGGGGACGCCGGCACCGGCAGCTCGAGCCAGCGGGCGGTGCGCGACGCCTACTACGCGTTCACGGGATCGAGTCATACCAACCTCGTGATGTTGCTCGGTGACAACGCCTACAGCGACGGCACCGACAGCGAGTACCAGTCCAACTTCTTCAACATCTACCCGACGATGCTGCGCAAGTCGGTCGTCTGGTCGACGCTCGGCAACCACGACGGTCACTCGGCCACCTCGTCGTCGCAATCGGGTCCGTACTACGACATCTTCACGTTTCCCGTGAACGGCGAAGCCGGCGGCGTGCCGTCCGGGACGGAGGCGTACTACTCGTTCGACTGCGGCAACGTTCACTTCGTGTGCCTCGATTCGTACGAGTCGAGCCGTTCGCCCACCGGCGCCATGCTGCAGTGGCTCACTCAGGACCTCGCGATGAACACCAACACGTGGCTCGTCGCGTTCTTTCACCATCCGCCATACAGCAAGGGCTCGCACAACTCGGACAGCGAAACCGAGCTGATCCAGATGCGCCAGAACGCGCTGCCGATCCTCGAGGCCGGCGGCGTCGACCTCGTGCTGTGCGGGCACAGCCACGCCTACGAGCGGTCGTTCCTGATCGATCAACACTATGGCAGCTCGGGCACGTTCAGCGCGAGCCATGTCGTGAACGGGGGCAACGGTCGCATCGGCGGGGACGGGGCCTACGACAAGGGAGATGGCGGCCACGAAGGTGCGGTGTACATCGTCGCCGGCTCCTCGGGCCAGACGAGCGGCGGCTCGCTGAACCATCCGGCCATGTTCGTGTCCCTCAACACGCTGGGCTCCGTCGTACTCGACGTCAACGGCAGCCAGCTCGACGTGAAGTTCCTCGACAACACCGGCGCCTGGCAGACGAGGGACTACCTGACGCTGACCAAGAACGCCGGCGCGCCGCCGCAGAGCGACTTCGTCGGTGATCCGACATCCGGGCCGGCGCCACTCTCGGTGAGCTTCACCGACCTCTCGACGAACCTGCCGACGGGCTGGGCGTGGAACTTCGGCGACGGCCAGGGATCCACGCAGCGACACCCGTCGCACGCCTATGCCAACGCTGGTTCCTACAACGTGACGCTCACGGCGACCAACGCGCTGGGGTCCGACCAGGTGGTCAAGAACTCCTACATCACGGTCACGACAGGTGGTGGTGGCGGCGGCGGCGGTGGTGGGGGCGGCGGTGAGATCGGCGGCGGCAACGATCGGGGCGGCGGTGCGGTGGACCCGCTCAGCGTGCTGCTGATCCTGCTGGGCCTCGGCGCGCTCACGGCTGCGTCGCGCCGGGGTGGGGCACGCTGATGGCTTCCGTCAACATTTGCGCGGCCGGTTGGACCGTGGCGCTCGCGGCTTTCGCCGCGATCGCCGCGTGGCCGCCGCTGGCCGGCGCGTTGCAGTTCGAGCACTCGGCGCTGCCCTCGGAGCCGTGGCGCCTGTTGACCTGCCACTGGGCGCACTGGCACCTGGACCACCTGTGCTGGAATCTCGCGGTGTTCATGGTACTCGGCGCGGTGATGGAGATCCGCAGTCGCGCGCGCTTTCTCGCTTGCGTCGTCAGCAGCGCGCTCGTGATCTCCGCCACGCTCATCGTGGCGCGGCCTGAGCTCGTGCTCTTCCGTGGCCTCAGCGGCATCGACTCGGCGCTGTTCGCCGCGGTGGTCGTGGTGTTGTTGCGCGACGCAGTCGCGGCGCGGCAATGGCAGACTACCTCCTGGCTCGCGCTCGCGGTCACGGCATTGTTGGCCAAGATCGCGTTCGAGTCGGTGACCGGCCGGTGTCTGTTCGTCGACACCACGACGTTCACGCCGATCCCGCTGGTCCACACGGCCGGTGCCATCGTCGGCGTGATCGTGGCCCTGGTGCCCACCACGGGGCATGCGGCTGCGCCGGCGCTCGAGCGAGAACGCGAAGAGCTCGACCCGGCCACGCCGGCCAGCGGCCGGGCGTCCTGACGCCTGGCCAGCAACGAGCCACGTTGGTCGGAATCCTCCGGTAGCGACGCGACATCCCGCGGCGCGGATAGGCTACGGACGAATACTCGACCGCGCCGGCCGTTTGCGGCCGTCTCCCCAGGGCCTGCCAATGAAACCCACATTGTCCCGTTTCGTTCTCTGCCTGACCCTTTGTTCGCTCGGAGTCGCCCAGGCCCCGCACGTGGCTCCGCCAGCCACCGACGACGTGCTGCCGGCCTCGACCTACGCCTCGGTGCAGTTCGGCGGCTTGTCGGCCTGCCGGCGTTCGGCGACGGCGATGCCGCTCGCGGTCCTGGTCGACAACTTCCTGAAACGGGTGCCTGCAGAGACCCGCGCCACACGCGTCGACCAAACGCTCGACCACGCAGCACAACACCTGCAACACCACCTGCAGCAGGTGGGGCTCAGCGCCGCCGATCTGAGGGCCGTGCTCGGGCAGCCGATGACCGTCGCGATCGGACGCCTTTCGATCGAAGGCATGGGACCCTCGGTCGCGCTGGTCATCGAAGAAGGCGAGAGTGCGGCAGCGATCGGCCGCTGCACGGCGGCGATCGAGAACCTCGCGCGACAGTTCGGCGCCGGGATCGTGTTCGACGACGTGAAGATCGGTGATCTGACCGTGCGCCACGCCACGATGCCGGATGGACCACCGGTGTTCCTTGGTTCGGTCGGCGGCTACTTCGTGCTGACCAACAGCCGTGGTCAACTGCGCGAGATCGCGGACGTCGTGCGCGGAGTCCAGCCGGGGCTGGCGCGTACCACGCGGCTCGCCGACTTGCGGCGTCGCCTGCCGCAGCCTGCGCTCGCTTCCGTGTTCGTCAACACCGCGAGCGTTGCTTCGATGCTCGATGCCCACCTGCCCTACGAGGCCGCTGCGTTCGGTGCCGCGCTCGGTCTCGGCCAGTGCGATGCGCTCTACGCGGGCACGACGGCTTCGGCGCGGGGTGGCAGCGACGTGGTCCACTTCGGGCTCGGTGGCAGCGAACGCGGCCTCATGAAGGCGCTCGTCGCACAACCCGCCGATCTCGGTTTCGCGAGGCTGTGTTCCCAGAACACGGTCGTGTTCGCCGCGGGCAGCTTCGATGCACAAGCGGTCCTCGACGCTTTTTCGCATTTCGTCGAGCTGCTGCCCGCACCTGCTCGTGAGCAGGCCGACGTGAACCTGCGCAGGGGCCTCGACCGCGGTCTTCGCAGGTTCGGCACGACACGCGAAGCGGTCGCCGGCCTCGTGCACGCGTTCGGCAACCAGGTCGGATTCGCGCTGAGTCTCGAAAAGGGCGCGGTGCCGAAGCCCGAGGTGCTGGTGCACGTCGCGGTGCGCGATGCAACCGTCGTGGCGCCGGTGCTGCAGCAACTCGAGGCGATGGTCGCCGAGCGAGGCCATGTCGAATGGAAGACGCGCAAGGTCGGCGAGCACGAAATCCGGTTCTGCAACGTCGACGCCGACGAGATCCAGCTGAAACTGTCGCCGTGCTACGTGCTCACGGAGAAGGCTCTGCTGCTCGGTTCCGACGCCGCGGCGCTCGTGCGCGCGCTGCGCCAGGGTGACCAGCCCGAAGAGAGCTTTGCTGCCCAGCCGGACTTCAAGGCGCTGCAGGCCACAGCGGCCGGCGGCAGCGGCGTGCTGCACCTGCGTCTGTTCCGCGGCGTCGAGATCGGGTGGCGCACGGTCGAGACGATGGTGTATCCGCAGCTCGACGCGCACCAGCAGGAGGTCGGCTTCTCGAGCGAGGCGCTGCCCGACGCGGAGTCGATGGCCAAGGCACTCGGCACGAGCACGTTCGTCTACAACGTCGACGACGACGGCATCACGTGGAAGAGCCACGGCACGCTGGCATTCGGCTCGCTGCTCGCGGGGTTCGGTGCACTGGCCGACGACCTGTTGAGCCGCGCGAGCGGCAAAGTGTACTGAGCCAACCCGCCCGAGAGGCGGCTTGGCTCAGGATCTCTGGGAACCGTCGCAACGCGGGAATCAGCAAGGGCGAAAAAGACAGCCAGCCCGCTGCGACGGTTCATTGGGGCCAACCCGCCCGAGAGGCGTTCAAGCCCTGGCCAGCACGGCCTTGAGCGGCGGGTTGCCGTCGAACGACGGGAAGTCCGCGTCGAGCGCGATCGACTCGAGCGATGACAGCGGCCGTCCGGCCTTCGCGGCGCATCGCCGCAGATCCTCGTGCCACGTCGCCTCGGTTACCTCGGGCACGTGGTTCGTGGCGATCAGTGCCCCACCCTCGGCGAGCGCGAGCACGCACGGCTTCCACAGCGACTGGTAGTCGTGCACGACGTCGACCGTGCCGAACGGCCCCTTCGCGAAGCGAGGCGGGTCGAGCACGACGAGGTCGAACCGCTGCACGTCGACGCGCGGGAACGGTACGTTTCGTCCGGGCCGTTGCACGGGCAGTCCGGCGAGCTGGCGCAGCACGGGGATGCAGTCCGAGCGCAGCACGTGAAAGCGCTGGCCAGTGATTCCGTTCTGCCGTGCGTTGCGCACGCCGACGTCGAGCGCGGTCTGCGAGAAGTCGACGTTGAGTACGCTGCGCGCGCCGGCGGCGGCGGCTGCGACGCCGATGCTGCAGGTGTAGGCGAAGAGGTTCAGCACCGACCTGCCCGCAGCGAGGCTGCGCACGACGCTGCGGCCCGCACGCAGGTCGAGGAACAACCACGGATCCAGGCCGCGATGCCGCGCGCGCACGAGGAACCGCGTGCCCTCTTCGCGGCACTCGTGCTCGACGAGCGCAGCTGGCACGGGCTCGTGTGCGACGAAACCCGGCAGCGGCGTCCTGCCGCGGTGATTGCAGACGATCGCGAGATCGAGGCCGAGGGCACGGCAGACGACCGCGCGCAGCTTCTCGACGACCTGCGCGGCCAGGGCGGCGCGGAACGTCTGCAACAACAGCAGTGGTCCATAGCGATCGAGAGTCACGCCGGGTGCGTCCTCGGCGATGCCGTGGAACAACCGGTAGCAGTCGGTCTGCGCCGCATGCAGCCGCTGGAGCAGGGAAGCTCGCCGTTCGATGGCTTGTTCGAGGCTCGTCGCGAGGTGCTCTGGCTCGATCACGAGGGCGGCGGGTTGTTCGGTTGTTCGATGATCTCGCACACGCCGTGGCGGTCAGTGCGGATCCTGCCCTTCTTCTCGAGCTCCTGCCACACCTCGGCGGGGTATTGCTCCGGCGGCTTGACGCCGACGACTCCCGAATGACCACCCTTGCTCATGGGGTCGTGCCCGAGCCTCGACTCGTCGTCGAGCCGAGTCAACTTGATGCGCTTCTTGAGCGCCTTCATCGCGCGATGCAGCGTCTCCTTCGTGAACGTGCCGTCCGGGTTGCGTTCGACGATGTTCTTCGGTTCAGAGTTGCGTTGTTCCATGCCGGCATCATCGCGCTTGCGTCCCGCGCGTCCATTCCCCTTGCGGTGGCCCTTGCCGTTGCGTAAGCGAACGGGAATGGTCTCTGGCAAGGATGTCGCCAAGGAAGTCGAACGGGTGCGTAAGGCGCTGCGCGCGAAGCTGGGTTCGGGCGCGGACGTCGTGGTCGGGCAAGCAGAGCTGCGGCTGCTGCTCGACGAGGTCGGCCGGCTCATGCAGAGCAACGACCGGCTGCGGCGGCAGAACCGCCGCGTGCGGTTGAAGCTGCAACGGGTCGGGATCGCCGAGGACGCTGCAAGAACGCAGGGTGGCGACGACGACCCGGGCGAGGTGTGACGATGGTCCGAATCCTGCTCGTGCACTGGAACGCCGGCGAGGCGGCCGAACGCGCCGGGCGCCTGCAACAGCTCGGTTACGGGGTCGACACGCACTGGCAACACGACGCGGGCGGCGAGCTCACGCGTTCGCTCGCGAAGACGCCACCGGAAGCGATCGTCATCGACCTCGGCCGACTGCCTTCGCACGGACGGGCGATCGCGACGTGGCTGCGCGAACGCAAAGCACTGCGGCTCGTGCCGATCGTCTTCGTGCCCGGCGACGCGGAGAAGACGGCGCGCGTGCGTGCGGCGTTCCCGGACGCCACCTACGCGTCGTGGCCGCGGCTTGCGAAGGCGCTGCCGAAGGCGATCGCTTCGCCGCCGCGCGATCCCGTCGTTCCCAAAGCACCCGACTACTCGGGCACACCGCTGCCGAAGAAGCTCGGTCTGAAGCCCGGCGGCCGGCTCGGGCTCGTGCGCGCTCCGAAGGACTTCGCCGGCACGCTCGGCGATCTTCCCGCCGGTGCCTGCACGACGAAGAGTCTCGTCGGCGAGCTCGAGGTCGTCGTTGTGTTCTGCCGTGCGCTTGCCGAATTGCGCGCGGACTGGGGCCGTGCGGCGGATTGCCTTGCCCCGCGCGGCAGCCTCTGGGTCGCCTGGCCGAAGCGCGCGTCGGGGCAGACCACGGATCTCACGGATGCCGTCGTGCGCGCATTCGGCCTCGACCAAGGGCTGGTCGACACGAAAGTCTGCGCGATCGATGCCGTCTGGTCGGGCTTGCGGTTCTCGCGGCGCCGGGCCTGACACGGGCGTTTGCGGGCTGCGCTGCCTTTCCGTATCCTGGGATCTCCGAAGTCCTGGAGGTTCCGTGGTTCCTGCCGAGAAGCTCGTTGCCCAGTTTCGCAAGTGTCTGTCGATTCACTGCCTCGTGAGTCTCTGCCTCGTCCTCTTCGGGGGGACCGCAGCGCGCGCGCAGGTGGAGTGGAAGTGGTTCCACCCCGAGAAGTTCGAGCGCGCCACCAAGACCGACGACAAGGGCATGGAGCAGTGGGCCGAGCACGCGAAAGTCGAATGTGCGACCTGCTCCGGTACGGGCAAGACGAAGTGCGCGACCTGCGAGCGCTTCGCCGAGGACGCGACGCACTGCATCGAGTGCAAGCGCACCAAGGAGCGCGAGGTTCCGTGCCGCGCCTGTGGAGGGACCGGGTCGTTCCCCGATCCGCTCGAGAAGGTGCTCTGTCCTGGCTGTCGCGGAGCCGGGTTCCTGCTTTGCCAGATCTGCGCTGGCGGCGGACGCCTCAGGATCGGTGAGGCCAAGCAATGGACGGCGTGTCCGGCATGCCGCGGCGAGGGCGGTTACAAGTGCGCCGGCTGCGGCGGCGACCGCCTCGTCGAGGTCGCCAGCCTCAAGCCGTCGCTCAAGGAGGCGAATGCCGCGACGTTGGGCAAGGCCATCACCCCGACCGAGCAGGCGCTCAAGGAACTCGATGCATTCGCGCCGACGGGCGGCGACGTCATGGTCCGCAAGGAGGTCAAGGCACTGGTCAAGATCCTCGAGGGCGCGCAGGGCGTGCACCCCGCGATCAAGCGTCTGGTCAAGCAGTTCGAGGACTACATGAGCAAGACCTACGCCGGGCAGCAGTTCCAGGGTCACGACGAGAAGTACGCGGAAGCGATGAAGCTCGTGAAGGAGAACACGACCTGGTACCTCAAGTACCAGAAGCGCATGATGGAACTCTGTAAGAAGCGCGCCGAAGCGAACGAGAAGCTCGCGGCCGCGAACAAGGGCAAGTGACCTTGCCAGGAGCCCGGAACGCGCGATGACTCCGAACCACCAGGGAAGGAGACCCCCGCGGCGATGGGGACTGGTGATCGCTTCAGCGATCGCTGCCGGTCTGCCTGCGCAAGGCGTCGTCAATGCCTCTCTGCTCGAGGCTCCCGTAGACGATGCGGCTGCCGCCGCGGCGCGTCGCCTGCTTCCGGCGACGGTCGTGCAGCAAGCGCGTGCCTCCGTCGTCTACGTGTTGGTCGAGGTCGATGGACCAGTCGGCAAGTTCGCGATCGAACGGGCCAGCTCCGGTGTGTTCGTCGACAAGAAGGGCCTCGTCGTGACCTGGAACCATCTCGTGCAGGAGAGCCAGGGAGCGCGGGACAAGAAGCTGTTCGTGCAGCTCGACGACGCCGCGAACACGCGTCTGCCCGCCGTCGTCGAGCAAACGGACCCGGCGACCGGACTTGCGCTGTTGCGCGTCCTGCCGCCCGAAGGAGGGCTCACGTGCGTCGAACTCGGCCCGGACCGGCCGCGAGCCGGCGAGCCGGTCGTCGTGCTCGCGCGGCCCGAAGGAAAAGAGATGCTGGCGTTCGCCGGGGTCGCGAGCCCGGCGCTGGCGGCCGTCAGGCTGCACGGCGCGGACGTGCCGGCGGGCGACGTGTTCATGACGGACTCGCGCAACGACGAACGCTGCGACGGCGCACCGGTGCTCGACGGCCAGGGCCGCCTGCTCGGGCTCTATGCATCCGAGCACGTGCGGCGCGACGCGGCGGAACCGACGCTCGAAGATCTCAAACAGCCGAGCTTCGGTCTCGTGATGCCGGCGGGTGTGATCCGCAAGGCGTTCGCGAAGGTGTTCGCGGCAGCCGCCGCCAACAAGACCGAGGCGACGGCTGCGACGGCGGCGGCCGTGGCGCGTGTGCAGCCGTCGGTCGTGTCGGTCTGGTGTGGCGAAGGCGACTGGCCGCAACTCGGTGTGAACGACCCCGGCGGCGTGCAGCGGCGCGAGGGTCTCGGCTCCGGCGTCGTGCTTGCCAAGAAAGGGCTCGTCGTCACGAACGCACACTTCTGTGGTTCGAACCCGCCGCGTGTCCGCACGAGCGATGGCAGGACGTTCGACGCCCTCGTGGTCAAACGGCACGGCACCACGAACCTGGCCTTGCTGCAGTTGGAATTGCCGGCCGGCACGACATTGCCGGCAGCGGATTGCAATGCCGACGACGACGTGGTCCTCGGAGAAAGCGTGCTCGCGGTCGGGAATCCGACCGGCGCGCAGGTCGTCGTCACGGCGGGCGTCGTGTCGGCGCGCCGCGACCGCGAAGGTGGGCGCATCCAGGCCGACGCGAACCTCGGCAACCAGAACGGCGGCGGCGCGGTCGTCGATGTCACGGGTCGCCTGCTCGGCATCTGCGATGCGGGCCAGATCGACCCGATCGAGATCGCGTTCGCGATGCGAGGCGACCGCGTGTCGACCGAGACCAACCTGTCGACGTTCGTCGGCATCGGGAGCGTGCGCAAGGCGTTTGCGAGTGCGCTCGAGGAAGGTGCCGACGCCGCGGAGTCGATCCGCGCGCCCGGTCCCGTCGCGACCGCCGATCGCGCGCGGCGCGAGAGCCCGCTCACGCAGATGGTCAAGAAGGCCGGCCCGGCGCTGCTCAACGTCTACATCGCGCAGAACGTCGCGAAGCGCAACGAGGAGGATCCGTTCCCGCCCGCGCCGAAGTGGGAACCGATGAGTCTCGGTTCGGGTGTCATCATCGATCGCTCGGGTCTCGCGCTCAGCAACTGGCACGTCGTCGACGACGCGACGCGGCCCGATGGTTCGATGGTGGACGACCACGCCGTGACCGCGCGTGTGTTCGGCGGCAAGGAATACAAGGTCAAGGTGCTCAGCATCTCGCGCGAAGACGACCTGTCGCTGCTGCAGCTAGTTCTCGATCCCGGCGAGGAGGTCCATGCGATCGAGCTCGGCAACTCGGACGCGCTCACCATCGGCGAGAACGTCGCGGCGGTCGGCAATCCGCACGGGCGCGCGAACACGATCACATTCGGCGTCGTGACGGCAAGGAACCAGGAGCTCAAGGTGCGCCACCGTTGGGCCAAGCTCGAGCACCTGATCGAAACCGACGCGGCGATCAACGGCGGCAACAGCGGCGGCGCGTTGCTCGACATGAACGGCCGGCTCGTCGGCATCAACAGCGCCGGTGGCGGCACGTTCAACAACAAGGGCTATGCGATCGCAGTCGACCACGTGCGCAAGCAGGTGCTCGGCCTCTTGTTCGCGGCCTACAAGCTGCGCAGCCCCGAGTTCGGCCTGCGCGTGATGGACGAGCACGGCAAGGTGTTCGTGATGGAGGTCGACGACCGCGGTCCGGCGGCAAGAGCCGGCGTGAAGGCCGGCGACCGCGTGCTCGCGCTGGGCGGCGTGCCGATCACGTGGAGCCCGGGCTTCGCGATGGAGCTGTACAAGCGCCAACCCGGCGTCGAGATCGAGCTGCGCGTCGACCGCAAGGGCGCCGAGCACACGTTCAAGATCGCGCCGCTTGCCGCCGAGGTCTGGTCGGTGATCCGACAGTCGGGCCTGCAGTGCCGCAACTTCCCCTACGCCGAGGATCCCGAGCGTTCGCGCGTGGTGGCCATCGCGCTGCACCGGCAGTTCACGGGTGATGCGACCGGGGAACCGACACAGATTCCCGAGCAGGTCATCGTCGTCGACAAGGTGTTCCCCGGCGAGCAGCCCGAAGGTGCCGGCATCGCGGCCGGCGACCTGATGCTCGCCGTCGAACTGGTCAGCCGCGAGGGCGGCAGTCCGGTGCTGTTGCGTATGAGCGACGTGGCGGCTCTGCGCACGATCTGGAACGAACGCGAGCTCGGTTCCTACGAGGGCGAGCTCTGGCAGTGCTGGATTGCGCGCGGCAACGAGGTGCGCAAGCTCGAGGTCAAGAGCAGGCGCTTGTTCTGGTAGGAGTCACGGCTGGTGAACAGCGCCTCGAGAAACTGCCTCTCGGGAGTACTGGCTCACTTGGACGAGAACGCGCCTTTCGCCGTCTGCTGCTTGTCGCCTGACATCCAGGTCCACACAAAGTTGATCTTGCCCTTCGGCAGCGGGTCGAGCGGCCAGAACGTCACCATGCCCGGCCCCGTGGTCGTCCGGATGTCACCGTCGTCGAAGACGAGTTTGCCATCGATCGGCGCGCCCTTCTGATCGGTGACGCTGCATTGCACGGATCCGCGGATGGCGACGCCGCCGTCGCCGCTGCAGTGCAGAGTCAGCGGGAAACCGATCGTCTTGTTGCCGGCGCGGCCGTGCTTCGCGAGCAGCGCTTCGGCTTCTGGACCGAGATCCGCGACCGGCACCTCGCCGTCGAAGATCAGGTCCTTGTCGTTGATCGGCGGGTAGCAGGAGACTCCAGCCTTGCTGGGGTGCGGCTTGGCCATGCCGCTCGTCGCGTTGATCACGAGGATGTCGCCTTCGAGATACATCCCGATCGACACCAACGTGGTGCTCATCAGGGCGTCGCGGTAGCCAGGCAGGTAGGTCCATTGTTCGAGCAGCTTCTTGGCGTTGCTCGCGTTCGCACCGAACTGCACGATCGCCATCTGCGCGAACAGGCTGCCGACGTAGCTGCCACCGAGCTCGACCGACTCCGTGTGCACGTCCTTTGGTGCGCGCAGGTCCTTGTTCTTCTTCAGGTATTCGGCGTGGTCCTTGCAGCGCACGGAGTAGTTCGCCGACCAGGTCACGGGAGTCTTGCCGTATGCCTTGCGAGCGGCGTTGAACGCCTCGAGCCACTTGTCGACGCCCTTGCTGATCGCGCTGAGCGGCGGCGTGTTGTTCTGGATCGCCTTCATCACCGGCGATGCACCGGTCCAGAAGTCCTCCCACTCCTTGTCGAGCTGGGCGATCGTCACGGGGCCGTGCTTCTCTTCGAACGCCTTCTCGAACGCCTCGGTCTGCCCCTTCTTGAGGGTCTGCGCGATCTTGTCCATCGTGCGCAGCATCTCGGGATCGCGGCGCATCATGTAGTCGCAGAACGACCAGGCCTTGATGCGCTCGGCGTCGAGGAACGCGGCGGCGTCACAGAACGGGATGCGGTTCGCGGGGATGCCGCCGGTGCTCTTCCACGCCATTTCGAGACTGAGGTTCTTCCAGACGTCGAAGTCGGGTGACGTGTACTCGCGGTCCTCTTCGCTGGCTACGGTGCCCTCCTGCTTCTTGCGGTCGGCAGCGAACAGCCGGTTGCTGTTGAAGACCTGGCCGACGAACGTGTGTCCGATGCCCTCCCGGAACCCCGTCGAGCCGAAACCGGCATAACCCTGCGCGACGTTGCGCACGCACGCGTCGTGGATCGTCTGCACGCTCGACGCGAGCTTGACTTCCGTGTTGTCGATGACCGCCGAGACGCCGTGCTCCAGTTTGAAGTCGAGGTCCTTCACCTGGTTCGCCTTCAGCACCTGCGCGTGCGCCTCCTTGCTGGGCAGGCACGCCCACTGCATCGGCCACTTCGTGTCCTTGTACTGCCAGGGGAACGCCACTCTGCAGATGCGCAGCGCGCGCTCGGCCCAGCGCAGGCCCTCCGTCAGATGTTCGACTTGTTCCATGTCGCCGTGCAACGTGAAGTGCTCGGACTGCACCGTCACGTACTTCCACTGCGCCTTGTCGAGCGCCGAACACGGCGTGTCGGTGACGACCTTGACCTCGTAGTCGGTCTTCGACTGCTCCTCGATCGCCCTCTCCATAAACTTGCTGCGTTCGTAGAGCGTCTTCTCGAGATCGGTCCCGGTGACACCCCCTATCTCGATGTGCGCGAGCGCCTTCTGCGCCTGCTCGTCGTCGTCGACCCAGCGCAGCACCATCGCCCAGTGCTTGTCGGCGCGCGCCTTGTCGCCGGCCTTGGCGTACTTCTCGGCCTGCTGCCGGTGTTGGTTGGCGAGATCCTTCTTGATCGCCTCGTAGCTCTTCTGCAGCGGTTGTCCCTCCGCGCCGCTGCCGGTGTCGGTCGTCGGGAAGGGACGCTTCGGGTCCGGGTTCCAGCTCGAACCGACCTTCGTGTAGCCGAGGGCGGTCCAGGCTTCCGTGTTCTCGTGGTCGTAGAGCTTGATCACCTGCAGCCAGACGATCTTGGCGACGCGCGGGAACCCCTTGTCGAAGGCCTTCTTCGCGAACGCGTTGAGGGTCTTGGCCTGGCGGGTGCTGAGTTCAGTATCTTCGCCCTGGGCGGTGGCCAGGGCGCCGATCGACAGGACGCAGAGTACAGAGAGGACCGAACGTGGAATCATGAAGTCGCGGGGAACCATTGCGGGTGGACGCGGAAGTCTAGCGGGGCTCGATCGCCGCTGCATCGGACGCGCAGACGCTTCATTCCGTTTGGTCGCAGCCGGGTCGCACGCCATACTGTTTCGCCCTCGTCGGCGGCGCGAGCACACCCCATCGGCCGCCAGGACATCCGCACCCCGGAATGAGCAAGGTCTACGACATCGGCGTTCTCCCTGGCGACGGCATCGGGCCCGAGGTCGTCAACGAGGCCCTGAAGGTCCTCGACGCGATCCAGTCCATCTACGGTTTCCAGACCCGGCGCGAGCACCTGCCCTACGGTGCGGAGCACTTCCTGAAGACCGGCGAGACGATGCCCGACGCGGCGTTCGACCGCGTCCGTCAAATGCACGCCGTGCTGTTCGGCGCGATCGGCGATCCGCGCATCGAGGTCGGCAAGCTCGAGTTCGCGATCATCGCGGGCATGCGACACCGGCTCGACCTCTACGTGAACCTGCGCCCCGTCAAGCTCTACCACGAGTCGCTGTGCCCGTTGAAGGGCAAGACCCCGGCCGACATCGACATGCTGTTCCTGCGCGAGAACACCGAGGACGCCTATGCCGGCATCCACGGCTCGACCAAGAAGGACACCGAGCACGAGATCGCGCTGCAGCAGATGGTCTACACGGCGCGCGGCACCGAGCGCATCATCCGGCACGCGTTCCAGCTCGCGCGCAAGCGTGGTCCGAAGCCCGGCAAGGACAAGCCGCAGGTCACGTTGATCGACAAGGCGAACGCGGTGCGCGCCCAGGACATCTGGACACGCATCTTCGCGAGGGTCGCGAAGGAGCATCCGGACGTCGCGACCGACCACGCCTACATCGACGCCGCGTGCATGTGGATGATCAAGAACCCCGAGTGGTTCGACGTCGCGGTCACGACGAACCTGTTCGGCGACATCATCACGGACCTCGGCGCGATGCTGATCGGCGGCATGGGCATCGCCGCGTCGGGCAACATCCATCCCGGCAAGGTGTCGATGTTCGAAGGCAGTCACGGTTCGGCGCCGAAATACAAGGGCACCGACAAGGCGAGCCCGCTCGCGACGATCCTCGCGATGGGGCTGATGCTCGACCACGTCGGCGAGGCCGAAGCGAGCAAGGCGCTCGAAGCAACGGTGGCGCGGCTGATCCAGACCGGCAAGGTCCGCAGCCTGAAGGCCGGCGATCATCGCTGCAGCGAGCTCGGCACCATGGTGCGCGACGCGCTGCTCGAACGCGCTCGCGTCCATCACTGAGCCAACCCGGCCGAGAGGCGGCTTGGCTCATGATCGCCGAGAACCGTCGTTACGCGGGAAGCAGCGGGAGCGAATCAAATCAGTCGGCCCGCTGCGAGGGTTCTGTCTGGCAGCTCCGTGCCTAGACTTTCGGTGGATCGGTGGGGATCCGCCACGGCGGTGTCGGTGGCAGCGTGCGTTCCTCGCGCACGTGACTTGCCTCCGGCGGCTTCGCTCGTGGTCGGCGTCGGCGAGGTGGTTGTTGGTTGATGGTGGCGGCAGGAGCATCAGGGTCGGGATGGTGCGACATGGTTCCTCCAGTGGTGGTTGCTCCAAGCGGTGGGGCATAGGGGGACAAGTGCGTATGTCCAGTTCCGGGCGCGACCAAAGCGTTACGTGGGGACGTTCGCAGCTGGGCGTAACGGGCGCCTATCGTGCTCGGCCGTTCGAGCAAACCAGATCAACGACGCAGGAACCCGCACTCTTCGAGGAGACCAATGAAGATCCGTATCGCATCCACCTTGCTTGCCCTGATGCTGCCACTGGCTGCACAGGAGCCCGCCGCGAACCACGAGGCGATTTTCTACAAAGCCTACTACCTCGAGAAGGGGGCGCGCGACCGCGAGGGTGCGTCGGTCCTCTACGAGCAGTTCCTTAACCTCGCGCCCGATCACAAGTACGCGAAGGAAGCGGCAACTCAGCAGTACCACCTGCTCGGCACCATGGGCAAGACGAAGGAGCAGAACGCCTTCAAGGCCAAGTACGAGAAGCTGCTCGGCAACGTTGGCCCGGCGCCGGCTGCGGGCGACCGGCCTGATGGCGGTGGCGCGGACGCTCCGCGCGGACGCGGGGAAGGCCAGGGTCGCCCCGGTGCCGGTGGCGGCGGCGACATGCAGGCGCGCCTGGCGGACCTCGAGAAGCAACTCGCGAAGGCCAAGGAAGAGGGCAACGCCGAAGAAGTGAAGAAGCTCGAGGACCAGATCACGCGCACGAAGCAGATGGCCGAGCGAGGCGGGCGCGCTGGTGGCGGCAACGCCGGAGCCGGTGGCCGCGGCGGCCTCTTCGCTGTGCTCGGCAACAACAAGAAGATCAGCGAGATGACCGCCGAGGAGAAGACGGCCCTGAAGGACGCCGTTTCGAACTACACGGTCAGCGATCGCATGCGCGAGCGCATAGGCGAAGACGTGGCCAAGAAGCTCGAAGAGAACGTCGCGAGCCTCAAGAAGGCGCTCGACGCCGACAAGACCGAAGATGCGCAGAAGGCGCTCGACGCGGTCCGTGCCGCGATGCCGGCTCGGCGCGACCGCGGCGGCGGCGGCGGCGGTGGTGGCGGTGGTGGTGGCAACGGCGGCGGCATTCGCTGAGCGAAAGCCCGCTGACTGCACGACCAGCCGCGCGGCCGCGTGGGTTACCACGCGGCCGTCTGTTTTTGCGGCGAGTTCCTTCCGCGCCGGGGACCCGCTGGCAACACTGCGCCTGTGGCCAAGCGCCCTGACCCCGTGCGGCTCGAGGTGTTCCATCACCTCGTGAGCGCCTTCTGCGAAGAAGCAGGCGCGCGCCTGCAGTGCAGTGCCGTGAGCCCGAACATCCGCGAGCGACGCGATTTCTCGGTCGCGTTCTTCGACCGCGATGGGCGGTTGCTCGCGCAGGCGGCGCACATCCCCGTGCACCTCGGCAGCGCCGCCGATTCCGTCGCGGCCGTGCGCAACGCGATCGACCTGCAGCCCGGCGACGTGGCGATCCTCAACGATCCCTACGCTGGCGGAACGCATCTGCCCGACGTGACGATGGTGCGCCCCGTGTTTCTCGGCGATCGCGGCCAGCCCGAGTGGTTCCTGTGCAACCGCGCGCACCACGCCGACATCGGCGGTAGCACGCCCGGGTCGATGGGCATCGTGGCCGACCTCTACGCCGAAGGCCTGATCATTCCGCCCGTGTTGTTGCGCCGGCGCGGCCGCCTCGAGCCCGACCTGCTGCGCTTGTTCGAACGCAACGTGCGCGGGGCGCAAGAACGGCTCGTCGATCTGCGCGCGCAGGAGGCGAGCCTCGCGCAGCTCGAGCAGCGTCTCGTCGGATTTGCGCGCGAGACTGGGTTGAACGAAGTCCGGCAGACCTCGACGCAGCTGCTCGACTACACCGAACGCGCGGGGCGCAGCATGCTGCGCGGACTGCGTCGCGGCGTGTTCCAGGCCGAGGATCACCTCGAAGGGGACGGCTTCGGCAGCGGGCCGCTGCGCATCGCGCTGCAGCTGCGCCTCACGGGCGAGCACGCGACGTTCGACTGGCGATCTTGCAGTGACCAGGCGCGCGGCGGTGTGAATTGCAACCGCAGCGTCGTGCTCGCGGCGTCGGTCTACGCGCTGCGTTGTCTGTGCACGGATCGGCTGCCGACCAACGACGGCTTGTTCCGCCTGATCTCGCTCGAAGTGCGTCCCGGCAGTCTCGTCGATCCGAAGTCGCCGGCACCGGTGGCCGGCGGCAACGTCGAAACGAGCCAGCGCCTCGTCGATGTCGCGTTCCAAGCACTCGCGAAGGCCGCGCCCGATCGTGTCCCCGCGGCGTCCGCCGGTACGATGAGCAACCTGTCGTTCGGCGGCGTGACGTCGCAGGGCGTCGAGTTCGCGAGCTACGAGACGCTGCCCGGCGGCGCCGGAGCGAGCCCGACGATGGCCGGCCAGGCGGCGATCCAGACGCACATGACGAACACGCGCAACACGCCGGTCGAAGAGCTCGAGCATCGTTACCCGGTGCGCGTGCGTTCGCTGTCGGTGCGGCGCGGCAGCGGCGGTCGGGGCGCGCGCGCAGGTGGTGACGGACTCGTGAAGTCGATCGAGGCGTTGGACTCGTTGCGCGTTTCGTTCCTCGGCGAACGCCACGAAGGGGGCCCACCCGGCCTGGCCGGCGGTCGCGCGGGGCGACCCGGGCGCCTGCTGCGGCAGCGGCGCGGAGGTGAAGAGCAACTGCCGGCCAAGGTGACGTTCGTGCTCGAGCCCGGCGAGATCCTCGTCGTCGAGACGCCCGGTGGGGGTGGCCATGGCAGGGGCTAGGGTGCGCGCTCTGCAACTGGCCGGAGGTTTGCTGCTGGCGGCGTGCGCGGCGACGGCCTACAGCCCGCTGCCGGTGGAGCTCGGCGGTCGCCTGCCGCCCGACGCCTATGGCCGCTGCAAGGAAGTGCTGCAGAACCTGGCCGCGCTCGAGGTCGCCGACGAGCAGGCCTTCCTGCTGCGCACGACCTGGTATCCGATCGACGATCCGCTCGGCGAACGGCGCGCTGCCGTGTTCCGCGACGCAGACCCATACGCGGGGCCGGACCTCGCCGTCGTCGTCGAGTTCCGGCGACCTTCGCTGCCGCTGTTCGGCCTGCCGCAGTGGTCGTCGCCGCGCGGTGATCCCGTGGCCGAGCGCGAGCTCGTCGAATCGCTGCGGCAGGCGCTCACGGCGCAACGGCCTTGATCGCGGCCCGAATGCGCGCGAGGCGCGCGTCGTGCGGCCACCGATCGCAGGCGCGTCGGATCAGCGCCATCGCGGCGGGCCATTGGTCGCGCGCTTCGAGCAGTCGCGCGCGCGCGAGCGTGATCGCGATGCGGTCGGCGCCGGCGACGCGGCGGCCATTGCGAACGGCGCGCAACGCCGCGACGAGGTCGGCCTCGACGAGGCAGGCCTCGAACAACCACAACCAGGTCCCGGCCGCCGTCGGATGCAGGCCCGTCGCGTGTTCGAGCAGACGGCGCGGCGCGTGGGCATCGAGGCGCGGCCGGCGCACCCAGTCGCGCAGCACGGACCGCACGTCGTGGCTCGATGACCGCACGCGGAAGTGAGCCGCGATGCGCCGGATCCGGCGCAGGCGCCCGCGCGGGTCCGGAGCGGGGCGCTGGCGCGCGAGCAGGTGCACGGCGCCGCGATCCCGCAGCAGGTCGGCCGCGAGTCCCGTCAGAGCCTCCGCGAGCCGCAGGCGCCAGAACGCGAGATACTGCTCGTCACAACCGAGCTCGGTCGCCAGGACCTCGAGCTCCTGCCGCAGGCGGCGCGCTTCCTTGCGGCCGCTCGCGGCGCTCGCCGCAAGGTTGAGCCGGCCGTTGCCCATGGCGACGATGCTGTGGCGCGACACGAGGTCGGTCTCGGCGACACCCGGGCCTCGGGCCGCGAGGGAGGCATCGGGCATCACCGTGTTCTTGTTGCGGCCCACGCGATGGTGGTAGATCCAGCGCTCGGCGGCCCGCATCCAGCGGGTATGGCGCTCCGACGTCGGCAGCCGCACGACCGTGTCGGCGTGCAGGAGACAGTCGACGGCGAGCTCCTGGCGCAACTCGTCGGTCAGATCCGGAATCTGGCCACGTCTGATGCCCTTCCAGGCGGCAATCCGGCGGATCGCGCCGGGCAGGATCCGCTTCGTGAACACCTCCAACAGGGCCAGCGCCTCCACCCGCCTCGTCTGCTCGCTTGCGTTCATTCGTCGACTCCTCGTGCAGTGTCCTGCACCGGAGTGTGCAACCGGAGGCAACCGGTCAGGTTGCCGTCGGAACGCGGAAGGTCGTGAACCTCGTTGCAGCGGTGGTATGCTCCGGGGCTTTTGCCGCAAGCCGATCCATGCCCATTACGTGTGTCGTTGGCATCCTCTGGGGTGACGAAGGCAAGGGCAAAGTCATCGACTTCCTTGCCGCCGAGACCGACTTCATCGTGCGCTACGGGGGTGGCCACAACGCTGGCCACACGCTCGTGCTGCCTTCGGGCAAGCTCGTGTTGAACCTCGTGCCCTCGGGCATCGTGCATGCGCACACCGTGAACGTGATCGGCAACGGCGTCGTCGTCGACCCGATCCACCTGTGCGCCGAGATCGACAAGCTCAGGGAGCGCGGCCTCGAGGTCGAGCTCGGGCGCAACCTGCTGGTCAGCGAACGCGCGCACGTGATTCTCGAGGCGCATCGGCGGCAGGATCAATGGGCCGAGAACCTGCGCGGCAGCGGCAAGATCGGAACGACCGGGCGCGGCATCGGCCCCGCCTACAGCGACCGGTGCAGTCGCGTCGGCCTGCGTGTCGGCGACCTGTTGCGCAAGGGCCGCCTCGAGCAGACGCTGCACGTACTGGCGCAGCAGAAGAACTCCTGGTTCGCCGCGGCCGGCATGCCGCCGCTCGACGTGACGACGATGGCGCGCGAGCTCGGCGCCGCGGGCGACAAGCTGCGCGCGGGCATCGCCGACACGGGAGCGGTGCTGCGGGCCGCGCACGGCGCAGGCAAGCGCATACTGCTCGAAGGCGCGCAGGGCTGTCTGCTCGACCTCGAGCACGGCACCTATCCGTTCGTGACGAGCTCGCATGCGAGCACCGGAGGCGCGTTCAGCGGCACCGGTCTGCCGCCGCACGCGATGCGCGTGATCGGCATCGCGAAGGCCTACGCGACCCGCGTCGGCGAAGGGCCGTTCCCGACCGAGCTCAAGGACGACCTCGGCAACCGGCTGCGCACCGCGGGCAACGAATACGGTTCGGCCACCGGCCGGCCGCGGCGATGTGGCTGGTTCGACACGGTCGCCGTGCGTTACTCGAGCGCGGTCTCGGGTGCCAACGAGCTCGTCTTGACGAACCTCGACGTGCTGCGCGGCTTCTCGCCGCTTCGCATCGGTGTCGCGTACCGGCTGCCGGACGGCCGCCGCACGACGGACCTGCCTGCATTCGAGCTCGAAGGCGTCGTGCCGGAGTTCGTCGACCTGCCGGGCTTCGACCAGGACCTGCGCGCGGTGCGGGAGTTCGAGGCACTGCCGCCGAAGGCGCAGGCGTATGTGCAGGCTCTCGAGCAGCACACTGGCCTGCCGATCCGCACCATCTCGGTGGGGCCCGAACGGAAGCAATTGATCCTGCGGTGAGCACGAAGCCGAAGACAAAGGCGAAGACCAAGAACGAGCTGATCGTGCCGCGCAGCGTGGCGGTGATCATGGACGGTAATGGGCGCTGGGCGAAGCAGGCCGGCCTCGAGCGCTTCCGCGGCCACGAGCGCGGTATCGACGCGGTGCGGACGACCGTGACCGAATGTGTCCGGCTCGGCGTCGGCACGCTCGTGCTCTACGCGTTCTCCGAGGAGAACTGGCAGCGACCGCAGCGCGAGATCAACCTGCTGTTCAAGCTGCTGAAGCGCTTCCTCGTCGAAGAACGCCCGACGCTCATGAAGAACCGCGTGCGCCTCTTGCACTCGGGCCGCACCGCGCGGCTCGCGCCGGACGTGAAGCAGCTGCTCGACGAGACGATTGCGATGACCGGCGCGAACACGGGCATGCGGCTCAGCCTCGCGATCAGCTACGGCGGTCGTCAGGAGCTCGTCGACGGCATGAAGGCGATCGCGGCGCGCGTGAAGGCAGGAACCTTGCAGCCCGACCAGATCGACGAGGCCGTGATCCGACAGCATCTCTACCAACCCGACCTGCCCGATCCCGACCTGCTGATCCGCACGGCCGGCGAACAGCGCATCAGCAACTTCCTGCTCTGGCAGATGAGCTACGCGGAGATCCATACGAGCGACGTCTGCTGGCCGGACTTCGGCAAGGAGGAGCTGGAAGCCGCGTTCCGCGACTACGGTTCCCGGGTGCGCAAGTTCGGCAAGGTGTTGTGAATGGGGCAAGGTGAATTCCGGATCCGGGCCGTCTTGGCGCCCGCGATGCTGGCCGCCATCGCCGCGGTCTACTGGCTCGACATGAGCGGTGTGCTCGGAACCCGGCAGGGTGCTTTGTCCGCAGCCGTGCTCGCCTTGCTCGGCTTCGGCGGCGTCCTCGAGTACGTGCAGCTGTTGCGCGGCGGCGGGTTCGCGGTCGCTAGCACGCTGCTGCTCGCCGTGTCGGGACTGCTCTTCGCGAGCGCGTTTCCGTTCGGCTGGCACGACCTCGACCGCGAGCTCTACCCGCTCGTGATCGCGACGCTACTGCTGTTGTTCCCGCTCGCGGTCCGCTCGTTGGGTCGCGACGACATGCGGACAGGACTCGAGACGCAGGGCTCCACGCTGCTCGGCTTCATCTTCGTCGCGTGGCCGATGTATCTCGCGATGGGGACCTGCTTGCGCTGTCTGCCTTCGGTGCTCTACGTCGTGCTCGTCTGCAAGGGCGGCGACATCGGCGGCTATTGCACGGGTCGCTTGTTCGGTCGCACCAAGCTCATCCCGCACATCAGTCCCGGCAAGACCGTGGAGGGCGCCGCCGGGAGCCTGCTGTTCTCGCTGCTGCTCGCCGTGCTGCTGCGCGGCCCGCTGCTCGACTCCTCCTTCACATTGTCTTTTCCGGCCGCACTCGGGGTCGGCGTGGTGCTCAACTTCACGACCCAGACCGGCGACCTCGTCGAGTCGCTGCTCAAGCGACGCTGCGGCGCAAAGGACTCGTCGCGGCTGCTGCCGGCGCACGGCGGGATCCTCGACCTGGTCGACAGTCTGCTCTTCTCGTTCTGTGCCTGGTTCCTGATCCTCGTCCGGCTCACTTGAGCGTAGACTGCCCTGCACATGAGTGACGCGGACGCCAACATCCCCGTGCAGTCGGTCGACGAAGCCCGGACTCTGCTCGGTCCCCTGGACAGCAATGCCCGTCTGATTCGCGAGTTGCACGGCGTGAACGTGCTGGCACGTGATGGCAGTCTGCGTCTGCTCGGCGACGCAGCCAGCGTGACGCTCGTGCAGCAGGTGCTCGAGGAGAGTCTCGCGGTGCTGCGCGCGGGGCGTCAGCTCGGCACGCAGGACGTGGCCGCGCAGTTGCGCGCCGCACTCGGCCCTGACGCGCTCGCCAACGGTGCCGCGGCGGCGGAGCGCAGCCCGAAACTCGGCAACGGTTCGGTGCGACCGCGGACGGCGGGACAGCAGCGCTACCTCGAGTGCATGGACGCCTTCGACGTCGTGTTTGCGGTCGGTCCGGCCGGCACGGGCAAGACCTACCTCGCCGTCGCGAAGGCCATCGAAGCGATGAAGCGAGGCATGGTGCGCCGCATGGTGCTGGTCCGGCCAGCCGTCGAAGCGGGCGAGAAACTCGGGTTCCTGCCGGGCGACTTCCAGGCCAAGATCGATCCGTATCTGCGACCCATGTACGACGCGCTGCAGGATCTGCTCGATGCGCGCACGCGCACGCGCTGGCTCGAGAGCGATGTCGTCGAGGTCTGTCCGCTCGCCTACATGCGCGGGCGCACGCTGAACCGCGCGTTCGTGATCCTCGACGAAGCGCAGAACACGACGGTGCCGCAGATGCTGATGTTCCTGACGCGTCTCGGCGAAGGCTCGCGCATGGTCGTCACGGGCGATCCATCCCAGGTCGATCTACCCGGCAACGTCACCTCGGGTCTCGCCGACGCATGGCGCAAGCTCGCGGGCGTCGAGGGCATCGGACAGGTGCGGCTCGATGCCTCGGACGTCGTGCGGCACCAGGTCGTCAGCCGCATCGTGACGGCCTACGAGAGTGCCAACCAGCAGAAGCCCCGGGCATGAAGCGCCCCCGCGCGCGGTCGCCGCGCAAGGTTCCAACCGCGTCGCGCAGGCCACAGGGACCGGTGCAAGTGCCTTCGCCCGAGCCGGTTCCGGCCTCAGGTCGGCCGGCGCGCCGGGCCGCGCTGGCCCTCGCCGTGACCGACCGCGGGCGCCCGCGCACGAACCTCGCCTTCCTCCGGTCGGTCGTGCGCACGACGCTGCACTTCGTCGAGCGACCAACGATGCCGGTGTCGCTGCTGCTCACCGGCGATGCCGAGATCGCGCAGCTGCACGCGCGTCACCTCGGTGACTCGACGCCGACGGACGTGATCTCGTTCGAAATCGATGGCGGTGCGGAGATCGTGATCAGCGTCGAGACGGCGTTGCGAAATGCGCGACACCACGGGCACTCGCTGCGCGCGGAGATCGCGCTCTACATCGTGCACGGCATCTTGCACACGACGGGGTTCGACGACATCCGCGCGCGCGATCGTGCGCGCATACGCGCGGCGGAGCGCGCCGTGATGCAGCGTCTGCGGCTGGATGTTCACGCTGTCGATGCGTGACGGCGTTGCTCGCGTGCGTGCTCGCATGCACACGCAGCGTGCGCGAAGAAGATGTGAGAAGAAGACGAGCCACGACGACAAGCGAAGAAGTAGTGTGTGCAACGTTGCACGAGAGGTGTCGTTGGTGTTAGCCTTTCAGTGTCGGTTCGCACTTTGACTTCGTCGTGACGAACACGCTGTAATCGGCGCTGCACCACCAGCGCCGCAGCGGCGCGCTCGACACGTGACGCAAAGGGCGTCGCGACGTTGGTTTCCCAGATGGGCTCGGGCAGTACATGGTGAGCAACCCCGTAGGTCGTGGGCATGGCCGCATGCGCGGCGAGCCCGCATCTGCGCAGAACAGACCGCAAGCCGGCGCGGCGCGTCGTTCGTCGGCGGCCGACTCGACCGAGGAACTGCTGCGGCGTTACCGCCAGCGCGGCACGACTGCCGTCAGGGATCGGGTCGTCGAGCGCCACCGCGGCATCGTCGAGTCGATCGCCTTCCAGTTCGCCACGCGTCTGCCGCCGAGCGTCGACGCCCAGGACCTCGTGCACGCGGGCATGTGGGGCCTCATGCAGGCAATCGATTCCTACCAGCCGGATCGATGCGACCAGTTCCAGGCGTTCATGCGGATCCGCGTGCGCGGCGCGATGTTGGACGAGTTGCGCCACATGGATTTCCTGCCGCGCCTGTTCCGGCGCCGGCTGCGCGAACGCGATGCGGTGCGCGCACGGCTCTGCATGGAGCTCGAACGCGAACCAACCGAGAGCGAACTCGCGTCCGCGTTGGGTATCACGCAGGCCGCGCTGCTGCGCCGCTGCGAGCCGGCCGTCTGGCGCACTGAGCGCGGCGGCGACGGCGAGTCCGACGAGGACCAGGTCGAGCAACTCGCCGACGACGCGGTCGAATCGCCGATCGAGGTGATCACGCGCCAGGAGCTCATGGAGCTGATCCGCGCGAGCCTCGAGCCGGTCGAGTGGAAGGTGCTGAAGCTGCACTATCTCGAGGGGCTGACCGGCAAGCAGGTCGCGCAGAAGCTCCGGCTGTCGGCGTCACGCATCTGCCAGATCCACGGTCGTGTGCTCGACCGCTTGAAGGCGCAACTCACGACCGCGCTCGTGTGACGAGCCGGTTCGCCCGCGGCGCCGAGCGCCGCGGCAAAGCCGGCTCATGTGATGCTGGGACTTCGCACCGCGGGGACCGAACTCCAGCGAAATGCGCAGCCAGCCCCGCGGCGACGTCGCGAATGCGCGCTCACATGTCGATGTCGACGGTCTGGCCGGCGATCACCTCGACGGTGCGCTTCTGCTGTGGCTGCGACTGCTGGCCGCCCGGAGCGTTGCCGAGCAGTGCGCCGAGCGAGGCCATCGACTCGAGCGCGACTTCCCACGTCCCCGGTCGCAGGCCTTCGAGCGTGCCCTTGCCGCGGCGCAGCGCGCCGAGGACCGGAGCGACGTCGTCGCCGTTGCCGACCCAGCGTGCGCGAACCGCGCCAAACTGCTGGTTGCCGGCGACCGAGACGCGCACCTTGCCCGAAGCGCCGAGCACGAGGTCGGAAACGGCCGTCGCCACGCCGCGCGCCGCCGTGACCTTGGCCACAATGGGCGCGAAACCCTTCGCGGAGGCCTGGAGCTCGAGCTCGACGTCCGGGTCGATACCTCGCAACTCGAAGCTGCCCGTCGCATCGGTCTTGATCGCGGTGCCGCCCAGGCCCCCTGGCATGTTCATGCCGGCGGCCATGCTCTCCATCGCATCCCCGATCTCGTTCGCGGGGTCGCCGGCCGTGCGCGGCCGCCGTACGCGGATGCGCGCGCCGTCGACCGGCTTGCCGTCGGAGTCCTTCACCACGCCGCGCAGCATCGTCATGTCGAGATCGACGTCGAAGACGTTCTCGCCGTTGCGCAGCACGATCGACACGGTCGCCGGCATCGTGCGCGACTTGTGCGTGATGCGCAGATGGTGCGCGCCTTCGGGCAGCTCGCGCATCTGGTAGAGGCCCTGCTCGTCGGTGCGTGGACTGCGGTTCTGGACGCCGCCGGCTGCGCCGCCCGCGAACTGTTCGACCATGTCGCCGAACACGTTGCCGGGCTCGCCGCCGCCCGTGGCCGGTCCCTCGCGGAACACGACACGAGCGCCCGCGAGCGCCAGGCCGTTCTCGCGCACGATGCCGCGCAGCGTCGCGGTCGGCTGCTTCGTGAGACGCAGCGTTGCCGTCGCCTCGTCGGCGACCTCGACGGGTTGCCACGGCTGCGCGTCTTGCGCGGGCGCCGCGGTGGCACCGGGGTCGGCGCCGCGACGGCCGCCCCACCTCATCATGCGGCCCAGGTCGCCGCTCTCCTTGCCGAGGCAGAACTGGTGCGCGCCCGGCGTCAGGTGCTCGAAGTGCGCGACGCCGAGGCCGTCGGTCTTCTTGCGGTCGACTTCGCCGCCTGGCGAACGATGGTCGACGGACGCGCCGGCGACCGGCTTTTCGGCGAGGTCGCAGACCGTCACGGCGACGCCACCGCCGACCTGCAGTTGCGCCGTGTACGCGTCGGGGCTGGCCGTGGAATCGAGCGTGTTCGCGAACGGCGCGAATCCCTTGGCGTCGACCTCGATCGTCGCGGCCTGTTGCGGGCGATTCAGCGTGATGCGGCCGTCGCGGTCGGTCCTGCCGCTCTGGAGGCCACTGGCGTTGCCGGGCACGAAGCGACGGAACTCGCGCGGGATGTCGCGCATGGCGGCGCTGTTGCCGCTGACTCCCATGCGCACGGAAGCACCCTGCACGGGCTGTCCGTCGTGCGAGGCGACGACGGTCACGTGGAGCACCGGCACCTGATCGAGCTCGAGGACGCCTAGGTCGAGGTTGCCGGCCTTGGGCAGTTCGACGTCACGTCGCTCGAGTACCGCGTAGCCGAGCGCCTCGACCGTCAGCGTGAGCTTCTGGTTGGCCTTTGGCCGCAGGTTGGCGACGGTCACGGCGCCGTTCGGGTAGCTGGCCGGCCGGCGCGATTGCATGGCTCCCATCGCGGCCACGCCGCTCATGAGATCGTTCATGCCGCCGCCGCGCAGGCGATCGCGCACGGTCATGCGTTCGATCGGCGCGCCCGACTTCGCGTCGGCGACCGTGAACGTCACCGTGACGCCCGGGTCGAACACCAGCTGGACGCTGCCGCCCGGCGACGCCTCGACGCGCGCGCTGCAGACCGTGCCGCCCGCGAAGCTGCCACCGGTGCGCCCGACCCAGACGAGGTAGGTGTCGCGCGCGAGTCCGCGCAGCTCGAACCTGCCGTCGGCGCCGATCGCCGCCGTGCGCTCGGGAAACGCGATGCCGGCCTCGCTCGTCATGTCGTCGAGCATGCTGCCAATCGCGCCCATGCCGCTCGGATCGACTTCGGCCTTCGGCTTCCTGGCCGCCATGACCTGCAGGCCCTTCGTTTCGGCCGGGAGCCCTTCGACCACTCCCGCGATCACGCCGCCGACCTGCATCGTCAGCAGCATGGACGGCACCTCGCGGCCGGCCTCGACCGCGATCGGCTGCGACTTCGCCGTCGGATGCTCGGGGTGCCGTGCGCGCAGCGTCAGTTCGCCCGGCGCCACGTGCGCGAGCTCGAACTGACCGTGCTCGTCGGTGACGGCGGCTTCGCCGCCGCGCAGCGTCTCGATCTCGCCGATCTCGGGGATGTCGATCTCGATGCCGCCCATCCAGCGCTGCTCGATCTCGAGCACGCGGCCGACGCGCGCGCCCGCGATCGGGGCGCCGTCCGGAGTCAGCACGCGGCCCGAGACGATCCCGGCGCCACGTAGCGTCAGCGCGCCGACGTCGAAGTCCTGCTCGCGCGGCCGGTCGAACCGGCGGTCGAGGATCTCGTGGCCACGCGCGAGCACGCGCAGGCCGACGCCGCGCGACGTGCCCTTGGCGACGACGCGGAACCGCCCTTCGGAGTCGGTAACGGCTTCGACGCGGTCGGCGAGCTGCTCGCGCACCGAACGCAGCATCGCGGCGGGGTCGAAGTTGCTGCCGAGGTCCTCGAGCATGCCCGAGTCGAACGACTGCATGTCGAACTGGCCGTTCGCGTTCGCGAACGCGAGACCCGCCGCGACGCTGACCCTGGCCCCCGCGATCGGGCGGCCGTCCGGCCCGACGACGCGGCCCGTGAGACCCGGCAGGCGCTCGTCGACGCCGCTGCCCGTCGCCAACGCGACACGTTCGGCGCTGTCCGCGGTCGCGGCGCTCGTCGCCGAAGAGGCCGTGCTGCTCTCGACCGGCACGGCGGCCGGCGCTGGGGCGTGCTCGGCGCGTTCGCGTGACGAGGTTGGCGGCTCGCCGCCCTGGGACAACCACCACAGGCCGATGGCGGCCAGTACGGTGGCGATCAGACCGAGTACGATGAGGTGGCTCTTGTGCATGCCGGGCGGGGCTCGAAGCCAGCAAGGGGCGCCGGCATGGCAAGTTGCCTGTCAGGTCGGACGAGGGGACAGCGAAACCACCCTACCGCCCGGGCGCGTGTGGGAGATACGTCGCCGAGACTGTCCGTTCTGGCGTGTGCTCCCGACCTCGTGCAGGATGACGCCATGACGCCTCCGGTCCAGAAGCCCTGCCCGGGTGCGGGCTCGCCGTCCTTCCATCTGCGCGATGGGGAACTGTGGTGCGAGGACCAAGCGATCCGCGAGCTCGCCGCCCGGTTCGGCACACCGCTCTACGTCTACAGCGCCACGGCGATCGTTTCGCGTCTCGCCGAAGTACGCGCAGCGTTCGGCCCCGAGGCCCACGTCTGCTATGCGGTCAAAGCCAACTCGAACCTCAGCATCTTGCGGCGCCTCCATGCCGGTGGTGCCGGCTTCGACCTCGTCAGCGGCGGCGAGCTGAGGCGGTTGCAGGCCGCCGGACTGCCGACGAGCGGCGCCGTCTTCGCGGGCGTCGCCAAGGAACACTGGGAGATCGAAGCCGCGGTCCAAGCGGGCATCATGTTCTTCAACGTCGAGTCGGCCCACGAACTGCCGCTGCTCGCGGCTGCCGGGCAGGCGGCGCGCAAGAGAGTGCGCGTGCTGCTCCGACTCAATCCCGACGTCGATGCGGCCACGCACGCCTACATCAGCACGGCCAAGAAGGACAACAAGTTCGGCGTCGCGCTCGACCGCGCGGGCGCCATCGTCGAAGCGATCGCACGCGAACCGTCGTTGGAGCTCTGCGGCTATCACGTGCACCTGGGCAGTCAGCTGCGGACCACAGCACCTTACGCGGCCGCGTTGGATCGTGTGCTCGAGTTCGCCGACGGTGCGTCCGTCCGGCGCGACGGTGTCACGCACTACGATCTCGGCGGTGGGTTCGGCATCGCCTACGGCTCCGGCGAACCGCTCGACGTCGGTTCCGTCGCGAAGTGTCTGTTGCCGCGCCTGCGCGAGCGGCGCTGGACCCCGGTCGTCGAACCGGGTCGCTACCTGGTCGGCGACGCCGGCGTGCTCGTGACGGCCGTGCTCGGCGAGAAGCACCAGGGTGGCACCGACTTCCTGCTCGTCGACGCCGCGATGAACGACCTGTTGCGCCCCGCGCTCTATCGCGCCGAGCATCCGATCGTGCCGGTCAGGGCGACGGCTGCGGAACGGCGCGTCGTCGACGTCGTCGGCCCGGTCTGTGAGACCGGCGACTTCCTGGCTCAGAAACGCGACCTAGAGCACTGCGAACGCGGCGACCTGCTGGCGATCCTCGGGGCTGGCGCGTACGGTGCAAGCATGGCCTCGAACTACAACACCCGCCGGCGGCCCGCCGAGGTGCTCGTCGAGGGTGCCACGGTGCGGCTCGTGCGAACCCGCGAGACGTTCGAGCAGATGTTTGCCAACGAGGATCCGAATGAAGACTGAGCCGTCGTGGTCGACCCCGAACGCGGAGAGTCCGCAACCGAAGGTGCCGGTGCGAAGCACCCGCGTCGAGGTGGCGGACGCGCGTCGGGCTGCAGAATCGCGAATCATCGCGGCACGCGACGATTCGTGGCACTGGCGGCCCAAGTGCCGCTGCGTCTTCTGCTGCCTGTGGCTGTTCCTCTGTTGCGCCGCCGCGGGCTGCAGCTTCCTCGCGAACGAGTTCACCTGGCTCGATCGCGCGGGGCCGGCGGTGCAGGCAGCGACCGACGCAACGGCGACCGGAACCGTTTCCCGGCCGTGAGCGCGGCCCGCGATCGGCAGGGCCATCATGGTGAGTGACGGGCTGCGACAGGTGCTGTTGGCGGGCCAGGGCGTTGGAGAATTCACCGGTCCCGGCACCGCCCAGGGCGTGGCCGACCATCCCGTGTGCGGTGACCGCGTGCAGCTCAGCGTGCGGCACGAGGATGGTACGATCCGTGCGGTGCGCTGGCGCGCGGCGGGCTGCCCGGCGTCGATGGCGGTCGCGGCGCTCTGCGCGAAGGTCCTCGTCGACGTGCCGGTTGCAGAAGCCGCGGCCGCACTGCGCGCAGCCATCGCGGCTCACGGTGGCCTCGCGGCCCATGAACGTCACGCCGAGGGCATGGCGCTGCGGGCGCTTGCTGCGGCCGTGGAGAGCTGAGCCGCGACGCAGGCCGCGCAGAAAGTTTTTTTCGCGGCTGTGTGTTGGCTTCGCACTGGCCGTTGCTGCGCCGCCGCGATCTGGCTTCGAGACTGGTTCGAGATCCGGCTCGCGGGATGGCTCTTTCGACAACTCGACCCTGTCCCCGCTCGAGGGGTGCAAGGCAATGATATTTTGGTGGTGTCGGTGCCCCTGGTGCCGAGCCTGCCACGGATGCATGGAGATTGACCGACGGCGGCCCACAACTTGGGGCAGGCAGGGCCGTCCGGAGTCTTCCGCGTGTGTTGCGCGGACCATGCATCCGCTCCTTTTTCTGGCACTCCCTTTCTTGGGGCTGCTTGGTTGGCGCCCCTTCCCGGGTGCGCCTTTGTGCGGTGGCGCCCGGCAATGCGCCTGTTTTCCGCTGAGCGGTCTGTTTTTCCGCTTCGCGGTTTTGGGCTTGGGGCGGTGGTCGCCACCATGTCCCCATGTTCCTGGCTCTCGACCAAGGCACGACGAGCAGTCGTGCCATCGTGTTCGACGCCGACGGCACCGTGCGGGGCCTCGGCCAGTGTGAGTTCCCGCAGTACTTCCCGGCGCCGGGCCGGGTCGAGCACGACGCGGAGGAAATCCTCGCGAGCCAATTGCGCGCGGCCGAACTCGCCTGCGAGAAGGCCGGATCACCTTCGATCGAGGCAGTCGGGATCACGAACCAACGCGAGACCGTGGTCGTGTTCGAGAAGAAGACTGGCCGGCCCGTGCATCGCGCGATCGTCTGGCAGGATCGGCGCACGGCCGATCGGCTCGAACAGCTGCGTCAGCTTGGGCACGAGTCCCTTGTGCGCGAGCGCACCGGGCTCTCGCTCGACCCGTATTTCAGCGCCGCCAAGATCGCGTGGATCCTCGACCAGGTGCCAGGGGCGCGCGCGGCCGCCGAGCGCGGCGAGCTCGTGGCTGGCACGATAGACACGTGGCTGCTCTTCCGGCTCACGCGCGGTCGGGTCTGTGCGACCGACGCGAGCAACGCCTCGCGAACGAGTCTCTACGATCTCGCGGGCGGGGACTTCAGCGACGAGCTGTGCCGGCTGTTCTCGGTGCCGCGCCGCTGCCTGCCCGAAGTGCGTGACTCGGCGGGCGACTTCGGCGTCGCCGCCGAGCGCGGGTGGCCGTTGCGGGCGGTGATCGGCGACCAGCAGGCGGCTTTGTTCGGCCATGGGTGCCTCGACGTCGGCGGGACCAAGTGCACCTATGGCACGGGCGCCTTCGTGCTGCAGAACGCGGGCACTCGGGTTCCTGCGCCGGCACCCGGCGTGTTGGCAACGGTGGCGTGGCGGCTCGGCGGGGTCTCGACGTTCGCGCTCGAGGGCAGCGTGCTCGTCTGCGGCGCTGCGATGCAGTGGCTGCGCGACCAGCTCGGGCTGTTGCACTCGTCCGCGGAGGCAGAGGCCTTGGCGCGCTCGGTGCCCGACAGCGGCGGCGTGGTGTTCGTGCCCGCGTTCGCGGGACTCGGCACGCCGTGGTGGGATCCAACGGCGCGAGGTCTGCTGATCGGGCTCACGCGCGGCACGACGCGGGCCCACATCGTGCGCGCAGCGATCGAGGCGATGGCGCTGCAGGTCGACGACGTGTTCCGCGCGATGCAACTCGAGCGCGTCGCGACCGCGTTGCACGTGGATGGGGGAGCCAGCGCCAACGGGTTGCTGCTCGAGCTGCAGGCCGCGTTGCTCGGTGCTCCGGTCGTGCGTCCGGCTCTGCTCGAGGCGACGGCTTTCGGCGCGTTTCGCCTCTGCCTGCTCGGCGCAGGTTTCTGCAACGACCCCAAGAAACTGCCACCGTTGCCGGGACAGTCTGCAGTGGTGCCGCCGGCTGCGCAGGCCGCGTCGAGCCTGCGCGAGCGCTGGGCCAAGGCCGTGCAGCGTGCGCGCGGCTGGGCCTGAGCGCACGGTGACCGTGCGCTCTCTTTCGCTGCTTTGACCGCCGCCCTACAACCGGGCCCATGCTCGACAGCCCCGAGGATCCAGACGACTCCAAGGACGGCTCACTCGCTGGTCCGACCGTCGACGAGGCGCAGCCGGCGAAGGCCCCGGGACTCGTCGTCGAGAACGAGCCAGGTGCCGCGTCGGTCGTGGTGCAGGACTCTGTGCCCGACACGATGTTCGTGTTCCCGCTGCGCGCGGCCGTGCCGTTCCCGAACCTCATGATGCCGATCCTGCTCGATTCGCCGACGGCTCGGGACATAGTCGCGAAAGCGGAGGCGCACAACGGCCACTTGTTCCTCGTGCTGCAGAAGGACGCCGAACGCGAGCCGAAGGCGATCGAGGACCTGCACGAGATCGGCGTCGTCACGCGCATCCTGAAGACGCTGAAGCTGCCCGATGGCTCGATGTCCGCAATGACGCAGGGCATCCGACGGAGCCGGTTGCAGAAGCTCGTGCGCGAGAAGCCGCACCTGGTCGCGCGCGTGAAAGAGGTGGTCGAGGTCCCGGCCCAGGGACAGCACGCGGAATCGCTGTTCCGGCTGCTGCAGAAGCAGCTGAAGCGGCTCAGCGAGATGCAGGAACATCTCGACACTGGCTTCGCGATGGCGCTCTTGAACGTCGAGGACAGCAGCCAGCTCGCCGACTTCACTGCCGGCATCGTGCGCAAGTTCGGCGACCGCCAGAGGCTGCTCGAGTGCGCCGACGTCGAGAAGCGGCTCGAGCTCGCGTTGCAGCTCGCGATGGCGGAGACCGAGCTCGCCGAGCTCGACAAGAAGATCCAGGGCGAGATCCGCGGCAAGGCCGAGCAGGCGCAGAAGGAGTACTTCCTTCGCGAGCAGCTCAAGCTGATCCGACGCGAGCTCGGCGAGGAGAAGGACCCGCGCGCGCTCGAGCTGCAACGGCTCGAGGACGCGATCGGCAAGGCGCAGATGCCCGACGCCGCGATGCGTCGCGCGCGCGAGGAGTTGACGCGGCTGCAGACGACGCCCGTCGAGTCCGGCGAATACGGCGTGATCCGCAACTACCTCGACTGGCTCGTGGCGTTGCCGTGGTCGGTGTCGACGAACGACAACAACGATCTGGCCCGCGCCGCGCGCGTGCTCGACGACGACCACTACGGTCTCGAAGAGGTGAAGGACCGCATCCTCGAGTTCCTCGCGGTCCGCAAGCTGCGGCCCGGCCACCAGGGTGCGATCCTGTGCTTCTCGGGGCCACCGGGCGTGGGCAAGACCT
>Ga0075418_10000775_pt1 | contig 34871 bp, 21 predicted proteins | sample SoiMetdeltSBSDD2_FD_81776 | JGI IMG/M metagenome (GOLD analysis project Ga0075418, IMG submission 81776) | Bulk soil microbial communities from a Populus tree surrounding site in Tennessee, USA - Soil MetaG P. deltoides SBSDD2 | ecosystem: Environmental > Terrestrial > Soil > Tree plantation... | reverse complement strand
CGTCGGGTCACGAGAGCGCCGGCTTCAACGCCGTCAACCGCGGCAAGCGCGGCATCGTGCTGGATCTCGGGACCGCGCGCGGCCAGGACGCGGTGCGCCGTCTCGTCGCGAAAACCGACATCCTCATCGAAAACTCCCGTCCGGGCGTGATGCGTCGCTTTGGTCTCGACTACGCCACGCTGGCACCCGATCATCCAGCGCTCATCTATGCCTCGATCTCGGGCTATGGGCAGACCGGCCCGGATGCTTCGAAGGGTGGCTTCGATCTGATCGCCCAGGGAATCTCCGGTCTCATGTCGATCACGGGCGAAACCGGCCGACCTCCTGTGAAGATTGGCGTCCCGCTGACCGATCTCGGCGCCGGGCTGTTCGCCCTCGCGGCAATCCTCGCCGCCCTTCACTACCGCGATCGAACCGGGATCGGCCAGTACATCGACACCTCGCTGGTCGAGGCGGGCGTTGCGCTCTCGGTCTGGGAGGCGACCGAGTATTTCGGCCAACGCGTGCCACCGGAGCCGCTCGGATCGGCACATCGCATGATCGCGCCCTATCAGGCGATCAGGTGTGCCGATGGCTACATCATCCTGGCGGCCGGTACCGATCGGCTGTTCGAGCGTCTCTGCTCGGTGCTGGACCATCCCGAATGGACGGCCATCCCGGCCTTCGCGAACGACACCCTGCGCGTCCGCAACCGCGCGATTCTCGTCGATCGAATCGAGGCCATCACGACCCGAGAGCCCGGCGCCTATTGGCTCGCGCGATTCGACGCGGCGAAGCTCCCGTGCGGACCGATCAACGACTACGCGCAGACGTTCGACGATCCACAGGTCCAGGCCCGCGGAATGATCGTCGACGTCGACCACCCGGTGCTCGGCCCGCTGCGAACGCTGGGCTCGCCGATCAAGATGTCGGCGACGCCGCCGGTTGCCGATCGCCGGGCGCCGCTGCTCGGGGAACACACCCGCGAGGTGCTGGCGGAGATCGGCTATGGCGAGGAGGAGATCAGGGCGGTCATGGCCGACGGCGGGATCACGGCCGGGTAGGAGTTCGGCAGGATGGCCGGACGAAACCGCACTCGCGCTACCGCTCGCTGTTCCGACAGATAATCAACATCGACCCCTGGTGAACTGGAAACCACTCGAAGCCTGGCAGCTCTTGCCCGAGAGGTGTTCTGCCCATGACGTCTTACTGGGGTGTATCAATGACGAGTGGTCGTCGCTGTAAAGGGACGCTCCTCGCATGGATGTGTCTGTGGCTCATTGCGCCCGCAATGGTCCGGGCCGAGCGACTCCCCATGACCGTTTTCACCGCCCGTGACGGTATCGCTCCGACCGTCCACCGCATCGTCGCCGATTCCAAGGGGTTCATCTGGTTCGCGGGAACCGAGGGGCTGGTCCGCTTCGACGGCAACGAATTCCGTGTCTTCACGGAAGCCGATGGCCTGCCCGTCACCAGCACTTCCGACATCCTCGAGCGCCCCGATGGAACGTACTGGGTGGCCGCCGAGGAACAGCTCTGCGCGTTCGACCCGCGCCCCAATCGCCAGCGGTTTCGCTGCGAACGCCCGAAGCTCGGCGACATCAGCACACTCCTGCAGAACGAGAAAACCCTGTGGTGCGGAACCGAAACCGGGCTCTGGCGTCGTCCGGCTAACGGGGACAACCCCTGGGAATTCGTCCGCGGGATCGAACCTGGCGCGGGCGGACGTCCGGCTGTCTATCGCCTGCTCGAGGACACACGCGGCGACGTGTGGGCAACCACTGTTTCAGGTTTGTATCGATTGCGTTCGAATGGCCGCGTGGATCGCTGGACCTCGGCCCAGGGCTTGTTCGTCGATCAACGTACCGGGCTTTCAGAGGCCGCTGGCGCCGTGTGGGCCGGTTCAACATACGAGCTGATCCGGTTCGAGATCGATCCCAACACCGGGGACGCCCGGATCGCGGATCGGTATGGCCGGCCGGACGGGCTTCCGAGCGGGCATGCCTATAGCGTTGCCCAGTGGCGCGGCAGTGTATGGGCGGCCACCCTGTATGGGCTCGCGCGGCAGTTGCCTTCCGGTCGATGGGAGGCCGTGGACCTGGACCCGGGCTTGACTGGGCTCGCTGTGGGGAGTCTCGCGATCGATCGCCTCGGCAACTTATGGTTGGGCACGGCCGGCGGCGGCGTGGCCCGGATTCCTGCCTCGGGTTTCTCGAGCTTCTCGGAACGTGACGGTCTTGGTGTTCGAGGGGTGTGGGCGGTCTTCGAAGACCGGATGGGTACCTTGATGGCCGTGACGAAGGACCAAGACCACTATTTCTTGAACCGATTCGACGGCTACCGGTTTCACCGACTTCGGCCGAAGATGCCATTCTTCACCGCCTGGAACTGGAGCTGGTCGCAGATAGTCGTTCACTCCCGGTCGGGAGAGTGGTGGCTGGCAACCGGCGAGGGGCTTCTCCGCTACAGGAACCGGCTCGACGCAGCTCCGATGGTGCAAGGGCCGGAGGTCGGCCTCGCCAGCGGCAACGTCTTGCGGATTTTCGAAGACTCTTCCGGCGCGATCTGGGTGAGTATCCTCGCGCCTTCGAGCATCGGCCTCTACCGCCGGAATCCTCGCACTGGTCGGTTCGAGAGCTTTGACGAATCGCACGGACTTCCTTCACGCCACGAGCTCGTGAACCGCCCTGCCGCGTTCGCCGAGGACCGCGCGGGCAATGTCTGGATTGGCCTGCTGGACGGCGGCCTGGTACGGTTTCGAAACGGACACTTCCAGCAATTCCCCTCGTCGTCTGGCGCGCCCGACCAGGGTGTTCGCGCCTTGCTCGTGGATCGCCAGGGGCGTTTGTGGATCGGATCGCGGAGACGAGGTTTATTGCGGGTCGACGATCCTTCGAAGGCCGACCCGGTATTCTCCGCCTACACCAGGTCGAGCGGTCTCTCGAGCATGACCGTTGCCGCTCTGGCCGAGGACCTCGACGGACGCATCTATGTCGCCAGCGGAAGCGGCATCGACCGCCTCGATCCGGCCACTGGCAGAATCCGTGCTTTTACTGGCGCGGACGGTGTTTTGCCGGCGGAGTCGCGAGTCGGCTTCCGGGACCGGCACGGCGCGCTCTGGTTTGGCGGCGACCACGGCTTGATCCGAGTCGAACAGCAGAAGGAGCATCACGACTCCCCCGTCGTTCTCGTCCACTCCATTCGAGTCAATGGCCGCATCCGGCCGATCTCGGACCTGGGCGATGTCGAACCTGCGGCGCTGTCCCTGTCCCCGTCCGAGCGACAGGTGCAGGTGGACTTCGGCGGCTTCCGTCACGATCTGTCCTACCAGACTCGCCTCTCCGGCGTCGATCGCGAGTGGACGCCCCCTTCTTCGTCACGAAGCGTCCACTATCTGTCGCTCGCTCCGGGCAGCTACGAGCTCGCGATCCGCGCCGTCACGCCTGAGGGCAGTGCGAGCTCCAGCCCGGCGAAGGTTCGATTCCACATTGCCCTGCCGCTCTGGCAGCGTCGGTGGTTTCTCGCGCTCGCCGCCCTCTGCGTCAGCGCCCTGGCCTTCGTCGTCCACCGCTCCCGGGTCAGACACGCCATTGCGGTCGAACGGGTCCGATCTCAGATTGCCGCCGACCTACATGATGGCGTCGGCGCCAGCCTGTCGCGCATCGCGATCCTGAGCGAAGTTGTCCGGCAGCAGGCGGATTCGGCGCTGCCCGACGCCATCCCGGCGCTGACCGCGATCAGCGACAACGCGCGCGCCGTCATCGACGACATGAGCGACGCAGTGTGGTTCATCGATCCCCAGGTCGACAACCTTCAGCAGGTAGTCATCCGCGCGCGGGCGATGGCGTCGGAGCTCTTCGACGGCCAGCGCATCCGCTGGACTGTCGAAGCGCCAGACGAGGCCTCGCAGGTGCCGCTCGCTGCCGAGCAGCGGCGCCACGTCTATCTGATTCTCAAGGAAGCCCTCACGAACGTGCTGCGCCACGCGCAGGCCACGAGCGTTGGCGTGCTCGTCACGGCTTCGCGAGGGCGCCTTCGGATCGAAGTCACCGACGACGGGATCGGCCTCGACGGAAAGACGCGAAACGGATCCCCGGGCACAAGCGGTGGCCATGGGCTCGAGAACATCCGGCGCCGGGCGTCCGCGCTCGGCGGGGCGGCCCTGATCGAGTCACCAGCCCGCGGTCACGGCACCAGCATCGTCGTGGAGGCGCCGGTGATGCCCTCGCATGTTCATGCGGTTGGCCAGATCGGATCCCGACGCTAACATGGCGCCCGTGAACGGCGCACGCGGCGCGGACTCTTCTCCAGAACCGCTGCGCGTGGTCATCGTCGAAGACGATGTGACGACGCGCGAAGGGCTCGGCGCATTGATCGAGGGCACGCCAGGATATCGCTGCGTCGGGCGGTACGGCTCGGTCGAGGAGCTGATGCGCAAGCCGCCTGGCCGGCCGGCGGACGTCGTCCTGCTCGACATCAACCTGCCTGGCATCTCCGGGGCCGAGGGCGTCCGGCTCGTTCGCGAGCGATGGTCCTCGACGGAAGTGCTGATGCTCACCGTCTATTCGGACGAGAACAAGATCTTCGAGTCCATCTGCAACGGTGCGGTGGGCTACCTGCTCAAGAAGACACCGCCGGCTCGGCTGATCGACGCGATTCGGGAGGCAGCAAGCGGCGGAGCGCCGATGTCGCCGGAGATCGCACGCAAGGTCGTGACGCTGTTCCGCAAGACACCAGCGGTCGAACGGCCGGCCGAAGCCCTCACCGGACAGGAGCTGCGCCTGCTGCAGCTGCTGGCAGACGGCCATAGCTACCAGGCCGCCGCCGAACGCCTCACGATCAGTCTGAATACGGTGCGGAGCTACGTCCGCAACGTCTACGACAAGCTCCACGTGCATTCGAAATCCGAAGCCGTCAGCAAGGCGCTCCGCAGCGGCTTGATCGTCTGACGAACGGCCTCCCGCCTCCTATCTGGCGTTTTCCCCGCATGTACATGTCTGCCGCGCCGGAGCGCAGCCCGTTAGTGTGCGGCTATCTGACCCGAATGTTCCTTCGGCCGTGATTGATTCGGGGCCAACGCGACGACAAAGGAGAATCCAGCCATGCGAAGGATCGGAACTGTGACCAGCTACGCACTCGTGATGGTGTTCACGTTGCTCCACCCCGCGAGTGCCCAGGTGCTCGACTTCACTACCATTGACGTCCCTGGGGCTTCGGCCACCCTGCCACGTGGTATCAACCCTGAGGGTGACATCGTTGGCTTCTACGGTGTCGGGACGGTTTTTCGCGGCTTCCTGCTCCACCAGGGCATCGTCACCGACATTGAAGTCCCTGGAGCCTCAGCCACTCGGCCCCGCAGCATCAACCCTCAGGGTGACATCGTTGGCTTCTACGTTGCCGGGGGAGTCACTCATGGCTTCCTGTATGTCGAGGGCAGCTTCACCACCATTGATGTCCCCGGCGCCTCGGCTACCCAGCCATTCGGGATCAACCCTTGGGGTGACATCGTTGGCCTGTACTCGGCAGGGGGCATCAATCATGGCTTCCTGCTTCATGAGGGCACCTTTGCCACCATCGATGTCCCTGGCGCCACCTCCACAGTGGCAGTCGGGATCAACCCTCAGGGAGACATCGTTGGCCAGTACTCCGCTGGCGGCATCACTCATGGCTTCCTGCTTGACAAGCATGGCAGCCTCACGACGATTGACGTCCCTGGCGCCTCCTCCACACAGCCCTTGGGTATCAACCCTCGGGGTGACATCTCTGGCATGTACGTGGCTGGGGGCATCACTCATGGGTTCCGGCTTGACAAGGAAGGCGGCTTCACGGCGATTGACGTCCCTGGGGCCTCATCCACTGCGGCTCAGGGTATCAATGCTCAAGGCGACATCGTCGGCACGTACGTCGCCGGGGGCATCACCCATGGGTTCCTTGCACGATAGGATTTTCGCAGCCCTCCAGTCGCGCCTCACGGTGACAGGCGAGATCTCGAGCAACGCCGCCGTCTCGTCGACCGTGAGGCGCCTGCTAGTACACGGCCGCGTCTTCGTTCCTCTGCTCTCTTTCCAGGCTCACGCTCCGCCACCTCGAGAGTATTATCTCGGCACACTCGAGAACGAGGTCGAACTGAAGTCGTGACGACACTCCTGTGCTCGCGGACGGCGGTCGTCGCGGCTGTGGTCGCTGCGGCCGTCGCGGCTCCGCTGTCCGCCGAGCGCCTCCCGGTGCGTACCTTCACGACTGCCGACGGCCTGCCGCGCGACCAGCTCCAGTGCGTCCGGAGCGACCGGCGCGGCTTCATCTGGTTCTGCACTGCCGAAGGATTGGTCCGCTTCGATGGCCAGGTGGCGGTCACGTTTGGCCGTGAGGACGGCCTGAGTCGGCCCGGCGTCAGGTCCTTTCTGAACGCCAGCGGCGATCGTTACTTCGTAGGTGTCGACGGGGGTCTGTTTGCGTTCGACGCCGGCGCGGTGACCGGCCGCGCGCGATTCACCGCCCTCCATCGCGATGACGGGAAAGGGACGGGTTCGGGGAATGCGCTCGCGGAAGGTCGTGATCGCACCATCTGGTGGGGGACGGGCAACGGGCTGCTCCGGCTCTCTCAGGCAGAAGGCCGCACATCGCTGGTCGAAGTGGAGATTGGCCTGCCGCGCGCGGTCGACAACGATCGGATCGTCCGCGCAGTGCTCGAAGACGAGCGCGGCGTCCTGTGGGTGGGCGCCGGCAGCGGCGTTTACGCGCGCGAGTCCGAGGAACGGGTCACCCGCGTGACGGTTGCTCAGGGCCTGCCGACCAACGACATCCTGAGCCTGGCGCTCGACGCTCAGGGCAGATTGCTGGCGGCAACCCGAGCGGGGCTGGTCCTGCTCGATCGTGAGGCGATCCTGCGGCGCGATCGGCACATGGTGCGCCGGGTGTTCACGGAGCAGGACGGCCTACCGGACCGCAATGTCAGGTCCTTCCACACCGAGGGAGACACGCTGTGGATTGGAACGCTCTTCGGGATCACCGAGGCCTCCCTGACATCCAGTGGCGAGTTGAGGGTCGAACGGACGCTTGCCGGTTTTCCGGCCTGGGGGATTGCGACCGATCTGCGGGGCAACGTCTGGGTCGCCACCGACACCGGGGCTCGCCGCCTGTCGCGGCGCGGATTCATCACTTACTCCACGGATGATGGTCTGCCCCCGCAGCGGGTCGCGTCGCTCTTCGAGACATCGACGGGTGACGTGTGCGCGACGACCATGGGCTCCCGTCGTGACCTCAGTTGTTTCGATGGCCAGCGTTTCAGGCCTGTCCGGGTGAAGGCGACGGAGCGCATCCACGATACCGGCTGGGGCTGGTCGCAATTGACGCTGCAGGACCGCCGCCGGGGCTGGTGGATTCCGACCAGCGAAGGCGTGCTTCGGTTCGCTCCAGGGCCGGTGGCCTCGCTGTCGACGGCCCGGCCCGAAGCGATCTACACGCGGCGCCAGGGACTTCGATCGGACAGCATTTTGCGGCTGTTCGAAGACTCGCGGGGTGGCATCTGGGTGGCGACCTATGCCGAAAGCGCCAACGGCCTCGCCCGGATTGATCCGGTCACCGGAGCCGCCCGGGTGTTCGGCCCACAGGACGGGCTCCAGGACAATCTTCCGCCCGCACAAGCCCTGGCCGAGGACCGGCTCGGCGCCGTATGGTTTGGTTTCGACGCGGGCCTCGTGCTGCGGTATCGCGACCGCTTCGAGGAAATCCCGGTTCGAGACCTCCAACCCGGGCAGGGACCGAGGACCTACGGAACGGTGCGGTCGATCCTTGCCGATCGGCAGGGACGCGTCTGGATTGGCAGCACCGTGCACGGCCTTGGCCGTATCGACGATCCGGCAGCCGCGGCGCCGGCGGTTCACTGGTACAGCAAGGCCGAGGGCCTGTCGAGCGAAACGGTCTGGCAGATCGTGGAAGACCTGTCAGGCGACCTGTTCATCAGCACCGGACGCGGCGTCGACCGCTTCAATCCCGGCACGGATCGCTTCACGCATTACTCTGCCGACGACGGAGTGCCCCGCGGAGAGGTCTGGGGAGGTCTTCGCGATCGATCGGGACGGATCTGGCTGGCAACAACCGACGGAGTGGCTCGATTCGACGCCCGGGCCGAAGACGGCCATCTCGAACCTGTCACGCTGATTACCGCCATCCGCGTCGCCGGCATGTCGCTGCCGGCACGGGCCGACGGCGCCCAACGGCTCGACGAGGTCACGGTCCGGCCCGGCGATCGCCGTCTCGAAATCGATTTCGTCAGCCCCGGCGCGCAGACCGCGGACGGTCTGCGGTATCAGCACCAGCTCGAAGGTGTCGATCGGGACTGGACGACCACCGACGCACGCACGGTGGCGTTCGCCGGCGCAGCGCCGGGCCGCTACCGGTTTCTCGTCCGCGCGGCCTTCGCCGACGGCACGGTGACCGATTCCGCTTCAGTCGAGTTCACGGTACTGGCGCCCTTCTGGCAGCGCCGATGGTTCCTCTCGCTCGCCGCCGTGTGTACGTGCGCCCTGGTATTCGTGGTTCATCGTTCACGGGTCAGGCGCGCCATCGCCGTCGAACGGGTCCGCTCGCAGATTGCGGCCGACCTGCACGATGGCGTGGGCGCGAGCCTGTCACGCATCGCGATCCTGAGCGAGGTCGTCCGGCAGCAGGCGGATTCGGCGCTGCCCGACGCGATTCCCGCATTGACCGCGATCAGCGACAACGCCCGCGCCGTGATCGACGACATGAGCGACGCGGTGTGGTTCATCGATCCCCAGGTGGACAACCTCCGGCAGGTCGTCGTCCGGATACGGGCGATGGCCTCGGAGCTCTTCGACGGCCAGCGCATCCGATGGACCGTCGAGGCGCCCGACGATGCGTCGGGCGTACCGCTTGCCGCCGAGCAGCGGCGCCACGTCTATCTGATTCTCAAGGAGACGCTCACGAACGTGCTGCGTCACGCGCAGGCCACGAGCGTGGCCGTGCTCGTCACGGCTTCGCGAGGGCGCCTCCGGATCGAAGTGACGGACGACGGGATCGGCCTCGACGGCAGCACACGCAACGGTTCCCCGAGCACCAACGGCGGGCATGGGCTCGAGAACATCCGCCGCCGGGCGGCGGCGCTTGGCGGGACGGCCCGGATCGAGTCCCCCGCTCGCGGTCGCGGCACCAGCATCGTCGTGGAGGTGCCAGTGACGCGGCCGCATGTTCATGCGGTTGGCCACATCGGATCGCGACGCTGACATCGCGCCCGTGAACGGCGGCGCGTTCACTCGAAATCCGAAGCCGTCAGCAAGGCGCTCCGCAGCGGACTGATCGTCTGACGGCGCGAGCCCGCCGGCTCCCCGTCCATCCCTCAATTTCATCGCATGTACATGTCTGCCGCGGCTGCGCGCAGCCTGTTTACTTTTAGAGTCCGTCCAGTCCCCCGCCGCCGGACCCGGTAGGCGCGAACTGCCATCGGCCTGACCTCCTGAAGACAAGGGACCTCGGGCGGGCACAATTCCTGCTGCCGACCGCTCAAAATCCCTCGGTACGCACGCTTTTTCCAAGGATCTGTGCGGATGCCAGACATGCTCGCGGGCCAGGGCTCCGGCATTCCGTGGCCTCGCCGCAACTACTGATGAGTGAATCCTGAATTGGGAGCGCCAAGCTCCGGTGTCAGACGGTGAATCGTGAATGACGACTGAAGAACGGCGACTGCAGGAGGCTCGCGATCGCAACGTTCCCTGGCGCAAGTGGGGTCCCTATCTCAGCGAACGCCAGTGGGGGACGGTCCGCGAGGACTACAGCAAGTCCGGAAACGCCTGGGACTACTTTCCGCACGACCAGGCCCGCTCCCGCGCGTATCGCTGGGGCGAGGACGGACTGGCGGGGATCTCTGACGATCGACAGCTCCTCTGCTTTGCGCTGGCGCTGTGGAACGGCAGGGATCCCATCCTCAAGGAACGCCTGTTCGGGCTGACCAACAGCGAAGGGAATCACGGGGAGGACGTCAAGGAGTATTACTTCTACGTCGACAGCACGCCGACGCACTCGTACATGAAGTACCTCTTCAAGTACCCGCAGGCGGCCTATCCCTATAGCGATCTCGTCGAGACCAATCGTCGCCGGACCCGCCAGGAGCTCGAGTACGAGCTGATGGACACGGGAGTGTTCGACGACGGCCGCTACTTCGACGTCTATGTCGAGTACGCCAAGAACACTCCCGAGGATCTGCTGATCCGGTTCACCATCCACAACCGCGGTTCCGCCGCGGCCTCGATTCACCTGCTGCCGACCCTCTGGTTCCGCAACACCTGGTCGTGGTCGCGACTGCCCTGCGTGAAGCCTCGGCTGACACGGCTCGACGAGCGCACGGTCGCCGCATTCCACGCCGAGCTCGGCGAGCGCTATCTCTACTGCGATCGCTCCGTGCCGCTGCTCTTCACGGAGAACGAAACGAACACCGAGCGGATCTTCAGGGTCCCGAACGCCTCACCGTTCGTGAAAGACGGCATCAACAACTACATCGTCCACGGCCAGCGGGACGCGGTGAATCCCGAAGGGATCGGGACGAAGGCGGCCGCTCACTACGAGATCGCAATCCCCGCAGCGAGCGCGCGCGTGGTGGAGCTGCGCCTCACCGATCGACGCCTGTCGTCACCGCCGGACGCCTTTGGGCGGTCGTTCGACGAGGTGCTGGCCACCCGCGTGCGCGAGGCGGACGAGTTCTACGCGCAGGTCATTCCCGAGAGCCTCTCGGACGATGGCCGGCTGGTCGTGCGGCAGGCGTTCGCCGGCATGCTGTGGAGCAAGCAGTTCTACCACTATCCCGTGCGGCAGTGGATGGAGGATGAGGTTCTGCCGCGGGACTGCGAGCAGCGCGTGACCTCACGAAACAAGGAGTGGTTCTTCCTCGAAAGCGCCGACATCTTCTCGATGCCGGACAAATGGGAGTACCCGTGGTTCGCCGCCTGGGATCTCGCGTTTCATTGCATGGTCCTGGCGCGGGTGGACGTCGACTTCGCCAAGGAGCAGCTGCGGCTGATCACCAACCAGGTCTACCTCCATCCGAACGGCCAGATTCCTGCCTACGAGTGGAACTTCAGCGACGTCAACCCGCCGGTGCACTGCAAGGCCACCTGGCAGATCTACATGATGGAGAAGTTGATCCACGGCAAGGCCGACCGCGCCTTCCTGGAGGGCATGTTCCACAAGCTGCTGATGAATTTCACCTGGTGGGTCAATCGCAAGGACGAGCTCGGCAACAACGTGTTCGAGGGAGGATTCCTGGGCCTCGACAACATCGGCCTGTTCGATCGCAGCGCACCGCTGCCCACCGGTGGAACGCTGGAGCAGGCGGACGGAACCAGCTGGATGGCCATGTTCTGCCTCGACATGCTGACGATCGCCGTCGAACTGGCGCTGGACAACCCGGTCTACGAAGATCTGGCCTGCAAGTTCTTCGAGCACTTCATCTACATCGCCGGGGCCATGGACCGTATCGGGATCAACAACGACGAGCTCTGGGATGAACAGGACGGCTTCTACTATGACGTCCTCCGCCTTCAGCGCGGGGAGGCCATGCGGGTCAAGGTGCGATCGATGGTCGGTCTCATTCCCCTGTTCGCGTCCGCTGCGTTCAGCGCCGACGCCCTGGAAAGGCTGCCCCGCTTCAAGCAGCGGATCGAACATTTCGTCCGGGTGAACAGCGCCCTCGTGACGCAGATCAGCAATCCGCTCGAGGCAGGTATCCAGGGTCGCATCCTGCTGTCGCCCGTGAACCGCCAGAAACTGACCCGTCTCCTGCGGAGAATGCTCGATCCCGACGAGTTTTTGAGCCCGTTCGGGATCCGGGCGTTGTCCCGCTATCACAGGGAGCACCCGTACGTGTTCACGGCGGGCGGTTCGGTCTATCGCGTGGACTATGAACCGGCGGAATCGTCGACCGGCCTCTTCGGCGGGAACTCCAACTGGCGCGGACCGATCTGGATGCCGGTCAACCTGCTGCTGATCCAGTCGCTCCGGAAGATGTACTCCTATTACGGCGACGGACTGAGAGTCGAATGCCCCACCGGGTCCGGCCGCCTGATGACGCTATGGGAGGTCGCGCACGAGATCGCGACCCGCCTTGCCGGCATTTTCTTACGCGACGCCGAGGGCCGCCGGCCTGTCTATGGCGAGACAGAGCGCTTTCAGACCGACCCGAACTGGCGCGACCTGATCCTCTTCTATGAATACTTCCATGGCGACAACGGCGCCGGCATCGGGGCCAGTCACCAGACCGGCTGGACGGGGATCGTCACCTGGTTCCTGATCTCCGCGGCACTGCTGGATCCGGAACAAGTGCTGGAAAAGGGCTTCGACGCGGCCGCGCTGACGCGGCTGGTGGATGTCAGGTCGTGACCACCATTCCGGTCACCGCGTCGTCAGGAGCGCGGCGAAGATCTCGATTGCTTCCCACAGATGGCCGGCTCGGATGTTCTCGTTCGCCGCGTGCTGGTTGTTGTCGAAGTTCACCACCGCCAGTCCGATCGTCGGCAGCGCCAGCGTGTCGGTGAAGGTGGCGAACGGCACGCTGCCGCCGATCGTGGGCAAGCGCGCGACCGGTTGACCCAGCGATCGGATGGCGGCGAGCACGACGGCGGTTCCCGGATCGTCGATCGACGTCTTGCCGATGGGGAATCCTGCGCTGCTTCGCACCACTCGCGCAATCAAAGGGTGTTTCCGCCTGGTCGCGGCGTCAGGCTCCGTCGCCCCCGTGGCAATGACGTGAAACCCCTGCTCGCGGATATGCGCCGTCAGGCGCTCCAGGTGGGTTTCCGCGCTCAGCCCCTTGACCAGGCGCATCTCGATTCGCGCCGCCGCCGAAGCGGGGATCGCGGCCCGCGTGCCCGTGTGTACGGCGCCGGCCTCGATGCCGGTAATGCTCAGTGTCGGGCGGTTGTGCTCCACTTCGATGCGGCTGTCAGGATGCTCCGCCCGCGCCAGGCCGAACTGTTCGAGCAGCTTCGCATCCACGTTCGGAAGCTCGTCGATGGCACGCTCTTCGGCAGCGGTCAGCGGCTCGACGCCGTCGTAGAAATTCTTGATAGTGACGTTGCCGCGAGCGTCCTTCATCGACGCCAGCAGCCTGGCGAGCGTCATGGCCGGATCGGTGACGAAGTTGCCGTAGTTGCCGCTGTGCAGATCACCAATCGCGCCGAACACCGTGACCGTCGCCGTGAAGGTGCCACGGCTGCCATAGAACACTGTGGGCAGTCCGCTCGGGTGACGCGGACTGTCCACCACGATCGCGAGGTCGCTCTTCAGGTCGGCGGCGTGCTCTTTCATGGCCGCGTCGAAGTTTGGTGAACCGGCCTCCTCTTCACCCTCGAGGACGACGCGAATGCTCCAGGGAATCGCGGCCTTCGCGGCGATCAGGCCGTCGAGCGCGGCCAGGAGCGCGACGATCGGCCCCTTGTCGTCCGACGCCGATCGGCCATAGACCCGGACGTTCGGATCGACCGGCCCGGTGCCCGCCTGCAGATCGACCCGCGTCGTGCCGTTGAAGGGTGCCGGGCTGAAGGGTGCGCCGAGCGTCCACTCCTTCTCGTCAGTCGGCTGCCCGTCATAGTGCATGTACAACAACACGGTGCCCCGCGGGCTGGCGGCGTCGCGGCGGGCAAAGACGATCGGCGCGCCCTTGGTGTCCCAGCGCGACACCGTGAAGCCGCGTTTCTCGAACATCGAGGTGAGAAAATCGGCATTCTTCGTGATGTCGGCGCGATTCGCGGCAAGGTTTGGCAGCGCCACGAGCTGCATCAGCTCGCCGAGAATCTGACGCTCGTTCTTCATGCGCCATTCGCGGACGCGCAGCACGTCAGCGGACGGCGCGGCCATCAGCAGCGACGTCGAGACGAGCACGAGCGCGGCGCAGCAGCGAGCACCGTTCATGATTGCTTCCGGTCAGGGAGACGGGCGGGCGCGGCTCGCTTCAGTTCGGGCACTTGAAGCCATGATCAAGGTACGCGTCGACGCGGTTTCTGGCGATCGCCTTCAGCAGATTCGCCACGGCGATCAGGTGCTTTTGCCGCAGCACGGCCAGCTCGGTGAGGAGTTGAGGGGTTCCACCGACGTTCACGAGATACTGGTCGCCGTTCGGAAAGGCCAGCCAGTCGTTGCCGGGAAAGGCGATGCCTGCTCTTGCCGTGGTGGGAGCGCCGTTGTTGTTGAGCGGAAAGTATCTCGCCCCTGGCTCCCTGTCGGCGAACTCGGACAGCCCTGAGATGAAGCGTTGCTTGGTCACGGCAGGTTGCAGGAACAACATAGAGTTGTTCGTGGGTGAGCTGTTGAAATCGACCTGCGTGAAGCCTGCGAACTGGCCGTTCCACAACGCGGGGTCGATAATCCCGAGCCGGTCGAAGAGCTGGCGGGCTTGGTCACCGCTCAACGTCCCCGGGAACGTGACGACCGCGTAGTCGAGGGTGAACGCATAGGCCTTGGCGTTGTCGGCGCTGAAATGCACGGTACCGCCCTGGTTCAGCACATAGCCCAGCGCATTGTCGAGCACGTTGACGTCGCTCGCTGTCGCCGCCCCTGGTCCCGAGTCCTGGACGGTGAATACGTACGAGGGGTTGGTCGCCCCCTCGAACCCCCCGGCCGCGACCACAAAGCGGGTGTTGGTGGTGGTGACCGAAGTGATCGCTCGGTGCGCACTCAGCGCATCGATCACGCTGTCGACGGCCAGGCACTCCGAGAGGAGGCGCTGACTCCATCGTTCGAGACGGTTGTAGCCGATGCCACGGATGAGCGCGAGATTGCTGTCACCCACGACGTCACGGTTGGGCACTGGCTCCACCGACATGTACGTAGTGGCCGAAAGTGTCTGAACCGCCGCCAGAAAGATGGCGACAACGATCTGCCCGGCGGTGTGCCTCGCCCGACGGCGGTGCTCTACAGGCGGTGAGGTTCGCATCATGTTGCTCCAGTGCAGAAAGGTGAGCAACTGTAGCCTGCTGCAGGAGGTGCGTCCACGAGAAAACTCGACAGGCGCGACCACCCGCTCGTGGCAAGGTCGCGGTGATTGTGGACCGCGTGTCGCGCACCCGCGGTATGGGCGGTCTTGAACCGCGGTGCGGGGCCGACAATAATCCCGCACGAGGCCGCGGCGGTTGGCATCCGAGAAGGAGAAGACGATGCGGACGATCCTCATCCCGGCGCTTCTTGGCTGTTTGTCGCTCCCTGGGGTACCGACGGCGGTCGGCGCCGGCCCGACCGCCCCGCAGGCGCCGCAGAAGCGCACGGTGTATGTGTCGGTCACGCAGAAAGAGGGCGCTCCGGTCACCGACCTGACCGCGGCTGACTTCGACGTCAAAGAGGGTGGCAAGGCCTGCGAAGTCGTCGGCGCAGAATTGACGAAAACGCCGATGCGTCTGGCGTTCATCGTGGCCGACGGCGGCACCGGGGGATTCCAGTACCCGCTGGTGACGATGGTCCAGCAGCTTCAGGACGTGGCGGAGTTCTCCGTCGTATCCGTCATCATTCAGCCCGAGACGCTGGTCGAGTTCACGACCGATCTCGACAAGGTGGTCGCAGCGCTCAAGCGCCTCGGCGCGCGGGGAAAGACGAAGGAGGGTGGCCAGGTACTCGACGCGATCGATTCGGCGGCCAAGAACACCCCGAAAGAAGGCAAACGACCCGTCATCGTCGTCATGACGGTCGGCGGGTCCGCCTCGAGCGACGTCCGCGCCCCTGACGTGCGGGAAGCGCTTCGGAAGAGCAATACGCAGCTGTACGTCATGTCGCCCGTCGGGAATATCGGAGGATCCGGCGCCAACACGCACCTCGACATCGTTCTCAACGACGGCTCGCGGGATACCGGCGGCCGGCACGAACGGTTCAGCGGCCAGACGATGAACAAGATCGCTGAGCAAATCAGCCAGGAACTGCTGAATCAGTACCAGCTGACCTACATGCTGACCGACGGGACGAAGCCGGGCGACCGGCTGGAAGTCGCGACGAAGCGGAAGGGGCTCAAGGTCAATGCACCGACGCGGATCGCGAACTGAGAGCGTTCCGAGGAATCCCCCGAGGAATCCCCTGAGGAATCAATGACGCGACTGTCCGCCTGCGTTGCAGCTGTTTCGCTCGGCGCGATCGCCGTCTCGGCACTGGGATCGGATGCGCCGCAGCAGGCGCCTGAGGTGCCCAAACGCGTCATCGCGCCCCCAGGACCGAAGCCCGTCGGCCCCTACAGTCCCGGAATCATGGCCGGCGATTTCCTGTACGTCTCCGGGCAAGGGGCGCGCGACCGCGACGGGCGACTGCCTGAACCGATCGAGGCGCAGGTCCGGCAGACGCTCGAGAACGTCAAGGTGATCGTCGAGGCTGCCGGGCTGACGATGGAGCACGTGGTCTACAGCCAGGTGTACCTCGCGAGCATTTCGGGGTACGACACGATGGATCGGGTCTGGCGCGAATACTTTCCGAAACAGCCGCCGGCACGCGCTGTCCTAGGTGTTCACCGGATGCCCACGGACACGCCGGTCGAGATCAATGCGGTCGCCTTCCGTGATCTTTCCCGCCGAAAGTCCATCGTCCCTGCCGGCTATCCACCCAACTCGCCAGCAACTGCCGGCGTGATGGCCGGCGATCGCCTCTACTTGTCGGGATCGTTTGGCGCCGACATGGCCAGCGGCAGTGTGCCCGCGGACCCGGCCGCCCAGGTCCAACTCGCGCTGGACAACATGAAACGGACGTTGGACGCGGCGGGCATGGATTTTCGTCATGTGGTATTCGTCAACCCCTACCTGACGGACAAGGCATCGGGACAGATGAATGCCATCTACGCGAAGCACTTCGAGTTCGGCAACACGCCGGCGCGCGCGACGATCCGTGTCGCGAGCCTGCCGGGCGGCAACACCATCGAATTCACCGGCGTTGCCGTTGCCGATCTCTCGAAGCGCCTCGCGGTCCGCCCGAAGAACATGCGGCCGAGCGCCACGGCAAGCCCGTGCGTCTTTGCCGGCGATACCTACTTCTGTTCGGCCAAGGGCCCGTTCACGCCCGGACCCGACAAGGTTCAGGGAATCTACGCCGCGACCGTCGAGGCACAGGTGCGACAGTCGATGCGGAACCTTCTCGATGGCCTCGAAGAGGCGGGACTGACCTTCGCCAACGTCGTCGCCACCAACGTCTACCTCGACGACATCGACGACTTTCCGCGAATGAACCGGGTTTACGCGCAATACTTCCCTGAGATGTTCCCGACGCGGACGACGATAGCCACGCTTCCGCCAATCGATCGGAAGCCTGTGAACGAAGACGTCTATCCAGGGCTGGAGCAGATTTCCCTGGTGGCGGTGAAGTAGGACGCACCGCGAACGAGCGCAGCGAGTGAGCCACGCGAACGGAGCGAGCCGACGAAGCGGCTCGCGAGAGAGCGTGTCGGGGAGTTCGAGGGGCGAAGCCCCTCGATGAATAATATCCAGGGCTGGAGCAAATTTCCCTGGTGGCGGTGAAATAGAAGGAGATGGAGATGGACAGGGAATGGAACGGTTTCACACGGCGCGAATTGTTCGTGATGGGCAATGCCATCGCGGTGCCGACCCTGTTCGGCCGGCTGGAGGCGCCGCTCGAGGCCGCGGCGGCTGCCGGACCACTGACGCCGGGACCGCAAATCTATCAGTCGATCGGCGTCGAACCTGTCATCAATTGCCGCGGGACATTCACCATCATCGGTGGCTCCGTAGAGCGGCCGGAAGTCCGCGCGGCGATGGATGCGGCAGCGAAGTACTTCGTCCAGATCGACGAGCTTGCCGATGCGGTCGGCCGCCGGCTCGCCGAGCTGACTGGCGCCGAGTGGGGGATGGTGTCGGCCGGCTGTGCGGCCGGGTTGAAGCATGTGACGGTGGCCTGTGTCACCGGTGGCAACCCGGAAAAGCTCATTCGCATCCCGGATCTTTCCGGTCTCGACAAGACCGAGGTCATCGTCCCGCGATCGTCCCGAAACGTCTACGACCACGCGGTCCGCAACGTCGGCGTCAAGATGGTGACGGTCGAGTCGATCGAAGAGCTCGAGCGCGCCATCAATCCACGCACGGCGATGATCTACCTCATGGCCGACAGCGGGCAGAATGCGATGCTCGAGGCCGTGGCGCGGGTCGCCGGACCGAAGAACATCCCCATCCTCGTCGATGCCGCCGCCGAAGTGCTGACGATTCCCAACGTGCACCTGCAGCGCGGCGCCACGATCGTCGCTTACAGCGGCGGCAAGGCCATCTGCGGTCCGCAGTGCGCCGGACTGCTGCTCGGACGGAAGGACATCCTGCAGTCCGCCTGGCAGGCCAGCGCGCCGCATCACGGTCCCGGACGCGACAACAAAGTGGGACGGGAAGAAACGCTCGGCATGGTCGCGGCCGTCGAAGCATGGGTGAAGCGCGATCACGCCGCCGAATGGAAAACCTGGCTCGGCTGGCTGGACACGATTGCGAAGCGGGTCGCGGCCATCGACGGCGTGAAGACGGCTCTACGTGAGCCGACCGAGCTGTCGAACAAAAGCCCGTCGCTGGCGATCACGTGGGATGCGGCAACGCTGAACGTCATGGGCGACGAAGTGGCCGAGGAACTGGCGACGACGAAGCCGCGGATTGCAGTGGGCGCCGGGACGGGCGGCGGCCGCGCGGCGCAGGCGGCGGCGCCCGGCACCACCGGCATCACCATCACGGCGTGGCAGATGCAACCAGGCGACGACAAGGTCGTCGCCGAGCGCGTTCACGCGGTGCTGTCGCGCAAGCGTCCGCCGCGGTCGACGGATATGCCGCCACCAGCCGGCGACGTCAGCGGCCGCTGGGATGTCGACGTCGAGTTCTACAGCAGCCGCAGCCAGCACACGCTGCAGATCGAGCAGGACGGCAACTGGATCCAGGGCTCGCACCGCGGCGATTTCTCGACCCGCGAGCTGGTCGGCATGATCGAAGGCGACAAGGTGACGCTGCGCAGCGTCGATCAGCGGCCGGGCAACTCGATCACGTTCATCTTCGCGGGCACGCTGGCAAACGGAACGATCTCAGGGCCGATCCATCTGGGCGAGTACCTGACCGCCAGGTTCACGGCCAGGCGCCACCCGTACACGACGACGCGTACACGCATCCGCGTGCCGAGCGGGCCGCCGCTGGCGACCTGAAAACGAGCCGGGGGTCAGAGAGTAATTTCAGCGGGACAATGCGGACAGTCGCCAGGTCTCGCCGAAGGACGCCGGGGCAGGAAGCCGCGTGGAGAGGAGGACGTCGAGCATGTCGGCGCCTCTCGGGCCGTCGGCGAATGGCACCAGCCGATTCTCCTCGAGCATCCATCGAAGCTTCAACGCACCGGACAGGTCATCGCCCGGGCGCACGACGGCGCCGTCCAGGAACACCTGTCCGGACGAATCGGTGGCGCCGATGAAGCTGCCGGTCGCCGGCGGCGTGAACACCTGAACGGTGGCCCGCAGATTGTCGAAGTTGTCGGCAGTCGCGCTCTGAGTGATAGCGACGGCGATCGGCGCGTTCAGGCCGACGCGTCCCTGGCACGGATCCGCAGTGGCCCCGGGCTGCGGCGAGCAGTCGACGACGGCGACCGTGCCGCGCCAGGTGCCGGCGACGCTCGTCACCACATGGACCGTCTGAACCCCGTCGTGATCGCCGAACCGGGCGTGGACCGTCACCCCTCCGACGTGATTCGCAGTGACGACGCCGTTGCCGGTGATCGAAATCGCATCGCCGTCCGCGCGCCACGTGGCGGGGACCTCGCGCAGCTGCGCGTGGTCCGAAAGCCAGGCGGTGAGCTTTCCGCCAGCGCCTGGCATGAGCAGGGTCGTGCCGCGGATTTCCAGCTGGCTCGGAGGCGACGGCTCGGTGAGCGGGAGCTCGCCGCACCCGGTCAGCGCGCACATCAACGCAAGGGCACACGCATGACCAGCCGGCACAATTACAGATTTGCCAGGATCCTGACTATTCCCGCGCCTGTTCGCTCCGTGTCTGGGCACTGTCGGTGAGGGGGTGCAAGAGCACTGCCCTCCGACCGTTGATCGCACCCGGCGATCCATGAAGAATGCGCGGATGCGCCGAGTCGTGGCCGCCGTGCTGCTTGCCGCGGCCTGGTCCGCTGCCGCGGCCGCCCAGACGCGGCCCAACGTCGTCTTGATCCTCGCCGATGATCTCGGCTACGGCGATGTCGGCGCGTTCAACCCGGGCGGACGGATCCCCACGCCTCATCTCGATCGGCTCGCGCGGGAAGGCCTCCGCCTGACCGACGCCCATACGCCGTCGGCGGTCTGCACGCCTACGCGTTACGGCCTGCTCACGGGGCGGTATCCCTGGCGCACGCGGCTGCCCCGCGGCGTGCTGTGGGGCAACGGCGACGCGTTGATCGAGCCGAACCGCACGACGATCGCATCGCTCCTCCGGGACGCGGGGTATCACACGGCGGGAATCGGCAAGTGGCATCTGGGGCTGCGCTGGGCCGCGATTCCGGGCACCGTGCCGGATCGCACGACCAATAACGAGAAAGCGCCGGTCGACTGGATCGATTACCGGGGTCGGATCACCGACGGGCCGACGCATCACGGCTTTGCCGAGTTCTTCGGGTTGCCGGCGTCGCTCGACATGCGCGACTACGTGTACATCGATGGCGACCGCGTTCCGGAGACGCCTACCACCACGCTCGCCGGCGAACCGTCGACCATTCCGGCGTTCTACCGCCCGGGCCGTGCCGGCGCGACGTTCCGTCCCGAGCGCGTGCTCGGCGATCTGACGTCGCGAGCCGTGCGGTACGTGCGGGAACATGCCGCCGGGCGGCAGCCGTTCTTCCTGTATTTGGCGCTCGCCTCGCCGCACACGCCGGTGCTGCCGACGGCCGCGTTCGCGGGGCGCACCGGCCTCGGTCCCTATGCCGACTTCGTTTCGGAGACGGACGCGTCCATTGGCGAGGTATTGCAAGCGCTCGAGCAGACCGGCGCGGCGAAGAACACCCTCGTTCTTTTCGCGAGCGACAATGGACCGGCGCCGATCGCCGGGATGATCGAGTCGCTCCGTGCGAAGGGACACGACTCGGCCGGAGGCTGGCGGGGCGCCAAGCAGGATCTCTACGAAGGCGGCCACCGGGTGCCGGTGATTGTGAAGTGGCCCGGTGTGGTGGCCCCGGGCGCGACGTCCCGTGCGCTGGTCAGCCTCGTGGACGTCCTCGCGACGATCGCGGACGTCGTCGGTCGCCCGCTTCTCGACGCCGGCGAAGACAGTATCAGCTTCCTTCCGCTCCTGCGTCAGCCGGCAACGGCGGTCGAGCGGGCCGCGGTGGTCGTCCAGTCCGGAAACGGTTCGCTGGCCATTCGTGAAGGCCGATGGAAGCTCTGCATGGCGCCAGGATCCGGCGGCCTCAGTACGCCCGTGCCGGGCTCCGCGGATGAGCGGGGGCTGCCGCCGGTGCAACTGTTCGACCTCGAGGCCGACCCGTCGGAGAAGACGAATCTCCAGTCCGCACATCCGGAGATCGTCGGACGCCTCACGGCACTGCTCGAGACTTATCGCAAGACGGGCAGGAGCCGGTGAGCTGCCGTCGGGCGGCGGTTCGCGCCGCCGTACTCGCCGCGGTTGCGACCAGCTACTCGTTCGCGCAGGCGACACACCCGATCTCCGGCCGGACGATCGCCGGCGTCATGGGACATGAGGCTGCGTCATGGCTCGAACGGCCGTCACGGGAGAGCGAGGAGGCGCCCAGCAGAGCCATTGCAGCGCTGCAGCTCCGCCCGGGACAGGTGGTCGCCGACATCGGCGCGGGGGTCGGCTATTACACGATGCTGCTGAGCGCAGCTGTCGGCGAGCGGGGACGGGTCTATGCCACCGACATCCAGCCGGAGATGCTCGCGCTGATCAAGAAGAAGATCGAGCAGCACCTGGTCACGAACGTGGAGCTCGTGCTCGGCACCGCTACCGAATCACGATTGCCGGATAGAAGCCTCGATCTCGCGTTGATGGTCGACGTGTATCACGAGCTCGCGCAGCCGCAGGCGTTTCTCCAGTCGCTGACGCGCGCCATCAAGCCGGACGGCCGCCTGGTGCTGATCGAGTTCCGCAAGGAAAGCGAGTGGGTCCCGATTCGTGAAGAGCACAAGATGAGCGTCCGCGAAGCCCGCATCGAGCTCGAAGCAGAAGGGTATCGCTTCGATCGCGTCATCGACGTGCTGCCATGGCAGCACATCCTGGTGTTCAGATCCGGAACGGGACGGGCCGGGAAGCTGGAGTGACGTCGTGTCGGCTCCGGTGAGACGCCAACCAGCCAACCCTCCCTTCCGTCCAAGCGTGTAACCTGTCAGGCTCAGAGCCAGAAACGGAGTAGCTCATGCAGTGGCATCGTGTCTCTCTCGCGCTACTCGTGACCTTCCTCACGGCGAACCTCCTCGCGCAGCCCGGAGTGTCAGTGCCACTGCGGCCACTGCCCGACGCACCGTTTCTCGTCGATTCCGCCGAGCAGCGTCAGATTCGCATCAGCGTGATCAAAGGCCTGTCGCATCCCTGGAGCCTGACGTTCCTGCCGGACGGAGAGATGCTCGTGACCGAGCGGCCCGGGCGGCTGCGCATCGTCCGACAGGGGGTGCTCGATCCGAAGCCGATTGCCGGTGTCCCCGCCGTCTACGCTCAGGGTCTCGCAGGGCTGATGGACATTGCGCTCCATCCGAAGTTCTCGGAAACGCGGCTGGTCTATCTCAGCTTCTCGAAGCCGATGGGAGGAGGCGCCCACACGTCGGCGCTGGTCCGGGGACGGCTGCAAGGCATGGCCTTGACCGACGTGCGCGAGATCTTCGTCGCCGATGCGGTCGGAAAAGGCCCCGCCGCCGGCAATCCGATCGTCTTCGGCCGTGACGGCTTTCTGTACATGGGCGTCGGCGGCGCCGTGGACGAGGTGGCACAGAAGACCAACAGCCACTTCGGCAAGATGATTCGTCTGCGTGATGACGGCACCGTGCCGCCGGACAATCCATTCGTCGGGCGGCCCGAGTACAAGCCGGAGATCTACTCGCTGGGACATCGCAACATGCTTGGCCTGACGGTGCACCCAGTGACCGGTGCGATCTGGGAGAACGAGAACGGTCCGCTTGGCGGTGACGAGGTGAACATTCTCGAGCCGGGGGCGAACTATGGCTGGCCGCTGGTGACGTTCGGCCGTCAGTACAACGGCGCGAAAGTGTCGGACGAGACTTCCCGCAAGGGTTTCGTGGATCCGGAGTTGATCTGGGTGCCGTCGATCGCCGTATCGGGCATGACGTTCTATACCGGCGATCGTTTCCCGAACTGGAAGAACAACCTGTTCGCCGGTGGTTTGCAGTTCGGAGGCATTCGCGGGACCGGGCAGTTGCACCGGATTGTCTTCAATGAGAAATGGCAGGAGCTCCGGCGCGAGGCGTTGTTGGCAGAGCTGCGACAGCGGATTCGAAACGTTCGCCAGGGTCCCGACGGCCTTCTCTACGTGCTCACCGATGAAGACGATGGGGCCATCCTGAAGCTCGAACCTGTGCAGGCAGGCTCGGGGGCGTCGCCTCGGTGACAGCCGATCAAGAAACCGGCGGTCACAATCCTTTCAGCGCCACCTCAAAACCGTCCACCAGGCTGTCGAGCAGCTCGCGGTCCCAGAGCCTGATCGTCCACTCCTCGCGGGCCCGACGCGCATCCAGCAAGTGCGGGTAGTCACGCCGCAGTTCGTTGATGGCCGCCGCCGCCTCCGGTGCGCGTCCGAATCGTCCGGCCGCGGCGATAGCGAACAACCTGCCGTCAACCGGGACGTGCGGCATGTTGACCAGGGCAGCCTCCCCGAGCGCCCGGTCCGCGTCACCCCGTTGGAAGGCGTCGAGGAAGAGTGCGAGGTGAAACCAGCCCGGATGTCGTGGATTGAGCGAGATCGCCCTGGTGACGAACGCAGCACCTTCGGTTGGATCACCGGCGAATGCGCGCAGGAGGCCGATCGCTCCGACCGTCCGGCAGTGGAGCGGGTTGAGCTCGATCGTGCGGTCGGCGGCGGAGCGAAACGCAGCGGCGTTGCGCTCGAAGAAGGCGGCATCTGCCAGTGCGTACCACGCCCCCTGGTTCGTGCTGTCAATTGCGACGGCTCGTTCGGCCGCGCGTCGAACCCGCGCGACAGGGTCGGGGAGTGGGTTGAAGCCGAAGAACACCTCGAGGCCGTACAGAATCGCCAGATGGGCCCAGGCGGTGGCGTTGAGGGGCTGATGCTCCACGAGCGCTTGATACTCGTCGCGCAGGCGGCCGTGTTGTTCGCGAGTGAAGTGTTCGGCGAACTCGGCGAACCGCACGAACAGCCGTAACGCGTCGTGCTCCGCGTCCGTCGTCGCCTTCACCGCCGCCGCAAACAGCCGGTACAAGGCACCGCCTTCGTCGGCGAGTGTCGCCGCCACGCGATCGCCGATCTCGTCCTGGATCGCGAACGTGTCGACCGACCCGTCGCGGTCGTACTGTTCGGCCCACAGCGTGGTGCCGCTCGCGGCCTCGAGGAGCCGCACGTTCACTCTGACGGCGCGTCCACTTCTCCTCACTCCGCCATCGACGACGAATCGAGCGCCTGACGTCGTAGCCGATACTCCTGCCGCTTGCCGTGCGGGATCGCCCGCGACCGCCGCTCCTCGCACTCGCAGATACGCGAATCGCGACAGGCCGGTCGTGATGTTCTCGATCAGCCCTTCTGCAAGCTGCCCCGCTTCGTCATCTCCAACTCGCACCGTAAAGGGCCGCACGGCCACGGACATGTCGATGGCGGCGGGCCGCGCCTCGCTCGGGGGACGCGTGCCGGACGAGAATTGCGCCTGCCGCGCAACGACCCCCGCTCCGACAGCGGCTGACGTCACTGCGGCGGTCGCAGAGATTGCGGCATCGGAAGGCGGTCGCGTGCTGGCGGCCTCGCGCCGAAGCGCCATCGCCTTGCGGTAGCCGTCCACCATCTGCTCTGCCTGCTCCGGCAGCCATTTCCAGCGACGCGCGGCCGCGGCCATTACCGCCTCGTCGGCAAAGGCGGGCTCCAATGTCAGCAGCGTCTCGAGGGCAGCGAGGGCGTCGGCGGTCCGGCCGAGCTGCGCCGACGCCATCGCGACGAGCGCGTGCGCCCACAAGTGCTGCGGCATGTTGATCCGCTTCGCGGATCGCAGCGCGGTCTCGAACCGGCCCGACGCATAGTCGGCGCTGGCGCGCGCGATGTGATACCACCCGGGGTGATCGGGGTTGATCGCGATCGCGCGATCGGCGAGCGCACAGCCGCGCTCCAGTTCCCCGGCGTGGACGAACAGGATGCCCAGCAGCGCCGTGGCGTTGGCGTTCCGCGGATTGAGCGCCAGCACACGATCGACCGCGTGCGCGAAGCCCTCGCGATCCTGCTCGAAGAACAGCGTGAACGCGAGCGCTTCCCAGGCATGCTGGTTGAGCGAATCGAGCTCGAGCGCCCGGTTGACGGCATGACGCGCGCGCGGGAGCGGTTCGGGCCTTGCGTTGAAGCCGAATCCGTACTCGTGCAGGCACAAGTGCGCGAGCACCGACCAGAACGGCGAGAGCGCCGGCTGCGCCTCCACCAGCCGCTCGAAGTGGTCGCGGAGCAGGCCATGCTCGATTGGCGCGTGCTGACGGTGATACGACCAGTAGCGAAGCCGCAGCTCTTCGGGCGTGAGCTGCTCGATGGGAATGCCGCGCACGCCGGCGCTGGCCGACCGCAGCAGCACGCCGTGCACGTCAGCGACCGTCGCGACCACGCGATCGGTCACATCGTCCTGGACGGCGAGCAGGTTGCCCTGCGCCGGCTCCCGCGTGTAGGTTTCGCTCCAGAGCTGCGCGCCGCTCCCGGCATCGACGAGACGGGCGGTAATTCGAATCGACGTGCCTCCACGACGGACGCCGCCGTCGAGGATGTAGCGGGCACCGAGCACCCTGCCGATCTGCCGCACATCGGCGGTCGTGTCCTTGTGCTGCCGCGCGGAGTGCTCGGCGACGACGGACAGATAGGGGAAGCGGGCCAGCCCTGCGGTGATGTCCTCGGTGAGGCCGTCGGCCAGTGTCCGCGCGTCCTCGTCGGCCCCGCGCGTCGTGAACGGAAGCACCGCCAGCCACAGCGAATCGACCACGGCGGCCCGCGCCGACCCGCTGCCAGGCTTCGGCCGCGATCCCGATTCGAGCTGCTTCTGAACATGTCGCAGCTCGTTGTAGATGTCGCGCGCCGTCTGCACGCGATCGTCCGGCTGCTTCTCGAGACAGCGCGCGATCAGACGGCTCAGCGCATCCGGAACGTCGCTGCGGAGATCGCTCGTGCTCGACGGAGTATCGCGCAGGATCGCCGACATCAGCTGCGGCGACGACTCGCCGCTGAACGGCCGCGTGCCGACGAGCATCTCGTGGAACATCACGCCGATCGAGAAGAGGTCCGTTCGATGATCGAGCTGTTTCCCCTCGACCTGCTCGGGCGACATGTACGGCATCGTGCCGATGATCGTTCCGGGCGTCGTCACCTGAGGGGAGGTGACCAGTGAGTGCGCCCCGAGGGTGGTGGTTGGGGCGGACGCCAGTCCGAAGTCCAGCACCTTCAATCGCCCGTCGCGTGCGACCATGACGTTCGCCGGCTTGAGATCGCGATGGGTGATCTGTTTCTGGTGCGCCGCACTCAGCGCATCGGCCAGCGGTAAGGCCAGTTCGAGGAATCGTGCCAGCGGCATCCCGCTGGCGGGAATCAACGCGTCGAGCGGCTGTCCTTCGACCAGCTCCATCGTCAGGAAGCGGATGCCGTCGGCTTCCTCGGTGGAGTAGATCGTGACTATGTGCGGATGATTCAGGGCCGCGATCGCGCGGGCTTCGCGGGTGAAGCGCTCGAGGCGTGAAGGATCGCCTGCCATGTCGGCGGGCAGCACCTTGAGGGCGACCTCGCGGCCCAGTCGCGGATCGTGCGCGCGATATACCTCCCCCATGCCACCGGTGCCGAGCGGGGCGACGATCGTGTACGAACCGAGGCAGGAACCCGAGGCGAGCGGCATGCGGGCTCGCGATTATACCGTCGCGTCGCAGGTTCATGAATTAGTCGGTGTCGCTTCCGGCTAAAGCCGGAAGCCACACATTCAAAGTCATTCTGTGGGCTCCGCCTCTAATCCAAGAGATAGGATGTTACGGTCGGTACAAGACGACCGGGGAGAAATGGAAATTGCCGATCGCACTGCTCTTCGTCGCCGCAGTCACCGCTGTCTTGGTCGGGCAAGCGGGCTCTGCCCGCAGCGTGCCTCCGAAGTCCGGCACGCTCGACATCTACTGGATCGACGTCGAAGGGGGCGCATCGACGTTGATCGTCACACCGGCGGGACAATCGGTCCTCATGGATGCCGGGTTCGCCGGGTTCAACGACCGGGACGCCGGCCGCATCGAGCAGATCGTCAAGAAGGAAGCGGGACTCCAGCAGCTCGACTTCGTGCTGGTGTCGCACTTTCATGGCGATCACGCCGGCGGTCTTGGAGCGTTGTCGAGACGCGTCAGGATCGGCGCGTTCGTCGATCACGGCGACAGCGTCGAGGGCGCATCGGGTGCTGGTGGTCAGCTCTGGCATGAGTACCGTCAGATCGCCGGCGGGCGGCGGCGCACGGTCAAACCCGGAGACCGTTTGCCGTTGAAAGGTATCGAGCTCGTGATCGTCGCCGCTCATGGTCAGGTCCTGCCGACGCCGCTCGCGGATGCCCAGCCGAACCGGTTGTGCGAGTCGTTCAAGCCGCAAGTAGAGGATCGGGGCGAGAACGGCCAGAGCCTTGGCTATCTGCTCCGCAGCGGCAAGTTCGAGTTCGTCAACCTCGGCGACCTCCCGTGGAACTTTCAGCATCGGCTCGCCTGCCCTGTGAATCTGCTGGGGCGTGTCGATCTCTTTCAGGTCACTCATCACGGCGTGCGAGACGACGTGCTGCCACAGCAGATGTGGCCGATGGCGCCGACCATCGCGGTCATGAACAACGGGCCGGCCAAGGGTGCTGGTGCGGCGGCCGTGGAGACGGTGCTGAAATCGCCGGGCCTCGAAGACCTGTGGTCGCTGCACCGGGCCGTCAATAATGACGCAGCGCACAACGCCCAGGAACGCCTCACCGCGAACCTCGGCGGGACCGAGGAGTGCACCGGGGCGTGGATTCGAGCTCGCGTGGACGCCGCGGGCACCTACACGCTGACCAACAGCCGCAACGGGTTCAGCAAGTCGTATCAGGTGAAGTAGCCAATGGCTGGGACGGTTGTCCCCCTGTCGCCTTTTCGTTGCGAAGTCCGATCTCCCATATAGAAGGCGCCGGCCTCGGGAAGAAGCCGGACGCTCGTATAGAAAGAGACCGGACAATGACAACAGACACGATCAACCCCAATCAGGCGTTGTGGGAGAAGGGTGATTTCACCCGCATCGCCGCGACCATGCGGGAGAGCGGCGAAGACCTGGTCGCCGGGCTCGGCATCACCGTCGGCTCGCGAGTTCTCGACCTTGGCTGTGGCGACGGCACCACGGCGTTGCCTGCGGCACGGCTGGGCGCCGACGTCCTCGGCGTCGATATTGCGAGGAACCTCGTCGCCGCTGCGAACCGGCGGGCGAACGAAGCAGGATTGCGGAACTGCCGGTTTCAGGAGGGCGACGCGACTGACCTGAGCGGGGTTGCGGCCGGCACGTTCGATTACGTGGTCAGCATCTTTGGAGCCATGTTCGCGCCCCGGCCCTTCGACGTGGCGAAGGAGATGGTCCGGGTCACGCGGCCTGGAGGCCGAATCGTGATGGGCAACTGGATTCCCGGCGATCCGACGCTGGTCGCGCAGATCCTGAGAATCAGCTCGTCCTACTCGCCGCCGCCGCCCGAAGGCTTCGTCAGCCCGATGACGTGGGGAGTCGACGTCAACGTGGCCGAGCGGTTTGGCGCGGCCGGCATTCCGGCGAAGCAAATCAGCTGCGTCAGGGATACCTACACGTTCCGCGCGCCGAAGCCGACGTCGGAAGTGCTGGCAGACTTCAGGAACTACTACGGTCCGACGATGAACGCGTTCGCCGCGGCAGCAACTGCCGGTCGAGCGGAGGACCTGCAACGTGAGCTCGAGGCGCTCTTCGAGCGGGAAAACAGGAGCACCACACCCGGAACAACAGTGATCCCGGCGACATTCCTGCGGGTCACGGTCAGAGTGTGAGGACCTGCCCGAAACCGGCTTCGTCCGACGTTACTCGGCGGGCGCGATCCCGTGATGCCGATCGTGGGCCCGCCGCGCATCTTCGAGCGCGGCCTTCTTCGGAAAGTCCTTGCCGGTGATTTCCTTGTAGACCTGCGCGACCTGCGCCTCGAACGACGTGACCGCCTTCTCGCCGGCGTCGATGTAGGTCGGATGGCCGGCGATCAGCGCGGTCCGAATCGCCGGCACGTCGGCCTGCATCCGGTCGGGCGGCAGGTCCTTCCGCTTCGCGACTTCCGCCCTCAGCGCGACGAAGAACTGGCGCTGCGCCTCGAGCACTCCCCCGTCGCCAACCGGACCGTGCCCGGGCGCCACTATCGTTGCTCCAAGCTTCCTTGCGGCCGTCAGCGTCTCGATCCACGCGGCGCTGTTGCCGTCGCCGAGGAAGTTGTAGGGACCGTTGACTGCGGCATCACCCGTGAAAAGGATGCGTTCGTTCGGCAGCCACGCGAACCCGTCGCCCTGGGTATGGCCGACTCCGAAGTACCGCAATTCGACACGGTGCGTACCGTCGTCGAAGATCATCACGTCACGGTAGAGCAGTGACGGCGGCTTGAGGCGTGCCGCCCTGACGTCCTCGCGCTCCTTCGCGGAGTCCTCCCAGCGTCCGGGCTTGCCGCCGAAGAGCCCGGTCTCGTACTTCCGCATCTCCGACAGGACGTTCTCGTGGGCCACGATGGTCCCGCCGTTGTCGGCCCAGACCTGGTTGCCATAGGCGTGGTCGCCGTGATGGTGGGTATCGAAGGCAAACCGAATCGGCTTGTTCGTCTGCGCCTTGATCTTCTGGATCACCTGCTGCGCGCCGGACGGGAAGTTCGCGTCGATCACGAGCACGTAGTCGTCGAACACGACCCAGCCGTTGTTGCAGTGCCCCTTTCCCCTGAGATCGCCCTCGTGAAAGAACACACCCGGCGCCAGTTCCTTGACCGTGTCGGTCTGACTGACGAGCCGATGCTGGTAGAGTGCCAGCATTACCACGCCCGTCATCACGATGTAGAGTGCGAACCGCCTCATAGCGTCCCTCGCTGAAGGAGGGACTATATCCCGAGTGCTGCAGACGTGGGACGGCGCTGTGCGAATTCGAACAGTGAACGCGACGAGGCGTGCGACCCTCGTCTGCTGAACGCGGAAAAACGCACCTGCCGACCCCGGCACGGGCCTTGCCCATTCCGGCAATCTGACGTGCCCGCGCCGCGACGGTGGGCACGGGCCAGGAGACGCGATGCGCATGCTCGAACACGGGTGGTCCGACCTTCGGTTCGCCTTACGCCAGTTCAAACGGCGCCCCGGGTTGACCGCGGCCGCGCTGCTGGCGCTTGCCTGCGGTCTCGGCGGCGTAATAACGGTTTTCCCTCGTCGACGCCGTAATCTTGCGCGCGCTGCCCGTGCGCGCGCCGCACGAGCTCGTGTGGATGCGCGACCCGTCGTTCTCGTTCCCGGTCTTCCAGGAAGTCCAGGCGCGTGGCGGAATGCTCTCCAGCGTCTTCGCGTGGACTCCGCAGACGCTGCATGCGCAATGGACGACTGAGCCCGAGCCAACGCCCGTTCTGCTCGCGAGCGGACGCATACACGACACGCTCGGAGTGCGCCCCGTCGCGGGGCGTCTTCTCACCGAGTCGGACGTGGGACAGAGCGCCGCAGATGCGCAGCCGGTAGCGGTGCTCAGCTATGCGGCGTGGCAGCGCCGCTTCGGCGGCGACCCGGCAGCCATCGGGCGGACGATTCGGATCGAGGGCGCGCCGTTCACGATCATCGGCGTGACGCCGCAGGAGTTCTTCGGCGTCGCGGTCGGTGTCCCGGTCGACGTCACGATCCCGGTGACGATGCTGCCGCGTCTGCGCGACGATGAGCGTACGGCGCTCACGAGCCCCGGGATGTCGTGGCTGCACATCATGGGCCGGCTGCAGCCAGGAGTATCGGTCGCCGCAGCCGACGCGGCGTTCCAGGCGATCTGGCCGCAGATTCTCGGGGCCACCGCCGACGGCGTCGACGCGGCCTTCCGCCCGCGGTATCTCAGATTCACGTCGGGGCTCGACCCCGGAGTGTCCGGAGAGTCGCCAGTGCGCGTTCAGTTCCGCGAGCCGCTTCTGCTGCTGCTCGGTCTGGTCGCGCTGCTGCTCGTTGCGGCGTGCGCGACGGTTGCCAACCTCCTGCTTGCGGCCGCCGCCGGACGCCGCCACGAGCTGGCTTTACGCCTCGCCCTCGGAGCCTCCCGCCGCCGCATCGTCCAGCAGCTTGCCGTCGAGGGGTTGCTGCTCGCCGCGGCGGGCGCAGCCCTTGGGCTGCTGTTCTCGTTCTGGGCCGCGGATGGCCTCGTCCGTCTCCTCTCCACGAGCTACGACATCGTCGTCGTCAACATGGCACCCGATCGACGAGTGATCGCGTTTGCCGCGATGGTCGCGGCAGCGGCGACCGCGGCCTTCACGCTGGCGCCCATCGCGCGCGCGTCGCGCATCGATCCCGGCCCGATGCTCGAAGCCGGTGGACGGCACACCGGAGGCGCCCAGCGCGCCCGGCTGGCCGGTATGCTGGTCGTCGTCCAGGTTGCGATCTCGCTGACGCTGCTCGCGGGATCGGCGCTGTTCGTGCGGAACCTGCGGAGCCTGCTCGCGACGGACGTCGGCTTCGACCGCGCCAACCTGCTCGTCGTCAGCGTCGACGCGTTGTCGCCAATGAGTGCGCGGAGCCGGGCACAGGCAGATTTCGTGGCGTATTACGCCGAGCTCCAGCAGCGTCTGAGCGAAACGCCGGGAGTACGGTCGGCGAGCCTCTCGTTCAAGCCACCCATCAGCAACGAGCAGGGATTGTGGTGGGGACGAATCGCGGCCGAAGGCGCGCCGGCGCCGGCGTGGCGTGAACGCACGTATCTCAACGCGATTTCGCCGGGCTACTTCGCCACCATCGGGACGCCTCTGATCGCCGGGCGCGACTTCGCGCCGGCCGATCGTGAAGGCAACCCACGCGTCACCATCATCAATGCGACGCTGGCGCGGGCGCAGTTCGGGAACGAGCCACCCATCGGACGCTATCTCGTCATCCACGGGGACAAGGAGGAGACCACGCGCCTCGAGGTCGTCGGTGTCGTCCGCGACACGACATACCAGAACCTCCAGGAATCGCGGCAGCGTATTGCCTACCTTCCGTACGCGCAGGTGCCGACGGTACTTGACCGTCATCCTCTCGGCGCAGTCGTGCGCACGGCCGGCCGCACGGCCGGTCTCGCCGACTCGATCCGGGAAGCGGTGCGGAAGGTCGACGCGTCGGTTCCCATCTCCATCGGCAGCGTCGAGACGCGAATCGACGAATCGCTGGTCGGCGAGCGCCTGATCACCGTGATCGCCGCGTTTCTCGGAATGATGTCACTCGTGCTCGCGTGCGGCGCGCTCGGCGGGCTGATGTCGCATCTCGTCGCCTCGCGCACGCGCGAGATTGGGCTGCGGCTCGCGCTCGGCGCGGAGCGGCGGCTGGTGGTTGGACTCGTGATGCGCCAGGCTCTCGCAATCGCGGTGCTGGGCGGAGTTGTCGGGCTCGGCCTGACACTGGCCGCGGGCCGGCTGGTCACCCGCTTCCTCACAGGCATCGGCCCGGACGATCCGCTGGCACTCGCGGCTGCAGCCGCCGTGCTGCTGGCAACGACGGCCGCTGCGGGTTACCTGCCGGCGCGGCGGGCGTCGCGCGTCGATCCGATGGTCGCCCTGCGGGTGGACTGACGCTCCTGTCTCTCAAAGAAACGAAAACTAAAAAGAGGTCAGGACGTCCCTGAGCCGCTATAGCATTTTCTGATATAGTGCGCCGCATGTCGCCGCGCCGTGCCGCTCCCGCTGATGACTCGCCGGAGTCTTACCTGCCGCTCCCGCGCGACACCTTTCATATTCTCGTGTCCCTCGCCGATCGCGATCGGCATGGCTACTCCGTCATGCTGGATGTCGCGGAACGGACCGACGGCGCGCTGCGCCTCAGCCCGAGCAGCCTGTACGCGTCGATCAAGCGACTGCTCGGCCAGGGACTGATCGAGGAGCTCGACGAACGACCCGATCCCCGGAACGACGATCAACGCCGGCGCTACTACCGGCTGACGCGCCTGGGGCGTCGCGTGGCGACCGCGGAGGCGCTGCGTCTCCAGCGGCTGCTCTCTGACGCCCGTGCGACGGGATTGCTTCCGAAAAGAGCCCAGTGATGTCCAGTTCTCCGGCGCCGCCGCTGCGCACGCGAGCCTTCAGGCTCCTGCTGTCGCTCTATCCGGGCGAGTTTCGCGATGAATACGGACGCGAGCTCGCGCTGGTGTTCGCGGATCGCTATCGCGATGCGCCGACTGCCTGGCAGCGGGCGCTGGTCTGGGTCGAGGCGATCGGCGGGGTGCTGCGCGAGGCGCCGCGCGAGCACATGCATGTGATGATGCAGGATCTCCGATTCGCCGGTCGCGTGCTGCTTCGCACGCCGGGTTTCTTCATTACCGCGCTGTTGACGCTGGCGCTCGGCATTGGCGCAACGACGGCGATCTTCCAGCTCATCGATGCCGTCGGTCTTCGTCAGCTCCCGGTGCCGGCGGCGCACGAACTCGCCGAAGTGCGCATCGTCGGCGGCAATGGAGGCTTCGGCCTCAATCCCGGCTCCTACGGCCAATTGACGCGGCCGGTCTGGAACGAAATCCGTGCGCATCAGGAGGCGTTCTCGGGCGTCTTCGCGTGGGGGACGCGCGAACTGCGCACCGGCCAGGGGGCGGATCTCCGGCGCGCCAGCGGCATCGACGTGAGCGGTGAGCTCTTTTCGGTCCTGGGGATCCGGCCGTGGCGCGGCCGGCTGCTGCAGCCGGAGGATACCGCCGCTCCTTGCGAGGCCTCCCGCGCGGTCGTGAGTTACGCGTTCTGGCAGGCCCAACTGAATGGCCGCGAGCTGACGCCCGACACACGTCTCGCGATCAACGGCACGCTCCACGACATCATTGGTGTCACGCCGCCGGAGTTCTTCGGGCTCGCGGTGGGCGAGCGTTTCGATCTCGCGCTGCCGCTGTGCGCGCCCCCGAGCGCCCGGCGTGAGGTGTTCGACATCGCCGTCATGGGACGGCTGCGTCCCGGTTGGACGATCGCGCGTGCCTCGGCGCATCTGAACGCGCTCAGCGCCGGTATTTTCGAGGCGACTACCCCGACCGGTTACAGCGCGGCAGCCACCGAACGGTTCAACGCCTTCCGTCTGGCGGCCTATCCCGCCCGGTCAGGCGTCAGCCGGCTGAGAACGCAGTTCGATACATCGCTGAAGCTGCTGCTGGCGATCAGCGGTCTCGTCCTGCTGATCGCCTGCGCCAACCTTGCGAACCTGATGATGGCGCGTGCCACCGCGCGGGCGCGTGAAGTCGCGGTGCGGCTGGCGCTCGGCGCATCACGCACCAGGCTCGTGCGGCAATTCGTCGCCGAGAGCTGGGTGCTCGCGCTGCTCGGCGCCGCCCTGGGTGTCGGGCTGGCGCAGGTCCTCAGCCGGGTGCTCGTCTGGGGGCTGTCGAGCGACTCGGTGGTCCTGTCGCTGACCGTCAGCTGGCGCGTGCTCCTGTTTGCTGCGGCCGTGGCGATTGGCACCTGCGTCGTGTTCGGCGTCGCGCCCGCGTTTCGCGCCACCCACATCGAGCCGACCGAGGCGATGAAGACGGGAGGCCGCGGCCTGTCGGCCGGCCGCGATCGTCTCGCCGTCCAGCGCTCG